>Ga0335074_10002778_pt1 | contig 23863 bp, 28 predicted proteins | sample Lox_Sample_23_FD_206715 | JGI IMG/M metagenome (GOLD analysis project Ga0335074, IMG submission 206715) | Soil microbial communities from Loxahatchee National Wildlife Refuge, Florida, United States - Lox_Sample_2.3 | ecosystem: Environmental > Terrestrial > Soil > Wetlands | place: USA...
TCAAGAACCTGCGCCATTTCCTGGGGGAGCTGCGTCGGCGCCGGCTGCTCGCCTCCGCGGCGGACCCCGACGTCCTGGCGTTCACCGTCACCGCGCTCTTCCAGGCGGCGGTCTGGGACCTCGCGATGGGCCTCGACGCCCCGCGCACCTACGAGCTGCTGCGGAAGGCGATCGCCGACGTGCTTCGGCTCCCGCCGGGCGCGCCGCCGGCCCGCGGCGCCCCTCGCCGCCGGCGCTAGCGCCGCCGACGGGCCGCCGCCCGCGCGAGGTCGAGCCACGTCATGGCGGGGGGTTCGACGTCGTCCTGCCAGAGCGCTCCGATGATCTCGCCCAGATGGTGCGCCTCCTCGAAGGTGACCTGGAGGACGGCGTCGCGCACCGTGTACTGGCCGGGCATCCAGAAGACCGACACGCGGCGACCCAGGTCCCGCGGCGTCCAGCCCCGGACGGTCGCTTCGATCGCGCGCTCGACCCGCCGGCGGTACGCGTCGAACCCGCGCCAGTCCTTCGGTCGCCGCGCAGGGTCGTGGAACAGCTTCTCGAGCTCGGCGTCCGAGGTCCGACCGCGCACGATGTAGACGAGCCAGACCTCCCGGACGTTGAGGATGTGGACGAGCGTCGCGAAGAGCGACTCGTGGCCGATGCCGCGCTTGCGTCGCGCCGCGGCCCCGGAGAGGCGGCGGACGCGTCGCACGTACCGGTCGAAGACGGCCCGGTCGTAGGCGAGGATCGTCCGGACGTCGGAGACGGAGAGCGCCAGGGGGGCAGCCATACGGCCCCGTAGGGGGGCGGGCTCTTAGGCGACGCGGAGGGCGCTAGCGGCCGTTCGCCTTCTTCTCGGGGGTCCCGATGAACGGCATTCCCTGGACGCGGCGCGCGACCTCGGCCACCGGGAGGCGCCTAAGCTCCTTCTCGGGTTCGAGGATCGCCACATCGAGCGCCTCCGCCTGGAACGGGGTCGGCGACCCCTCGGCGACGGCCTGGACGGCCAGCTTGAACGCGCCGTCCTCGCTGAGCTTGTCCGAGAGCTTCTCTTCGAGGAAGTCGGCGACCGCGCGCCGGTTGCGGCCGATGGCGTACGCCTTCCAGCCGATCGTGGCGCCGCTCGGGTCGAGCTCCACGAGGCCGGGCGTCCCGTTGTTGAAGCCGCCCAGGAGGAGGGAGACCGCGAACGGCCGGGTGCCGCCGAACTGCGTGAACTGCTGCAGGAGCGTCCCGAGGGCGTGGCCGAGCAACGTGTACGGGGCCGCCTCGCCGTACGTGAGGCGGTGGCGCTGCGCCTCGACCCTGAGGAACTCCACGAGCACGCGGGAGTCCGCGATGAGCCCCGCGGTGACGCAGCCGAGCCCCGCGTCGATCGCGAAGCTCTTCTCGATCGACCCGGCCTCCGCGAGCGAGCTCACGGGCAGGTTGCGGTACGCCACGAAGACGATCCCGGTGTCGTACGTCACCGCGACCGCGGTGCCGCCCATCTGGATCGCCTGCAGGGCGTACTCGACCTGGAACAGCCGTCCGTCCGGCGAGAACACGGTGCTCGCGCGGTCGTAGGCCATCTGGCCCGGTTGCATCTCCATCGGGTTCGACCCTCCGAGTGTGAGGGCGCCCAGCCGTGTCCCCCATTTGAGCCTAAGCCTTCGGACCTCCCCCGGTCTCACTTGGTGGCGTCACGTCACCACGCTACCAGCGCGTCCGGCGGTCCGGGGGGCCCCGGCGCGCGGGGCAAGCCTTTTGGCGCCGACGCCGCCTCGACCGGACGTGATGGCGACCGATCGGCTGCATCTGCTGCCGATGGCCTCGAGCTATCGGGGCGAGCTCTCTCCGGCGTGCGTCCAGTGCCGGGAGGGCCGGAAGATGGTCCTCTTCGTGACGGGGATCTGCCGCTTCCGCTGCTTCTACTGCCCGGTGAGCCCCACGCGCAATCAGAAGGACCTCACCTTCGCCAACGAACGACCGGTCTTCTCGGACCAGGACGTGCTCGACGAGGTGCGGGCGATCGGCGCCGGCGGCACCGGGATCACCGGCGGGGACCCTCTCGGCTACGTGGACCGCGTCGAGCACTACGTCCGGCTGCTGAAGCGGGAGTTCGGGCCCGACCACAACATCCACCTGTACACGCACGAGCCGAACCCGGCCAAGCTCCGGCAGCTCGCGGCCGCGGGGCTCGACGAGTTCCGGCTGCACATCCCGCACTATCTGTGGGGGCCGCTCACGGCCGACGGGAGCGCCTACCGGGAGGTGCTCGAGGCCGCCCCGTCCTGGGGGATCCGCCGCGGGGTCGAGATCCCGGTCCTGCCCGAGAAGGAGGCGTCGCTCCGTCGGCTCCTGACCGCGCTCGACGGGATCGGCGTCGACTTCGTCAACCTGAACGAGCTCGAGTTCTCGGAGACGAACGACGGCGCCCTGCACGCCCGCGGCTACCGGGTCGACCCTCGGAACGGCTGGGGGGTCCGAGGGAGCCGCGCCGTGGCGGAGCGCCTCGTGCGCGAGATGCACCTCCGCGTCCCGGTCCACTACTGCTCGTCCCGCTTCAAGGACGGCGTCCAGCTGAAGCAACGGCTGCTCCGGCGCGCGGAGCGCACGGCCCCGGCGTTCGCCGAGCGGCTCCCGGAGGGCACGGTCGTCCTCGGGATCGTGGAGGCCGAGCGGGCGCGCGACCTCGAGCGCTGGTCGCGCGACGTCGCCCGGCGGGCGGGCGTGCGGCGGGGCGACTACCGTCTCGACCCCGAGCGGCGGCGGGTCGAGCTCGCCCCGGCGGCCCTGCGACGGGCGGCGCGCCGCCTGCCCTGGCCGGCCTTCGCGGTCGAGGAGTACCCGACCGCCGACGCCCTCGAGGTCGAACGGGAGCCCCTCAACGGCCCGGCGCGGTCCAAGTCGTCCCGGGCGCTCGGCACCACGTAGCCTTCGTCGCACCGGTGCCCGCCCCAGGTCAGGTAGCGGGTGTCGCCGCGGCGGTTCTTGATGGAGCACGGCCCCCAGCCGTCGTCCTCGGCGCCGTACCACATGGGGCAGTCCTTGCAGTGCAAGGTCGGCGGCTCAGCGCGGGCGGGCGGCATCAGGTCGCCTCCCCGCGCCGGAACCGGTACGCACGCACCACGCTCGCCATCAGCTCGGCGACCGTGACGGGCCCCACGCCGCCGGGCACCGGGGTCACGCCGGACGCCCACCCCTCGAGGTCGGCGTAGTCGGCGTCGCCCACCGCCCGCTGGCCGCTCGGACGGCTCGGGTCGGCCACGCTGGAGAGCCCCACGTCGACGACGGCGGCCCCCTCCGGCACGACCTTTCGGGTGAGCAGCCCGGGTCGGCCGGCGCACGAGAAGATGGTGCGCTGGCCCGCGAGCGCCGCCGCGAGGTCCTTCGTCCGCGAGTGGGCGATCGTGACGGTCGCGTTGGCGCCCGGGGCGCGCCGGGCGAGCAGCAGCGCGAGCGGAAGGCCCACGGTCTCCGACCGTCCCACGACCGCGACGCGTTCCCCCTCGATCGGGAGCCCGTAGTGGCGGGCGATCTCGAGGGCCGCGAGGGCGACCGCCGGGACGTGCATCGGCGCCTGGTCGGCGAGGCGGCCCAGGCTCGCCGGGCTCACCCCGTCCACGTCCTTCTCGAGCCGCACCAGCGAGATCGCCGCACGGAAGTCGAACGGCGCGGGCAGGGGGTGCTCGAGGAGGATCGCGTCGACCCGCTCGTCGGTGTCGAGCGCGCGCAGGCGCCGCCGCAGTCCCTCGGGGCCCTCGCCCAACGGGACCCCTTCGTCGCGGAATCCGATCCCGAGCGCCTGGGCGGCCTTGGCCTGGCCCCGCAGGTAGAACGAGAAGGGGCTCTCCACGTCGCGGTGGACGCTCGCGAGGGTGGGCGAGAGCCCGGAGGCGATCGCCGCGCGGGACGTCGCATTGAGCGCGTCCGCGATGGGACGCCCCTCGAGCCGGACGGTCACGGGCTTCGACCCCGCCGACCGAGCCGGGCCCGATAGATAACGCACGGCCCGACACCGGAGCGCCGCGACGGCCCCGTGGTTACCCGGCCGCTCGATAATCCATTTATACGGTCCTCCGCATAGTTCGACCGGCGGTACGGCGCCGGGAGTACCGGCGTCGGGACGCCGACATGGTAGAAGGAGCGGATACACCGCCCGGCGCGTCCGGGGACGCCGACGGGTCCACCGAGCTGGACCAGTGGGCGAAGGGGCTGCCGTACACCTCCACGGCGCAGGTCGAGATCCCGCCCCGGCTGTTGGACCAGGTGATCGGGCAGGACGATGCCGTCGAGGTCGCCCGGAAGGCGGCCACGCAGAAGCGTCACATGATGCTGATCGGCGAGCCGGGAACCGGGAAGAGCATGCTCGCCCGGGCGATGGTCGACTTCCTGCCGAAGGAGCAGCTCCAGGACATCCTGGCCTACCCGAACAACGAGGACCCGAACGAGCCCAAGATCCGCGTCGTCCCGTCGGGCAAGGGGAAGGAGATCGTCGCGGCCCAGAAGCTCGAGGCCGCCTCGAAGAAGGAGCAGCGCACGATCCTCTTCGTCATCGTCGCCGTGGCCGTCTTCGCCTTCACCCTGTACCTCGTCCTGGAGACGAAGGACCTCACCGCCCTCCTGCTCGGCCTGCTCATCGTGTTCATCATCTACGCCCTGCTCCGCTTCTCGGGCGGCCGGAACGATAGCGGCGCCGGGGTCGCGAAGCTGCTCGTCTCGCATGCCCCGGACGAGAAACCTCCGTTCGTCGACGCCACCGGGGCGCACGCCGGGGCGCTCTTGGGCGACGTGAAGCACGACCCGTTCCAGTCGGGGGGCCTCGAGACGCCGCCCCACGAGCGGGTCGAGGTCGGGGCCATCCACAAGGCGAACGGCGGCGTGCTGTTCCTCGACGAGATCAACCTGCTCAAGATCGAGAGCCAGCACTCGCTCCTCACCGCGCTCCAGGAGCGCAAGTTCCCGATCGTCGGCCAGTCGGAGCGCTCCGCCGGGGCGATGGTCAAGACGGAGCCCGTCCCCTCGGACTTCGTGCTCGTCGCGGCGGGCAACATCGACTCGGTGCAGACGATGCACCCCGCGCTCCGCTCGCGGATCCGGGGCTACGGCTACGAGCTGTACGTGAAGACGACGATGCCCGACACGCCGGAGAACCGGATGAAGATCGTCCGGTTCGTCGCGCAGGAGGTCGTGAAGGACAAGAAGATCCCGCACTTCGAGCGCGACGCGATCACCGAGGTGATCCGGGAGGCCCAGCGGCGGTCGGGCCGCTCCGGGCAGCTCACGCTGCGTCTGCGCGAGCTCGGCGGCCTCGTCCGGGTCGCCGGGGACATCGCCCTCTCCGAGGGCGCCCCGATCGTGACCGCCGCGCAGGTCGTGAAGGCGAAGCGGGCGAGCCGCTCGTTGGAGCAGCAGATCGCCGACCGGTACATCGAGCGCCGCAAGGAGTACCGGATGTTCGCGACCGAGGGGGCCGCCGTCGGGATCGTCAACGGGCTCGCCGCGATCAACGCGCAGACCGGCATGGCCGAGTTCTCCGGGATCGTGCTCCCCATCGCCGCCGAGGTCACGCCCGCGCAGACGCGCGACGGCGGGGTCGTGGTGGCGACCGGCAAGCTCGGGGAGATCGCGCGCGAGGCGGTCCAGAACGTGAGCGCGCTCATCAAGAAGTACACGGGCGAGGACATCTCGCGCTTCGACCTCCACATCCAGTTCGTCGGCGCCTCGGACGGCGTCGAAGGCGACAGCGCCTCGGTCTCGATCGCCACCGCCGTGATCTCGGCCCTCGAGGGGGTGCCGGTCGACCAGTCGGTCGCCATGACCGGCTCCTTGAGCGTCCGCGGTCAGGTCCTGCCCGTCGGCGGGGTGACCGCGAAGGTCGAGGCCGCCGCCGACTCGGGCATCCGCCGGGTGCTCATCCCCGAGGACAACATGGACGACCTCGTGCTCGAGGCGCGGTACCGCGGCGCCATCGAGGTGATCCCGGTCCGCACGCTCCGCGACGTGCTCAAGTACGCGCTCGTCGGGCAGGGCTCGAAGAAGGAGTCGCTGCTGGAGCGCCTCGCGGCGATGGTCCACGCGACCAGCCGATCCGGGGACGAGACGCCGCCCGCGACGGCGCCGACCGCGACCACGCCTCCGGGACGTCCCGCCGGGTCGTGAGAGGCTCGTACCGCCTGCCGATCCATCCGCCCGCCCCGCCGCGGCCGATCCCCGGTGACGAGGAGGAGGACGACGAGACGAAGTTCGTGAACCGGCCCTGCTACGAGTTCAACGGCAGCCTGCGCACGAGCTGGAACGACCGGCACTGCCGGCACTGCCTCCACTACCTCACGGCCCGGTGCCCGCACATCGACGAGTTCCTGGACGACGTCGAGGACCTCTCTCCGGAGTGAGCCCCGACCGATGCGCGGGGTGCTGATCGGCCGCTTCCAGCCGTTCCACCTGGGCCACCTGGCCGTCGTCCGGGCGCTCCGGGCCGCCCGGCCCGCCGAGCCGCTCCTGCTCGGGATCGGCAGCGCCCAGGCATCGTACACGTGGGAGAACCCGTTCACGGCCGGCGAGCGGTTCGAGATGATCGACGCGGCGCTCCGCGAGGCCGGGCTCTCCGACTGCCCGATCGTGCCGCTGCCCGACATCGAGCGCCACGCGCAGTGGGTCGCCTACGTGGAGTCGATGCTGCCCCCGTTCGACCGGGTCTACACCAACAATCCCCTGACGCGCCTGCTCTTCGAGCGCGCGCGCTACGCGGTCGAGAGCCCGCCGCTCGTCGACCGGGCGCGCTTCGAGGGCGCGCGGATCCGGGACGCGCTCGCCGCCGGCGGTTCCTGGACCGATCGGCTGCCGCCGGCCGTGGCCCAGTACCTCCTCCGGGTCGACGCGCCCCAGCGCCTCCGCCTCCTCCGCCCCGGGGCGGCGTGAGCCGGGCCGGGGCGTCCCCGACGCCAGCATTATAGGCGAGGGCCCATCGTCCGCCGGTCGCGCCACTGTAGCTCAGTCTGGCAGAGCGGCTGATTCGTAATCAGCAGGTCGGGGGTTCAAGTCCCTCCAGTGGCTGCGGGCTCCTTCCGACCGTGCGTCGGGGGACGCGAGGGCGCCCGGCGTCCCGCCCGAGCCCGCCCGCGCTCGACGGTGCCTCACGGAGACCGCGGGGCCGGGGGCGAGTACTCCCGCTGACGCCGCAGCAGGTCCGCGACGCGAGGGTCGGACCGCGCCGCGGCGAACAGCGGGGCGTACTGGAGTTCGAGGAACGGCAGGCTGTGCGTCGCGAACGCGCGCTCCATCGCCGCCACGAAGGCGTCCTGTTCGCCGAGGGCGAAGTGGACGAGGCCCTGGAACAGCCCCGTCACCGAGCCGTCCGCTTCCCGCTGTTGGAGCCCGGCGAGGTCGCGCCGGGCCGCCTCGGGATCGCCGGTCCGCGCGGCGAGGATGCCGCGGTAGGTGAGGGTCCAGACGCTGTCCGGCCGCAGCCGTTCCAGCACCGCGACACCGTCCGCGGCCCGGTCGAGCTCGCCGCGGGCCAGGTAGTACTCGGTGCGATGGGCCGCGGTCCGGTACGGCGCGAGCATCTCGGTCCGGTCCCAGTGGCGGAGCGCGTCCTCGTCCCGGCCCGCGTAGTAGTAGGCCCGCCCCAGGAACGAGACGACGTTGATGTCGGCGGGATCGATCCCCATCGCCGTTTCGAGGAGCCGCACCGCCTCGTCGATCCGGCCCCGGCCCGCCTCGATATGGGCGAGCCAGCGGTACGGGTCGGCGAGGCTGGGGTTCAGCTCGAGCGCGCGACGCGCCTCGCGCTCCGCCCCCGCCACGTCGTCCTCGCCGATCCAGAGGCTCGCGAGCGCGCTGTGGGCTTCGGCGAGCCCTTCCTGGAGCGCGAGCGCCCGTCGGAGCTCCTCCTCCACGCGCGCGACGCCGGTCGCGTACGCCTCGGCCCCTTCGGTCAGCAGCCAGAGGATCGTCTCCGCGATGCCGACCCGCGCGCGGGCGAACTTGGGGTCCCGTCGCACCGCCTCCTCGAAGAGCGACAGCGCGTGCCGCACGGTCGCGGCCGACGACTTCTCCTGCCAGAGCCGTCGGGCCTGCAGGTACAGCGTGTACGCGGGCAGGTCGTCCGTGTCGGGCGCCGTCGGCGGGAGCGGCGGCCCCCGCCGGCCGCCGAGACCGGGGACGTGGGCGACCAGGGAGGTCGCGATCTGCTCCGCGAGGTCGTCCTGGAGCGCGAAGATCTCCCCGATCTCGCGGTCGTACCGGGACGACCAGAGATGCTCCTCGGTGCGCGCGTCGATCAGCTGGGCCGTGACCCGAAGCTGGCGGCCCGACTTGCGCACGCTGCACTCGACCACCGAGCCGACGTGGAGCGCCCGCCCGATCTCGAGCGCGGTGTCGGTCCGGCGCTTGTACGCCATCGCCGTGGTGCGGGCGATCACACGGAGCCCCGCGACGTGGGCGAGCCGCTCGATCAGCTCTTCCGTCATCCCGTCCGCGAAGAAGGCGTCCGCCGGGTCCGGGCTGAAGTTGGCGAACGGCAGCACGATGATGCGGTTCGCCTCGGGTCCGAAGCCGGCCGCCGGTGCGGCGACCGCGAGCGGGGCCGGAGCGGACGGCACCGGCGCGGGGCCGCCGAGCACCCCTCCGGGGTCGACATGGAGGAACACATCGACGAGGCCGGCGCGGACGGGGCCCGAGCGCTCCCAGAACCGCTTGTTCTCGGGGTCCCCGGCGGGGAAGAGATCGTCGAACCGGATCCGGTCCTCGCCGGCGGGGATCCGTTGCGCGGTGTGGGCCGCGAGGGCGCGCAGCTGGCGCGCGCTCGAGAACGTCGGGTGCGTGGCGATGTAGTACAGTCCCAGCTTCTCGATCTCGCGCACGGGACGGCCCTCGGCCGTCGCCGACGCGATAAGCTGGACCGCGGCGACGAGGATCTTGTCGCCGGGGCCGAGCGCGGGCACCTCGAACTCGTGTCCCGCGGCGACGCGGGAGAGCAGATCGGCGCCCTTCGGGCGCGCCGCGAGCCGCGCCCGGAACTCCGCGGCGTCGCGGCCGCCGCTCCCTGCGAGGCAGTAGGCGACGCGGTGGGGTCGGGGCCCGGAGGGCTCGAGGTGCGGGAGGAGGAGCTCGTACGGCCAGGCGGCCCCGGGCTTCGCGTCGATCTCGTCGATCAGGCAGAGGACCGGGGCGTCGAGCGCGGCGATGGTGTCGAGCCGACTCCGGAAGCCCGCTTCGTCGAGCTCGGCGAGGTTGATCTCGCGATACTGAACGCCCGCCGGAAGGGCCGCCGCGACCTGCTGCACGAGGAAGCTCTTCCCGCTCCCCGGGGCGCCCCAGAGGAGGAACGTGCGCGGCCCGCCCGAGTGCGCCGCGTAGGTCGCGAGGATGCGCTGGCGCAGGTCCTTGAGCGGGCCGCGGGTCCGCTCGTCGAACCGCAGGTACTGGCCCACGATCGTGAACCGCTCGAGCGCGAGCGCGTCGAGCGTATGGAGGAGCCGCCGGGCCTCCGCCTCGGCCGCCGTGTCGTCCGGACCCACGACCCTGGCCTCCCTCCGGCCGCCCGCACGAGGAGCGCAGATATCCCGATTCCGCGGCGGCGGGGGACGTCCCCCGTCCGCCCCCGGTTCGATAGGTTTTCAAGCTAGGGGGTCCCGTTTGAATGGGCGGCGTCCTTGTGTCCGCCCAGCTGCTCCCCCGGTACCGTCGGCCGCCGCCGCTCTACCGGCTGGCGCGCGCGCTGCGCCGGATCGGCCTCGTCGTGCTGGTGCTCGTGCTCCTGTTCGTCGCGAGCGCGCTGTACTCGGCGTACGAGACGGCCCGCGGGGGCGCTTCGGCGAGCGACTTTGAGTACGCGTTCGGGGCCAACAACACCTTCGTGCTGTCGGGGACCCTCTCGTTCTCGGACGGGGGGATCTACCCGGTCAACGGGTTCACGGTGCACCTCCGGGTCGCGAACGCCACCGGCCAGGTCGTCGGCGAGAGCTCGGACGGCCCGGTGAACTTCGCCCCCGGAGGGCGGGCGACGTTCCCGGTGACGTTCGTGCTCCCGATCGCCCTCGCCTCGGCGGCGGCGTCGCTGCTCACGACCGACCAGTTCCTCAACGAGACGATCTTCGCGAACGCGACGTTCGCCTACGTCTTCCCGGTCTCGGTCGAGGTCGCGAAGAACACGTCGTGGGGGGCCCCGTTCGCCGGGCTCACCGCGAGCGTCGGAACGCCGACGACGATGGGGGGGACCGTGGTGGTGCCGGTGACGATCCAGTTCGAGAACGATGCGAGCTTCGCGGACGACGGGTCGCTCGAGGTGCGCCTCGTCTCCGAGAGCGGGACCGTCTGCGCGAGCAGCACCTACCCGATCGACGTCCCGCCCGAGACGCCGTACTCGCAGACGAACGACTTCACCCTCGCGACCGGGTGCTCGATCTCGGGCGGCACGGTGGTGTCGACCTACACCACCAGCGGCGGAGCGACCGTGACGCTCCCGCCGGAGGCGATCCCGTGAGCGCGCCGGCCGCGTCCCCCGCGGGGCCCCCGGGAGGTTCCGGGTACCGGATCCCTTCGCTCGGCTACCGGATCCTCGTGAGCGGGCTCCGCCTCATCCCGCTCCTGGTCCTGCTCGTCGGGCTCCCGGTGGGCCTCCTCTCGTTCCTGAGCGCCCACGGGCTCACGGTCCCGATCGCCCTCGGCACGGTCACCACCTTCGGGATCGCGCTCTCCGTCCTCGCGGCCGTCCGCTACATCGTGAAGCCGACCGCGGCGTACGGCCCCGTCTCGATCGTCGCCTCCGGCGCGGCGGTCGTCTACCTCTGGCTGCTGCTCCAGGCGTCGCCGTTCCACCTCACGATCCCCGGCTCGTCCGTCAACTTCGCCCTCGGCTTCCGGGACCTCGTCCTCGGCCTCATGCTCGTGCCGGGGTTCGGCCTCGCCGCCGGGATCGTCACGACGATCGAGGACGTCCGCTCGCCGCACGAGCGGCTGCCGTTCGACTATCCGGCCTGACGGGGGTCGCAGCCCGGCGCGCCTAGACGCCCTGGACCACGACCTCGACGATCCGCACGGGCGTCTTCGGCCGGTCGTTGTGGTCGCGCGGCACGTTCCCGATCTTCTCGACGACGTCCTGGCCGCCCCGGACGTGCCCGAAGATCGCGTGCTTCCCGTCGAGCCAGTGCGTCGCCGCGAGCGTGATGAAGAACTGGCTGCCGCCCGTGTTCGGGCCCGCGTTGGCCATGGAGACGACCCCGGGGCCGTCGTGCTTGAGGCCGGGGCCGAACTCGTCGCGGATCTCGAACCCCGGACCGCCCGTCCCGTCGCCCTTCGGGTCGCCGGTCTGCACCATGAAGTCCGGGATGACGCGGTGGAAGGTGAGACCGTTGTAGAACCCCTTCCGGGCCAGGGTCAGGAAGTTCTCCGAGGTCTTCGGGGCCTTGTCGCGGTAGATCTCGAGGCGCACGTCGCCGAGCGTTGTCCGCAGCGTGACCGTCGGGTTCGGCATGCGAGCCCCGAGCCCCCGCCCGTTTTAAGGCACGCCCCCGCGCCGGACGGGCCCCGGCCCGGGCGCGCCCGCCTCCGGGGCGACCGGTTTATTTGGGGGCGCTCGGCTACGCTACGCGCCGCGGGGCGGCGCGCGTAGACCGCCATGAACCGCTCGGTCGCCGGGGTCGGCATCGTTCTCATCCTGTTCGGCTTCGGCCTGCTCTCCTACCCGATCATCTTCACCGGCGTCGAGCGGTTCGACCTCGAGCAGGAGCTCGGGATCTACATCGTCCCGATCGGTCTCCTGGTGGTCCTGCTCGGCGCGATGGGCCACAACCCCGAGGCGACGACCGTCGGGGGGGCGTTCGGGAACCCCGACGCCGACGTGATGCGCTCGGCGGCGCGGCCCGCGCCGGCCGTCGCGCGCCCGACCCTCCGCTACAGCCCGAAGGAACCCGTCGCCTGCCGCTTCTGCCGGACCAACATCCCGTGGGACGTCGCGATCTGCCCCCGCTGCGCGCGCCCCCGGGAGTGCCGCAGCTGCGGCCGCCCGCTCGGGGTCGTGCTGGACCGCCCGACCTGCCCCACCTGCGCCCGGGCCGAGGTGTTCTGCAACTGCCCCGCCCTGGCCCGTCCCGTACGGCCGCCGACCGCGAGCACCCGCCGGGTGGTGCGGAGCTGAGCGGTGGACGACCCCGAGATCCCCCGCGGCGTCGCCTCCTTGACCAACAGCCCCGTCGTGGTGCACTTCGACGGGGCCTGCCAGCCGCCGAAGGGGGGAGGGGTCGCCACGTTCGGGTTCACCGTCGACGGCGGGGGCTTCGCCCACGAGGATCGGGGCCTCGCCGTCCGTCCGTACGCGGCGCACGCGACCAACAACGTGGCGGAGTACGTGGCCGCGATCCGCGCGCTCGAGTGGCTCCGGGGCGAAGGCTACTCCGGCCCGGTGGAGGTCGTGGGCGACAGCGAGCTCGTGGTGCGCCAGATGCTCGGGGAGTACGAGGTCCGGGCCGAGCACCTCAAGGCGTACAAGGCCCGGCTCGAGCAGCTCGCGCACGAGTTCCGGTCGGTCGAGTTCCGATGGGTCCCCCGGGAGCAGAACGTGCGGGCCGACGCCCTCTCCAAGGAGGCGCTCCTCGACGCCGCCGCGGAGGCCCGCAGCTATCGGCCGCGGCGCTCCGGCGGACCGTCCCCGCCCGAGGAGAACGGCCCGGACGCCGAACCCGCCCCGCGGTCGTAGCCGCTCGGGAGCTAGTGCCAGCGGACGGTGTAGACGAGCGTCCGCCCCTCGATCGCGGCGCGCGCGCGGGCGGAGTCGACGTAGGTGGCGAACGCCGCGGCGGCTTCCGGCGACAGCTTCGGGCGGGTCCCGTAGCCGCGGGGACTCCCCTGGCCCAGGATCAGACGGGGATGGGGAGGCGCCGGGGGCTCCGGTCCGGACGGAAGGGCGGCCTCGGGCTTACGCAGGACGGCGCTCACGGGCGCGCTCCCCAGTACGGCGTCACGCGGTCCGCCGGTCCCGCCAGGCACGGCAGGGACGCCAGCCGAACGTGATCGAGCGGCTCGAGACCGAGGGTCGTGGGCAGCGCGGCGATCAGTGCGCGCGCGTCCGAGACGTCTGACACGGCCCGTCAGAGGTTGTCAGACGCACGTCATACATAAAGGGCTGACTTCGACAGGAAACGGGGGGGTTCCGGGCCCGTCCCCGCCGAGGGACGGTGGCGGACAAAGGGCTGACCGTGTCGGCGAACGGCCGGACCCCGGCCCGGGTCGGCTAGTTAACCCCCGCCCGTTTCGGGCCGAGCGCGGGGCGGTCGACGCGTGACGGAAACACTCGGTAGCTTCCTCGGGCGGGCGGAGTCGCGGCTCCTCGACCTCTCGGTCGAAGCGAACCTCGCGGACTGGGTCTACGCGACGTACATCACCCCCGACTCCGAGGCGATCTCGGCGAAGTCGTACTCGCGCCTCATCGGGACGACCGTGGCGTTCGCGAAGGAGTCGACGCTGGTCCCGAGCCAGGGCGCCTCCGCGGACGAGCAGCGGCGGGCGAAGCTCCTCCGTCTGATGCTCCCGCTGATCGCGCCGTCGGATCCGACCGAGTCGGAGGAGTTGACCCGGCGGGTCGCGACGATGCAGGGGTACTACTCGCGCTTCCGAGCGAGCGTCCCGGGGACCCCCGAGCCGCTCGACGTCCAGGGGCTCTCGCGGCTGCTCGCCGAGAACCGGGACCCGGCGACCCTCGAGCGGGCCTTCCTCGGCTGGCACGCGGTCGGGCGCGGCATCCGCGGCGACTTCGCGCGGTACGTCGACCTCGCCAACCGGGGGGCCCGGGAGCTCGGCTTCGCCGACACCGGCGCGATGTGGCGGTCGAAGTACGACATGGAGGCCGACGCGTTCGTGACCGAGGTCACGCGCCTCTGGGAACAGGTGCGGCCGCTCTACCGGTCGCTGCACGCCTACGTCCGGCACCGCCTCGTCGAACGCTACGGGGCCGATCGCGTCCCTCCCGCCGGCCCGATCCCGGCCCAGTTCCTCGGCAACATGTGGGCGCAGGCGTGGGACGAGATCTACGACCTCCTCGCCCCGCCCGGGGTCCCGGCCGGCACCGACCTCACGAAGCTGCTCCTCGACCGCGGCACGACCCCGATCGACATGGTCCGGTACGCCGAGCGGTTCTTCGTGTCGCTCGGGCTGGACCCGATGCCGTCGACGTTCTGGGAGCGGTCGATGTTCGTCCGCCCCCGCGACCGGGAGGTCGTCTGCCACGCGAGCGCGTGGGACCTCGACTTCGAGCACGACCTCCGGATCAAGATGTGCATCGAGGTGACGGGCGACGACTTCCGGACGATCCACCACGAGCTCGGCCACAACTACTACCAGCGGGCCTACGCGGCGCAGCCGTTCCTCTACCGGGACAGCGCGCACGACGGCTTCCACGAGGCGATCGGCGACACGATCGCCCTCTCGGTCACCCCGGGGTACCTCCACGAGATCGGGCTCCTGGCCGACCTGCCCGACGAGGGGGACGTCCCCCCGCTCCTGCGGATGGCGCTGCAGAAGATCGCCTTCCTGCCGTTCGGCCTCCTCGTCGACCGGTGGCGGTGGGACGTCTTCTCCGGAGCGGTCCGCGCGTCGGAGTACAACGCGAGCTGGTGGAAGCTGCGCGAGGAGTACCAGGGGATCCGGCCGCCCGAAGCGCGCACGGAGCGCGACTTCGACGCGGGCGCCAAGTACCACGTGCCGGCGAACGTGCCGTACATGCGGTACTTCCTCGCCCACATCCTGCAGTTCCAGTTCCACCGCGGCCTCTACCGCGCGATCGGCGGCACCGGCCCCCTGCACCGCTTCTCGATCTACGGCTCGAAGGACGCCGGCCGCCGTCTCGAGGAGATGCTGGCGATGGGGCAGAGCCGTCCGTGGCCGGAGGCCCTCGAGGCGCTCACCGGGGAGCGTCGGATGGACGCCGCCGCCCTGCTCGAGTACTTCGCCCCCCTCCAGGCCTGGCTCGACGAGCAGAACCGCGGGCACCCGGTCGGTTGGTGAGGGGCCCGCGCGAGCCGGGGTTATCCGCCGCGGGCGCGTGGGGCCCCCGGGTCGCATGCTGCTCCAGCACGGCGAGAGCCTCCTGAGGAGCGCCTATGCGGTCCTCAAATCGGGGATCACCCCGGAGGCGGCGCTCGGCCCGGGCGTGCTCTACCTCTCCACGCAACGGCTCGTCTTCGAGTCGGGGGCGCCGGGGCGCTTCGGCCGCCGGAGCCGGGCCACCGTCGTCGACGCCCCGCTCACCCAGGTGCGCGACGTCGCCCTCGCCCGCCGCCGCCTCGGCCCGCCCCGGCTCGAGGTCCAGCTGCCGATGGGGCGCCCGGTGTTCGACGTCCTCGACCCGCAGGACTGGGCGACCGCGATCGCCGTGGCGAAGCGGACGTACCCGCCGCCGGGGACGACGGTCACCGAACGGGTGACGATCGAGCGCCAGGTCGTGAAGGTCCGCTGCCGGTACTGCGGCACGCTCGGCAACGAGGTCGACGGGCGCTGCCCCTCGTGCGGCGCCCCGCTCTAGGCGGGCTCAGTTCTCGACCGGCCACCGGGCCGGCTCCGGAGGGCGGCTCCGGAGGAACGACACCGGCGCCGCCGGGGTCCCGATCGACGGACGGAGCGCCGCCACCGCGTGGGCGAGGAGCTCGTACGCCGCCTCCTCCGCCTCCCCGAGGTCCGTCGTGGCCCCCTCGGACGCCGGCACGTAGACGCGCAGCACGCCCTTCGAGATCCCTGCGAGCACCGGGCTCGTGCCGTCGCGGCGGGCCCAGACGAGGAGGCCCCCGCCGGTCCGCTCCACCACGCCCACCCAGCGAAGGTCGCCGAACCAGTGGCCCACAAGCCGTGCCCGCACGAGGTCGGGGTCGACCCCGGGCGGCAGGTCGATCCGCGCGATCGGACGGAGCTCGGCGGGGCCCTCCCGGGGGCCGGGGCCCTCGAGGCGGAGCGCGCGGTACCCCGCCTCCGACCGCTCGATGAGGCCCTCGCGCTCGAGACGACGCAGCGCGCGGGCCAGCGACTCGGGATGGGCGCCGAGCGTCCGCTTGAGGCCGTTGAAGGCGAGGCGGCCGGGCAGCTCCTGCAGCGTGCTGAGGATCCGATCGTCGAGCCGCCCGGGGACGGAGCTCGGCGGTTCGGGCGACCCGTGCGTCACGCTCCGGAAAGGGGCCGGGCGCCATTTAGCCGCGCCGTGGCGCGCCGGTAACCTCCCCGACGTGCCGTGACCGTGTGACCGGCCCCGGCGTGACCCGCTCAATATCCTCGCGGGGGCGGTGCCTACGACGGGACCGTTCGGTCCCGAAGGAACGCACGATGACGCACCCGGGCGACGAGGAAGGAACGAACTTTGGGCCGTGGATCTGGAGCGCCTACCGCGCCTACAACGAGCTCCTGCGCGAGAAGGTCCGCGCGCGCTTCGAGGCCCAGGAAGGACCGTGGATGGACCAGGTCGCCGAGCTGCTGGTCGAGATCGTGAACGCGCGCTGGGAAGGCGGGCGCAAGAACGAGAAGGCGGCGGAAGAGCTGTACGCGAAGCTCGACCGGCTCCTGTCGGGGTGAGGGCGGTGACCGACGGCCCGCTCCCCCTCACGCCGTTCCCGTCCCCGCCGATCGGCCCCGAGCCGCTGCTGCCCCGCCCGTAGGAGGCGCACGATGCCGCTCACGGGCGTCGAGCTCGACATCACGCGCGCGATCGAAGCGATCTCCCCGAGCGTCGCGTCCGTCGAGACGCTCCGGGTCAACCGCCGCCGGGGCCGCGGACCGTTCGCGGTGCCGGCGGCGGCCTCGGCCGTGGTGCTCGACCCGGCGGGTCTGCTCGTCACCAACCACCACGTGGTCGAGGACGCGACGCAGCTCTCCGTCCACCTCGCCGACGGCCGCGAGCTGCCGGGGGAGGTGCTCGGCGGGGACGCCGTCACCGACCTCGCCCTCGTGAAGGTCGACGCCGACGGCCTCCCCGCCGCCCGCCGCGGCGACTCGGAGCAGCTCAAGGTCGGCCAGATCGTGCTCGCGATCGGCAACGCGCTCGGGCTGCCCGGGAGCCCGACCGTCTCCGCCGGGGTCCTGAGCGCGATCGGCCGGCCGCTGCCGGGCTCCGACTTCATCTTCGAGGGGCTCGTCCAGACCGACGCCGCGATCAATCCGGGCAACAGCGGCGGTCCGCTCGTGGACCTGACGGGCGCGCTGGTGGGGATCAACACCGCGATGGTGCCGTTCGCCCAGGGCGTCGGGTTCGCGATCCCGATCCACGCGGTGGAGCGGATCTCGAACGAGCTCCGCGCCAAGGGGCGGGTCGTCCGCCCGTGGATGGGGCTCCAGGTCGCGGACCTGCGCCCCGAGATCGCCCGCCAGGTCGGCCACCCGCCGTGGTCGGGGCTGTGGGTCGCCGAGGTCGTCCCGAAGTCGCCGGCCCACCGGGCGGGCCTGCGTCCCGGCGACGTCGTGAAGCGCGTCGGCCCGTTCGAAGTGCACCGGGTCCGCGAGCTGCTCGAGAGCCTCGCGCGGTTCCCGGTCGGCAGCGACGTCGCCGTCGCCTTCGAACGGCGGGGCGCGGCCCTCTCGACGAACGTGCCGCTCCAGGAGCCGCCCGAGACCTCGGCCGCGTAGCGGCGCACCGAACCGTTTCCGGCGTCGTCCAAGGGGTTTTGACGGGCCCGGGCGTGCCTCCGACCCGAGGGAACGGACCATGACCGTCGATTTCTCGATCCGCCGCACGCCCGCCTACCGCGTCGCCGCCCTGCGCTGGAAGGGGCCGTGGAGCGACGCCCGGATCCACCGCCAGTTCCTGCGCGTCGCCGCGTGGGCGAAGCAGCAGGGGCTGCGCACCGGCCGCTGGGTCTTCCTCGAGCCCGCCGCGCGGACCTGGGAGGTCGCGATCGAGGTGCGCGGCCGCGCCCGCCCGGGCGGCGGGATCCGCCTGCGCTCGATCCCCGCGGGGCACGCCGCCTCGGTCACGTTCGACCCGAAGGTCGTCGCGCCGGCGGTCGTCTACCACGGCCTCACGGACTGGCTCCGCTGGCGCCGCAAGGACCGTACGATCCGCTCCGCCGGCGCCTACCGCGAGGTGTACGTCGGCGACCCGTGGAAGGACCCCCGAGCGTACGCCCGGACCGAAGTCCAGGTCGTCGTCCGCACGTAGCGCGGGCTCACGCGAGCGGGCGCAGCGCCCGCCCGACGAGCACGATCGCGAGCCCGACGAGCACGACCGTCCAGCCGAGCAACCCCGCGAGGTAGATCCCGGGGCCGTACGGGTACGCCGCGCTCCCGAAGAACACCTCGCGCAGCACGTTGACGGCGAGCGAGACGGGATTGTACTGCGAGATCGTCTGCAGCCAGCTCGGCATCGTCCCCCACGGATACAGCGCGTCCGAGGTGAGGAGGACCGGCAGGTTGATCGTGTTGACCGCGGCGAAGTACGTCTGGGGCACCTCGAGGAGGATGCCGAAGGTGAGGAACAGCGTCGCGAACATCAGCGAGATGAGCACGATCGCGGCGATCACCTCGAGCGCGCCGACGATCCCGACCGAGGCGGTGACCGTGAGCCCGTGCAGCCCGGGGATGTGCGCGAAGACGATGGCGAGCGCGAGCACGAAGACGGCGAGCAGGATCGGCTGGGTCGCGCTCGCGATGAGCCGGCTCCCGAAGACCGCCGCCGACGGCGCGGGGGTCCCGCGCACGCGCTTGAAGACGCCGAACAGCTTGTCGAAGATCACGTTCGCGCCGGCGAACAGCGTGGCGGTGACGGCGACGAACCCGACCATCCCGCAGGCGAAGTACGAGTAGTACGACGGGGCGCCCCGGAACAGGTAGGCGAGCGCGTCCGGGAGCGTCGGGAACTGGCCGGGGTTGGGCCCGACGAACGAGGCGGGATTGATCGTGAACCCGTTCCCGAACAGCAGCAGGTACAGCAGCGGGAGCAGCAGCGAGGTGAAGATCGCGGCCGGGTTCCGGGCGAGGCGCAGGAACTCCCGGCGCGTGAGGGCGGCGAGCTCGCGGAACATCAGCGCCGCCCCCCGCGCATCTGGCCCTGGATCCGGTTGAGCATCACCGCGCGGTCCGTGGCGGTCAGCCCCTCCCCCTCCTCCCGGAACTCCCGGCCGGTGAACTCGAGGAACACCTCGTCGAGGCTCGGCCGCTTCACCGTCACGCCGAGGATGCCGACCCCGGCCTTCGCGCACGCCTCGACGGCGATCGGGACGAGCGTCTCGCCGCTCGCGCACTTCACCCGGTAGGTCCCGTCCTGCTTCTGGACGTCCGACACGCCCGGCAGGCCGCGCACGACCTCGGTGACGTTGGCCGCGCCGTCGGCGGTCTTGAGGGTCACGACGTCCCCGCCGAGCCGGTCCTTGAGCTCCGTGGGGGCGCCGGTCGCGACGATCTTCCCGTGGTCGATGATCGCGATGCGGTCGCACATGCCGTCCGCCTCGTCGAGGTAGTGGGTCGTCACGAAGACGGTGAGCCCGGTCTCGCGCCGGAGCTTCTGCACGAACGACCAGAAGCCGGCCCGACCCTGGGGGTCGAGGCCGAGGGTCGGCTCGTCGAGGAAGAGGATCCGCGGGCGGTTGATGAGGCCGACCGCGAGCTCGAGGCGCCGGCGCATGCCGCCGGAGTACGTCTTCGCGAGACGGTTCGCCGCCTCGACGAGCTGCATCTGCTCGATGAGCGCCTTCGCCCGGGCGCGGCCCTCGCCAGAGGGGATGCCGTAGCAGCCCGCCGCGACCTCGAGGTTCTCGCGGCCGGTAAGGTCCTGGTCGGCGGTCGACTCCTGGAAGATGACGCCGATGCGGCGCTTGATCTCCTCCGGGTGGCGGGCGAGGTCGAGGCCGTCGATGACGGCCGAGCCCGACGTGGGCTGGAGGCCGGCGGTGAGCATCGAGACGGTCGTGGTCTTGCCGGCCCCGTTGGGCCCGAGGAACCCGAACGCCTCGCCGGGCTTCACCGCGAAGGAGATCCCGGCGACGGCGTGGACCTTCCCTCCGTAGATCTTCGTGAGATTCTCCGTGACGATCGCTTCCCCCGACATGGTGCTGTTCCTTCCTTCGTTAGTTGCGCAGCCGACGCAGACGCTCCGCGACCGCGTCGAGATCGTTCTGGAACGGGTTCGTGACCGTGGGCTGGGAGCGCTTCAGGTCCTCGAGATAGGCGGTGAGGCCCGACAGCTCGCGCACGACGTCCGACGGGCTGCGGGCGGCCCGCGGCGGGAAGCCGAACTCCCAGCCGACGTCGCTGCGCCCGCCGGTGAGCTCGTAGCGGCCGTCCTCGCGCTTGCGCACCGTGCCCTCGCCGACCATCTCCTCGAGCAGCGGGTAGACCGACCCCGGCGAGGGACGCCACCAGCCCTGGGTCATCACCTCGACGTCGTCCATGATCTCGGCCCCGTTCCGAGGCTGGCGCCGGAGGACCCGAACGATCCAGTTCCGCAGTCCGCGCTTCTTGCGCATCCCCCACATGGTCTCGGATTTTCGATATCGGCATTTCGATACGGGTATTTGGCTTCTGCTCACCCTCGGTGAGGTCGGGAATTCCTCCGGGCCCCATCGGGCGGGCGGCTCGGAACGGCCGTGCGGTCCGGGCGGTGGATAGATATCCCCGGGGGTGCTCGCGCCCCGGGAGGACGGTCAACGGTCATGGCCACCGCGGTGGAACGGGCCCAGCTCGACGAGAAGGGGACGTTCCGGCTCGGGATCGGGGCGGGGTTCGGCCTCGCGGGCGCCCTCTGCGCGATCGTCGTCCCGGCGGTGTTCCTGCTGCTCGCCGAGTTCGCTCCGGGCGGCTTCTTCCGGTTCCAGGGCGGCTTCGTCGACGTCCTCGGCTACCTCGTGCTGATCGGGGCGTTGCTGCTGCTCGTCTCGCTCTTCCTCTACCGCCGGGCGTACGCCGCCCTCCGCAAGGTCGCTTCGGGGTTCTGGGCGGCGTCGATCCTCTGCCTCATCGGGTCGATCGGGTTCCTGCTGCTGCTGATCTCCGCGGCGGTCGTCGTCGGCAACTCCTCGAGCCTCGTCGCCTGCGCGAACGGCGCCCCGACCCACCTGCTCACCTGCCTCCGGTCCCAGCAGCCGCTCGGGGCGTACACCGCCCTCCTCGGCTTCTGGCTCGGGTGGCTGGGGGGCCTCGGGATCGTCCTCGGACTCCTCCTGGCCGGGCGGCGGTTCCGGCGGGGCGCGTACGCGGCCGGGGGGGTCGCCTACGCGCTGCTCCTGCTCATCCTGATCGGCCCGTTCGTGGCCACCCTCGTCACCCTCCCGGACATCGGCTACCTGCTGCTGCTCGTGCCGGTCCTGGGGGTCCTCGCCCCCGCGGCCGTGCTCGCCGGCAGCCGCGCGCCGCCGTAGCCCATCAGCAAGCGTAAAGCGCGGTCGCCGGCCGATGCCCGTCGGCATGCCCGACTCGACCCCCGCCGGCGGCACCGAGACCGCCACGTTCGCCTCGGGGTGTTTCTGGTGCACCGAGGCTGTCTTCAGCGACCTTGAGGGCGTGGTCCGCGTGCTGCCCGGCTACACCGGCGGCACGACGAAGGACCCGACGTACGAGGCGGTCTGCTCCGACACGACGGGCCACGCCGAGGCGACGGAGATCGTCTTCGACCCCCGGAAGATCTCGTACCACGACCTCGTCGCGATCTTCTTCACGACGCACGACCCCACGACTTTGAACCGGCAGGGCCACGACGTCGGCTCCCAGTACCGCTCCGCCATCTTCTACCACTCCCCCGAGCAGCGTGCGACCGCCGAGGCCGTGAAGCAGGAGGTCGGGGCCGCGCGGCTCTACCGCCGTCCGGTCGTGACCGAGATCGTCCCGGCGACCACGTTCTACCCGGCCGAGGAGTACCATCGCAGCTACTTCCGCCTCCATCCGGAGCGGGCGTACTGCGCCGCCGTGATCGCGCCCAAGGTCGCCAAGTTCCGCACCCAGTACGCGTCCCGGCTGAAGCCCGGGGTCTGAGCGCCGCGCCGCGCGCCCTCAGAGCGCCAGGTACACGAAGTACGCCGCGAACCCGACCAGCATCGCGCACGACACGGCGGTGACGGCAGTCCGGAGCGCCGGATACCGGCGGCTGCCGTGGTGGAGCGCCGTCGGAAAGACGACGATCCAGATCAGGATCGCCGCGAAGATGCCGCCGAACAGCACGAGGCCGCCGAGGTACGCGAACGCGAGGCCCGCCGTGAGCCACCAGGCGATCTGGACGGGGTTGGAGACGCCGACGCCCAGCGCCTGGGAGAACGTCCGAACGGAGTCCTCGACCGGAGGAGCGGGGTCCGCCCGGTGGACCCAGAGCCGGTAGCCGACGTACGCGATCACGACGGCCCCGAGCACGTAGATGATCCGCAGGTACGCCGCGAGGTCCACCGTGCTGCGGAGGCCGTAGACGAGGCCCCCGAGCACGAGGTCGGCCGAGCCCGCGCCGAGGCCCGTCACGAACCCGGCCCGCCAGGAGCGGACCGACAGCGACGCGATGAGCGCGTTCATCGGCCCGGGGGGGATCGTGAGCGAGAAGCCGAGCAGGAGCCCGAACCCAAACGCCTCGAGGTCGCTCATGCGCGTCCGCTACCGCCGGCGCGGACCCGGTCCCCGGTCCGGGCCGTCCGACCGGAACGCCGTCACATCCCCGCGGGATCGGCGGACTTCGCGGTCGTGAGCACGATCTCCGCCCCGTCCCGGACGGCGCCCGAGACCGGGCAGTAGTCGGCGAAGATCTCGAGGCAGTGGTCGACCTTCGCCTGCTCGGTCGGGTCGACCGGTTCCGCGCGGAGGGCGACCTCGAGGCGCACGACCCGAAGACGGCCGCGCGCGTTCCGCCCGAAGATCGGCCGCACGGTGGTCACGATCGGCCGGACCGCCACGTGCGCCCGCTCGAAGCAGGCGTACAGCGTCGAGCTCATGCAGTGGCCGACCGCGAGGGCCAGCGACTGCCCGGGATTCGGGCCGGCCCCGCCCCCGGTGGGCGGCGCCTCGTCGACGATCGTGCCGCCGACCGGGGGCCCGTCGAACTCGACGGCGTACCGATACTTCTCCTGCTGGCGCAGCGTGACGACCGGGGGACTCTCCGCCATGGTGCCTCGCCGGCGGGAGAGCGGGGCGCGAAATTAACTCCGTGGCGACGGCCTAGGAAGCGCCGCCCGTGGGCGGGATGACCCGGACCTCGGGCACGATGGTCGACGGGCGCCAGAACACCGCGAGCAGGCCCCCCACGAGCACGAGGAGGAACCCGATCACGAAGCCGGCGAGCGCGAACGGGATGCTGACGACCGCGAGCAGGATCGCGAGGAGGCCCCAGACGAGGTGCAACCGCGGGGTCGCGAGCATGAGGATGCCGACAACGAGGATCAGGAACCCGTCGGCGAGGCCGATGAAGAAGAACGAGCTGAAGAAGGAGAACAGCGCGAAGAACGCCCCGATCACCGCGATGAGCGCTCCCGCGAGCAGGACCAACAGACCGCCCAGAATGGTGAGGATGCCGGCGCCGACCGGACGCGGAGTCATCGCCGCCGACGAGGGACGCGCCCCGTATAATGACCTTCCGCCGGACCACCGGCGCGAACGGAAGTAGCGGGCCGGACTGGGGGCGCCGATGGCGCATCCCGTCTCGCCGGAGCTCGAGAGCTGGCTGTTGACCGAGTCGGATCCGTCGGTCCGCCTCCGCTACCTGACCGAAGTGGCCGGCCGGCCGCCCTCGGATCCGGCGGTCGCGACGGCCCGCGCCGAGGTGGGGAAGGACGGCTGGGCGGCGCGCATCCTCGACGAGCAGCTGCCGAGCGGCGTCTGGGACTCCGCGCAGACCGACGCGCCGCATCTGTACCGCCCGAAGTACATCGCGACGAACTGGCGGCTGCTCGTCCTCTCCGACCTCGGGGTCACCCGCTCGCATCCCGGCGTCGCGGTCGCCGTGGAGCGCACGTTCGCGGCG
>Ga0335074_10002779_pt1 | contig 23863 bp, 17 predicted proteins | sample Lox_Sample_23_FD_206715 | JGI IMG/M metagenome (GOLD analysis project Ga0335074, IMG submission 206715) | Soil microbial communities from Loxahatchee National Wildlife Refuge, Florida, United States - Lox_Sample_2.3 | ecosystem: Environmental > Terrestrial > Soil > Wetlands | place: USA...
TGAAGTAAAGTGAATCGCCGCCAAATTGAGCTGCTGTTGCGACAAATGAAGGAAGCCGGATACCAATTCCCCGATAGGTTGCTGTATAGTCGGAGACAACCCGCAGATAAGTCGCCACACCTTCCCAAATGCCTGCGGCTCCGGCAACCTCTCTCAAGTGTTCATAATCAATGATGCCCGCATCGGCGATGGCCAGGGTATCGAGGATGTCGCACAGGCGCAGGTTGAAGTGGCGATACATCCGTTGCAATGCCGCAATCATTAATCGATCGGAGATCGAAGTAATGGGGAAGAGATAGCCGCCGATCATTGCCCGGCGCGCGCGGGCTCCGAGAGTTGCGGCGATAAGTGACTGCTCGCCGGTTTGGCCCAGACGGCTGACGTGCACCTCGACCGGTTCGGGCAAGCCGGGGATCAGGAAGTTCCACTTGTTGGCCAAGTGGTCTCCCCAGCTTCTTGGCTGGATGCGCGCAACAAAGCGATCTTCCATCAGCCGGCGCACGTCCTCTGGCGACGCCGTGGTAAAGAGATCGAGGTCGCTGCCAAAGTCGGGCCAGTGATCGAGTGTCTTGATGACCGTCGCATCGTAGCCCTGATGATGAAATGTGTGACAAATCCGATGCAGCGAGTAGACGGCTTTGGAGATGCGGACGCGCTCGGCGGCAAGTGCGTGCTCGGCCCACTGGACTGGAGCGGCGCCTTGCAGATTGCGGTGCAGTTCGAGAAACGCGTCAAGTCCGCGGACAATGACGTGATGGAGGCGCGCCAATGCCAAAAGGTCGTCGATATCATTCGGTTGGATGGAATTTGGCGCCGGTCCAAGAGCCAATTCCTGCGGCGCAATACCGGTATCTCGGCTTTGCGGACGCAGCAGCAGGTGCGATAAGTAGACCAACGATCGATTTGAAGGAAGTGCCAGGGACTTTCTATCCATAGTTGCTTCTCTCTTTACGAATTATTGATTGGACTGAGGCACGCTGGTTGGCGGAGCAAGATTCGGCGAGCCGGGTGGACCAGACGACGGGGATGCATTTGCCGCGCCATTGCCGCGGGGAGTAAGTTCAACCGGTCCCGTTCGAGTACGCCGTTCCTGGCTGTAGACTTCAAGAGCGCCATCGACTTTTCCCAGGCTGTCAGATGCCAGCCGGGAGAGGGGCATGCCTTTGGCTGACCGGTCTGTTGCCAACCCAACCGCGAGGCCGGCACCGTCGGCCTGCGCCGCCTTGTGGTAGAAGAATTGAGCGGACTCAAGATCACCGTCGCGTTCTGCCACATAGCCACGGTTATTCAGGGAGAATGCGTTTGAAGGATTGAGGGAGTAAGCCCGCATGAAGTCCTGGCGAGCAGCCGACCAGTCATTTGCGTTTTCCGCCAGTACCCCGCGCAGGCTAAGTTCGAGCGACTCCGACTCTGTGGACCCGGCGCCTTGCATTTGCTTTTCAATACGCCTCAGGTTCTCTTCAGCCATCTGGCTCACCGATTTGCCCTGCCAGGCAGGATCGTTCGTTACGACAACTCCTTCGCCTGAGCCTGAGTCGGCAACCGCGGAATAAAGCTGCATCGCCCTGCGCTCATCACCGTTCATTTCATCCGCGACGGCGAGGTTGTTGATGGTGAAGGGATCGTGCGGACTCAATGCGAGAGCCTGTTGTAAAAGGGCAGTAGCTTCGGCGCCTCGATTTTGCGCGAGGAGACGCACGGCATCGACATTGAGGCGATTAACTCGCATGGGACTGTCCTGGATGCCGGCCAAAGCCACCTGCATCGATTTGCCTTCAAGCCGCTTGACGTTACTGAGATCAATGTCAGCGCTGCTACCCTGCTCGGCAGCCAGCCTGTAAAACTTGTCGGCGCGATCTAACTGACCTTGCAATTCCGAGATGTAGCCCAGGTTATTGAGTGTGAAGGGATCGGCCGGATCGTATAGATACGCCTTGTAAAAGAATCCAGCCGCTTTGGCGTAGTCGTGCCTTTGTACGGCCCTTACGCCCTGGCGGTTGAGGCTCTGCACATAAGTGAGGCTGCTATGCCGGGGGATGGTGATTCTCAACGTGGCCTGGGCTATGGCGCAAGATGGCGAGGAGACCAAAGCGACAGCAAGGACTGCAACCGGTGTGAATGGCTTCTTGCACATGGTGTACATCTCACCTTTCAGCCTGAAAACCGGACCTTTACCTCAGAGTGATTTCTGCATTCGCACAGGGAAATTAGATGCTTTGTGCATAGGGTCGTTGCCTTTGCCAAACGGATTGGGTTCAGGCCACCGGAAACGCGTTCAAATCATCTAAACAAATGTTGAATATCGGCTGGCGGGGAAGGTGTGCTTCGATGCAGAAGTTCGTTGCATTGGTAGTGCTGGGAACTTTGGCGCTGGGCGCTCGGAACGCGAAATCGCAATCGGAACCGGGTTCGCCGGGGAATTCCGCGTTAGCGCCGAACGGACCGGCAGGAGCCCTACCCGAGTTGCCGCCGCCACCGGAGGGGAAGAGCACAATTCTGGGGGGAAAGATCCGGCGAGTGGATCCGGTGCGCGACCAGTTTTTTCTCGACATCTACGGCCAGCGTCCGATGAAAATTTTGTACGACGAGCGGACCCAGGTCTTTCGCGACGGCAAGAAGATTCCGCTGCAGGATCTTGGCGTCGAGGATCGAGCCGCAGTGCAAACCATTCTTGATGGAAGCGATGTGTTCGCAATGAGCATTCACATCCTATCCCGGGCGGCGGAAGGCACTTGCGAGGGGAGGGTGCTCGCGTACAATTCGCGTACGGGCGAGCTGGAGATTGCCACAGCCGAATCGCCCCAACCCGTGAGGGTGATCGTGCCTGCAAGCGCGCAGGTAAGTCGCGTTGGCGAGTCCACTTTTACGTCCGGTCCTTCTGGAGTAACGGACCTGGTGCCCGGAGCGATTGTTTCGGCCACGTTCGAATCGGAGCCTGGGCATGGCGATTTCGCCGACCGGGTGTCGGTGTTCGCCGTTCCGGGAGCTGCATTCGTATTTGGGGGCAAAGTATCGTTCATCGATATGCATTCGGGGATCCTGGTCGTGTCGGATCCGCGCGATGGGAAACAGTACCAGGTTTCTTTCGATCCATCTCAGTTTCAGGAGAGTGGCAAGCTGCGCACGGGAGTGATGGTCACGGTGACCGCGACGTACGATGGTACTCGTTATGTTGCCAGCGAGATGACGGTAAATTAGTACACGCGACTCAGACTTTCCTGAGGCTGCTCTGCCGGCTGGGATAAGAACATTTCTCATGGTGAACACCCGGCAAGGGGGCCCCGGTTGCGACTCTCAGGTTCGGCGGAGATGAGATGAGGCCCAAGAGCAGGCGGGAGTTTGTCAGGTTAGGGATCTCGTCTTTGTCGTCGGTGGTTCTTGGCGAGACAATTGGGGCGGCCCGCTTCGATTGGGATGGCCCGGAGAAAGATGGGCGCGAGTACCGCACCTGGCGCTCACTGGACCGCTATGTTGATCCGCTGCCGATCCCGGCTCGCCTGAGGCCAGTTAAGACGGCGAAAAGCGAAGATCGATACCACATACGAATGATCGAGTGCGAGCATCGATTCCATTCGCAACTTCCGGCCACGACTGTGTGGGGATATGAAGGGCAATATCCAGGGCCGACCATCGAGGCTGTCCGCGGCCGTCCCGTCGAAGTCACCTGGGAAAACGGCTTGCCGCTGCGGCATCTTTTCGAAGTTGACCGGAGAATCCACGGCGCGATGCCTCCTTCGCCCGCAGTGCGAACCGTTCCCCATCTTCACGGCGCACGGTCACGGTCTGACAGCGATGGATTGCCCGAGAGGTGGTTCACGCCGGGATCGGCAGTCCACTATCGCTATGAGAACACGCAGCGGGCCGCAACGCTCTGGTACCACGATCATGCGCTCGGGATAACCCGTCTGAATATCTATGCCGGGTTATCGGGCTTCTATCTGCTGCGCGACGCCGATGAGATCCAGATGAATCTACCCTCCGGCGAATATGAAATTCCAATTATCCTCCAGGACCGTACGCTCAACGAGGAGGGAAGACTGGTGTATACGCCTACTCAGGAAGGAGGGTTAAAGCTGCCGAGCGGCACATGGGGACCAGAGTTCTTTGGCGAGCTGCCGGTCGTCAACGGAGCCGTGTATCCCTTTCTGAATGTCGAGCCGCGTTGTTACCGGCTGCGAGTACTCAATTCAGCGAATTCGCGATTCTTCAATCTCTACTTGAATCTTGCAAAGAGCGCCGCCGACATTCCCAAGCTCATCGATTTTTGCCAGATCGGAAGTGACGGAGGGTTCCTGGCAAAACCGGCGTCACTGAGAAAGCTGCTTCTTGCGCCTGCTGAACGGGCAGATTTGATCGTGGACTTCTCGGGGCTGGCAGGCGAGATCGTAACACTGATGAACGACGCAGCGGCGCCTTATCCAGGCTGGAACCTCATTCGCCGCCGCTATGCGCCGCTTCTGGAGATCATGCAATTCAGGGTATCTGGCGAAAGAACTGGAACCGGAAGGCCGCCAGGCGCGCTGCAGCTACCGGCGCTGCCGAGACTCGACCCCGATCAAGCGGCCGTCACACGCGATTTTGTTTTATCAGAGTCAATGAGTAAGACGGGACAGTCCCTGGGGATGCACATTAACGGCAAGGCATACGACGATCCAATTACGGAGTTCCCAAAGTTGGGGGCAGTTGAAAAGTGGCGTTTCATCAATACAACCGAAGACTCCCACCCCATGCACTTACACCTCGCACAGTTTCAGATTCTCGAGCGGCAGGGCTTTGACTATGGCGCGTTCCTGAATGGCGCACTCAAATTGGTCGGAAAGCCCCGGCAGCCGGCAGCGAACGAAGCAGGCTGGAAAGATACGGCGATTGTCGATCCGCGGGATGTATTGACGATCCTGGTTCGATTTGAAGAACATTCAGGCAAGTATGTCTATCACTGCCACGTTGCAGAACACGAAGACAACGATATGATGAGGCCGTTTGAAGTAATTGCGTAGGATCGGTTATCAGTAAGTGAAAGCGCTGCAGGGCGGCCGGGGGAATGCTCGACCTCACTTACTCATGGAGAGTGCAGGGGTGCTCCTGGCGGCCTGAGGCGCATCACTCGCCGGAGTGCAGGGATCGTAACCCAGGGACTGGGCAGACGCAGGAGTGGGAGGCGTGGGCGGCGTAGCCCATGGCACATTGGTGAAGTCGAAGAACTCCAGGAGATTCGGTTGGGCGGCGTCGCGCGCAGTAAGATGGGTGGAGTTACTGAGAAAGCGGCTCTCAACAAACTGGATGACGGCTGTATGATCCATGGGCGTGTGCGACACGTAGTGTGCCCGCGTGAAGGGAGAAATGATCATATTGGGCACGCGGAACCCTAACTGCGCCGCAAATCCCTGAACTGCTGGAGCATCGCCGGGATTGGCCCCAGGATCGCCAGAGTTGAGGTCGCAGTGCAATGTCGGAGCACCCCCCGCAGGCACGCAGGGATTGTAGCTGTCGGCGTTCACGGCGATCGTTGAAATGTCGGGAATGTCATTCACTGAAGTGCTGCCCAGCGTTGCATCAGTGTTGTCATTCGACTGGCCGGGCACCGGTGGGACATGGTCGTATGGTCCGCCTCCCTCGTCATAGGACAGGAAGAAGACGGAACTCATCCATTCAGGACTCGACATGAGCGAGTTGACAATGTTTGCCACCTGCGCCTGGCCATCGAGGATCGACTGGCCAGAGCCGGGATGCTCATCGTTGTTTCCATACCCCGCCTCGATAAATGCAAAACTGGGCAGGGTATTGTTGGTTAAGTCGGTGAAATACTGCGACAGCGGTGCAATATGATTTGGATCGATGCAAAACGAATTGGACGAGTCGCCCACTACGCTCGATGGCTGGGTTGGCGCCGTGCAGGCTGCGCCGGACGGGTTCTCATATAAGTACTGGAACGAGTAGCTCAGAGCAGAGAAGTCCGTGGCAGGATACTCTGCGCTTCCGCCACCGGGGCAGTCATCTGCTTCGAGGCAGAAACCCTGGGTCACCGTGTAGTAGATTTTCCACGATACACCCCCCGCATCCAGTTCCTGGAAGATGTTTGGTATATCGAGCTGTGGGAGGTTATCACTACCTGGGGCATAGACGAGCCCCTGCGTCGTTCCGCCGGTGAATGTGGCAATCCGATTATTTACGCTGTAACTCGATACGGGAGAGAACCAGCGATCGTCCACGGCAAACTGGGAAGCCATGTAATAATAGTAGTTAAGAAAGCCCTGGTCGTAGTAACCCATCGAGCGCTGGCCGGTCATGTCGGTAAACGCGCCGGCACATGTGCCCCCTCCAGAAGTCGAGCAGCTTTCTGCGTAACCTTCGGCGTCGTGAACGAAACCGTCAAGGTTTATCGACCGTGTTGTAAGAAAATCGTAACGATTGACATCGCCATAACTGGCGAGCCAGTCTGAGCTCATATCGTCAACGCAGGTGCTCGAGAACTTGAATAAGGGAAATGACGCGCCCTCGTCGTCCTCATTGCTGATGGTTGCAAGTTTGTCGTCGATCCCGTCGACCTCGTAATCTTTTCCGTCGCTTCCGATATTCCAGCCGTTGGCTTTGCGGTAAGGATTCAGCATTCCAAAGTAATTGTCGAAGGTGTGATTCTCCTGCATCATGAAGATCACGTGGTCGATCGAATCGACGCTTCCATTTCCCGGAGGTTGGGAGGGGCCGGTGCTTCCGGGCATGACGCTGATACCGCCACAACCGCTCAAGCAGCAGGTGACCAGCGCGGCAGAAGGGATAAGAACGAGCTTTCGGCTGAGCAAAGCGTAAAGATCGTACTTGGTCACAGGACACTCCTTGCAGAGTAAGAAGGAAGTCGCGTTTGTCCCAACGCAATGAGGCGGGCGGACTGCGCACCAGATGTGTTGTGAGAACCGCCAGTCACTGACGCCGGGATGCGCGCAGCCTTAGTCGCCGGCGTCGAATATCACATTGTCTTATCGGCAAATGAGTCGCCATGGATACCACACACCTTTACAGGGGTTTTGATGGGGATCGACCTCCCGAAGGATGCCTGACGGCCGGCGCATGGAAGATACTGTCGTTGTATCGAGTTACCGGAGCGTTATTCCTTCGCCGGATCATTCACGTTTCGCGAAACAGTTCCGGCTTGAGCTGGGTGACGGTGAGGTTATGGGGACGAGAGTGTGCGACAGGGCCGACAATGCTCCTCTTGATCTTGTTCAAATGGAACCAGCGCAGATATTGCTGAACGACTTTGGCCATGGTCATCTCGAGGCCTGCGGCGAAGTTCTGTTCGGCCATTTGCCGTTCAATCTGCTTTGACTTTAGAATCGCGACGAGTTGATCGGCCAGGTCGCCGGCATCGCCAACCCGGTAGAAACGGACCGCCATATTTTCATTCGCCGCCATCGATTGAAAATCGGGGATCCTTGCGCTAACAATGGGCGCGCCAAACTCGCACGCCTGATGGGCCGGACCGCTGGAGCCGGTTGCAGAGTCGTACGGCAAGGCGACAATCGAACTGGTCTGAAAGAGCTCAGGTATATCTTCTTCCGGCACATAGCCACGAAAGTCGATGGGCAGCCCGGGCGGCTGCTGAGCACGAATCGATTCCCAGTATCCCGGCTTCGTATGATGGTTTGCGCCTGCGATCACCAGCCGGGCATGGGGCGCCTTGTTAAGAACCAACGGAAAGGCGTCCATGAGAGTTTCAAGCCGCTTGTAAGTTCCCCAATGCCCGATGGCCAATATCCGCTGATCGGGGTTGCCGCGCCGGGAGAAATCCGGAGGCGATGGAACGGGAGAGAAAGTCCCGTGCGCACCAAGCAGAATGTTTCTCGCAGCGTATTTCGTCGTCAAGGTGCGATGGTAGCCAGGCAGCAGGACCGACACGGAGTCTGCCTTGAGAAGCGCTTTGGTTGCCAGATTTGTACCCATGCGATAGAGCCATTGGTGGCGCACGCCCGCTGTCGAGAAGTCGACATGCTCAATGATGTGGTGCAGGGTGATGTGGGTGTAGAAGCCGGCGGCCCGAATGAGAGCGGGAGTGGAGAGGCCGGCGAAAGCGGCAAGAGGAAATTCCGGAGTTGCGAAGGTCGAGAAGACCAAATTGAACCACACGACATCCGGATTTATCCGGCGGATTGTCTGCAGCAGCCGCCAGGGATTGGACAGATTGCCGAATCTCCAGCAGCGGATGACATCGAATCCCGACAGCTCCGGCTGCCTGAGGCTTTCGATGGGATGGCCGTCCTGGTTGGTGACAAACTGATAGTCGGAGAGCTCGTCGGCGAGGATTGTAAGTTCCACCCCGGAAGCCCGGTGTAACTCCCTTGCGATGTGGAAGGCGTATTCATTTAACTGGCGTCCGCTTGGAGGAAAAGTCGCCACTAGACAGATTTTCATTTATTTCACCTTTAAAAGATGCTGATCTCAAAATAGGGCCTCAATTGCTGACTCTGAGCGCCTGTAAAGTTAAGGAAACTTTCGTCCTGAATGCCCGCGGCGAACCGGATCGGGTATTCCAGGTTGACCGGCTCTCCGCGATCGTGAAAGCTGTGGTGGATCGGCAACGCGTACGAGACGGACAAGCCGTTCTGCGTTGCGTCGTACACATGGAAACTGCGCGTGCTGGAATAGGCAGTGGAGAAACTCACATCCCAATTGCGAGCGGGAATGAAGTCAACGCTTCCGGCGGGACGGAGGTTCTGTGCGATCCCCCATCGATTCCCAAAAATTCGCCAGGCGCGTAAGTCCTCAACGAGCGCACTAACATTCAAGCGGTCAGAGAATTTGCGCTGGAAGCCGATATACGACGACGAGTAATAGTCCTCGATGTGAGTCAGGCGGAAGACCTGGTCGTTCACGCCCCACCCGGTGATGAGAGCGGTTCTTCCCCATGGCGCCCCGACGCGAAAGTCAACCGCCGCGGCAAGATCGCGTGAATGCAGGGTGACTTCAGTGAATGGGCCATTTTCGCGGAGGGCATAACCGCTGACGGACACGGCATTGAAGAAGGAGCTTGTTGTCAGGTAGGTATACACGCGAAAGAGGTTCTGATCCATATCCACCGGATCTTTTGAATCGCGGCGCACGGTGCCCTGGACGCCGGTGTTGAAGGTGAGGATATTACTGCCGAGGTGAATCGTCGGATCGACTGCGAAGTCGATGGTAGAGTCGGTGGTGTCGCGATCGACGATGGAACTTGTCGCCGGCACCGAGATAAGGCCTCGGGCATTGCGCAGCTGAAAGAAGCCGCTGGCCGGCAGGAAGTGGCCAAGGTGAAGATGGAAAGCGTCAGTCCATTGGGTTTGCAGCGACGAACGAGGAGGAGGGAGCGCAGAAGTGTCGGTACTGGGCACAGCGAAGGCGGCGTCGAGCTTGGAATCGAGAACGTAGACCGTGGTGTCCTCATAGATGGGCGAGACGGAAAAATCGGAGAGTGCGCTCAATTCCGGAGTAACCCTCAAGCCTTCGTCGGCGCTTGTTTCAATCATGCCCTGAACGGCAGATTGATCTTCGCCGGCGGCGTCGGCAGCTTGCGCAAATGCGGTGAGCGCCTGGGCAGTTTGCTGTTCCTGGCGAAGCACGTTGGCTTTGGCAATGAGATACTGGTAGCTTTGTTGGCCATCGGCCGGATCGTCAACGGCGGAAAGCTCAGCCTGCGCCTTGAGGGTATCTCCGAGGGCGAGATAGTTATTGGCCATGCCGATCCTCACGTCGGCATCGGGCGCGCCGGCCAACTTAGCGCGTTCAAGATATGATTCAGAAAGCGCATATTCGTGCATGGAACGAAAGAGGTCTGCGGCGGCGATGTACTGGCTGCCGCCCGGTGGCGCAGTATCTCCTGCTTCGGCTTCCATCCACGCCAGAGCGACCTGGCGTTGCGCATCATCGGTGCGACCCTCTTGCACCATGATTCCTGCGATTGCCAGGCGCACGGAGACGCGATCGCTCCCGGGCGCTGTTAGCGCTTTTGTAAAGCGCTCCATCGCGGCATTCGTGTCGCCCAGCGTTACCAGGGCCTGCCCGGTTTCGACCAGGATCTCGCTCTGTTCGGAGTCCACTGCGGAGGACGCAGACGATGAGGGCGGAATGTGCTCTTCAGCGAGCCGCACATAACGAAGCGCCTGGTCGCGTTGATGCAGTTCAGAATAGGCACGGGCAAGCAGGGCCTCGACATGTGCATTCGCCGGTGAAAGGTTATCGGCCAGGTCCAACTGCTGGATCGCGTCTTTGTATTCGCGCTCGGAGAAGAATGCATTTCCCAGGCCATAGCGCAGAGAACTATCGTTGGGGCTGATCTTGAGCGCCGCGCGGTACTCGCCAATGGAGAGGCCAAGCATGCCCTCGCGCCCGTAAGCCGTGGCGCGAATCACATGAAGATCCTGCGCATCGCCGCCCGTCTTTTCGGCGAGCGCGGCCTGCCGTAACGCGGCGCCAGGCAGTTGCAGATCGAGATCAGCATAGGCAAGGCCAAGATGGGCTTCGCCGTTGTCCGGTTCTTTGCCAAGCGCCGATTGGAAAGCGGCAGCGGCTTGTCGCGGCCGATGGAGGTCGTTGAGGATATAGCCGCGATTAACGTAAGCGGTTACCACACTCGGATCGCGATCGATGGTTTCGGTGAAGTCCTTCAACGCCTGTTCTTTCATTCCGTTGTGTTTATTGACATAGCCTGCAAGGAGGGGGATATCCGGCTCTTTGGGCAGGATATTCCAGTAACTCGAAGTCAATTGAAGTAACTCGTTGTATTTTTCAAGATGCAGCAAGTCGTAACCGAGATAGACAACGACGTCGCGGTCATCGGGAAGCACCTTGATGGCCTGGCGGCCGGTTTCGGCAGCGGCGGCGTAATCGCCTTCGAAGGTCAGGTATCTTTCTTTTTCACGAAGGATCTTCGGCTCCATCTGCATGGAGTCAGTAACCCGGTTGAACCATCTGCCGGCCAGCGGCAGGTTATGGGCTTCAATTCCGGCATTCATGCCGCCTGCGACGATGAGCGCATTTTGCGGCGCGAGGGCGTAGGCCCTGGTATAACTGCTCTCCGCTTCAGGATATTTGCGGAGAGCCGTATCAAGATCGCCGAGCGCGAGATAAGGAACGTAGGAGGATGGATCAACCTGCGCCAGGCGCGCGAAGCATTTCTCGGCTTCGTCGTCCCGTCCGGCAGCCCGCAGTGCGTATCCGAGAGAAGTGAGCGCCAGGGTGTTGGCGGGATCGCTGGAGAGGATCTTGTTGTATGCGGCAATGGCGTCTGAGGTTTTCCCAAGTTTCATCAGGACGTCGCCGTCGAGCTGCAGATTGTCGGGATTCAGACTATCCATGGCGAGCGCCGCGTGGATATCGTCCATGGCACCGGCGGTGTCGCCGGCGTTGAGCCGAATCAGCGATCTCAGACGCAGGAATGCTTCGCGGCCGGGGCCAGTCCCGTCTGCCTTGTTGATTTCATCCTGAGCGATGGCGAGCTCGTGTTGCGCTGCCGGCTGGTTTTCAAGCGTGCGATAGAGGCCAACGAGGTCCATATGCAACTGGATGCCGTAGAGCGGGCCCTGGGGAGGATTCGGCGGCAGAGCGGCGATTGCGGCGGTATATTCAAGAACCGCTTCCTGATTTCGTTCCCGGAGCTTCGCGATTTCTCCCTTGATGGCGTGCAACTGGTAGTCAGCGGCATCGATTTGCTGAGCACGGTCAAGATACTTGTTTGCGGCGGGAATTGCGCCAACCGTGATTTCCGCTTGCGCGGCAGCAAGCTGCCAGGCGAGATTGCGGGGCTGGTTATCGGCGACCCTGGCATAGAGATTGGCAGAATCGGCGAACTTGCCATCGAGCTGATACGCATATGCAAGTTCGGCCTGCACATCGGAAGTTGGATGCGGAATCGAGCGCAAGGCCGTAATGGCTTCGGAATACTTTCCAATATCGCGATAAAACCCGGCAGTGGTGCGCAAGACATCGACATTATTGGGCGCGCGGTGCTCAGCCATTGCAAGGTACCGGTTGGCGAGGCCGGGCTGCTTGAGCTGTTCATAAGAGATGGCGAGCAGCACTTCAGCCCTTGCGTCGGGCCGGATCTTCTCAGCCTTTTCGAGCCATCCGGCGGCGCCGGAATAATCTTTCTCGCGCAGCGAGAGATCGCCGAGGAGCATGAGATCATCCCGGCGCGAAGGGCTGGCGGCGATTACCTGCTTGAGGATTCTGACGGCATCGTTTGTCTGCCCCATCTGGCTGTAGACCTGAGCCAGGCCCGACTGGCCATCGAGGGCGGAAGGATCAATTTGAAGGCCGTGATTATATGCATCTACGGCGGCCCGATAATTTCCATCGAGCCGGGCCGCGTAACCGAGCAGGAACCAGAGCTGGCTGTCGTTGGGCGCGGCATGCGCGGCGCGCTGGGCATAATCGAACGCGAGGGCGTATTGGTGATGATCGAGGGCCATCTGTGCAGCTCGTCCCAGGCGGGCATTCTGAATATTGGATCCCCAGCCAAGCGACTGGCTCGCCGGCGCGGAATGCTTCGGCGAACTTGGCGACGACTGCGAAGTGCCGGGGCCCACTTGGTAAATTTGTGCACTGGCGGCGGTGGCAAGTGGGGCGAACACCGATACAAAAACAGCGTTCAGGAATCCACGTCTGGCATTCAAAGCGACTCACCCGAACCCGAATTCAAGATGAAGGATTTGATGCCTAAATGATGGCGGCTGTTGGCTCTTGCAACGCTGTTTGCGGCGGCCCGTGGCGCTGAAGCGACCGCGAGGCGTGGCAAACCGGGAGGCAACCTCCGGCAGGGGTTTGCCAATCGAATAGCTAGAAATAGAACGGCTGCTGCCTTCTACATAACTCTTGCTGTCATTAGCTGTGGCGTCAGCAGCGCCTGCATGGCCACGCTGAAGTGAGCCACGTTCCAGCCAATCTTCAATTGGGAGCCGAATGTGGAGAAATCTGAGCGACTAGATCCCCTGCAACGGCCAATTCCAATGAGCCTGATTCTGATGGTGGCTCTGGCGGTTCATCTGCCGCTTCTGCTGATGAAGCTGCCCTTGAAGTCGTATGACACGAACTTCCATATCTTCTTTGCGTCGCACTACTTCCATCATTGGATGGACCCGTGGAATGCGAAGTGGTATGCGGGGTTTTCGCAAACGACCTACCCACCGCTGACCCAACAGTGGGTGGCGGCGCTCTCGCCGCTGTTTGGATTTGACCTGGCCTACATGGCCGTGCAGTTGATCGGCATCCTGCTGCTGGTTGTGGGCATTTACCGGTTTTCGTTACTTTGGACGAATCGCCGGGCGGCCTCGATTGCGGCGCTGGCCAGCGTGTTCATCGGCTCAGAGAGTTTTCTTGTCTATTCTGCCGGGCAGTTGGCAACGACCTGTGCGGCGCCGATCTATCTGAATGCTCTTCCGTTTCTCTTCGACTGGCTTCGTTACGGCAGATGGCGGGCGTTTGTGAAGGCCAGCCTGTTATTCACGGCGGCAGCCGCGGCACATCATGCGACGCTGCTTTTCGGATCGATCTTCTTTGCCGGACCGGTGCTGGCGCTTGCGCTGATTGACCGCGTCGACGGTGAGCGAGTGAGGGCAAAAGCGTTTATTGCGCGGACGATCGCCATCGCGGTGCTGGTGGGCGCGGCAATTGCCGTTGTTCTGCTGCCCTTCTGGATCGCGCTCATTCACTATCCCGTAACGCAGACGCCCATCCCGCATTCGAGCCGGGCAAACTACATTTTGAGCCCGCAGGCGGGACTGAACTACTTCATCATTCCCTACGGTGCATTGATTCTGGCACTGCCGTTCATTTTTATTTATGGCGCGAGGCACGCGCGACTGCGCCCGCTTCTTCTGGGGTTCTGGGTGGCATTTCTGCTCGGCCTGGGCGGGACGACGCCGGTGGGGCCCATGGTGCTTGGGCGCGCGTTCAACGTGCTGACCATGGAGCGGTTCAGTTACTGGGCGACATTGCTGGCGCTGCCCTTCGTGGGAATACTTTCGGCGGAGCTGGTCAAGAGGTTCCGTCTTGTCGCGGTTGGCGGCTTGAGCATTCTTGGGGCTGCCAGTTGCGCGGTGGCGGTGGCGTGGTCCACGTATCGTCCCGCGGACGCTGAAGATTTCAAGGTGAACACGGTTGCGGCGTGGCTCAATCGCGATAACCATGACCAGTACCGTTATTTCACTCTGGGATTTGGAAACAAGATCTCGCGGCTGGCGATGTTGACCGACGCGGGGAGCGTGGACGGTGAATGGAATTCGGGGCGCATGCTGCCGGAACTGACGCGATACGGCGGCGGCGCGCTGACGAGCTCAAAGTATTTTGGAGCCGGCGGGCTCGACGCGCTCAGAGCCATGCTGACAGATGCCGACCACTATGGCTTGAAGTGGGTGTTCGTGCGCGATCACTATTACGACCCCCTGATGTCGTTTGCCGGATGGCGCCCGGTGGATTATCTGGAAGAGAAGACGATCACCGTGTGGAGCAAAGATGGCGTTCCTCCGGCTCAGCCTGTGAATGCGCCGCAAATGCCGCCGCATTGGCAGGGCGTGCTGTGGGGGACACTGCCATTCGGAAGCAGCGTTCTGGCGATCCTGGCCCTCCTGATTCCGAAACGAAGAGAGCGGCGAGTGGAAACGGAGTTGCGCGTGGTGCCGGAAGAACATCTGGCCGCGGGGAGGCTGGCGTCATGAATCGCGGCGGATGGCTGGCGGCTTTTCTGATTCTGGCGACAGTGGCATTGGTCGCGATCGGCACGATCTGGCCCGCACCCTCGGTGCTTGCCTACGCAGGCGGCGAGCGGCTGCTCGAATCGTCATCAACACCCGAGGCTGCGGTTCGCAACCTGGGCCAGGAGATTCGCGCGCAGGAGTGGGACAAAGCCTACTCGAGTCTGGCCAACAAATCGCAATTCACGGAGCAGGAGTTCGTCCACGATGTTACCGGATACTATGAAAGTCTCCGGACGTACTCATCGCTCGATCGCTTTGACGTCAGGCCGCTGCATGCTTCAGACAACGACGCCGAGGTCCAGTTCACGCTCGATTGGTCCACCGTGGTGGGAACCTTGCCGGATTCGCGGACATTGCACCTGGTGAGAAACGGAGACCGCTGGGAAGTGGACTGGCCGATGGGCGAGAAACCCATCGTGCCGCCGCAGGTTATTCCTGTGGAGTATCTGCGATGGGATGTGATCAACCGTGGTCCCGGCGACGATTGGGGGGTTCAGGATGTGGATACGCCGAGCGTTCGGATTGTCGACATGCATCCGGTACAGCGCGCTGAGGGCGTGGTGGTGCTGGGCGAGTTACTCAATGAAGATGTAGTGCCGGCATATGTATCAGTAACAGCGACGTTACGAGGGAAAGACCAGTTACCGATTGCCACGAAAGCCGCGTTTGACAAAATCTCGCACCTTCTGCTGCCCAAGCAGGTGACGCCGTTTCTCATCGAGTTTCCCGATATCTCGCTATCCCAGGTGAGCAGCATCCGCATGAAGCCGTTTTCGACGCTTGTGTCCGCTTCTGCGGATCCAGTGATCGCAATCGATAATGAGCAGATCAATCCGGCGCCCGGCGCATCGCTTGCAGGACAGCTCATCAATCAAAGCGGGCAGGTGGTCAACGTAGCTCACGTGTTGGGGACCCTGTATGACAAGAGCGGCAATCTAGTCTGGGTGGTGGACAAGTATGTTGACCGGGCTCTTCTGCCGCAAACCCCAGTGTCCTTCAATATTCCGATTCCCGAAGATTTGGCCAGAAATGTAAGCAGCCAAAGGACGGTGATCGCGACTTACAGTTTTGGAGGCGCGCTGTGAGGTCAGGGCTCGTTCTCATGATATGTGTGGGAGCATCCGCTGCTGTTTCGCAGGCGGTGGGCCAAAGCGGCGCCATCACGTGGCAAAACCCGGTGCAGGCGGGCAGCGCGTTTTCAATTCAAACTTCAGGGAGCGGGCAAGCGACGCTCTTCATTGTGGGACCAGGCCAGGTTTTGAAGCGCAGCGTGCAGATGGGCGAGCCGGTTTCGTTCGACTCGGGTTCACTTTGCCATGCGGGGCGATACCTTGTGGTTCTTTCGCAAGGATCGAACGAAGAGACGAAGACGCTGGATGTGGCGCCGGTGAGCACCGCGGCGCGTTTGAGTTTTCTTGCCAGGCCGTCACGATTGCCGGTAAGCCTGCATGACGAAATTACCGGCGCGGCATATGTCTTCGACACCTACGGAAACCTAATCACTTCGCCGATGACGGTGTCGTTCCAATTGACTAATCCCTCAGGCACCGTACAGAAGGACGACGTGGTGACACGCGACGGAGCCGCCTGGGTCGAAATGGACTCGACGCCCCATCAGGGGATTGACCACTTTGCCGCCCGCGTGGGAGGAGTTGGGAGCGAGCGGATTGTCCGCCAGGTTCCGGGCGATCCGTGCGCATTAAAGATGAGCGCGCAGCAAGCGGGAAAGAACCTGGAACTGAAGACGGAGCCGGTCGTGGACTGCAGCGGCAATCCGGTTCTTGATGGAACGATTGTCACGTTTACCGAGACATACGACGGCGCGCAGTCGTCGGCTGATGTACCTCTCAAGCATGGCATCGCCGAGGTGGCGCTGCCGGCTCACCCTGGAGCGACCGTGTCAGTGGCCAGCGGGGTGGTTTTAGGGAATCAGATTCACTGGGAGTAGTAAGTATGTTGAAAGGGTTATTGGTTGTCTGCGCAAGCTTAGCCGTGGCCGCCAATTCAGGAGCGGCGCAGCCGGAGGTGCGTGTAGATACGGCGCAGTTGAAAGCGCCGCGGCCGCTCAATGACGACACGCGCAATGCGGCAATTCGCGACTACCTGGATTCGTGGCAGAGCATGAGCAGCGCGCTCTGGCAGGATCGGGCCGGGTTGCTCGACGCCGATTTTGTGGGCACGGCGAGAGAGAGGCTGGCCGGCACGATCGAAAACCAGGCCGAATTGGGAGTGTCAACACGCTACCAGGATCGCGCGCACAACATCCAAGTCCTCTTCTACTCGCCGGAGGGGTTATCGATTGAACTGGCGGACACGGTCGATTATCTGGTCCAGGTATTCGATCATGGGAAGCAATTGGCAAGTTATCCCGAACACGCGCGGTACATCGTGTTGCTGACGCCCTCAGAGGTGCGCTGGCGAGTGCGCGTGTTTCAGGCGATCGCCGATTAACTCTCGCGCAGTTGGTTGGGCAAGAAGATCAAGGAACGAGATCACGGTAGTTTCAGACAAAGGAAGCGATGAAACATTCAGATGCAGTCTTAGTCCCGATTCAGGAGCTCAAAATGGTTTCCATAGTTGTGCCTATTTATAACGAACAGGCGCTTATTGTGCAGTTTCACGAGGCGATCGTGCGGGCCATGCAAGATATAAAGACAGACTGGGAAGTTGTCTACGTCAACGATGGCTCAACGGATGACTCTCTAGAACTTATGAGGGGTCTGCAGAAGTACGACTGGCATGTTGTGGTGGTCGAGTTATCGCGCAATTGGGGTCATATGGGCGCAATTGCCGCGGGACTGCGCACCGCAAAAGGCCGCGCTGTCATTCTCATGGATGGAGATTTTCAGGATCCGCCGGAGGTTTTGCCGCGGCTGATCGAAGCCTGGCAAAAGGGCGCCGAGATCGTGGTTGCGGTGCGCAGAAGCCGCCAGGAGAGCAGAAAGATTCTGGCTGCGCTGTTTCCGCTGTTTTACCGCGTATTGGGAACTCTCTCCGACTACCCGATCCCTCTCAACGCAGGAATCTTCAGTCTCATGGATCGCAAGGCCGTCGATGCCATCAACTCGATGCACGATCGCAATCCCTACCTGCCAGGGATGAGAGCCTGGGTTGGTTACCGTAACTCGATCGTCTATTACGATCGCCAGGATCGGGCTGCGGGAGACGGCAAGTTATCGTTTCTGAGCCGCATCAAGTATGCGATGGATGCAATCACGGGATTCAGCTACAAGCCGTTGCGTCTGAGCTTCGCCCTATTTGTGCTGTCATTAGGCGTCTCGTTGTTGCTGGCGATTGCGATTCTGTTCGCCCGCAGCCCCATCGACGCCGCGGCTCTTGGGGTGGCGTGCGCTGTATTCCTCGTGGGGGGGCTCTTGTTCCTGAGTGTCGGAGTTTTGGGAGAGTATATCGGGCGCGTCTATGATGAGGTGCGCGCACACCCATTGTCTCTGATCAGCCAGGTGCACCGTGCGGGAATCCCGATAACGACGCATGCCGACGGGGCCGCGGCTTCGCCTGGAGCCTTTGCGATGGAACCGGACGGATCGGGCAAGAAAGGGATCAAGGCGGCATGAATCGCGGCGATTGCCATGAAGCCACCGAGGCAAAGGGAAGCGCGTCCATGTCAGGGAACCAATACTTTTCGGAGCGCGCTCAGTCGGATCCCGGCGGGGTTTTCTCTTTAGAACCCGAGGGTGATTGGGCAGTCGTCAGAGGGGAAGCGGTGGAGTGCGGAGACCCGCAAGCCGGAATGCCTGGCTCGATTGCCGTTCCTTCCTCATAGTCATTCCAGGTCTCGATCATGATGAATGGGATGGGATGCTGGGGCGAAAAATAGCGGCGCCAATCACTGAATGTATCTGAGTAAGTTTGTCCGCAACGGGCCGACATATGCCGGTTAAGGCTCCAGGAAGCTTTACTGTCATTAAAGCCTGCCCAGCTTCCGCCCACAATAATCTTGCCGGGATATTTATCGCGCATCGTCTGGTAGAAGTTGCTCAGGTACTGCTGTCCCCAATTGCTGCCGTCCGCCTTCCATCCTTCGTTGCCGGGGCTGACCCACGCATAATACCCGTCAAACGCATTGGCATCGGGACCCGGCAGGTTTTCATCGATGAGAAATGGGACCGGATTCCATGAGTTGACTAACTCTCGCACTTTCGACCAGTCAGTGTGTCCGCCTTTGGGAAAGATAAAGATAACGGGCCTTCCCTGGTAGGTGAGGTAGGCGTTATGTCCGGGCGACTGCGATGAGAGGTAGGCGGTGTGAAACATGGTGAAATCGGCTATGGCTTCGTCGGTGGCTCCGACATCATCTTCTGTTTCGTCGTACATCATGGCGACGTGAAAGTCATTTTTTGCCGCAATCTTTTGCATAAGGGCATAACTTGTGTCGATGAAGGGCTCGCGATCGCCGTACCAATCGATCACGAAGGCAGAGATTCCCATGGACTTGGCGTGGCGAATCTGGTTCTTGATGGTGGCGGGGTCGTGTGAGGAGTAGCCGACCGAGATATGCCTGGGATGCCCAAACCATGCCTCGTAGACCGCGAGGACTTCGGGTGATTTTCCGGTGGCCGTATATTTGAGGGGCGCCGGCTCGCTCTGATGCAGGCCGGAGCATGCGTGAAAAACCATGAGGAGACAAAGTGCAGTGCATGCGCGGCCAATCATAGGACTAAATGATTAGAATCTCCTTCCGATCCTGCGGGTTGCGCGCCGCAAGCGGAATTCGTTGGCCGGGCCGGCAGAGCAGCCATTAGGGTGTGCCGAGCATCGAAGTGAATGTCGCCAATCGTGCCTCTGCGCCCGACTTCGATGCACTTCTGGCTTGGCGAACCGGAGTGCCAGCAGCGTGGTTACTGATCCTCCATACAAGCCGAGAGCACTGCACATCCGTATCATGTCGGGCAGCGCCGTTCTGCTTGCCGGTTCGAGCCTGACAACAGTCATCAATCTTGCCTACAACATTGTGATCGCGTTGTATCTGGGGCCTGCAGGGTTCGGACACGCCACGGTGGTGTACACCGTGCTGACCATCCTATCGGCCCTGGCACTGGCGTTTCAGATTGTCACGGCCAAGGTGGTTGCACAGCAGAGCTCCCCTGAGGCAAAAGCGCAAGCGTATCGGGTTTTTCATCGCGCCGCGGCAACGTGTGGGGCCTTACTGGCACTTGTGCTCCTGCTTTTCAGGACCGAGATTTCAAATTACCTGAATCTCCCCGACCCGGTGCTTGTCGAGATGCTCGCGATCGGGTCGGGTTTCTTTGTTCCACTGGGAACCCGTCGCGGATGGATCCAGGGAATCTTCGGATTCCGCAGCCTGGCCATTAACCTGGTGCTCGAAGGTGGAGTAAGGTTGGGCGGATCCTACGCAGTGATCCATGCGGGTTACGGTCTGCGCGGTGTCATCGCCAGCAATGTTGCGGCGATTGTCGTGGCGTATCTGGCGATTGCTCCGAAGCTCGCCCCATCTGTCTCCAACTCGATGCGCCTGAAGAAGCCACTTAGAGAGACATGCCAGGCCATGTCGTTTTATGCCGGCCAGACGTTGATCAATAATTTCGATATTGTCCTCGTGAAACATCTTTTTTCAGCCGACATGGCTGGACTTTACGCGGCGGTGGCGCTGGTGGGGCGGGTTATCTCCACACTTTCTTCCGCAGTGGTGAACACGATGTTTCCGCTTGTCGCCGGAACCGGAGAAAAGGAAAGAAAAGATCTTCGCGTTATTGCGACTTCGCTGCTTCTGGTGTTAGTTACCGGGTCAGTGCTGGCATTCGGCTTGAGAATTACACCACCGTGGATGTGGACGAAATTCCTCGGCTCGGGATTCAGGATTGGCGGCGCCTATAACCTGTCGTATCTCGCGATGCTCTACGCTTTTAAGTCGGTGGTCTATTCCTGCAGCGTCGTCTTTATTACTTTCGAAATGTCATATAAGATCGCGAATTCCAGCGCGGTGCAGTTGGCATTCAGCGCACTCCTGATCGCAGGTGTCTATGAATTCCATTCGTCGCTGCTTGAAGTGATCCTGGTGCAACTGGCGCTTTTGTGCGTGCTGGCTGTTTTCTCCGCAGTTCCACTTCTCATCGACCTGCGGGCGGGGAGCAAGGAAGCGGAATTAAAGGCGAGAGGCGAGCCGGTGCGGTTAATTCGCAGAATGGCAGAGGACGAAGTAATCGCTGAGTTTCTGAGGAGCGATTTCAGCGATGCAGATTTCAGGGAGTGCCCGGTCGCCTGGCGCCAGATCATCATCCAACCGGATTTTGCCGATGCAAGACAAAACGCACAGCGGCGGGCGATCCATCTGCTGAGGCACCTTACGCTCTGGAATGAGATCCCGTCGGACACGGAGTGGTATGAGGTGGAAGTCAATGAGCGGGCACTGGAACAGGTCAGGGTCTTCCCGCGGGCTCACTGGAGAAAGCTGGCGCGCGGTAACTTTTCAATCACCCGGATCGCGGAGGACGTAAGCGCAAGGCGACATAAGTTGGATGCCGAGTTCATAGCGAAGATTACCGCCATTGAGGAACAGCTTGACGGCGGATACCGGAGATTTGGCGCGGTGATCCTGCTCGGACGGGGCAAGGACGAGCCGGTCACTGTACTCGACGGCAACCATCGGTTCGTGGCAACGATGTTAATGGGTGATTTGTCACGGTTGCGGTTCGTGTGCGGCCTATCGGAACGGATGGACGAATGTTGCTGGTACAAGACAAACGCGACGACCCTGGCTCGATATGCCAAGAATCTACTGCTTGCGGGGTTGCGCAACCCAAAGCGCAAGCTTTTGCGCAGCTTGATCGAAACAGAGATCGCTGAAATGGAGCAAGGAGAGAATGCCGTGGGCGAGCTGGAGGCAGGCCGCCTGTTAGAGGCGGACGACATCCGCACTTAGAGTGAGAAGCAGAAGATAAGGAAGGTGGAGAGAGAAGATGACTAACCAACAACGAATGGTGATTGTCGAGGCTTTTCCCGACGGGAGCGATGTTAGGCGGCAGCGCTCGTTTCCGCGCGAATTGGCGGGCCGCATGCGGGAATTCAGACCCTGCATTGTGCTGGATTGTTCGCAGATAAGCACTCTGGATGCGCAGATGATTTACATACTGCTTTGTTGTCTCGAGGAAGCCTTGAAGCGAAATGGCGACATACGGCTCGCGGGAATGCCGGCTGAGGCAAGGCAGACGCTCGAGACATCGGGGGCAGACCGGATCTTTCAGATTTTCGCAACAAACGCCGATGCGGTCAGGAGCTTTCTGCCACTTCGCACGTGCCCAGGATTGCCCCAGGAAGCGCTGGACGCGGACGATCAGTTTTCGCAAGATGCGGCATAGAGGATTTGCCGCGGGCGCGTCGCGTTGTATTGCGCGGCCGGTCGCGTGGAGAGTGACTATGAGGCCTGGAAAATCACGATTCCTAAGGCTGGTTACGGGGTGCGCGGTGCTGTTATTGATGGCGCAGGCGCCGGAAGCGACATCGCAAACTAGCCAGGAGAGCCCCGTCGCCGAGAATGCGCAGCGCGCGAGCTCCGATGCCACACAGGCGGACAATTCGAATGCGGAGCAACAAGCGGCGAATGCGAGCGGGGCAGCTCAGGGCGCATCCGGGCCGAGCGCCGGCAGCGCGCAGCAGGAGCCGAGTGCGGCGAGCGGAACGCAAAGCGGCGGCGCGCAGTCAAATTCGGGGCAAGCGCAGGGCAATCCGGCAAAACCGGTGGGCACTGCGGCTGCGCCGGCCGTGAACGCCACCGGAGTTGCGGGGTCAAGACCGACAGGAGCTGTAATCGCGCCGGCAAAACAGCGCCGAGTGCGGACGATATTAATCAGAGTGGGCGTGGTGGTTGGAGCGTGCGTGGCGGTTGGAATCGTGGCCGCGCTATCGCATTCGAGCCCCAGCCAGCCACGTTGAAAGCGACGCGAGGAACCGCTACAAAGTGCAGTGGAGAACCATCGAGGCATTGCTATGCAGGCAAAGCGCACAAACCGGCACATGCGGCTCATCAGCTTTTCGGGCATTGACGGCGCAGGCAAGAGCACCCAGATTGGAAGACTGTGCGTTTCGCTGGCGAGCACGGGCATGGGCGTGCGCCTGATTCGCTTCTGGGACGATGTGGCGACGCTGACTCGATTTCGCGAAGCGGCCGGCCACGCGGTGTTTGGGGGGGAGACGGGCATTGGGACGCCGTCATCGCCCATCAACAGAAGAGACAAGAATGTGCGGTCGTGGTTCATGACAGCGATCCGTCTTTGTCTCTACCTGGCCGACGCTATTTCGCTGCGGTTGCTGATCAGGCAGGAGCAGCGTTCGGGCGCCGACGTGCTTATCTTCGACCGCTTCATTTACGACGAGCTGGCGAATCTCGAATTGCAGCAACCGGCGATGCGAGCCTACGCCCGCGCAATCACGAGGATGGTTCCGAAGCCCGATATCAGCTACCTGCTGGATGCGGAGCCGACGGCGGCGCGGGCGCGGAAGCCCGAGTATCCCCTGGAGTTTCTCGATTTGAATCGCAGGAGCTTCCTGACGCTGAACCGTTGTGTCGGCGCATTGCATGTGATCGCTCCGATGACGGCTGACGCTGTGGAGCGGGAGGTGCTGAAAGTGGCGATCGACGAATTCAGGCCGGTCCATGGATCGAATCCGGCGTCAATGGGACCGCAGATAAGCGGTGTGCGATGACTTTTCGTTGACGAGAGGAGACGCGGCGATGCTTTTCAAACTCAGGATGAACCCGCCGGTTATCGGCATCTTGCTGCTGACCGGCTCCTGGAGCGCGGTTCCGGCCGCTTGCGCCACCTCGTGCACTACGCAGTCGCAAATGACTCCCGCAGAGCGCGACGTGTTTGCGCAGACGGCCAGGGCGATTCTCACGGATGTGCAGAGCGGCAACCTGGAAAACATTCGCGAGTTGGCTTTACCCTCAGTAGCGGCCGACTTCAACGGCTTGAGCGATTCCATGGCGCACCTGAGGCCAATTGTCGAAACGGCCACGATCACAGTCGACGATCTTTATGTTCTGAATGCGGAGGGCAATCCGCCGGGCCAGGCGCAAACCAGCTTCTATTGCGGGTCGCCCCTGGTTGTGTGGAGTTTTCCGAGTATGCCGGCGGGCACGTACGCCGTGGCAATCGTGCATGCCA
>Ga0335074_10002780_pt1 | contig 23856 bp, 20 predicted proteins | sample Lox_Sample_23_FD_206715 | JGI IMG/M metagenome (GOLD analysis project Ga0335074, IMG submission 206715) | Soil microbial communities from Loxahatchee National Wildlife Refuge, Florida, United States - Lox_Sample_2.3 | ecosystem: Environmental > Terrestrial > Soil > Wetlands | place: USA...
TTGAGGGGGCCGCATGAAATGCAGGTTCAATGCAGAACTTTGATTCCGTCCACTTCCCGTCTTAATAGTTCTTAGACACGCGAGATGAGGCGGCTGTGCTGCGGGCGTGATATTCTCAGCAGTTTATGGGTGAACGAAGGACTCCAATCAGGGTGCTGGTGGCGAAGCCGGGGCTGGACGGCCATGACCGCGGCGCGAAGGTGATTGCGCGGGCGCTGCGCGATGCGGGCATGGAGGTGATTTATACCGGGCTGCGGCAAACTCCGGAGATGATTGTGAATGCCGCGGTGCAGGAGGACGTGGACTGCATAGGGCTGAGCATACTTTCCGGCGCGCACAATGCGATTGTGCCGAGGGTGACGGAGCTGTTGAAGGAGCGCGGCGCGGACGACATTCTGGTGGTGTTGGGCGGGACGATTCCGGAGCAGGACGCGGGGGGATTGAAGAAGCAGGGCGTGGCGGCGATTTTTGGGCCGGGGACGCCGCTCGAGAAGGTGGTGGAGTTTATCAGAGGGAACGTAAAGAGCGGCCATTAGCCATGAGTCAATAGCCGGTAGATGATGGCAGGCGCAGTGGTGTGCATGTAAAGGAAAACGCAGCCGGGGAGTTCCCTGGCTGCGTTTTGTTTTGAGAACGGGTTACTGCCGCTGGAAGGCCTCCTTGTGGTTCTGGTTGGGAGCGGCGGCGATGCCTTTTTCCACGCCGAGGCTTTCACGGGCCTGATTGTCGTTCCAGGGCTGCTTGCCGTTGAGGCCGGCAGCGGTAGGCGAGCCGGGCACAGGAGGCTGACCTTCTCCGTTGGAGGGAAGGACAGCGCTTGGATGGCCGGTAGTGGACACGTCATTGGCGTGAATGAGAGGGGAGTGGCGCTTGTTGACGCGACCTGTTTCGCAGCCGGTGACAAGAGTGGCGACAAAGGCGGCACAGACCACCAGTGACGAGATTTTTCCGAATGCCTGCACGCTTGATTTTCCTCCGAGGAGCTTTCGCCAGCCACTTTACATGAGGCGGTGGGGGTTAGCCAATAGCTAGTTGTCAGTGGCCAGTCCCGAGTGGCGAGTTGTCAGTTCTCAATTGCCAAGAGGCGAGTAGCTGGTGAAGGGCCAGCTAAAGTTCGGTCAGCGGGTGAGGCGGTCAGCGGGTGGAGCGTTGGTGTCCTGATTCTGTGGTTCAAACGGATGGTCGTGGTGGTGCGGGCGCAACGAGTCGAGCAGGAGCAGGATGCCTCCAATTACGATGGCGGAGTCGGCGAGGTTGAAGTCCGGCCAGTGGTAGCGGACGATGTGGACCTCTAGGAAGTCGACGACGGTGCCGTAGGCGATGCGGTCCCAGACGTTGCCGATGGCTCCGCCCAGCACCAGCGCCAGCGCAAGAGCGGTGAGGGTTAGCCGGCGCCCGATGCGCAGAAGAATGATAAGGACGACGAGGGCCACTACAAGCGAGAAGCTGGTGAGCAGCCAGCGCGTGCGTTCGGGGTGAGCGGTGAAGCTGAACATGCTGAAGGCCGCGCCGGGATTCATGACGTGGCTGATGGCGAAGACGCGCGGGATGACCACGATGACGTCGCCGATGCCGACGTGTTTACTGACCCAGAACTTGGTAATGCGGTCGAGGACGATGATGAGAGCAGAGAGCGCGAGGAGCCAGCCTCGCGCGTCGCGGGGACGGCTCATGCGCGGGCTCCGTTTTCTTCGGTCTCGCGGAGGTCTTTATAACCCATCTGGTCCAACGCATCGGAGCAGCGTCCGCAGACGTTGGCCCAGGGGCCGTACTGGCGAACGTGCTGAGGGCCGTCGTCGGCGTAGTAGTTCCAGCAGCGTTCGCATTTGGTGCCGTCGGCAGGGAAAACATACGCCAGAAGGGAGTCGTCCGGTGCTTCCGAAACTCGAACCTGTGTGGGCGATATCGATTCCAGATGCATTGTTTCGAGTTTTACTTGAGAGACATTGAACAGTTCTTTGAGGCCAGCTGCGTATTTGCTCAGAGCTCCTAAGTTCTCACTCGTTCCTACGATCTTTACCTGAGCCTCTAGCGCTTTCCCGATATTTCCAGCTTTGCGCTCCACTTCGAGCTTTTTAAGCACTTCGTCGCGAATTTCGAGCAATGCTATCCAATCCGCGAGCAGCGCTTCGTCTTTCTTTGCAATGTCACTTGCCTTCGGGAACTCCGCCAGATGCACGCTCGCCTCGCGCCCGACCACCTGCGACAGATAGCCCCAGACCTCGTCTGCGGTGAAGGGAAGGACGGGGGCGACGAGGCGGACGAGGGCTTCGGTGATCTTCCAGATCACGGTTTGCGCGGAACGGCGCTCGATGCTGGATGGTGCGAGGGTGTACATACGGTCCTTGAGCACGTCGAGGTAGAGCGCGCTCAGATCCACGATGGTGAACTCGTTGACGGCGTGGTAGACGCGGTGGAATTCAAACTGCTCGTACCAGGCCAGGACCTTCTCGGTCAGTTCGCGGGTGCGTGCGAGCATGTAGCGGTCTAGCGGCAGGAGCTGATCGTCGGGGACGCTGTGCTGCGCGGGATCGAATCCGGCGAGGTTACCGAGGAGAAACTTGAAGGTGTTGCGCAGCTTGCGGTAGTTCTCTGCCGCGCGCTGCATGAGGTTGTCACTGGCGGCGACGTCTTCGCGGAAGTCGACGCTGGCAGCCCAGAGGCGTACGATCTCGGCCCCCAGCTTGTCCGCCACGATCACCGGATCGACGCCGTTGCCGAGCGACTTGGAGAATGCGCGGCCCTGCTCATCGAGCGTCCAGCCAACGGTGGTGACGCTTTTATAGGGTGCACCATTGTTGATGGCGACAGAGCAAAGCAGCGAGGAGTGGAACCAGCCGCGGTGCTGATCCGCGCCTTCAATGTAGAGGTCGGCGGGCCAGCGCAGTTCAGGGTCCGTCTCAAGCACGGCGTGCCAGCTGATGCCGGAGTCGAACCACACGTCGAGGATGTCCATTTCCTTGCGAAAGGCGGGAAGATCCGAGCCGTCCTGCTTGTTTCCACAGGACGCACATGCGGTTCCGGCGGGCAGCAGGCTGCTGACGTCGTACTTGTGCCACGCCTCCGCGCCTTCCTGCTGGAAGAGCGAGACGATGTGCCGGTTGACGGCCGGATTGTTCAGCGGCGTGTGACACTTGTTGCAAAGGAAGACCGCAATGGGAACGCCCCACAGGCGCTGGCGCGAGATGCACCAGTCTGGCCGGGTCGCGATCATGTTCGAAATGCGCTCTTCGCCCCAGGCCGGGTCCCACTTGACACGCTTGATCTCATCGAGTGCGCGCTGGCGGAAGGTCGTTTCGCCTCCGTCGGCGTTCTTCAGCGGCGTTTCAAGCCCGATAAACCACTGCTCGGTGGCGCGGAAGATGACTGGGTTGTGGCAGCGCCAGCAGTGCGGGTAGGAGTGATAGATGTCGCTGTGTGCCAGCAGTGCGCCATGCGCGTGCAGCAGCTCGATAATGGCCGGATTCGCCTCCCAGACGGTCTTGCCTTCATACTCGGGCAGGCCGTTGCGGAGGCGGCCTTCATTGTCGACGTTGCAGGTTTGGTCGAGGCCATAGCGCGCGCCGGTGTAGAAGTCGTCGGCTCCATGAGCGGGCGCGGTATGGACAGCCCCGGTCCCGGTGTCGGCAGTGACATATTCGGCGTTCACGCCCAGGATGCTGCGGTCAAGGAAGGGATGCTGAAAGTGAGTGTTTTCGAGTTCGCTGCCCTTGAAACGTGCTACTTCCTTTGTCGCGCCGAGATTACACGCCTCGATGACCGATGCGGCGAGTTCGGCGGCAACGATATATACCTGCCCACCTGCGACTTCGAGCGCAACGTAGTCAAAATCAGGATGGAAAGCGATTGCCAGTGATGCTGGTAGCGTCCAGGGAGTTGTGGTCCAGATGATGGCATATACGTCTTTCCCCGCAGCCCGAACTTGAACATTGAGCTTGTCCAATGCATCCCCTGGTTTTGCGGGGCTTAGGCGCGAGCGCTGATCAAGTTGATAGCGGACGTAGATGCTGGGGCTGGTGTGCATCTCGTACTCGACTTCGGCTTCGGCCAGAGCGGTGCGGTCGTGCAGGCACCAGTAGACAGGTTTGAGTCCTTTGTAGACGAAGCCCTTCTCGAAGAAGCTATAAAACTCTTCCAGCGTCGAGGCCTCGTACTGCTTCGACATGGTGAGGTAGGGCGAGTCCCACTGGCCGAAGACGCCCAGGCGCACCAGTTGCGAGCGCTGCAGGTCGATGAACTTCTGGGCGTACTCACGGCAGGCGCGCAGGACGGAGAGCGCCGGCATTTCAAGTTTTTTGCGGCCGAGTTTTTCGTCGATTTTGATTTCGATGGGCAGGCCGTGGCAGTCCCATCCGGGGACGAGCGGAGCGTCGTAGCCGAACATGGTTTTGGACTTGATGATGAAGTCCTTGATGCACTTCTGCAGGGCGTGGCCAAGGTGGATGGGGCCGTTGGCATAGGGAGGGCCGTAGTGGAGGATATACTTTTCAGCGCCCTGGCGCGCGTGGCGGATCTGGCCGTATAAGTCTGTGTCTTTCCACTGCTTGAGGCGCACGGGCTCGTTTTGCGGCAGGTTGGCCTTCATGGGGAATCTGGTTTCAGGCAGCGTAAGGGTCGCCTTAAGCTCGGGCGGTGCGGACATCGGTTCTCCCAGGTGAATTTTGAGAATGGCGCAAAAGACCATTGTATCTGCTGTATCCGCTAAAAAAGCGGTCGGCCAAGCGGCGGCCAGCCAAGAAGGGGGCGGCTAGAGTCCGGCGGCTAGGCAACCGCCAGCGTCCCGGATGAGGAGTGAGTGGCCGTAAAATAAAGGGATGATGGTGGCGTACCTTTGAGAGGCGCGGACCGTCTATTTTCTAAAGGTAGGGCCGGTTTGTTTATAGGCGGCGCGGAATTGAAGCCGGATGGAAAGCCGGTGCGGCGCCCGGAATTATAATCGGCTTGAAAAGAGGACAGGCGAGGGGGCCGTCGTCCATAATGGAAGGAATCCCCAGAGGCTTCGGTCTCAGGTAGCACACGATGGGCAACGAGCTTTTAACACCTCCCGAAGAAACAGCCCAGCGGCCAGTAGAAGCGGAGCCCGAACTTCTGCACGAAGCCGATGGGTCCATATGGACGTCGCTGATTGCGAATCTGCGCGACGCCTTTTCTTCTTCCAAACAACCTCCGCTGGAATTGAGCTCGCAGCCGGTCGCGGTGGGTTCTGCGACGGACGTTGAGCCGGTATGGAAGACGCTGTGGAACAGCATTCAGGACCTGTTCTTCCCGAAGAAGCTGCCGCCGCTGGAGCTGACCTCGCAGCCGGTTCAGGTAGTCGACCGGATGGCGGTGAAGCGGAGTCCGGTATCGAGCGCGATTGCGTTTGGATTGCACGCGGTGTTGATCGCGCTGATCATTTTGTTTGCACTGGAGCAGTGGCATACGCGGGAGATCAAGAAGAAGGAAAATTTAACGGCGGTTGACATCAAGCCGTTTATCCCGATGACGGCACCGACGAACGAGTCGATGGGCGGAGGTGGCGGCGGTGGAGTACACAGCCCGATTGAGGCGTCGAAGGGACACCTGCCGGAGATTTCGAAGCAGCAGATTACGCCTCCGCAGCTTTTGAGGATCGACCATCCGAAGCTGCCGGTTCCGGCGACGATCATGATGCCGCAACAGATGAAGCTGCCGGACGCAAACATGCCAAACATCGGTATGCCGAATTCGCCGCAAGTGGCGCTGGCCTCGCAGGGCGGTGGATCGGGTTCAGGCTTTGGTTCGGGCTCGGGCGGCGGGATTGGCTCGGGCAACGGCAACGGTCTTGGTCCGGGCTCGGGCGGCGGATACGGCGGCGGTCCGATGCATGTAGGCGGCGGCGTGTCAGCCCCGGTGCTGATCTACTCGGTTGAGCCGGAGTTCTCAGACGAGGCACGGCGAGCGAAATATCAGGGCATCTGCGTGGTGTCACTGGTTGTGGACACGCATGGGCTACCACAGAACATCCAGGTGGTGCGGCCGCTGGGCATGGGGCTGGATCAGAAAGCTGTGGAGGCGGTGCGGCAGTACAAGTTCCGCCCGGCGTACTATCACGGACATCCGGTTCCAGTGGTGATCAACGTCGAGGTAAACTTCAGGATTTACTAGAAGGACATCAGACGGATAAGGGCCAGCCACGCCTTGATGATGTCAACGATTTTGTGTGAATCGACTGGCTTCCGGCGTTGCGCCCCGAAATCCCTGCGGCGTCCCTGTTGGTACCGGGAGCAAAGATGCCCAGTCTGAAACAGCTCCTCCCGATCTGAAGGAATTGGCATACAGAAATGCGGTGGAGTTGACGCACGCGCGCTGGAAGCCGGATGTTCAGGTACTTCTTCAGGCGCTTCCGAAATGCCAGACGAATCTGTACCCGCTGGTATGAGACAAACGGGTATACGCCTTCACGCAGGATGGAAGGACAGTGCGTTTGCACATCGCGCGAGTGCCTGGCCATCGGCGGTATATTGTAGTCTCTCGTTTTGTCAGGCGCGCCGGGTCTGCCCTGACTCTACAATTCGACTGCCAAAGAGATGCTGATTGGTATAAGCTTGTTATCACCTGCAGGAGTCCGTGGATCAAGAGACTGACCGCGCTCCCCCCAACGGAGACGATTCCAGACTCCTCGAAAATAGACGTCCCGAATTGACTGGGCTTGCCTCTACCAGGTTTCGGAAGGCATCTAAGTCACATTGCTGGTTGGCCGCCATTCGGGCAGCACGGGATTGCATATTTCGCATTTCATCGACGCATTCCTGGACGGGTACCTATGGATAATCGACCAGAATCGGCGTCGGAAGTGTTTGAGGCCGTGCGGGGTCTCCACCCAGCCGCGCGCGAGGCCTTTCTTGACCGCGTCTGTAGTCGGAACCCGGAGCTGCGGCGTGCGGTCGAAGATCTGCTTGCTCAAGATGCGGGCACGGGAAGCGTACTTCAACATCCCGATTTTTCTGATAATGCGACAAACGGCGCGGCGGCCTTGTCAGAGACGATATCCATCGGTTCCAGCAATGGAACTCCTGCGACACGCCAAAGCACGTGGTCACTCGAACGGGGCCAGACTCTTATCGACCGCTTCACTATCGTCCGTCCAATCGCGAAGGGAGGTATGGGCGAAGTCTACGAGGCAGCAGACCGGTTTCTCCAGGGCGTCCACGTTGCGCTCAAGACGATTCTTCCCCACGTGGCCAGTCAGCCTGTGTTGCAAAGGCGCTTTGAACGAGAGGTTTTGCTTGCCCGGGAAGTAGTGCACCCAAATCTTTGCCCAATCTACGACATCTTCCATTGCGATGAGCCATCATGCAGTTTTCTGTTCCTCACGATGAAGTTGCTTCCGGGCGAGACGCTGGCTGAGCGGTTGGACAAGCAAACGCCAATCTCGAGTGAGGAGGGATTAGCGATCCTGAAGCATGCAGCCTCGGGACTCGCCGCGATCCACGGCGCCGGAGTCATTCACCGGGACATAAAACCCAATAACATCATGCTCGATGGTAACGGCGCGGATGTTCGATTGTGGATTACCGATTTTGGCCTCGCCCGCGCGCTCGAGTCCGACACGACCCTTTCAGGCAAGGGAACCGTGGCGGGCACGCCGAGTTATATCGCCCCGGAGCTACTCGCAGGGCACTCCCCCACCCAGGCCTCCGATCTGTATGCCTTTGGCGTCGTCATGCATGAAGTCTTCACCGGCCAAAAACCGGCCGTGGCGGCGGACAGGTCCTCCATAGTGGTAAACCCTCGACTTAACAGTTCGAGCGTGCCTTCTCTCTGCTCTCAATTGGTAGCGGGCTGCCTTGATCTGGATCCACTGCGAAGACACCAGGCCTTTGAACAGGCACTCGATTCGCTTGGCGTAAAAAGGCGAACGAGAAGGCCATTGACACGGCGGCAATTTATTGCCGCCTCCGGGGCCGGACTCTGCGCTCTTGGCGTTGGCAGCTGGGTCGAGCGGCAGACACTCTACGATCTACTGCATCCACTCCCCAGAAGGCGGTTTGTCGCTTTATTGAACTGGCCGAAAACGTCAGATAGCCAGGTGACGCCGATGCTGACCGGCGTTCTGGCGGCAATTAAAGGGGCGTTAGCGCGTATCGAAGCCGCGGACCACAATCTTTTCGTCATCTCTCCCGAAGATGTGGACCAGGACCTCACGCAGGCGGCCAATTTGAGAGAGGTCTGCGATCCTTTGGGAGCAAACCTGGTGCTTGCTGCCTCCGGCGTGCCCGGAGGAAAGCACTTTGACCTGCTCCTGCGCGTGTTCGATCCAATATCGGGCCGCGCACTCAGATCAAGACGCCTAACGTGTGACCAGCACGAGATCACGTCGCTCCCCGCCAAGGCAGTGCGGGCAGCCGCGTCCCTGCTGAGTGTCAGCAGTTATCTTCAGGACCCTGAGCGGACACAGCCTGGAACACATTCGGCCGCTGCATTCACCGCCTTTCAACAGGCCGAGACGTTGATGAAGCAGCCCAACGATGAGGGACTCGACGCGGCAATCGCGAAATATAAAGAGGCAGTGGACCTCGACCCGCAGTACGCCATCGCTCATGCCAGACTCGGCATAGCCTTTGGGCATCTGTATGGTCTTCGGCGCGACCCGGCAGCACTCGAACTGGCCCGCGGAAACTGCGAGCGCGCGCTGATGTTGGAACCCAACCTGGTAGATGGCCATCTCGCGCTGGCCCTGGTGTTTGAGCAGACAGGGGACGAGCGGGGCGCGCTGGATGAGATCACTAAGGCGTTGAAGCTCGACCCCTCCAATCCAAGAGCGCTGCTCTGGCAGGGACAGATATTCGGGCGCCTGAATCACTGGGCAGACGCTGAAGATTCCTTCAAGCGGGTATTGCAGGAACGCCCCAACTCCTGGGTTGCCTACAACGAATGGGGGGTTGTCTTAAATGGGCTAGGTAAGTATCAGGAGGCGATCGAGAAATTCAGGGCCGCAAGCCTTGCCGCACCGGGCAACTCGCAGGCCCTTGGAAACCTTGGTGGCGCGTATCTTCAGATCGGTGACTTTACGCAGGCAACGGAAGCTCTGAAGAAGAGCCTGGCCCTTCAGCCTAACGATCTGGCCGCAGTGAACGCCTCCCTTGCGCTCCGTTATCAGGGCAAGTTCGCGGAAGCGCTGCCCTTTGCACAGCAGGCGGTACAACTGAATTCCACTGACGATACAAACTGGCTGGAACTCGGGGAGTGTTATTCATCGCTGGGCAATCACGTGAGCGAGGCGAAGTCCGCGTATCTGCGCGCCGCGCAGGAGACAGAGAAGTATCTGAGAACAGATCCAACCAATGGCCCGAGCTGGATGAGGCTTGCTCTCTACCAGGTGAAATCGGGCAACCAGCATGATTCACTCGCACTGATTCAGAAAGCCGAATCTCTGGGAGCCAACGACATGGACTCACAGCTTTTCAAGGCGCGGATATTGGAACTGCTCGGAAAGCGTGACGAGGCGTTGGCTACTCTGGCAGCCTGTTTCCGGAAAGGCGCAACCTCCCTCCAATTCGCACCCTTCCCTGATATGGAATCGCTTCGGCGGGACCCACGTTATCTGGCAATGATGCAGTCGACACAAAAGAATTAATGCAGTGCCAAGCAGTATCGGACAAGGAGGGACGTCCATGAAAGCGCCAAGGCCATTAATATCGGCGATCTGCCTGCTGCTGGTTGCAGCTTCGGGCTGCGCTCCGAAGCATGTGCCTGTAAGCGTGGTCGTGTTGATACCACAGCAGGAAGGCCAGCCCCCACATGCCCAAACAGAATCTGTGTTTGCGGAAAAGGGCGGGACTCTGACCTTCAAGGCGGAAGAGGGAAGCCCACAGGACACCACCATTGAGGTTCAATTTCTCAAGAATAATGTCCCCGTTCAGGTGTGCAGTGAAGGAAAGATCCTCAAGGGTCCATCACCACTGACGTGTCATGTTGCCGTCGGCAATGGAGATTACGACATTGCCGTTCAAGAGACTTCTGAGGGCAGACGGCATCCACGCCGGCCGCTGATCAGAGCCTATATCCGGCCTTGTAAAGGATGCAGCCCGTAGATTGCCGGCCAATGGTTTCACGCTTCAACAAAGGATGCTGAAACCCAACGTCTGGTCGGGTTCCTGAGGAGGGGCCATTGATGAAAAAGCAAATACTTTTGATAGGGATCAGCTGCGTGTTGCTGGGCGCAGCTTCCGGCTGCCAAAGTAAGCAGCCCGTGCCGCCACCTGCCAAACCCACAGCTCCTGGTGGCACACACACCGCGGTCGGTGGGACCATAACGGTAGACGATCAGGGGACACCATCCGCAACGGCGATCTGGGGTGACGAGGGTAGCAAGTTGACATTCTCCACCGTGCCGGGCGCGACCCTCACAGTTAAATTTCATACACAAGGCATTTGCACTGTGCAGGGCAACGGCCAACAAGTAGTCACTTGTACAGCAGGGAACAAAGATGGAAATTACAAAGTCGATATCGTTTGGACCGCCTCCCGTTTTGGCAGAAAGCTTAGTGAGAAGAAGGCGGCAACGCGGGCAACGCCGGCAGCGCCGACAACGACTACAACGACGACAACGATGACAATTGACGCATATATCAGGTCTTGCAACGGCTGTACTACGTGATCGCTTAGATACTTTGCGATGTTACCGAGGGGGCTCAACCCATCCGGAACGCGGGGTTCCGGCCCCGCAGAAATCCTGCGTCGCGACTGCGCTCAACTGGAGATTTCCTTGAACAGCCAGATGCGCGGCATAGCCCGGCCGCGAGCTGGCCCAGTCGTTTGAGGGCCAAAGAGCGCACAGGCCTACATTGAGTCGCTGATCAGGTAAGTAGAAGGACCGATCACGCCGGGACGTAGGTTAAACGGACCGCGTCCTCTCCGACAGTACCAACCTTCAGCAGGCGAAGCGCGGGGCGGGACCCGGCGAAATGTGAGTTGCCGCCGCCGAGCACGTACGGCCGAAAGTAAAGACGAAACTCATCAACGAGACCGGCAGCAGATAGTTGATGCGCAGGGTCTGCTCCAGCAATGTCAATATCTCCACCACATTCCGCTTTGAGATTCGCGGCAAAATCGATCAACTCCCCTTCACAAGTGTCGCGTTAGCACCCACTGAAGTGAGGGAGTGCGATGCGACCCACTTGGGCTTGGAACGCCAAACCTGCGCGAAGTCATGCTCGGTCTCGTCCCAATCGGGCTTGTCCTCATCCCAGTAACACATGATCTCGTACATACGCCGGCCGTACAGAATGCCGGCCAGCCCGCGAGCGTGATCATTGAAATGACGATGGAGTATCGGGCCGGGTGGGGGCGGGCTGCACGACTGCCCTTCAATCTGGATATAGCCGTCGAGAGATTGCATCATTCCGAATATCATTCTGCCCATGGCGACTACCTCACGATCATTTCGCAGAGGATAGGCACCGGGAAACGCATTTGGTCCTACGATCTTTTGCGAGTCGTCGACGAGCGCGTAGTGGGCGAGTATCAAATCGAGCCGCTTCAGCCCACCTTTGGGCCCGGAAGCCCCCGAACGCACCGGAGTGCTCAAGCGTGACGTAGCCGTGCAAGAAGGACCAGATAGCGGCAGCAGCGGCGGTGTCGTTCGGATGTCCGGACACGCCACTCGCGGCCTCGATCAGCAGGTTCCAGATGGCCTTGCCCACGATGAATCAAAAGCCAGAATCCTGCGCTTCAAAAATCTTCCGCCATTCCGGCACTACCGTGGCCTTCAAAACCACGTTTGAGGTATTTGCCAGGGTTAGCCCCGACAACTCGCTTGAACGCCTTACTGAACGCAGCGTCGGACTCGTAACCGACCGACCGAGCAACATCGATGAGCTTTTTGTCACGCTGTTGTAGTAGCGGGATCGCCCTCTGCATCCGCCACTCGGTTACATACTCCAGTGGTGTTTGTCCGAGCAGCTCTTTGAAACGCGCTGCGAATGCGGAGCGAGACATGCCCGCCGCTGCGGCCAGGGATTCGACCGTCCAGGGTGTATTCACTCTGTTGTGAATGGCACTCAGGGCAGCGCCTACTTGAGGATCGAAAATCGCACTAAGCCATCCTTTGTTGCGTTCTGGTCCCGACGCGATATGCGCCCGGAGTGCCTGAATGAACAGAACCTCGGCCAGCCGGGTCGCCACGACTTCCGATCCCGGCGCCTGTTCTGCCATTTCTGACGCCAGCGCCTGCATCGTGATGTGAAGAGCAAGCGTGCGTGCCTGATCGGCCTTAACCAAAATGAAGCTCGGCAATAGTTGAGTGATCGGCTTCAGGCTGGCTCGGTTGAAACTGAGGGAGCCGCAGACGATCGTTGTTGGTGCGCCACCACCTCCGTAATGAGCGACATTCCTGTTGGCTTTAGCGGCGATCTCGCGGAAGGTTGACCGTGGACGTGTTCGCAGGCTATCGCGCATGACGATCGAAGTTCCTCGGGCCAGCAAAATGCAATCACCACCGGTGAGGGGAATCGGGTCCGGAATGCCTTCGACACTAAGCCAGCAGTTACCGCGCGAAAGCATGGCGAAGTGCGCCAAATCTGTGGGTGACTTTTTCTTGCCGGAAGGCGTGACTTTTTCTTCGGTCTGATCCTTACCGACTAAGCCCCAGGGGGCGGTGGCTTCGAGCCTGTGCTGACCAAAAGCGGTTACGTGCATCGTTCTGAAGATGTCTGTTATCGGGTCCAACACAGCCTCCATCTTTTGGACGAATAGACAAAGGATTAGGACTCCCGGGCAATTCGCGTCCACAGCCAAAGGAATCTACTCCTCTGTAGTGGATGCTACACATCTACCGAAGGGAGTAATTATGGGAAAGCTGGAGGGTAAGGTTGCAGTCGTCACGGGAGGATCAAGCGGTATGGCGCTAGCAAGCGCCAAGCGCTTTGTTGAAGAGGGTGCCTACGTTTTCATCACGGGTAGAAGGCAGGAGCAGCTCGATGCGGCCGTCAAGCTGATTGGCCGGAACGTGACCGGCGTGCGCGGCGATGCGGCAAATCTCGACGATCTCGACCGTCTGTTCGATACGGTCAAGCGGGAAAAGGGCAAGATCGACATCCTGTACGCGAGCGCTGGCTGGGGCGAGGCCGTACCACTGGGCGAGGTTACTGAGCAGCACTTCGATGCGGTCTTTGGCCTGAACGTGCGCGGCACGCTGTTTGCGGTTCAGAAGGCGTTGCCGCTGTTCAATGATGGCGGATCAATCTTCATGACCGGGTCCGTTGCTTCGGTGAAAGGCTTCCCAGGTTTCAGCGTGTATGCGGCGAGCAAGGCAGCATTGCGCTCCTTCGCACGCACGTGGCTCAACGAACTGAAGGGCAGGAATATCCGGGTGAACGTGCTGGGCCCCGGGCCGATCGCCACACCGATGCAGGAAGAAGTTATCACCAAGGAGGCGAAGGAGATGTTCGAATCCCTGATCCCGCGCGGAAAGATGGGTCAACCTGAAGAAATCGCGGCGGTCGCACTGTTTCTTGCTTCGGACGATTCGAGCTTCGTGAATGGGGTGGAGCTGAATGTCGACGGCGGATTCTCGGCGATCTAAAGCCTGCGACTTGGTGAGTGCATGATCGCCAATGCGCTCACCGGGCCCGGATCCTGGCAGGAAGTTGGTCAACAGTGTCCAGGATTCCATGAGCCGGGCGCCGGAATCAGATTGGAGCCGAGTTGAGTTTGGGGCGATTCCTGGCGCCAGGTGGCCTTTCTCACTCAACTCGCAACGCCCGCATCGGCTCCACGCTTGCGGCGCGCCGTGCCGGAACCACCGCCGCCACAAAGGCCGCGGCCGCCAACACGGCCGCTGTCGTCACCAGCACCATCGGGTCCCACGGCCGCACGCCGTAGAGCTGGCTCGCCATAAAGTGCCCGGCGACCACCGCCCCGGGAATGCCGATCGCTAGTCCTATGCCCGTCTGCACGAACGCGCTTCGCAGCACCATCTGCACAATCCCAGCGCGATCTGCGCCCAGCGCCATCCTGATTCCGATCTCGCTCGTCCGCTGCGCGACCGAATAAGCCGTCACGCCGTAGAGTCCGATTGCCGCCAGCACCAGCGCCAGCAGCCCAAACACCGACGTCAGCTTCACCAGCAGCTCCGTCTGCCCGAACTCGTCCTGCACCTGCTGCGCAAACGTTTCAAAGTTCAGTATCGTCAGATTGGGATTGATCTGCATCAGCGCGCGCCGCACCTGTGCTTCCAGCCCCGGCACCGCACCCGTGGTCCGGATCTCTACCGCGTTCATTTCAAGGTGCGAGACGTCCTCTTCCATTTCCATCGCCTTATCTGCGTATTGCGCCCACTGCGTCGCCGGCAAAAAGAACATCGGCCGGATCGTGCTGTCCGGGTCCCAGTACTGCGTATTCTCCGTGACGCCCACGATCGTGAACTTTCCCGCGAATTCCTGCTTGAACACCCCGAAGTGCTGTCCGAGCGCGTCGCCGTTCTTAAAGAACCGTTTCGCAAATACCTCGTTCACCACCGCCACCAGCGGAGCCGTCGCGTTGTCCTGCTCCGTAAACCCTCGCCCGGCGATGATCTTCGTGCCGATATTGTCGAAATATCCCGGGCTTGCCCGCACCCATGACGCATCGTTGAAGTCGCTGCCGGGCGTCGGCGGCGCTTTTCCCTCGATGTACACGCCAGTTCCCCAGTTGTCGCCCTCCATCGGGGTGTACAGCGAGTACGTCACTTCCTTCACGCCCGGAATCGACTCCAGCGTCTCCTTGAGTTGCCGGAAAAACACCTCTGACTGCGACGCTTTGTAGCCCGCCATCTGCGGATCGATATGCAGAATGAACCGGTTGTGTGTCTCGAATCCGAAATGCTGGTGCTGGAGGTTCGTCAGCGACCGGATGAGCAACCCCGCCGCGCACAGCAGTGCCAGCGAAATCGCCGCCTGCGCCACGACCAGAATTTTCTGGGTCCACAGCCCACTGTGACGCCCGCCTCCCTGGGTTGACCGGTTCGCTCCGCGCAGCGCGTCGATCGGCTGGGCATGTGCCGTCATCCACGCAGGCGCCGCTCCGAACAGCAGCCCCGTCACCAGTGACACTCCGAATGCAAATGCCAGCACCTCCGGCGAGGGCGTCGCCTGAATCGGCAGATAGCTCTTCCCCGCCACGGCATCGAGCAGCAGCCGCGCTCCGCCGTACGCCACGGCCAGCCCGGCCAGTCCGCCCGCCACTGCCAGCACCACGCTCTCGGTCAGCGCCTGCGCGACCAGCCTTCTTCGCGGAGCTCCCAGCGCCGATCGTACCGATGTCAACCCCCTCCTTGCCGTCGCGCGCACCAGCATGAGGTTCGCCAGATTCGCGCACGCAATCAGCAGTACAAAGGCCGAAATCCACATCAACATTTCCAGTTCCGACTTGTACTGTTCCTGCATTTGCTGCACGCCCCCGCCGCCGTAACTCAGGTGTAGCGTCTGTTTCGGGATTAGCACCCTGTCCGCCGGGTCCACCTGGGCCATTGGGCTACGCAGAAAATCGCGCAGCTCCACCTGGAGTTGCGCCTGCATCTGTTTCGTGTTCGCTTCGGGCTTCACTCGGCCGATAAGATTCAGCCAGTCCAGCTCCGGCTGGTCCAGTACGTTGAAGCTGCCGCTCTGCACCAGGGGTGACGCGCTCAGCGGAAGCCAGAACGCCGGCGGATCGCTGGTCAGCCTCTCGCCGAAATATCCTGGCGGCCCAATCCCCACCACCGTGAACGCCACTCCATTGATGAGGAATGTCGCGCCCACCACCGACGGGTCCCGCCCGAACTTCTGTTGCCACGCGCGGTAGCTCATCACCGCCACCGGCGCCGCGCCCTTGTTGTCGTCGCTCTCCTCCAGCAGACGGCCCTCCCACGCACGCAGCCCAAACGTCGCAAACGCGTTGCCGGAAACGAACTCCGCGGGAAATGCCTCGGCCGCGTGATTGCTCCCCGCGCGCCGCACGCCCACTTCCGAGCGCCCCGCCTGGAACGCCGCCAGGCTCTCGAACCCCGGTGTATGGTCGCGGAACTCCCTGTACTGCGCGGTCGAGAACAACGACCAGTCATCCTGCATGCCGCCGTTGATGCAGCAGTTCTCGTTGTTCCCGATGCGGATCAGCTGGCTCGGCTTCGCCACCGGCAGCGATTTCAGCAGCACGGCATGCACCAGCGTAAAGATCGCTGTGGTCGCGCCGATACCCAGTGCCAGCGTCAGAATGGCCGTGATCGTGAATCCCGGCGTACGGAAAAACTGCCGCAGCGCATACCGAATGTCGTCAAACAGCACGGTAAACCCCCGAGTCTCAATCATACGTACTTCGCGCCATCCCTGTTCCAGGCCGATAGGAGAGAAAGGACGAGTTGGCCTGGAGCGAACTTAACGTTCGTCGATGTATATCGCCTGATTGGTTTTCCGCCCCGACGGAAGGCCCACTCATGCGGCTTGGAAGCGCTCCGCGCTCCCACTTACCGCTCTACGGCGACGGCGTTCATCTTTCCCACCGAAGTCTGCATAAGAACAGCAAGGACGAAAGAACAGTCACAACGGCGCATCTGCATCCTGATACCGATGATGGTCTTCAACGACCGGCCGATAGCGGACTTGCCAGGCCCTCCCCGTCACCGGGACGGGATTCCACAGTGCGTTCCACAAACCACCTTGTCTTAGCCGACTTCCGCGTGCCTGGGTGGTCCTCGCGGCGTTGTAAGTTGTTGAAAGATCGGACGGGTGTGGACTGTCACGATGGGATCTCTGTCCGACTGCTACCGAGAGCGAAGCCACGTCAAGGACACTGACTGAAACGTGCCGTTACGGCATGCTGGGGTGTCGTCATTCACCAATCGCTCTGCGGTCCTCGCGGGTCTTGCTCTCACTGGGGTGAACCATGTTGGGAGACGAGTGGTGCCGCATTCTCAGGGCATTCATCGCACCTGCGCAGGGGCTTTCTTGCTACAAAAGATGATCACTCTTGGTGATCTTGCGAGCAACGCTGTGGATTACGCGAAAGTGCATTTGAAAATGTGGGCCGATTATGACTGGAAAGAAGGTGCCCTGAGAGAGCCGTTTGGCTCCCGGCCTGCCATTGAGATTACTCCTCAAGAGATTGATCGTTTCTTGACCAAAAACTGCAAGACTGCGGCCACTGCGAATCGTTCTCGTGCCTTTTTCTCGCTCTGCTATCGGTTGGGCATGGAGAACGATAATGTTGTCTCGAACCCGGCGTGGTTGGTCCGAATGCGTAAGGAGAACAATGCGCGTCTTCGTTTTCTGAGTAGGAGTGAATACAGGAAGATCTCCCGCATCATACTCACCAGCAACCCTAGGCAGCACCCAGCGTTTGTGTTGAGTGTCTACACCGGGATGCGATGGGGTGAGCAGTTCTCACTTACCTGGAATGAAGTCGATCTGAAGCGGAATGTCATTCGGCTGACAGAAACAAAGAACGGGTCAGCCCGAAATGTTCCTTTGAACAGCATTGCGATCGATGCACTCCGAGCTCAGCAAAAGCTAGTACCGCATAAACCGGTCGACAAGATTTTTCCGGAAGCGGGGAACTACTGCCGATTCTGGTTTGAGCCTGCCATCAAAGAGGCGGAGATCAACGGATATACCTGGCACAATAATCGACATACATTCTGCTCGTGGTTAGCGATGACGGGAGTCTCAATCATGGAGATTCAAGAACTCGCCGGACACAAGACAATCGCAATGTCCGCGCGATATGCCCACTTGGCTCCAGAACGGACCGCAGCGGTCTCCGAACGGTTAGTATGTGGAGCCTGAACAGGAACTCAACTGGCAGCAAAACAGGCACCAGATAAATACACGCAGAGGAACTCAAGTCCACAACATGCAATCAACCTATTTATTTTATTAGAGATTTATGGTGCGCCCAGAGAGATTCGAACTCCCGACCTACTGATTCGTAGTCAGTCGCTCTATCCAACTGAGCTATGGGCGCACACGTGTGAATGGTGACTACGAACTCTCTTAAGATACAGGGTTTTGGGCCGTGGCGCAACGGGTGTTGCCCACGCGGAAGGCCGCTAGTTTTTGTGCTTGCGTTCCCAGGGTTGGAGGATTTTTACGGAGGCCATTCCGGCGGCGGTGGCAGCCTGGATGCCCATGGCTGTGTCCTCAAAGACGAGGCAGCTTGCGGGTGGAACTCCGAGGCGTTCGGCGGCCAGCAAAAAGCCTTCCGGGTCGGGCTTGCTGCGGCTGTAATCGCCAGCGCAGACGAAGGTCTGGAATTTGTCGAACAGGTCGAGGGTTTGGAGCGATGCGGTGACCGATTCGCGTGTGCTGCCAGAGACAACGGCGAAGGGGACGCTGCCGTAGGCGGACTCGATAACGTCGAGCACCTCGGGGACAGCAGTGAGGCGCGGCAGGTACTCGTAGTAGAGGTTCTCCTTGCGGTGGGCGACGGATTCGACGTCCATGCAGAGGCCCTGCCGACGATTGAGCGTGGAGATGATTTCGTGCACGGGCATGCCGCCCCACTGGTAGAAGAGGTCCTCGGAGAAGTCGCAGCCCTGCTCGTTGAGCGCCTGACGCCACGCGAGGTAGTGCAGGGGCATGGAGTCGGCGATGGTTCCGTCGCAGTCGAAGAGATAGGCCCGGAAGGGGCCGACGGGGAGTTCGAGTTTCATGCTTTCGGTGTTCTTTACTTTGCCTGCGCTGGGGCTGGTGCGGCCGCGGCTTCCACAGGAGGCTGCGGCGGGACGAGCGGCAGCTCGACGGTGATGTCGAGACCGGTGCGGCGCAGGAGCTCGTAGACGATCTGCTTGCTGAGCCGCGTGGCATCGTACTCGACGAGGACGGTCTTTTGCTGCTCGTCGAAGTGGGTGCGCCGGACGCCGTAGACGTCGCGCATTTTGCCGATGGCGAACATGGTGGTTTCCGACGGATGGCGATCGTACCGGTAAAGGACTTCGAGCTGCGTCATAGCTTGATTTTAGCAGCGATGACCGGGGCGCATTGATTTTGCTATACTTCGAGATTGTGGGCGAATGCTGCTGAGGGGCATTATTTCCGGCGTTTCGCTGCATAGATTTAGAACGATTTGAGATCAAGAGGTTGCCATGTCCGGCCATTCCAAATGGGCGACAATCAAGCATAAGAAGGGCGCACTCGACGCCAAACGCGGGAAGATTTTTACCCGGCTGATCAAGGAAATCACCATTGCGGCGCGCGCCGGGGGAGGCGATCCAGACGGGAATCCCCGGCTGCGGACGGCCGTTGCTGCCGCCAAGGCCGAGAACATGCCGGCAGACAACATCAAGCGGGCGATCCAGCGCGGTACCGGTGAGCTGCCCGGCACGACCTACGAAGAGATTGCTTTTGAGGGCTACGGGCCGGGCGGCGTGGCGATCATCGTCGAGTGCCTGACGGACAACCGCAACCGCGCGGTGAGCGAGATCCGTCATGCTTTCTCAAAGAACGGCGGCAACTTGGGCGAGCCGAACTCGGTGCGTTTTATGTTTTCAAAGAAGGGCATTATTGCCGTTCCCAAGGCCGCTGCTACTGAAGAGCAGCTAATGAACATTGTGCTGGAAGCCGGTGGTGAAGACCTGAATGACGAAGGCGACACCTGGGAGATTGTGACCGATCCGCAGTCGTTTGAAGCTGTCGCGCAGGCGGTGAAGGACGCGGGCATCGAGACAGTGATGTCTGAGGTCACGATGATCGCCTCCACCTATACCAAGCTGGAGGGGCCTGCGGCGGCGCAGATGATTCGCCTGCTCGAAGCGCTCGAAGATCACGACGACGTGCAGAACGTCTACTCCAATTTCGACATGGACGCGCAGCAACTGGAAGAGGTTGCGGGCTAGGCCTTGTGCGTGACGAGAATGACGGGGCCGCCGGAAATGGCGGCCTTTCTTTTGCGAAGGAGAACGGAACGCGGATGAGGACGAGAGCACGCTGGCTGGGCGTATTGCTGATTGCGGCGGCTGCTGCGTGGGAAACGGGCGCAATGGCGCAGGCAACGAAGGCTGCGGCGACCGAGGACGCTCCGGCGAAGGCGATGCTGGCGACTGATCCGTGGGAGCTGACGGCTTTTTTTCAGGGAGGCGTGGGGACAGCCGATCGCGACGACTTCACCTTTACGGCGGCAGGCGTGCGACTAGGCAAGGTGATTACAGACCAGCACCTGCCGGGGATTCTGCGCGGGCAGTTTGAATATGCAGGCGAACTGATGCCGTATTGGCAGTCGTTCACGCCGCCTCCGCACGTCGGAGAGGTCAAGGTGGTGAACAGCAGCGGCCAGACAGTCGGCTCCACGCCGGAGCCGTTTGGAGGCGGGACGTTTACGGGCTTCAGCATCACGCCAATTATTTTGCGATGGAACTTTGTGCCGCGTCGTCGGTTTGCGCCGTGGATTCAGGGTGCGGGTGGGGTGATTTATACGACGCACAAGTATCCGCCGGATGTGCTGGTGCCGCATGGCACGCCGGGCGGGACCAGTGTGTTTAATTTCACGCCGCAGTTCGGGATCGGCTTTCACTACTTTGTGAAACCGCAGAGGTCCATTGACTTTGAGGCGAATGCGGTTCATATTTCGAGTTCGTCGCTCGGTGACAAGAACCCGGGCGTAAATGCGAGTGTGCAGTTCCAGATTGGGTACACGTGGTGGCGTTGAGAGCGTTGGTATTGGATTGAACGATGTCTGATCCGCTGATCGAATGTGTTCCGAATTTTTCAGAAGGGCGCGATCCTGCAGTGGTGGAGGGGATTGTTGGCTCGATGGCCGTGGACGGCGTGTCGCTGCTGGACTATTCGCTGGACGCTGACCATAACCGGTCAGTGGTGACGATTGCTGGCGCTCCGGCGGCGGTGATGGAAGCGGCGGTGCGCGGCGCGGGCAAAGCGGCGGAACTGATCGATCTGACGAAACAGCAGGGCGTGCATCCGAGGATCGGCGCGGCGGACGTTGTTCCATTTGTGCCGGTTAGGGACATCTCGCTGGAGCAGTGCGTGCTACTGGCGCGGCAGGCGGGCGCGGAAATATGGAACCGCTACGGAGTGCCGGTGTACTTCTATGAGGCGGCGGCGTCGCGTCCGGACCGGGTGCTGCTGGAGGATGTGCGGCGCGGGCAATTCGAGGGCCTGCGCGATGCGGTGAAGCGCGAAGCGGCGCGCAGGCCGGATGTGGGCGATCCGGAGCTGCATCCGACGGCGGGCGCATCGGCGGTCGGGGCACGGCGATTTCTGATTGCCTGGAACCTGTATCTGAACACGGGCGATGTTGCGACGGCGCGATCCATCGCGCGGGAGATTCGTGCATCCAGCGGTGGGCTGACAGGTGTCAAGGCCATGGGAGTGATGGCGCACGGCGAGGCACAGATCTCCATGAACATTACGGATTACCAGAAGACGCCGGTGAGCCAGGTGTATGCGGCGGTGGAGGGGAAAGCGGCGCGGTTCGGCGTGAAGGTGTCTCGCGGGGAGCTGATCGGGCTGATTCCGGAGGAAGCAGCCGAGCGGGAGAGCGACTGGCTGCGTCATTTCTATGAGTTTGACCCTGAAGTGAAGATTTTGGAGCGAAGGCTGAAGCGCCCGATGAGGTGGCCGGTAGTGGCAAGATCGACCGCAACATGAGGCAAAGGGTCGCGTCTAAAGAGAATGCGGGCGACCGAGCCGAAGAGTTGAAGTAAGCAAAGCGCAGCGATGCGCGCTCAAGAAAGGGATGGCGTGGAAAATGCTGTCTGGAGGCAGGAAACAGGTGAAATTAAAGCGATTGACGGCGGGACTGGCGGCAGCGGCAATGTCCGCGGCATTTACAGGTGCAGCCTATGCGGCGCAGCTGGATACGGACGCGCGGACGGCGATTCCGAGCAACGTGCAGCAGATTATCGTGATTGATTACCACGCGATGCAGAATTCGCAAGCGGCGATGGACCTGAAGGCAAGGATTCTGCCACCGGAGCTGAAGCAGCTCGAGAGTGCGCTGAACCTGTCCGGCTTTGATGAGAACCACGATGTGGATGAGCTGGCGTTTGCGGCGTTCCGCGTGAACGGCCAGGGCGGCGTTCGCACGGTGGGCATTGCACAGGGCGAGTTCCCGGTGCAGGACATCATGGCGAACTTCAAAAAGAAGCGGATCGCGCCGAAGATGATCCGGCAGAACGCCCTCTATCCGATGGGACGGAGCGGGATGATGGTGGTGTTCCTGAACCCGACAACAATGGTGTTCGGGTCAGAAGACGCGCTAAAGTCATCTCTGGATGCGCGCGACGGGCTGGCGCCGAACTTCCTGACCAACCAGCCGATGCTGAGTGAGATGAGCCAGGTGGATTCGGAGCCAATGTGGAGCATTCTAGACCAGGATGGAACACAGTTCATGATGCACGGTTTGCTGGGGCAGGCGGCACAACTGGCCGACTATGAACAGATAAAAAAGCGCTTGCTTGGTTCGTTTTACACGATGAACTTCCAGAATGGGGTGAAGTTCACGCTGCAGGTGGAGACGCCAGATACATTCACGGCGGCAACGCTTTCGTCGCTGCTGAACGCGGCGGCGATGTACGAGAAGATGAGTGGGACGCCGACTGAGAAGCAGGCGATTGATTCGACCACGATTGATTCGAGTGCGGGCGATCTGGAGGTGAGCTATGCGAGCTCTAACAGCCAGTTCTCGGCGCTGCTGAGTTCGCCGCTATTCCAGAACGTGGTGAAGTAGGTACCATACCTGTAAGAGGGACGCTGAAGGAGGGCCGCGAGGGCCCTCCTTCTCTTTTGCAGATCGGTAAGATGTTGACTTTAAAGGCGGTTATGCGATTACCACTGGCCGTATCCAGTGAGGTTAAACTGCTGCAGGCCTTGATTTTATGGTTGACAATGCTATCTGCGGAGGCTCAAGCTGATGGGTTTTGCTGAGGGAAGTATGCCTCCCTGTGCCTGGCGGCTGAGATGGTCTTTACCGCCGGGCATCTTTTTTGCCTGACAGAGCGGCGCGGACTGGCGGGAACGGCGAGGCATTCGGAGGATTTATGGATAAAAATGAGCGTCCGCTGGAGCCGGGTATTGTGACGGACTTTTCGCACCGGATGAACTATGCGGGCTACCTGTGCCTGCCGGAGTTACTGGCGCAGCAGAGGCCCTTGTCTCAGCCGCCGCACCATGACGAGATGTTGTTCATTATTCAGCATCAGGTGTCGGAACTATGGATGAAGCAGCTGATCCATGAGCTGACGGCGGCGATACAGTTTGTACAGCAGGACCAGTTGGATCCGTGCTTCAAGATTCTGTCGCGGGCGAAGCTGATCCAGATGCAGCTTTTTGACCAGTGGGCGGTGCTGGAGACGCTGACGCCGTCGGAGTACATGGAGTTTCGCGGGGTGCTGGGGCACGCGTCGGGATTCCAGTCATATCAGTACCGGAAGCTGGAGTTTTTGCTTGGAAACAAGAACCGGGATGCTCTGAAGGTGTTTGCAAGCGACGCCGCGATCCATGCAGACCTGACGGCGGCGCTAGAGGCCCCGAGCCTGTACGAGGAGTTTTTGCGGCATCTGGCGCGGCGGGGACTGGCGGTCCCGAAGGAATGTGTGGACAGGGACTGGAGCCATCCGCATGAAAAGAATGGGGCGCTGGTGGAAGTGTTTAGGGGCATTTACGAGCGGCCGCATGAATACTGGGATGCATACGAGATGTGCGAAAAGCTGGTGGACGTGGAGGAGTACTTCCAATTGTGGCGTTTCCGGCATATGAAGACGGTGGAGCGCATTATCGGGTTCCGGCCGGGGACGGGCGGAACGTCGGGCGTAGGATTTCTGCGGCAGGCGCTGGATCTGGAGTTCTTTCCTGAGTTGCTCGCGGTTCGGACGGGGTTGAAGCAGCGATGAACACGGCAAAGACAGTGAGAGAGGCAGTTGCGGGGCTG
>Ga0335074_10002781_pt1 | contig 23849 bp, 21 predicted proteins | sample Lox_Sample_23_FD_206715 | JGI IMG/M metagenome (GOLD analysis project Ga0335074, IMG submission 206715) | Soil microbial communities from Loxahatchee National Wildlife Refuge, Florida, United States - Lox_Sample_2.3 | ecosystem: Environmental > Terrestrial > Soil > Wetlands | place: USA...
GCGCCGCGAGCGGCACATTGTGTGGCAGGGCCAAAATCGTCAATGCCCGCCGCACCGCTTCGCGATGGGGCTCGACAATCTCAAAGCGCGTCGCGATCGCCCCGGCAATCCGGTCGGAGACACGGACGCTGGCGACCGGCACGGCCTCGAACCGGTCCAGCATCTGCCGGTCTGCCCAGTGGCTGAACCCGGCCACGAGATCGGCGGCCCCCCGTGGCACCAGGGCAAAGGCTTCTGCCGCGGTGATCCCGCAACGGCGCGCCGCGGCACGCGTTGCCGCCCGCGACCAGCCGTCAAACGGCACCTCGGGCAGCATCGCCTCGATCAGCGCTGCACGCTGGGTTTCAGCAAGCGGGCTGTTCATCGTTGCCGGGTCTGTTTGAGGAGTGCGGCGAGATCGACCGGGTGCCGCTGCAGCTCTTCGATGAAGAACAGATGGCGCAGGTCGATCATCCGCTGCGGATAAAGAACGCCGTCGAGATGGTCGCATTCATGCTGGACGACGCGGGCGTGAAATCCTTCAACCTCCTCCTCGATCGTGCCGCCGTCGATCCCGGTCGCGCGATAGCGGATGCGCAGGTGACGCGGGACGACGCCGCGCATATCAGGCACCGACAGGCAGCCCTCCCAGCCAAAGCTGCGTTCCTCGCCGATGAATTCGATCGTGGGATTGATCAAAACCGTCAGATCGCGGGCCACATCCGCGGGCAACCCGCTCAGCCGGTCGCCTGACACAAAGAACACGACGATGCGCCAGGGCTGATGAACCTGGGGCGCGGCAATCCCGGTGCCGCCGGCATCCTCCATCGTCTCGATCATGTCATCGACGAGTCGGCGCACCCAAGGAGCGGTCGGATCCTCAACCGCGGCCGCCGGCGCGCGCAAAACCGGATTGCCCATATGGGCGATTTTGAGCAATGCCATCGCGGCAATATGGCGGCTCGACTGGCGGCGGTAAAGCGCCCGCCGCTTTAATGACGCGATGTCTTCACACCGCACCAGGCGAGTGCTAAATAAGTGCACACCAGATCGGCAGCCCGCGTTGCCGCTGAACCTGAGAATGGAGCAGAGCCCCCGTGCAAGTCCTCGTCCGCGACAACAATGTCGATCAGGCCCTTCGGGCCTTGAAGAAAAAAATGCAGCGCGAGGGCGTGTTCAGGGAAATGAAACTGCGGCGCAGCTACGAGAAACCCTCGGAGCGGCGGGCGCGGGAAAAAGCCGAGGCAGTGCGCCGCTACCGCAAGCTCTTACGCAAGCGCATGGAGCGCGAAGGTTACTAAAGGCGCGTAAAGGCGCGGCCCTTTTTCCTGCGCGGTGGCTACCTGATCAGCTGGGCGTCGAGGTAATTAGATCGAACGGGCGCTACCGGCGCAGAGATCGCTCGGTATCGGTTCCAGATCACTCCATCGCCTTGACGATTTCCTCGCACATTTTCTTGGCGTCGCCGAACAGCATCATCGTGTTGTCGCGATAGAACAGTTCGTTCTCGACCCCGGCATAACCCGAGGCCATCGACCGCTTGACAAACAGCACGGTCTTGGCGCGTTCGACATCGAGGATCGGCATGCCGTAGATCGGCGAGTCGGGGTCGGTCTTGGCCGCCGGGTTGGTCACGTCGTTGGCGCCGATCACAAACGCGACATCGGTCGATGCGAAGTCGCGGTTGATCTCGTCGAGTTCAAAGACCTCGTCGTAAGGTACATTGGCTTCGGCCAACAGCACGTTCATATGCCCCGGCATGCGCCCCGCTACCGGGTGGATCGCGTAGCGTACCTGGACCCCATCCTTTTTCAACAGATCAGCCATTTCGCGCAGCGCGTGCTGGGCCTGCGCCACCGCCATGCCGTAGCCGGGGACGATAATGACCGAACCGGCATTCTTCAGGATGAAGGCGGCATCCTCGGCGCTGCCCGATCTGACCGAACGATCAGCCGCCCCGGCGCGGCCGACCACGGTCCCGCCCTCGGTGCCAAACCCGCCCAGCACGACATTGACGATCGAGCGGTTCATCCCCTTGCACATGATGTAGCTGAGGATGGCGCCGGACGAGCCGACCAGCGCGCCGGTGATGATCAACAGACTATTCGACAGGGTGAAACCGATGCCGGAGGCGGCCCATCCCGAATAGGAGTTCAGCATCGAAATCACCACCGGCATATCGGCGCCGCCGATCGGCATGATCAGCAGAAAGCCGAGCGCCAATGACAGCAACAGCAGCAGCCAAAACACCGCGCCGGCACCGCTTGCGACAAAGATTGCAATCAACAGGACCAGCAGCGCACCGAGACCGGCGTTGAGCCAGTGCTGACCGGGGAACATCAGCGGCCGGCCGCTGACCAGCCCCTGCAATTTGGTGAAGGCGACGATCGAGCCGGTAAAGGTGATGGCGCCGATCGCCATGCCGATCGACATCTCGACCAGGCTCGCCCGTTCGATCGCCCCGGGCACCCCGATGCCGAATTCCTGCGGCGCGGTAAATGCCGAGGCCGCCACACACACCGCCGCCAGACCGACGAGGCTGTGAAACGCCGCCACCAATTGCGGCAGCGCCGTCATCTGGATCTGCAAGGCGATGTAGGTGCCGATCGCACCCCCGATCAGGATGCCGGCGACGATCAGCCAATAGCTGACGACATGCGGGGTCAACAGCGTCGTCGCTACGGCGATCACCATTCCGAGGATGCCGTAGAGATTGCCGGCTCGCGCCGTTTGCGGTGACGACAGACCGCGCAGCGCCAGAATGAAAAAGACCGACGCTACCAGGTAAAAAAAGGCCGCGATATTTTCGCTCACAAGCTGCTCCGCTACTTCTTGCGCTGGAACATCTGCAGCATCCGCTGGGTCACGATAAAGCCGCCAAAGATATTGACCGCAGCAAGGGTAACGGCGACAAAGCCGATGAATTTGGAGAAGCCGAACCCGGCCGGCCCGGCGGCAATCAGCCCGCCGACGATGATCACGCTGGAAATCGCGTTGGTGACGCTCATCAGCGGCGAATGCAGCGCCGGCGTCACCCGCCACACGACGTGATAGCCGACAAAAACCGCCAGCACGAAGATCGTCAGTTCGTAGACCAGTGACGGGCCGCCGACCGGTCCGGTGGTCGCCGTCGCTGCCTGGAAGCTGAGCTGGTGAGCCATGGCCTGCAGGTCCTGCGCGAGCCGGCCGGCATCATCGGCGAGACTCCCGGCGCGTCCGGCCAGAGAGGCAGGGTCAGCCATTCCCGTCTCCGTCAGTTATCGGCCGCCGGCGCCGCCGCGGGTGCGGGGCTTGGGACCAGCAATGGGTTAACGATCGCCCCGTCGCGGGTCAACAGCGTCGCCTTGATGATCTCGTCGCTCGGATCGATCGCCAACCTGCCTTCCTTGTCGACGATCAGCGTCAGAAACGAATACAGGTTGCGGGCATAGAGCTGGCTGGCATCGGCGGCGATACGCGACGGCACATTGAGGTGGCCGACGATCTTGACCCCGTTTCGGGTGGTGACGATTTCGCCGGGCGCGCTGCCTTCGACATTGCCGCCCGCCTCGACCGCCAGATCGACGATGACCGAGCCCGGCGCCATCTCCGCGACCATCGCCTCGGTCAGCAATATCGGCGCCCGCCGCCCCGGGATCAGTGCGGTACAGATCACGACATCGGTACGCCGCAACGCCTCGGCGACTTTCTCGCGCTGGCGTCGCTGGTAGTCCTCACCCATTTCGCGGGCATAGCCGCCGACGGTTTCGGCCGATCGGGCGGTCTCCTCGTCGACCGAAATAAATGAGGCGCCGAGGCTCTCGACCTGCTCTTTCGCAGCGGCGCGCACATCGGTTGCGGAGACGATCGCGCCAAGCCGCCGGGCGGTCGCGATCGCCTGCAGCCCCGCGACCCCAGCACCCATGACCAGCACCCGTGCCGCCTTGATCGTGCCCGCGGCGGTCATCATCATCGGAAAAGCGCGGTTGAACTCGTCGGCGGCATCGATCGTCGCCTTGTAGCCGGCAAGGTTCGCCTGAGACGACAGCACATCCATCGCCTGCGCCCGGGTGATGCGCGGCACCAGCTCCATCGCAAAGGCGCTGATCCCGGCGCCGGCATAGAGATCGATGTCCGGCTGGTTTTGCAGCGGCTGCAGCAGACCGATCAATACCGCGCCGCGCTTGAGCGCATGCAGTTCATCCGGCATCCCGTCACCGCCGATCGTCGGCCGCTGCACCTTCAGCACGATATCGGCCTCGCCCAGCGCCGCTGCGGCATCGGGAACGATTCTGGCACCTGCGGCAGCAACGGCCGCGTCGGTAAACCCGGCGGCCGCCCCGGCCCCGGCTTCGGCGACGATCTCAAGGCCCAGCGCGGCCATTCGCTTGACGCTGTCGGGCGAGGCGGCGACGCGGCGTTCGTGCGCACGCCGCTCTTTGACGACGGCAACTCTCATTCTGAAACGAATCCTGACCGGCCGGATCGATGCACCGCACAATGCCGCGGCGGGCGCGGTTTGTGAAGTGTGAACCCGGCCACCGGGGATGCTGAGGGGGCGGACCTGGCACTCGCCATCGCGAACCCCTCACCCGCCTGTCCTTGCCCTCCCCCGCCTGTCGTTGGATGACCGTCCGGGAATCGGCATTCTCGGCGCATCGGCGACGCGCTACCCGACAGGCACCCGCGCGCGAAGAGGGATGGGTGGGTGACGGCATGCCTAGGTACTACTATCCATCTGCTCTCTACTGCTGCGGGCACCGAGGCCGCCCGGTACCCGTCGCCCCGGTTTTCTGTCCCTGTGGTGCGGGGGGAGGGAAGAGGCAATGCAGTGAGGCCGCCGCGGTGATCGTGCTCTCGCTTGATGCGGCAACGTGTTAGGGTTGCAGCTTATGGCAACGCGCGCTGCCTGGTTGGCGCCCGCAACCGCAAACGGGTACCGCAGGAGCGTGTGGGGAATGGCATGTCGCCGGGAATAACCCTTCAGGAGGAGCGTTGTCCCTGATGCGGAGATTGGTGGCGTCGCCGCCTGGGCCCGCTGCCGATGCAGATCCGGTCGTCCGCCGGTTTAGCGACCAGCTGATCGCAGTGCTGCCGCGCCTGCGTCGATTCGCGCGTGGGCTGACGGGCTCGGTGGTCGAAGCCGATGATTTGGTGCAGGCGGCGTGCGAGCGGGCGCTGGCTCGCCGTCATCAGTTTCAGGAGGGCACGCGGTTCGACAGCTGGATGTTTCGGATCGTGCAGACGATCTGGATCGATCAGGTCCGCGCCCGCGCGGTGCGCAAGGAGGAGGCCGAAACCGGCGAAGGGCGGGTGGGCTCGGACGAGCCGGTGCGACGGGTCGAAGCGCGGTTGGCGCTCGACGAGGTTCGGCGCGCCGTCGGACAACTGCCGCCGGATCAGCGCACCGCCCTGCTGTTGGTAACGGTGGACGGTCTCAGTTACCGGGAGGCGGCCGACGTGGTTCAGGTTCCCGTCGGCACAATCATGAGCCGCCTCGCCCGGGCTCGGCTGGCGCTGCAGGCGCTGCTTGAGGCCGGCGGCGGGTTGAACAGGAGCGGAAAGAATGTCGAGGCACAGTGACGACCGCCTCGTCGCTTATCTCGACGGGCAAATCGACGCGGCCGATCAAGCCGAGGTCGAGGCTTGGCTCGATAGCGATCCATTAGCCCGCGACAAGCTCGCCGCCCTCGCCGAATCGGGCGATCTGTTGCGGCAGGCCTATGACGAGGTCGTGCGCGAACCATTGCCGGATCGGCTGATCGCGGCGGCGCGCGGCGAGAGTGGGCAACTGGCCGGCCGCGTCGTGCCGTTCGCGCCCCGGCGCGTCGAGGGAGCAGCCGCGCCGCGTTATCGGTGGCGGATCGCTTTGCCGGTCGCTGCGTCGCTGTTCGGGCTCCTGGCGGGCGGCAGTGCCGCCTATCTGGGGGTGGAAAAAATGCTGCCGATCGGGACTGCCGGAGAGACAAACGCGAGTGCCGTCGACGCGGCAGCCGCGAACAACCTGTGGCTTGATAACGCAGCAGGCGATTTCAAGCTGTTTGCCAGCGCCGGCGACAAGGCGTTGCTCGATGTTCCGGCCACCGGCGATGCACATGAGGCGCTGCAAAAGATCAGCCAAAGCCTGACGCAGCAGGTACGCTTGCCCGATCTCAAGCCCTGGGGCCTGAGCTTTGAAGGTGCGCGCCTGGTGGTCGCCGATGGCCGGCCCGCGGCGCAGCTCGTCTATACGACCGACAACAAGGCGATCGGATCGTTGTCCTTGATCATCGGCTCCACCAAACAGCCCGATATCGCGCCGACTTTCGACCGGCGCCAAGGCCTGAACATGTTGTATTGGCGGCATCGGGGGCGGGCCTATGTGCTCGCCGGCCAAGCCGATGTCGGCTATCTCTGGGGCATCGGCAACGATGTCGCCTGGCAGCTCGACGCGATTTAAACGCAAATCCGCATTCCCTTCGGCGAAATTGACGGCTGATTGCCGCGAATGCAGCGCGCCGCTTATCAGGCTGCCGCGGCTGCTTTATAGTCGCGCGAGGTGATCGTCGACGCCCGCACGGAAAGCTTCGATGCGTCTGCTGCTGATCGAAGACAACGAACGTTTTGCCGAGCTGCTCAAACGCGGTCTCACTGCAGCCGGGTTTGTCGTCGACGTCCTCGGCACTGCCGCCGAGGCCCGCATCGTGCTCGAAAACAATCGTTTCGAACTGGTCGTTCTCGATCTCGGCCTGCCCGACGGCGACGGGCTCGACGTGCTCGCCGAAATGCGCCAACGGCGTGATTCGACACCGGTCATGATCCTGACGGCGCGAGGCAGCCTGCAGGAGCGGGTCAACGGATTGGGCACCGGCGCCGACGACTATCTGGTCAAGCCGTTTGCGCTCGAAGAGCTGATAGCGCGCCTGCGGGCATTGCTGCGGCGCCCGGGCAATCTGCTCGGCGTGCCGCTGGAACTCGGCAACCTGACGCTCGATACCGTGGCGCGCCAGGTTTTTGTCGGCGAAGAGCCGATCTTTTTTTCGCCGCGCGAGATCGCGGTGCTCGAACATCTGCTGCGGCGCAGCGGGCGGGTGGTCGGCAAAAACCTGCTTGAAAGCAACCTGTACGGGATGTCGCAGGAAATCGGCTCCAATGCGGTCGAGGTGTACATTCATCGCCTGCGCAAGCGGCTGGCCGAGGTCGATGCCGCGGTTCAGATCCACACGCTGCGCGGAGTGGGGTATCTGATCGCCGAGAGAAAATAGCTTGGTCCGTTTCCGTTCCGTCGTATCGCGGATCGTGGCGCTGCACATAGCGGCGATCGTGGCGACCTCGATCTGCATGCCGCTGGCGCTGTACCTGATGCTGCGGCACGCGGTCGAAGAGTTGCACGAGCAGGCATTGTGCGATCAGGCCGGCGAGATCGTGCGCTATCTGTCCATAGCGCCCGACGGGTCCGTGCGGTTGACCCTGCCGCCCAGCCTGGCCGAGTTCTACTCGCGCGGCTACGGGCGCGCCGCCTATGCGGTGATCGACGCCAACGGGCGCGTGCTGTTCTCATCGCTGTCGGGCAATCGGGCGATTTCCAATGTTCGCCCTGACGGCGGCGCTGCTGCGTTTTTTCAACAGGATCGCGTCGGAGCCATCGCCCCGGTCCGCGCCGAAGGCAGCCCCGTCGCCTTTTTCCACAACGATCGCTATGGCGCGGCCCTTTACGGCGCGACCCTCGCCGTCGACTTTCACGGCCGTCCGATCCTGGTTCAGGTCGTCGAGGACGTTCTGCATCGCGATGTCCTGATCGATGACATCCTGGCGCAGTTCCCCACCCATGTCGGCTGGATTACCGCGCCGATCCTGCTGCTGCTGCTGCTCATCGACGTCGCGATCTTTCGTCGCGCGATGCAGCCGATCATCGCGGCCTCGAGCATGGCCGGGAAAATCGGCCCCGACCGCATCGACCTCAGACTCCCCGAAGCCAACATGCCGCTCGAAGTGCTGCCGCTGGTCCGCGCGGTCAATCGCGCGCTCGAGCGGCTCGATGCCGGGTTTCGCGCGCAACGCGAGTTTACCGCCGATGCGGCGCATGAGCTGCGCACGCCGCTGGCGATCCTGCGAACCCAGATCGACATGGTCGAGGATCGCGAAATCGCCGAGCCGCTGAGCCAGGACGTCGAAAGCATGAGCCGCCTCGTCAACCAACTGCTGGAGATCTCCGAACTCGACAGCTTCTTTGTCGCCGACGGCGAAACCGCCGATATTGTCGCGATCGCTGCGGAAATCGCGGCGTTTTTGGCCCCCCTGGCACTGTCGAAGAACAAGATGCTGGCGGTGATCGGGGCCGATCACCCGGTGCGGGTGCACGGCAATGCCGACGCGATCGCTCGCGCGCTGCGCAATCTTGCAGAGAATGCCTTGACCCACACCGCCCCCGGGACAACGGTCGAGCTGGCGGTCGCCGAGGACGCAACAATTCGTGTCCTCGACCGCGGACCGGGAGTGCCAAAGACCGAACGGCAACATATATTCAAGAGGTTCTGGCGCCGCGACCGGCGGGGTGGCGGCCATGCCGGTCTCGGTCTCGCCATCGTCGCGCGCATCGTCGAGATGCACGGCGCCAGCATCTCGGTCGAGGACCGACCGGGCGGCGGCGCGGTTTTTGTGCTCCGCTTCCCGGCGGTGCTGCGGGGAGCGCGGGCGGCATCCGAGTTGGCGGCGGTGCACTGACGCCGGCCGGCCGTGTTGGCGACGTTAAGATTCCCTGGACGGTTGCAGTCGCATCGGGCATCATCCGCGGCACTGTTCGTTCGGTGTCTTCAGATCAGTCCGCAGTATTCCGCGGGATCCTGACGATATCTTGTTCGTCCTGACACCTGCAAGTATTGGCGAGAAAGGCAAACAATGGTTTCCATCGCATCGACCCCGGAAATGGCGACCAAGATCTATGAGATGATGGCGCGCAACCTCGCCGTGGTTCGCCGTCGATTGGGGAAGCCGTTGACATTAGCAGACAAGATCCTGCTCGGCCATCTCGACGATCCGGAACACCAGGAATTGGAGCCGGGCAAAAGCTATCTGCTGCTGCGCCCCGACCGTGTCGTCTTTCAGGATGTGCTCGGCCAAACCGGCCTGTTGCAGTTCATGCAGACCCGGCGCGACAAGGTCGCGGTCGCAGCCACGATTCATTGCGACCACCTGATCCAGGCGCGGGTCGAGGGCGGCGAGGATCTGCGCGAATCATTGGCCGAAAACAAGGAGGTGTACGACTTCCTGCGGTCCGCCGCGGCGAAATACGGGTTGGGGTTCTGGGGGCCGGGCGCCGGCATCATTCACCAGGTCGTGCTGGAGAATTACGCGTTTCCGGGCGAATTGATCATCGGCACCGACTCGCACACGCCGAACGCCGGCGGCCTCGGCGCCTGCGCCGTCGGGGTTGGTGGCGCGGACGCGGTCGAGGTCATTGCCGGGTTGCCGTGGGAGGTGCTCTATCCGCGGCACATCGCGGTTTATTTGACCGGCGAGATGAGTGGCTGGACCGCGCCCAAGGATGTGATCCTTTATGTCGCCGGAGCGCTGACCGTGTCGGGCGGCACCAACGCGATCGTTGAATATATCGGTCCCGGCGCGCGCACGATCAGTGCCACCGGCAAGGCGACAATCACCAATATGGGCGCCGAACTCGGTGCGACGACCTCGATCTTTCCCGCCGACGAGCACATGGCGCGGTATTTGCGGGCAACCGGCAAACCCGATCTCGTCCCGCTGTTTCAGAAAAACCAGCATCTGCTCGAGCCCGACAAGGAAGTCGAAGCCGATCCGGCCAAGTATTACGACCGCGTCGTCGAACTCGATCTGTCAAAGCTCGAACCCTATATCGTCGGGCCGCACTCGCCCGACCGGGCGCGGCCGATCTCAAAGCTCGCCGCCGAAGTCGCGGACGCCAAGAATGGGTTCATCGACCGGATTTCGACCGCGCTGATCGGCAGTTGCACCAATTCCTCTTACGAGGATATGAGCCGCTCCGCCGATATCGCCGAGCAAGCCAAGGCGCATGGTTTGAAGGCCGCCACACCGTTTCTCGTGACCCCCGGGTCGGAAGCGGTGCGCGCCACGATCGAGCGCGATGGCCAGATGCAGTCGCTGAAGGACATAAGCGGCACGGTGCTGGCGAACGCCTGCGGTCCGTGTATCGGCCAGTGGCGGAGGGCGGCATCGGAAGGGGCGGTGCCAAACACGATCGTCACCTCCTACAACCGCAATTTCCCGCGGCGCAACGACGGGCAGCCGACGACGATGAATTTTATCGGCAGCCCCGAGATCGTCACCGCGATGTCGCTCTCCGGCCGGCTGTCGTTCAACCCGCTGACCGACGAACTAGAGGACGCCGAGGGCAAACCATTCCGGCTTACCCCACCAAAAGCTGCGCCCGAGGTGCCGGCGCATGGGTTCGACGCCGGTCACGCGACCTATATCGCCCCGCCCGAGCATGGCAGCGGCATCAATTTGGCGGTGGACCCGAACAGCGAGCGGCTGCAGATCATGGAGCCGTGGGCGGCCTGGGACCACAAGGATTTTGTCGACTGCCCGGTGCTGATCAAAACCCAGGGCAAGACGACGACCGATCACATCTCGCCGGCAGGCCCATGGCTGCGCTATCGCGGCCATCTCGACAAGTTCAGCGACAACATGTTCATGGGGGCGACCAACGCCTTTACCGGCGACGCCGGAACCGGGGTTGATGTGCTGACCGGCGAAAAGACGGTCATGATCTCCAAGATCGCGCGCGATTACAAAGCCCATGGCATCAAATGGATCGCCGTCGGCGACCACAATTACGGCGAAGGGTCGAGCCGCGAGCATGCAGCACTGTCGCCGCGCCTCCTGGGCGGCTGCGCCGTAATTGCCCGCAGCTTTGCCCGCATCCACGAGTCGAACCTCAAAAAGCAGGGATTGCTGGCGCTGACCTTCCAGGATCCGGCCGATTACGACCGCATCCGCGCCGACGACCGGCTGAGCCTTGTCGGGCTTGAAGAAATGGCGCCGGGCCAGCCGGTTGAATGCCGCATCAAGCATGCCGACGGCACCACCGAGACCTTGAAGTTGAACCACACCTTCAGCGCCTCGCAACTCGAGTGGTTCCGCAAGGGTTCGGCGCTCAACCTGTTTCACCACAGCTAAGCGCCGCTGCACTATACAGCGTTACGGCCCGGAACCCCTATCGACGGAGCGACGGGCCATGCCGCGCGGCGGCGGTGAACAGCGTCGATGGCTGCGGCTGGCCAGCACCGATCGCGGCGGTACCACGCCAAAACCGGTCGTCGACCGGTCACGCGGTGGTCACCCTTGAGCCGGCTGGTCCTGGTCAGTTGACCGGCGCGGCGCGGTTGCTCATTTCGCGGGGGTTCATTCCGTCACGAGGGTTCATTCCGCCCACCTTCCCGGGCTATGATCAGGCTGACCGAACCCAATCGCGAGGAGGCTCACCAATGGACCAGGATGCCAAAAAGACGGCGTTGCGCATGATCCCCTATGGGATTTACGTGCTGACCGCCGATGACGGTCACGGCAACGTCGCTGCCGCAACCGTAAATTGGGTGACCCAGACCGCGTTTGCCCCGCCGCTGGTCGTGGTCGGGGTCAAAACCGATTCCGGCGCCTACCCGATTGTCAAGAACACCGAGAAATTCACGCTCAACATGCTTGGCAAGGATGCCAAGGGGGTCGCCTTCACCTTTTTCAAACCGACCAAGCTCGAAGACGGCAAGCTCTCCGGCCAATCGATCCACAACGGCGTCAATGGTCTGCCGATCCTCGATGCGGCGCTGGCCGCGGTTGAATGCAAGGTCACCAGCGTTGTCGAGCAGGGCGATCATCACATTGTCGTCGGCGAAGTCGTCGAAGCGCATCTGCCCAAGCCGGTCACCGGCCGCCCCGACGCCGCGATCCTCGAAATGAAGGATCTCGGCGACAACGTGTTCTACGGCGGCTGAAGCCGGGTTCGCAGCCTGAACCGATGCCTGCCTTCACCCGTCCCGCCGCCTCCGCGGAGGTCGCTTCCCGCCCGCAATGCGGGAGAGGGGGCCGACCTCCCGACTGCGATCTTCGGGAAATTAGGGTGGGGGTGTTTGCCTACGAGGTCCGCCGATGTCGATGTCGATAGCGCCTGCGCTGCAATGGCCTGCCGAAGGTGACGCCCGCGTTCCCTACCGCGTGTTCTGCGACCCGGAGGTCTACCGCGAGGAACTTGCCCGGATCTTTCTCGGGCCGACCTGGCAATTTTTGACCCTGGCCGGCGAACTGCCGGAACCGGGTGATTATCTGACCACGTTTCTCGGCGAGACGCCGGTCATCGTCACCCGCGGCAATGACGGCGCCATGCATGCGATGGTCAACCGCTGCGCCCATCGCGGCAATCTCGTTTGTCTCAAGCGGCGCGGCCACGCCGACAATCTGACCTGCGTTTACCACGCCTGGCGCTACGACCTCGAAGGCAATCTCGACAGCGTCGCGTTTCGCCGCGGCATCGCCGGCAAGGGCGGAATGCCGGCCAGCTTCCGGCTTGAAGATCACGGCCTCAAAAAGCTGCGGGTCGACCGCTTCGGCGACCTGGTTTTTGGCACCTTGTCACCCGACGCGCCGCCGCTTGGCGACTATATCGGCAATCAGATCGGCTCGCGCATTCACCGGGCGTTGCACGGCAAGCCCAAAGTACTGGGAACGACATCGCAAATCCTGCATAACAACTGGAAACTTTATTTCGAAAACGTGCGTGACACTTACCACGCGACCCTGCTGCACAGCTTTTTCACGACCTTTCGCATGTCGCGGCTGACCTCGGAGGGCGGGGTCGACATCGCCGAAAATGGCATGCATCACGCGAGCTATACCCGCAACAAGATCGATCGCGTCGGCGCCGCCGCCTCTGACCAGCTTTATGCCGGCATCCCGTCGATGCGCGAGAATTTCCGGCTGGCCGATCCCGGCTTTCTGACGATGATCGAGGAGTTCGGCGACGACACCACGACCCAGATCCTGTCGCTGTTCCCGAATTTTGTCTTGCAGCAGATCCAGAACAGCATCGCCTTGCGCCTGGTTTTGCCAAAGGGCCCGGACAAGACGGAATTACAATGGATCTATCTCGGCTTTGAAGAAGACGACGCCGAGATGACCGCGTTGCGCCTTGCGCAAGCCAATCTCGTTGGCCCGGCAGGCTATGTCTCGATGGAGGATGGAGCGGTCGGCAATTTCATTCAGCGCGCGATCCCGGGTGCCGAAGGCGAGTGCTCGGTGCTCGAAATGGGCGGTTTCGACCATGTCTCAGAAGCCAACCGCACGACCGAGGCGTCGATCCGCGGTTTCTGGCACGCCTACCGGCCGCTGATGGGATGGTAAGGGGCGGCTCCTAGCCTGTCATTCCCGCGAAAGCGGGAACCCAGGGCGAGCGACCCGCAGCGGACCTAGCCCACCGCTTGCGCGCGGGCGACGAACAAGCGACCCATATCCCGTTTGATTGGAGGCTGGAGGCGATGGACATCGAGGCGGTGGTTCGCCGGCTGCAGCTGGAACAGCTCTACGCGGATTATGTGCACTGCCTCGATGCCGATGACCTCGCACACTGGCCCGATTTCTTTACCGAGGACTGCTTTTACCGCGTCACCTCGGCCGAGAATTTCGAGGCCGGGCTGCCGCTCGGGCTGATTTATGCGACCTCGCGCAACATGCTAAAGGACCGCGTCAGCGCATTGCGCGAGGCCAATATCTATGAACCGCAGCGCTATCGCCATCTGGTCGCGTCGATCAGGATCATCGGCGAGACACAAGATGCGCTCGATACAGAGGCCAATTTCCTGGTCGTGCGCACGATGCAAGACGGCGACATGACGATCTTTGCCGCCGGCCATTTTGTCGATCGAGTCGTCCGCGCAGACGAGCGCTGGAAATTCGCGCGCAAAGAAGTCGTGCTCGACAGCCGCCAGATCGACACCCTGTTGGCAATCCCGATCTGAGGTGGAGCGCGGGGCACGCGCACCCGCAGCTCGAAACTCCGGGATAACCACGCATGCCAGGCAAATCCAAATCCTACGATTACGTGATCGTCGGCGCCGGGTCGGCCGGGTGTACACTCGCCAACCGGCTCAGCGAAGATGCTGCGGCAGATGTCCTCGTGCTGGAAGCCGGCGGTTGGGACCGCGACCCGTGGATCCACATCCCGCTCGGTTGGGGGCGCCTGCTGCAGCAGCGCCGCGACGACTGGATGTATTTTGCCGAACCCGAAGCGACGATGGACGGCCGCCCGATCGAATGCGCCCGCGGCAAGGTCATCGGCGGTTCGTCGTCGATCAACGCGATGGTGTATGTGCGCGGTCATCGCGGCGATTATCAGCGCTGGGCGGCGGGCGGGCTCGACACCTGGTCTTATGCCCATGTGCTGCCCTACTTCCGCCGGCAGGAGAGCTGGGAAGACGGACCCGGCCCCTATCGCGGCGGCGACGGGCCATTGACCGTCAGGCGCTCGCGCTACGCCGACCCGCTGATCGATGCCTATATCGCGGCCGGCGCGGCCGCCGGCTACCGGACGACCGAGGATTACAACGGCGCCGAGCAGGAAGGTTTCGGCCGCTCGCAAATGACGATCCGTAACGGGCGGCGGTGCAGCGCCGCGGTCGCCTATCTGCGCCCGGCACTATCCCGGCCCAATCTCGAGGTCGTCGTCAAGGCTTTGGTCAGCCGCGTTCTATTAGAAGGCAACCGGGCAATTGGTGTCGAGTACCTGAAAGCCGGCGAGCACCACATCGCCCATGCCGAGCGCGAGGTGATCCTCGCGGGTGGGGTCATCAACTCGCCTCAGCTGCTGATGCTGTCGGGGATCGGCGATCCCGAAACGCTCCGCGCGCAAGGCATCGCGGTCAACTTGGCGCTCCCCGGTATCGGGCAAAATCTGCAGGACCACATCTCCGCCCCCGTCACCTATGCCCGCAAGACTCCGGGGCCGTTGCACGTCCGGATGCGCGCCGACCGGATCGCGGTCGAATTGGCCAATACCTATTTCCGCGGCCGCGGCATTGCGACCGACCTGCCGGGCGGATTGCTGGCGTTCCTGAATTCCGGTCTGGGCAGCGGGCCGGCGCCTGCATTGCCCGACATCCAGCTGTTGTTTAATGCCGCGCCGTTGACCGCCGCCCCCTATTTCCCGCCGTTTATGCCTGCCTATGCCGACCGTTTTGCCTGTCGCGCCGTGGTGTTGCGCCCGGAAAGTCGGGGCCGGATCGAACTCGCCTCGGCTGATCCGGCAGCCCCGGTCCGCATCCGGCAGAATTTTCTCGCGACGGACCGCGATTGGGCGACGCTGCGCGCCGGGATCCGCATGATCCGCGACATCGGGTCTGGTACTGCACTCGCCCGGTTCTCGGACGGCGAGATCTCGCCGGGTCCATCGCGGCATTCCGAGGCTGATATCGACGCCCACATCCGCGCCACCGGGATTACGGTCCATCACCCGGTCGGCACCTGTAAAATGGGCCGCGCCACCGACCCGATGGCGGTCGTCGATCCTGAATTGCGGGTGCTCGGCGCCGACGGGCTGCGCGTCGTCGACGCATCGGTCTTTCCCGACCTCGTCGGCGGCAACATCAATGCCGTCGTGATCATGATCGCCGAAAAAGCCGCCGACCTGATCCGCGGCCGCCCGTCCCTCGCTCCGGTCAACGTGTAACGGTGCGATGGGCATAGCGGCGCGATTGGCGTTTCGCTCGCGCGTCTTTTTGCTTTCCCCGGCCCCGGCCGGGACCAGCGGTCGCCGCCGATCCCGAGTTTCGCCGAAAGTTAAGCCTGGGAATTCGGGACTGGAAAAGCGCCTGGACGGCCCGTCAGCTGTCGGACTGCGCAACTTCGCTGCGCTCGTCGCGATCCGCGCTAAGCGATCCTGCTTGTATCCACCGACAATCCGTACCAAGCGCGCGATCAGCGGAAGAATTCGACCTTGGCCTCGCGGAACCACAGGAAATTCGCCGGCGCCGCCGAAATCGGCCCGTTGATCGCGAACACCGCGAGTTCGAACTTGGCGCCGGGAGCAACCGGGTTGGCCAGCACCAGCCGATTGGGCATGTTGAACCCTTGGATCGTATAGGGGCTCGGCCGTCCCGCAGCGCGCGGCATCTCGCCATTGACCCACAGCTCGGCGTAATCGTCGACATTGACCCGCAAAACCGCCATTGCCCCGGCCGTATCAAACCCGGCGGCATTGACCGGGATCGTCAATGTCGTGCGATACCAAAAAAATGACACCATGCCGCCGCCGCGTCGGCCGCCCAAATCGGTCGCCGGCACCACCTCCCAATCGGAATCATCATAGCCGCGCTCCTCGGCATGCGGCTCGATGTCGTAGGTGGTCTTGAATTCGGGCCTCGAATCGGCAAGGGCCGGGCACTCGACGATTTTTGCCTCCTTTGCCCGCCATTGCGCAGCAAAAACCGCCGACCCCTCCGCGGTCATCAGATCGATGACATGCACCGGCGGCACCAGCGGCGCCACTGGCGGCTGCGGCATCTGTAGCGGCGGCATTGCCGGTGGCAGCGACTGCGTCGGCCGTATCCGTCCACTCTGCGCCATTTCCGATCTCCCCGATTCCCCTTGATCTCCGGCAATTATAGCAGACCCATCGCCCACCGCGATCGCAACATTCGCCGCCCGCTGTCGCCCATACATCTCGCCTGGTCGCTGCCGGCTCTTGAGTCCCGAGGCGCCCGGTCAGCTTTGGCATGCTCCTGATTTGGCCTGCGCCTGGCAGCGATCGGTTGGACAGCGCGATGGCCCCGCCGCTGGCGTTGCGACGAGACGCGACTCCCAATGGTTGCAGGTGAGACTGGTCGGTCGGTAAGGAGAGTGGAAGACAACCGGAAGAGCAAAGAAAAGACGGAGCGGTCACCGCTCCGTCTTTCACCGTCGATCACCGCCGCGTTTTTTTACGAGGTCAGGCTTCTTATGAAGTCAGGTTTGATCAAGCGATTGATCTCCTCCATCGCCGCGCGCGGAGCGATCGCTGGAGTTGGCGGCTCCTCCGGAATTATCCGCTCGATTCTAGACCCCGGGCTAAGACCCCGGGTTCCACCAGGCGCCGTGCAGGGTGTAAGCGCCAGTCAGATCCGGATAGCAGGCGCCCATATAGAGCACGCGTCCGGCGCCGCAGTTTGGCAGGGGTGCCGCGGCCGCCATTGCCATTGGCGCCGGTGGAGCGGGCGGTGACATGGCACCTGTGAGCGCATTGGCCGTACCGGTCACAGCACCGGTCGCTGTGCCAACCGCACCGCCGACGATCGCGCCGACGGGACCGGCCGCCGCACTACCGTTCGCGGCGCCGGCCGCTCCGCCCGCCGCCGCACCGGACAGCGGACCCGACGGATAACCCGCCGCCGGGATCGGCTGGCAGGCGCCGTTATAAAACGCGTAGCCCGGTGCGCAGGCGGTCTGTGCCATCGCTGCCCCCGACGTGCCCGCTGCCAGCGCCGCGGCGATCGCAAAAATCTTGAGCCTGGATGATCCCATCGTCATCTCCCCAAAGCTTGCAACAAAGCGGCAAAGCGCCGCCTGCCAAGTCAACAGTGCCTTGGGGAGGCGCGTTCCGCGCGCGGCGGGGTCAACGCACACACTCTGAGCGTCCCACGCGAGGCTTGGACTTGCGCTGCTGTCGTCGAACGGATTTGTGGCAAGGTTGACGTCGAACCGCCCGCCTCTCATCCGCGGCACCGCTTCAGAAAATCGACAATGCGGTCGTTTAGCTCGATGCGGAGGCACTCCGCGCAGCAATGCTAATGCGGCTATGTGGCCCTTGATGCCGGATCGATGTCTGCCGGACCGTGCCAGTGATCAATCGCCAGCCAGATGGAGATCGACGCCGCGACCGCGCAGTTCGGCAAGGTAAGCCGTTACTGCCCCGAATGCTGTATCGAATTCCATTCGCACCGGGACCATACGGTCGCCCGGGATCAGCTGGGCATACCAGATCCTGCCGTGTTTGTAAGTGTCCCCGTCGCGATCGGGATTAACGACGCGATCATCGCGCTCGACATCGCAGACTTGGGTTTGACCGGCAAATTTCTGGTACGCATCCGCAGACAGGTTCTGCCGCCCGACATCGGTGAATCGCAAATCGTAGAGCCCCGCGCCGTCAAAGACCGGTACCGTCAGGGCGCAGGTGCCGCGTTTGGCGAGTTGACGCTCGACTGTTAAAAAAGCCGTCAGCTGGTCGACCGTGTCGCGGATTTGGTGCTCCGCCACAAATAGTGGATGCCCGGATGAGGATGGCGCCGAAAGATCGACGACCCTGCCGTCGGGCCCGTAATCGAGGCCGTAATGCCGATCGACACCGTTTCGCTGCATATCGGCTCGGTAGTCGGACGGGGCCGGCTCTCCTCGGGTGAATTGTCCGTGAACCTCGGAACGACTGGTAAGATCGACGAATATTCGGGCCAGCCCGCGGGTGTCGAGATCCGTCGATATCACGTATCGGTCGGATGCTTCCTCGACGCTGGTGCGGTCGGTCAACAGGTGGAGACCGGCAAACCCGAAGATCTCGAATCGGGCCTCGACCCGGGTCGACCCGCCGGCCCGGGCCATCGACCAGCCAGCGAGCAAGAGAAGCGCCGATGCAACCGTCGGCAGCACAACAACACGATTGATCATTTTTGCCGACTGACCTTTTGCCTTGACCGTTTTACCTGCAGGTGGCCGCGGGAGAGGTTTGGCCCAGGATTAAAAAGAATGTGCCCTCAAAAGGTGCCGTCACACAGCCCTGGTCGTCTTGCGACGGTCGACCGCCGTCGCGGATCATAGCAGCCACGCGGCGCGATGTCCGGATCAAGGTTAAATCTCTATTTGAAATGCGGTGTTCGTCGAAGATCAGGATCTGGCGACCTTGGCGCGTTTGCCGAAGCGCCCGCCAAGTGGTTCCGGGTGCCGGCAGAAGACGCGTTAGGACTGCAATTCGCCCAGCGAAATTGCGGCGCGGTTCAGACAGCGCGCCAGAGCCGAAGCGATTTCGTCGGAGATTAGGGGGTGGTGCACGATTTCAGAGATGCCGGCGGCCATCAACGCATCGGCATCGATCTCGTGAGCCGAGGTCGTCGCCACCAGGATCGGCAGATCGGGCGCGACCTCGCGCAACGCCGCCGCCAGATCCAGCGCTGATCCAGCCGGTACGAGATGGCCGATGACGAGTGCATCGAATCTTTGCGGTGCCGCGCGGCACGCCGCCAGCGCGTCACCGGTGCGGGTGAACCCGACGGGCTCATAGCCGATTGCCGCCAGCATCTCCTCGTCGGCAAGGAGCCGCTCGCTCGCATCCTCAACCACCAGCACGGTCTCGCCGCGCCCGAGCGGCAGGGTGGGTGGCGGTGCCGACGGCGCCAGTGCGGTCACGGCGATACAGGGCAGCCAGATCTCGAAACGGCTGCCGATGCCGAGTGCGCTCGAGATGTCTATCGCCCCGCCATGCTCGCGTACGATCTCGCGGACAGTCGCCAGTCCTAGACCATTGCCTGCCAAGCGTGTGGTGAAGAACGGCTCGAAAATGCGCCCGAGGGTCGCCTCGTCCATCCCGCGCCCATTGTCGGAGACCGCGATCCGCACATAACGTCCGGGGGCGAGTTCGCCATGAGCCAACATCCGCTCTGGGGCAATCTCGCAAATCTCGGCAGCGACCTCGATGCGACCCGCTCGATCCATCGCTTGTGCAGCATTGTTGCAAAGATTGAGAATTACCTGTTGCACTTGTCCGGCGTTGCCGGAGATGACGGCCGTGTCCGGCACCTCGCGGACAATCAGGTCGATCTGCGAAGGCAGCGAGGCATCGAGCAGTGATCTTGTTTCGGCGAACAGGTCTTTCAGACTCATCGGCCTGCGATCCTCCGCCCGGCGCCTGCCGAATGCGAGTATCTGATCGACGAGATCACGGGCCCGTTCACCGGCCCGGCGGATCTCTTTGAGACTGCGGGCCGGCCGGCGGTCCGACCCAAGCTGTCCTTCCGCGATTTCCGTATACCCGAGGATCGCGCCGACGATGTTGTTGAAGTTATGCGCAACACCGCTGGCGAGAGCACCGACGGTCTCCATGCGGCGGGCTCGCTGGAGATGCGTCTCCAGTCGCGTGCGTTCTTTAAGGAGATGATCTCGTATTACGACATTGGCGACGGCATCGAGAGCCATGCGTAAGAAGCCGAGTTCGGTTGATTGCGTGATGATGCCAGGTCGCAATGCGTCAAAGCCGAGGATTTTTGTACTAAAACCGTGCTCGGCCAGGCTGGAGATGCATAACCAGCCGCGCAAGCCGGCAGCGGCGAGGACGTCTCTGCTCGCGCCGGCCGGCAGCCCTGCGACGCTCGGGATATGAATGATCCCTTCCGGGATACCGCCGAGTTGGGTTACCAGCGCTGGCACCCGATCGGGCCAATTTGGAGGAAAGACTGTTCCCTTTCTGCACCAGTGATGCAGTCGGGTTATGTTGCCTGAAACCAGGAGGTATGCGCGGTCCGAGCCGAGAAAGTCTGCCAGTTCCGCCAGCGCCCGATCGATTTCCCGTTCGATCTCATGCGGCTGAGCGTCGATCAGGCGCGTCGAGATGCCGGCGATCACATGCTCAAACGCGGCACGCCGCTGCAATGCGAGGGCCCGCGCTCGAAGCCGCAGTCCGAGATGAACGAGAACTCCGAGCAGCACGAGCGAGATCACATACAAGAAGAGGCGGAATTCTCGTGCGGTTGCCCTCGACGCGGCTTGCCGAGTGAGGATCATTGTGCGCAGCGCTTTTAGCTGACCGTTGCTCGGGGCAGCGAGCAGCGCCCTGAGCAGGCCGTCAGTCGTCGGAAGCAGGTCGTGAAGCAACTCCCCATGCGCCCGCAGCGCTTGAAGCGAGGCGGCGTCAGCGGAAGCCACGGGCAACGCGGCGAGCGAGTCTAACCGAACCGCAACCTGCTGAGCGGCCGCCGGCGAGGTGTCAAGCGTCAGATGCAGCATGGCTGCGGCGAGCGCGCTGACGGCCGACGCCAGCCGGCCGCTACGATCGGATGCGGCAAGTCGGGCGCTGAGCAGTTGGAAATAGGCGAAAGAGTTCTGCAGCAGAGCATTGGCGGTCTTGAATTGCTCGGTCAGATCCTCCTGGCGATCGGCCGCAGCGGCAAACCGGTCGATGGCCGTTATTTCTTCCACATCCCCTGACGCGTTGTCGCGCAAGCGGCCGAGGGATTGGCGCAGGGCGTTGACATGCTGCACCAGCGGATCGTAGTTGCGCAGCATCCCGGCACGCGCGCCGAGGACATCGCGCTGCAGTGCAATTTCGGTCATCGTAAAACGGTCGAGCGCTTTGAGCGCGCGGTCATACCGCTCCGCAGCCGGGTCGATGGCACGGAAGGACAGCCAGGTCAGCAGCACCAGCAGGACCGGCACGGCTGCTGCGGCCGGCATCAGCTTCATGGCCGCGGGGCGACCACCGCAACGCCGCGATAGGTGCCCGTCAGTGTTTTCAGAAAGGTCACGATCATGTCGATCTGCTGGTCGGACAATGTCTGATCGAGCTGAGCGAAAGCCATCTTGCGTACCGCGTCTTGCAGGGTCGGCGCGCTGCCATCATGAAAATAAGGTGCGGTGGTCGCGACATTGCGCAGACTCGGCACCCGCAGGATTTCCGGTCTCGGCGAGGCGAGCGGGTGGAAAATGCCGTGCCGCTCGAACAGGTTGCCGCCGACATTGACGCCCTGATGGCAGGAGACGCAGCCGAGCGATTTGAACAGCCGATAGCCGTTCTGTTCCTCGGTTGAGAGCGCTGCCGTATCGCCCTCGAGCCAGCGGTCAAACCGGCTTCCGGGAGTCACCAACGACCGCTCGTAGGTGGCAATCGCGTCCAACAGACTCGCACGGTCGGGATTGCGCCCATAGGCCGCGACGAATTGGCGCCTGATCCGGACATTGCCATTCAGCTTTTTGAGAATGTCATCAATGCTTGCTCCCAGGCCCTGAGGGCTTTGCAGTGCAGTCTCGGCCTGCGCTTCGAGGGTGCGAAAGTTGCCCTCCCAGTCGAGGCGGAAACTGAGCGCCGCATTGAAGACGGTGAGGGTATTGAACGGCAGCTCCGACCCGTCGAGAGCCCTGTCGCGTCGATTGGAGTCTGCGCCATTGGTTCTTGTGTCGTGGCACGACAGGCAGGAACGCGACCCGTCGCGCGACAGGCGGGGATCCGCAAACAGGCGTTGCCCAAGAGCCAGCCGCAGCGGATTGACGGCGGGCGGCTGCGGTATCGGGGTTATCGGCTCTTCTTCGGCGCCAAGTTGCGCGCCAGAAAATGGCGGCACCCGGGTTGCGGCTCCGGCGGTGGTGGCGACGACCAGCAGCACGGCCAGGAATCTCCCGGCGCGCCAGCGATACGAGCGCCTACCGGCTGGCCTGCTGGCGAGCACGGTCTTCGATGTATCGGTATCGGGCATCCCTCAAGAAACGCGGCTGATGAACGTGCCGGCGGGCAGCCGGGAATTCAGCCGGCCGGCTGGACGTGACGCGTCGTCAGCGCGGTACCGGGCCCGCCAATATCGGATGTCCCCGGCAAACTCGATCTCGAGGCGAGAAATTCCGATGTCCCTCAGCGTTTGATTGTCGATCGTCGCCCAGGATCGTCGCATCCGCCGGACCTCGTATTCGCGGTGCATCTTCGTCCAGACCGCGGCAGTCAGCTTGCCAAGCCAGCGGTTTTTGAAGCGCATCAACCTCTCCCACAGCTTCTACACAGCGGCAGATTGTGCTGATTGCGCGCTACCGCGTCGTTTCGGCTTTGCGAAAGAAGGTTACGATTGTAGCGCCAGAGGTCAGAGCGTCTCGACTGGCAGAGCAAACACATAGCCGACGCCGCGTTCGGTCTGAATAATCTGCGGCGTCGTCGGATCGGGCTCCAGTTTGCGCCGCAATCGCAGGATCTGAACGTCGATGCTGCGGTCGAAAACGTCTTCGTGCACCCGGGTCGCTTGCAATAGCTGCTCACGGCTCAGCGGCCGCTGGGGCGCCTCGAGAAAGGCGGTCAGCAGAGCATATTCTCCCTTGGTCAGCGCGACTTGACCCCCGCCAGGATCGAAAAGACGCCGCCGACGCCAATCCAGCCGCCAGCCGCCGAATTTGCTTTGACGCCGCTCCGGATCGCGCTGCGGGGCGGCGCGGGCGACCTCCTGCCGCCGCAGAACCGCCCGAATGCGCGCGAGAAGTTCGCGGAGGCTGAACGGTTTGGTGACATAGTCATCGGCCCCGAGTTCAAGCCCGACCACCCGGTCGATCTCGTCGCGCCGATCGCCGGTGGTGATGATGACCGGAACCTCTGAGCGCGTCCTGATTTCGCGCAGCAGGTCGAGCCCGTCTTCCTGGTCAAGCCGCAGGTCGAGAACGACCAAATCCGGCTCACCTTCAGCAAAACTGCGCGCTAACTCCAGGCGTCCGGACGCGGTAACGCCCCGCATGTTGTGGTCTTCGAGATAATCGACGACCATACGTCGCATCGCGCGGTCATCTTCAACGACCAAGATGCGCGCCGTCCGGGTGCTAACGTCATTCATGCGATTACCATCTCGATACGCCAGTCAGTTGCGTCGCGTTCGCCTCGCTACGAGCATCGGCGGCAAATGGGGAAGCATTGGCTCAGACTGAAACTGCCTCGCTTTTATTTGGGGGCGACGGGGAAGCTGTCTGCGGCTACGATCAGACAGCAACCCGGCCAGAGGGAACCGGCCAGAGGGAACCGGCCAGAGGGAACCGGCCAGAGGGCAAACCAGAGCGGCGGGCGATTGCAGCGCGCCGGTCATCGTCACAGGTCCAGCTTGAATCTCGATCGGATGGTGGCGCCGCACAGCTTCGTGTGCGGTCGCGGCGGGAAGTGCTTAAAGATGCTCCGA
>Ga0335074_10002782_pt1 | contig 23847 bp, 22 predicted proteins | sample Lox_Sample_23_FD_206715 | JGI IMG/M metagenome (GOLD analysis project Ga0335074, IMG submission 206715) | Soil microbial communities from Loxahatchee National Wildlife Refuge, Florida, United States - Lox_Sample_2.3 | ecosystem: Environmental > Terrestrial > Soil > Wetlands | place: USA...
ATGAAGATCAGCACCACCACGCAGAACTCGACAACGAACAATGTGAAGGGAATGCCGAGCATCATGGGCGGTCTGGTCAGACCGCCCACAATGGAATCGAGGCGTGGCTTTGGCGACTGTGGCCGCATCAGCCGCCCATACCGCTCGTAAGCGAGGACACCACCTGCGCGGCGCCGAAGATCAAGGCGACGCCGATAACAACCGAGAACGCCCACATCCATGGAATCCGGCTGGTGAGCGCAAGATACCCGACGGCGGCGACGGCGACCGTGGCTGCCGTTGTAGCGAACGTCCCTGTCATGAATGAGAGGACGTCCGTCATCGCCGTGTTCAGAGGTTGAAAGGTGCCAGTCGACGCGAAAGCGGCGTCGCCGCCTGCCAGCACGACCAGCGCCACGAAGACCGCAAAACCCACGAGTCTATGCGTTTCATGAGACATCATCGCGTTTCTCCATCGCCGACATAAAGAACCGAGCCGCCAATCCATTCCTGTCGTGGATGCTCCCCTGTGGAGCCGTCTTCGGACGCTTGGGCCACAGTCGTTTGAGCGGGTGTTGATGGCGCGGCATGGCCCCGCTTACGACGGGCCGCGAAGACGCTCAGGCCGTAATATTTGTTTGCAGCGCTCGCGACGTAGCGAACCGTCTCGGCGATCGCAGGGACGCCGGCGGCGCTCAAGACCCGCTCGGGTCCGGCATCATAGGCCGCCGCGACCAGCATCATGTTCCCTTGGAACTGATCGACGAGATCCTTCAGAAAAAGCAGGCCACCGCGTACATTTTGCTCGGGATCGCAGATGTCGGTGACGCCATAACGCGCAGCCGTTTCCGGGAGGAGCTGCATCGGACCGCGCGCGCCTTTGCCCGAGTTCAGCGACACTCCGTCATTTGACTCAAGGGACAAGATCGTCAGGCCGAGCTTCGGATCGACGCCGATTGTCTGCGCCTCCCTCCATACCAGGGCGCGCAAACTTTCGGCGTCAATGCGAGTGTCGCAGGCTCCCCTGAGCCCTGCGGTGGGAGCGGTCTTAGGCACGTCGGGCGCTTGCGCGGGGGCGGCAGGCGGCGGCGACGCCTGGCCTTGCGCCGACCCGGGCCACAAGGTGACCCGCACAGCTGCGATGAGGTCCGGTGCGTCAGCGGACGCGGCCTCGTAACGAGCGGAGGCGCCACCGCGTCCGATATCGTCGGCCCAGGCCGCGGGTGTGGCGGCGATGCATGTTAGAAGGAGACATATCCGTCGCATTTGCGTTCCTCGCCGGCGAACGAATCAGTAGCGCAGTTCTAAAGAACTGGCAATATCGCGCTCTGTCATTTGAAAGCGCAGGACGACGGGGTGCGGGCGACCCCGCTGGTTGTCACCCCGTCGACGAAGCGAGGTGTCGTCCTTGGGTCTTCGAAGTGGACCTGGCCGCGCGGGCCGGGGCGGAGGGGCCGCATCTATCATACCAGCGCCACCGTACGCTAGCATGCAGTTCTATAAAACTGGCAATTTTTTCTGGTTGCGGTAGAATGCCCTTGCGACGAGTCGCGTGCGCATGTCGCGGGCGGCTAAGCGGTTGGCATGATTCGCTTTGTGGCGGGCTTCGTTTGATGTGGCTCTTTCGCAACACCGGCTTCATTTTGCTCGTCCCGCTCAGCGTGGTGGCGTTCGGGCTATTGTATGCCGTCTTCATCGTTTGGTTCGGCTTCATATGGCTGGACGGTGTTCAGCCGCCTGTATTCGGTTGGCTCCTGTACCCCATTGAGCTCATTCTGAATGGGCTTGCTTTCCCTCACGTCATGACGCGTGTGCACGGAAACGGTACTGCTTTCTTTTTTCTCATGGGTGTCGGCGGATTCGTCTACGTCGCCTATCGCCTCGGTCGCTTTGCGTTTCGTGTCGGCCGCGCCTTTATGAACTACGTCGCTGGGTCGCGGCCATGACGGCAGGCCCGCACTCTCCTGCGGCTGCCGTAGCTTTGTGCCTCGGGCTGACGGGGGCAGCGAGCGCGCAGAGTTATACGCCTGATCCGGGCGCCTGGCGCCCGGTCGCCTACAGCGATCTCATGTTTCCGACCGGTGAGGCGGAGTCCTACGCATCAATCTGGCAGGACCGCCTGAATGAGAGCAACCAGAGCTCGCCTCCCAAGGTAGCTGGCGGCCAACCACTCAATATGAGCATTGCGGTCGGAAATCGCGGCGCAACCGAGTGGCACTTCACCATCAATTTTCAGTCGAAGCTGGTTGTGCTCACTGTCCTCGATACGGCAAGCATTTGCACCGACGAGTACCCCTCTCCGTCCGCGGCGGCGAAAATCAAGGTGTGCCCGATGCGGCTCGTCACGATCGAGGCCGATCACTACACCGTGACAGATGGAGCGGCCTGCTTTCTCGAAAAGCAGGCCGATGGACCCACGGAAGACTCGACAGCCACGGCCACCTACGCGGCCTACGACGTCGCCACTCGCTCGATCAAGCTTCGCTCCACGGTCGCTCATCAGGAGATCGCGCCATGCGCTCAGGTCGTTCCGCTGCATCCGCAACTTTGAGAGAGGCGGTGAGCAGGCGCTCTATCGTTCCGAATCGGATATGGGGCGCCAGTGCGCTAGTCCAGGCTCCGGGGCCTCAAGAGGATATTCGACTTCCGCAAGCGAGGTCTCCCATTTTCTGTCGGCGCTATGCGCCCTTCACCCGCATTTTCGGTTGGCGCTTTAGGCCATCATCGGTTCGACAGCGCAAATCCGCTATGGTCCTCTCAGCGCTCCTCCTCGCCGTTGCGTCCTACACGGAAGCTTGTGCGCAGACGGCCACTGCCGCCTTTCACGCCGTCGACTACGAAGATCCCCAGCCCACTCAGCCGATCTTTGCGCATACCTGGCCAGGGCTTATCGACGCCAATAATAAGGCCCTCGCCAGCGGCTTCCTGCACATGAAGGCCGCGCCTGGTCACAACCTATCGCTCGTCCTAAACAATGCCGAGATCCCAATTCCGGGCGGAAAAATCGTCGCTTCAATTAGAAGCGGGCTTGATGGCGGATGCCACATAGGTTCCATTTCACAGGACGAGACTCCTCGCGCTTTTTCATGTCCAGCTCGCGTAACCGTCTACAGGAACGGGCAAGCACGAACGAAAGACATCGGGTTCATCTGTCGAGTTGGCAGCACGTCTCCGGCTGACGTCGCTCGTATGTCCTATGATCCGAAAGCCAACACCTTGACCTTCTCCGCCGTAATTGGGGGAAAGGCGGTTCCCTTCAGCAACACCGATGAGCCCTGCGATCGCACAATCGCTCTCGCCGAATAGGAGAGTTCGATGGTACGGCGTCTTGTTGCTCTGCTGACGAGCTTGATCTTCCTCCACGCCATGACCGCGTTCGCCTGCGAGACCGTGACCGCACAGCAGGTCGCGGACGCGCTCAATAACGCGCAGGGGCTCCAGTCAGGCCTTAAGTCCTGCTCGATGGCCGCAATGGCGATGATCGAGTCGGGAGGAAACACTTGCGCGCACAACTCGTGCTGCGTGGGCATCCTCCAGCTCAACCTCGGCCCGACTGGGCTGGGATGGAGCCAAGGCGCAATCGATGCTTACCGGAACGCCGACCTCCAGACACAAGTCGACGGTTGGGTCCAAACCGCGAATTCCAACACGAGCAGCTGGGGCTATCAGACCCTTCTTGCGTCTTACAGCGCCAATTCGCCGATCGATGGCTACAACGTCACAGGCGGCACGCTCGCGGCCTGCGAGCAGTTCGGAGCCGTCGTCTGCAATCACAACGTCCAATCGCTGCAATCGACCGGTGGATGCGGCTCATACACCGATGGCGCCGGCCATGCGGGCGGCCAGACCGTTTGCAGTTGGGGCCAACATGCTGACCAGCGGGCCGCCACTCAGAACTGCACCCTGAACGGATCAAAGAGCAACGGTGGGACGAGCTGTCCCACGAACAACACGACACCCGGCACGATCATCTCGCCAAGCCCCGGGAACGCGCCGGTGAGCCTACCGCCCAATCTGGCCTGACGTTGATGCGAAGAAAACGGCCGGGGGCTGGTACCATCCTCGCGGGTTGGCTGGTGGCCGGTGTGGCTCATGCGCAGGCCGCCTCAGCCCAACCCGCTCCCCTCCCCGTCTTCGACTTTCCGCAGTCCGGGGTCGAATTCGAGACGGGGGATACATGGCGTTTCAGCAATCAGACCTTCCGCCTTTACGGCGTGCAAAGCTGTATCCGCGGTACGACTTTCACCAACTCGGTCGGCGTTAAGAGAGATTGCGGGGAAGCCTCTCTCGCCTATGCCGCAGCCTTGATCCGCGACGTTCGCCCGCGATGCACTGCCATTGCGCAAGCGGGCGCGCCGCCGGTCATCTACACGGTCTGCGCCGCACACGTCGGGCAAAACACCCTCGACCTCGGAACCATCCTGATCACCGAAGGCTGGGCCTTCGCTGCCACAGACGGTAACGGCAAGCCGATCAAATTTGACTACGCGGTGGCCGAGCGCGAGGCGCAAAAGGCCCGACGGGGCCTATGGGCTGCGCCCGATCTTCCGGACCCAGCCCAAATTCTCCTCGACGCCGCGCGATCCGCGGCTCACCCCTAAAAGAGCGAGAGCAACCATGGAGGTTGACGCTCAGGCTATAGCGAAACTTCTTGGCGGCAGGCGGGAAGGCGCGGGATACCTCTGTCGTTGCCCCGTGAAAGGTCACGGGAAAGGGCGCGGAGATCGCCGCCCGTCTCTCGGCCTCAGCGACGGCGATAAAGCCCTGGTCGTCCACTGCTTCGCCGGATGCGCGTCAACGGCGGTTCTTGCCGCGCTGCGCTCGCTGTCGCCCACCGGTCAGCTCCCGAAACGCCTTGGCGGCCTCGACAATCGACGGACGCCCAAGACCACCTCCGACTATGCACGTCGGCTTTGGCGCGCATCGGCAGATCCTCGAGGCACGCCTGTGGCCGTCTTCCTGGGCGAGCGCGGTCTTCCTCCGCACCCACCCGCGACAATCCGCTACTTGCCGTCGTACCGCTACGACCGCTCGAAGCCAAAGAGCGCCCTTCCCTGCATGATTGCGGCCGTTCAGGCGTCCACCCGCGAGATCGTAGCCGTCCAAATCACCTTCCTGCACTCGTCGGGCCGCAGGAAAGCCGATGTCGAGCATCCGCGCCGCGCGATCGGCCCGCTTGGCGACGGGATGCTGCGGTTGGCGCCTGCAGGTCCTAGCATGGGATGCGCTGAAGGGTTTGAGAAAGCATGGGCCGCTCAACTTCTCTTCGGGGAGCCCGTGTGGGCGACGCTCGGCGTCGAGCGGTACTCTGTCGTGGCATGGCCGTCGGATACGAGACGCCTGACGATCTACGCGGACAATGATCCCCCGGGACTCTCTGGGGCGCGCCAATTTCGCGATGACAATCCAGACATCGAGACTCGCCTCCGCTATAGCGCTCATCCGGGCGAGGATTTTGATCGTCTCTATCGAGCCGTCGGCGGCGAGCGAGACGCGGCCATGAGGCGATTGCTTGAAGAGTGACCGCCGCCTCGGCAGTGTCTCTATCCTACTATCAAAGTATGGGTGTAAAGGTTTTGGATAGAACCTGACTCCGGAGGGAATTTCGGTAAGAATTCAATATTCCTACACTCGCGTGAGTCGAGGCCGACATTGGGACGAGAAGCGGCAGTTGGCGAGGGCTGGCTCCAAGTCGTTTTGGCGCTTCGGCTTCGCCAGCTTTCCGCCGCTTATGGCACCCTCGATGATTTTGCCGCCAAATGCGGCGTCTCCCGCGGCACGCTATCCGCGCTTCGATCCGGTCACGGAAACGCCACCCTTCAGACTCTCGAGACGCTCGCCCGAAATCTCGGTATTTCCGTCTGGAGCCTCCTCGGAATCCAGGATGATGTCGTCAGGGGATCGCTCGAGCGCTTCGGGCTTGAGTATCGCGAGATCGAAGCGCACCTGATCGCACGCGCAGCAGCGCAGAAGGATCTGGACACGTTTTCCGGAGTACCAAGGCCTGAGCGAAACCATTCGAGGAGGTCAGGCGAGCCGTCGGATTCATGAAGTCTTTGGCGTCATCAGGGGTAATTGAAATTCACGTTCGTCGGCCGGTCCCACATCAACTTGAATTTTCGATCGAACGCCGCGACCGCCGCACGATCGGTAATAATCTCGAGGTCGTTATCTTGATGCTCGAGGCCTGACACCGCGTCGTTCGCCGAACCAGTTCGCAGTAACGCCCCGCTCACCGAATAGGCTTTCAGGTGCATCAAGCCCTCGCCGCTCGCTTTCACACGCGTATCGACGCCTTGCGTATGCACGAGTTTCACGAGCGGATGATCTTCTGAAAGCCTTAACCGAGCGAGTTCTTCGGGATCGAGATAGAGCCGGATACGCGCGCCGCGAAGCGCCGCCGACCGGAGAGCGTCGATGATGGCGTAGTCGCTCAAAACAAAGGCGGCGAAATTGATGTATCCGCCTGCCCCGACCTGGTCGATGATCTCGCGGTCGATCTCGCCGAGGTTGATTTCCGGCGAGGTGTAGACCGTCACCGACGATTGGCGTTCCTCCGTGCGGCCCGGGCTCACGATCGCCGCCAAGAGCACAGCCATGGTCGAAATTGCAAGCGGATTCCGCATGCGCAAGTGTTATGTTTTCTATTAAATTGGCGCAAGGCGAAATGCGCTCGACCGAATGTTTTTCCGGTTGAACGCCTTACCCCGGACCATCGAAGGGCTCCACGCCCAATAGCTGCCACAGCGTGATTCCCAGTCTCTGCGCGAGTTCTTCGGCTACCAAAAGCGCCGGATTGCTATCGCCTTTCATAATCACATAGAGCTGTGAGAATCCGACGTCGATGCTGTCAGCGAATGCCTGTTTGGACAGCCCACTCGCTTGATAAAATCGGGAGACCACCTTCCCGAAATGTTTGCTCATCTGCGGACCCGATAAGCGCCTTCGGTGGCCAAGCCTGCGGCCCTCCAGCAATTCGTAGAGCGGAATCTTCGTCTGCTTCGCAACATGCGCCAGCATATGAACCGAGGGGTTCGCCAGACGTCGCCGCACGTACCGAAATTGAGAACCAGACATGCCGAGAAACTCGGCGTATTCGGGATTCGTCATGCCGCTTGCCGTCTGCAGCGCTCGAAGGCGCTGCGCTAGCCGCTCCAACCGCGCGGAGCCGAGCATGTCGGCTGGAGTAATCAGAATCTTGCGATGATGGCTTTCCAGATCCTGCGGATTGACCTCCGCGACTTTGCGCCCCTTACGTTTCTTCGCAACCATCGTCCCTCAAGCCGCGTCACGCCATTTGGGAACTTGTTCGATTCAAACTTCCCGCAAGGCCTACCAGCCCACGATAGAGCCTGCGAGAACGGGCGAGTTGCCTCCCGTTATTCGAATCTTATGACCGCAGTGGCGACCGGAAATCGCAAAAGAAACCCCGCCTCGGTCGGCGAGCCTGCCTGACGTCGGACAAGCAAACCCCCCCAGGCGGGGCCTCCTTATTTCCCAGAATCGAAGTTCTATAAAATTCGATCCGAGGTCAAGGGAAGCCTCTGGTGTCAGCGCCCGAGATACGTAACCGGAGGGAGCGCACGTGCCTGGCTTGACTCCGGAAACCGCTTGAAGAACGAATTGCGAACACACTCGAAACGCCAACCCAAGAGTTCCATCAAGTCCGCGCGGTCCCCATCGGACATCGAAGTCCTGCGCGCCTAGGTCCGCGAGATCGAAGAGCGGCGCCGGCGCGTGACGACCGTGTTGCCGTTCGGGCGCTGAAATCGACGCACGGCGTCCTGCTGTGGTCTTGCGCTTGGGGCGCTGCATTCAAAGCACTAAATCGTGATTTCGATCCAGTTCACGGACCGTATCGCAACGCTGTCGCAACAATCCCTGTCCGCCGCGCGTTCCGCCTGAGCCGTGCTCCCGAGCGAGAACGATGCGCCATCGTCGGGCCAGGCATCTGCGCGGCCCCGAAAGCCGTTCAACATCGAAGCTCTTTTGAAATATTTCGGAGCCGCGTAACAGTTCCGGGTTCCTTGAATTCAGTTGTCCACGGTTTGCGACGCCGGGATTTCCTTTCAGTGCAAGGGCAGGCTCTCGTTCGCCTGCCTCGCCATTGCGGGCGCAACTGGCGGGGTGCGAGCGCGGAGTAGTCCAGCTGGCTCCAGGGCGGTGCACGCGGCTGCGACACCTACTGCAGCCCGAGCGCCATGATCACGGCGCGAGTCGGCGAGTCGTAGAAGTGCCACTGTATCTTCGTGAGTATCGAGTCCGGAACCTCAGCGACGTCGCGCTTGTTCTCGCTCGGGATCAGAATGCGCTTGGCACCCGCTTCGACGGCAAGCTGCATCCGCTCCGGGAGCCCGTTCACCTTGAGCAGCATGCCCTGGACGCTCATCTCGCCGAGGACCACTGTCTGTTCGAGCACCGGCTTCTCAAGCAAACCCGAGACCATCGAAACGAAGAACGCCATAGCCGTTTCCGCACCCTCCTTCGCTTGGTTCAGGTTGATGGCCTGGACTGAGAAGTCGTAGTCCTTCGGATCGCGCTCGATGCCGAGGTTCTTCAGGTTGGCTTTGAGAAACGCATCGGCTGTCTTGATCGCCTCCTTCATCGTCCCCGACAGATTACCGAGCGGGATGATACGGCCGGACCCACGGTTCGTTTGGCTCTGAATGAGGAATAGCGCGAGCCGACGGTCGGCGACGTCGGTTCCGATCGTGTAAACCGACCCGGGCGGCAGCGCTCCCTCGACGATGATCGACCCCCCTCCGCTCTCGGGGACGGTGACGTAGCGCTCCTGGCCGCTGTCGCGTTCGATGTAAGAGAAGCTCGTGTCCCAGTATTCGAGGCCGGCGATCTTCTTGAGCTGCTCCTTCACGCGGCGTCGCATCTCCATCGCAATCTCGAGGTACTCGCGCACCTCTTCGCGCGAGACCTCGCCGTGAGGATGCAGCAGCTTGATGAGCCCCGAGACGGTCTTGCGAACTGCCTTTTGGTCGCGCCCTGACAGGTGGCTGCCGAATGAGAACTCGCGCTCGGCATAGTCGGCGTAGCTGTTCTTTCGCAGCTCGCGGAACACCTCCGCGAGGTAGTCGGTCACGAGGCCGAAGTGGTTCGTGTACGTCTCGTCGCGCGTCTTCCCCAGCTCCCATCCCGGAAGATAAAAGTGGATGCGGTCGTAGAACGCCGCGTCCATCTCCTTCGGCATCGGGTAGAAGAGGTGCGACGTCTTCACGAGCGTCGCGATGTCACCGTCGAGATTCCCAACGAACACGATCGAGCCTTCGGCGTTGATGATCTCGGCACCGCGGCTGAAGGCGCCGTCCTCCATATAGCCCTTCATGATGTTGATGCCGCTCTTGTCCTTGAAGCTGATGCCGGCCGCCTCGTCGAAGGCGACAACGTCCCATAGGCACACGAGCCCTCGCTGGCCGCTCGCCAGGTTCACGAACATCTGGGCCACGGTCGTCTGTCCGCCGGACACGAGGTGGCAGTACGGGCTGACCTGTTGGTACACGAAGCTCTTGCCAGTGCCGCGCGGGCCGAGCTCGACCAGGTTGAAGTTCTTCTCGACGAGCGGCACGAGCCGGCCCAGATAGAGCAGCTTGCGTCGGTGGGTAAAATAGGGGTGCGTGGGCTCGTAGCCGAGGCTCCGCAGCAGAAGGTCCATCCACTTGCCGCGGTCGGCGATCCGCTTTCGCCCTTCAAGGAAGCTGGCGATGTCGCGGTTCGAGAGCTGGATAGGTCGGATCTTGTCGACGAAGAACGGTCGGTTCTGGCCTTTGAAGACGTAGCCGTCGTCGTAGCGAAGCCCTACCTCCGCCCAGATCCCACCCATGAGAAGGCGGTCGTGCCGTCGGATCTCCGCCTCGTCAATGTTGACGTAGTCGATGTTCAGGTTCGCGAGATGCGCCCAGTACTTGTCGTGCGTCTCGACGAGGGTCGCGCCGACCTTGTCGATGATTTCGTAGGTCGTGTGCTGCTTGATGAGGCTTTTGACTCGTTCGCGCTCGTCCGGCTTCACGTACTTCTCGGCGAGCGTCTGGCGGACGAACTCCAGGCCTTCGTGGATGACCTCCTCGTCAGCCGACGAGCAGTACTTCCCAAGAAGGAACTCGATCACGAACGCCGGCACGCCGAACGAGCTGCGCATGCGGCGCAAGAGATCCTTTCGGACCACGAGGCCCGGGAAGAGATCCACCGCGAGGGTATCGAGTTCGTCGAGCACGATCTGACTGGTCATGGCTTCAAGTTCCGCGCGATCGTGAGCCGAAGCCCCGCGGGCGACAGCACTTCCCGCGTTTCGACGTCACGCACCATGACGTCGAGCATTTCGCCCTCCATGAAGGCGAGCTTGTCGTTCAACATCAAGACAACGGTGACACGCTGCCCGGCCTCGGGTTTGATTTCTTTCTGGACCACGTGCGCGACGACGGTCTCCTTCGCTCGCTGAAGGTCGATTTCGACCGTACGCCCGACCGGCTTGGTGAACAGGTCCACCTTCTCGGGTAGCACCGGGTCAAGAACGACCTTCACGCTGTACGTCTTGATCTCGTAGGCGGCCGGGACGACCTGAAGGCCAACGCGCGTCGCCATCGTCTCGCGCCTCGAGACAAGGTGCGGGATGACGACCTCCTGAAGCGCGATGCCGCCGTGCGAGAACGTCTTCTCTGACTTGAAAAAGACCATGCCTGCGGGGACGGCCACGCGAATGCGAGGATCGAACGGGAACGGGAAGGTCTTCGCATCGATGAGCGTGCCTTCCTCGACGAGCGCGTAGCGCGACTTGGCGACAATGGTGCGGTCCGCGGGGATCGGAACGACCGTGGGCTCGAACTCACTGCTGGTCGTCACGAAGCCGTGGTCGGTGAGAAGATGGACTTCCGGATAGCCCCAGCGATGCAGCTTGCCGATCACCAGGACGAGGCGCTCCACCTCGGTGTTGAGATGGCGAATGAGATCGCTCGCCTTGTCGTGTCCGAGCGAGTCGATGGTCTCGTGGCCGAAGACGCAGAGCACGTCGGGTAGCGGCTTCGGTGTGCGCGCCTCGCTCTCGACCCCCTCGATCTCCATGCACGTTGCGCCGGCGCGATCGCGCAGGAACTGAAGGCGCGCCTGCCGGTCGGAGAAGTTCGCGTTCGTGGGCGTGTGCCGTAGCCGTCCTTCGCCGGTGCCAGCCTCGTAACGCAACTGCTCGCCGTCGAGCGGCAAGAGCGCCGTCATCCCCACCCAAGTCCGAGTCGGGATGCAGGCCAAAACCGGTGCGACCGAATACTCCGGCAGCCGCAACTTGTCGGCAATCTCCATCGCGCAGTCGAAGCGCAGGGCATCGACAATGACTACGGCTCGCTTGGCGCGGGCGGCCCAGATGTCCGATACGACTTCCGCGATCGGCCGAATACCCGGGACCTTCCATTCTGTCCGCTCGCGGACCGCCTCGAAGAACGCCGCGTTGATCGCCTCGGCGTACTCGCCGTAGGCGCGGTTTGCTACCGCAATTAGATCCTCGAGGTCCTCTTCCTTCGTGCAGTCGGCGACCAACCGCCAATGTTTCCGATCAACCTCCCCAGCGGACTCCGTGTACGCGCGCAGGACGTCCTCGGCGCTGGCGCACGCGCGTGCTCTCGCGGCCGCGCTCTCGCACGCCGGAACGAGCTGCGTGAGCCTGTGCATGAGGTCGAAGCCGTTGATGCGCTCGGGGCTTGCGCGGGACAGGTCTGCGAGCGTGGCCAGCTCCTTCGCGATCTCTCGGAGCAGCGCCACGTACTCCGACTTCTGCCGAGCGGCAGCCTTGAACCGGTCGTTGAGGATCTGGAAGCGCAGCCGCGCGAGGTGCGGGAACGAGATCGAGGCACCGCCGCGAGGCCTAGCCCACGTCGTGAGGTTGTAATCCCGCTCGACGCGACGAATGATCCGCAAGTAGTCGCCGGTGGCAGCCGAGTCTTTCAACCATCGCTTCAGGAAGTCGATGCACCGCCGTCGGAACGGGCTCTCGGGCAGGAGATCGAGATATGGGAAGTCGGCCGGCTCGCCGTAGCCCGCGTAGGCCTCGACGAGCGCCAACCGCAGGACGAAGTCGGACAGCCACTCGTCCACGATGACGTCGGCGTTCAGGCCGGTCGTCTCAGGCAGCGTGATGGGGCGATAGAAGCCGAAGGCCTCCCGCACCTGCTGCACGAAGTCGGAGACGAGCCCGTCGCGGACGAGCGCCGTGAGCTTATCTGCGGGCTCAGCGGCGAGGTCGAGGATCGTCTGCTCGACGTCGCCGACGACCTGCTCGCGCACCCATGCGGGCGCGAGCTGCTGCTGCCAGAAGCGCGCATCGCGATCCGCGTATCGCGCAGTGAACTTCGCAAGGAGCGACTCGCGGCCGCCGTCCCAGAGCTGCCGCTGCTCCTTTGGGTCCGTCGGCAGATTCACCGCAATCTTGCGCAGGAACCCGAATAGTGTGGGCTTCTTGCCGTCGACAAGCCAGGTCGCGCCGAGGTTCCGATATTCGAGAAGGAGATCGGCCGACCAACCGCCATTTTCCTGCGGACCGTCGAGCCGCTCCTGCGGGAACGGCAAGTAAAGGATGTAGCGGCGTGCGTCCCGCTCGGCGGCTGGAAGGTTGCGGCTCGCCCAATGGATCTCGTGCTTGATCCAGAGCTGCCCATGCCCGGCGGCCTCGTCGTAGCTCAGCAGCACGAACGGCGGAATCCCGAGGCCTCGGAGATACTCCTCGAAGCCAGGAAGCAGCCGCTCGAACTCGCGCTTCTCGTCGAACCAGAGGGCAATTCGGCGATCCGGCAGCCGCCCGAAGAGCGAACGGAACTCGTTGGCCAGCTCGGCGTAGATCATTCGTCCTCCTCGCTGGCGACAGAGACGACCTTCGCGATGCGCAACAGGCCCGCGGTCTGGAGCGGCAGGATGTTGACCTTCACGCCATCGCCGATGTCCGGCGACCAGCCTTTCGGCTGCTTCGCTACGTCCTTCCACGGAACGCGGATCGGGAACTCGCCTTCGTCGAGCGCCTGGAGCTTCTTGTCGAACGCACGCACCTCGTCGATTTTCTGCTGCAGCTCCACTGAGTCGCCCGCGCGGTTCTCCTTGCGTGCATGCCCGAGCTCGCGCTGGAGCCGATCCAGGCAGCCGCGCAAGTAGTTCCCACGGAGCTTCCGAAGCGCATCCTTCCCGAAGCGGTAGTAGTGAACCAGCACGCCGAAGGCGGGATCGGATTGCTGGCTCGACGAGAGATGCCAGTAGATGGGCCGGCTCTTGTAGAGGCGAACGTGGTATTCGAAGTAGACGTTCGTCAACCAGTTGCCAATCGAGTCCGCGCGCTTGTAGCCCGACACGCGCTTGCGCAGCTCGGACGCGACCTCGCCCTCGAATTCGTGCAGGCGTTCGGTGCCGACGATCTTCCCCAGCTGCGCGAGAACGCGCTCTTCGAACACCGCCTCGTTCGAGATCCTGAACAGAGGAACGATGCCGTCGTCGTCACCATCGATGAGGCGCTTGGCGCAGAATGAGAGCAGCCGCCAGACGTGCTCCATGCGCCTCTGCTCGACGGTTTTACCCTCCATTTGGGGCCAGATGAGCTCGGGTGGACGCTCGCCGAGATCCTTGAGCACGGTGTCGCGCGTTTCCTGCGAGAGCCCGTAGGCGTCGAAGACGGCCGTGTCGAGCTGGGAGTACGAGGTTTGAATCTCCGAGTGAGCGGCTGCTTCGAGAGCCAACACTGCGTCGAGTGCTTGGCCGAGCGTGCGATCGGCGCGCTCGCGCAGCGCGTTCGCAAGCCAAGGCTCGTTGAATTGACTCGAGATCTCGTTCCCCGCATCCCAACCGGCCTTCGCGTCATGGATGCTTCGAGCCAGCGAGGCAATGAGGCCTTTGAGGTCCGACGCTGGCCGCGGAATCGGCAGCTTCTGGATGACGCCGACCTCGTAGCTCCCGAATGACATCAAAGCGCGGCAAAGGTACTCGGCGAACGTGCTGTTCAGAACGCCAAGGATGTAGTCCGTCGCGTTGGCGTCCTTCAGAAAGATGCCGGGTCCTTTGTGGCCGAAGATGCACCCTGCCGGCATCACGCGAACGTTGAAACCACGCTGCGTGCGCAGCGGCCACGTCAGTCCTGCACGAAAGTAGAGAGTCTCGTTTCGAATGTAGGCGGCTTCGTAGTGGCGAATGTCGTGGCCGTTGTTCTTCCACCACACCAAGAGATCGACGTCGGAATAGAATCGGCAGAACTCGCCGCCCTTGGCGAACGGCACCCACGGCTGGTCTTGGCCGATCGTCGAGCCGAGAACCTCCCAGCGCTGCCTTACGAAACGGGGGTCGTTTGCCGTGGCCAGGCCCTGCCGAGCTTCTCCGGCTCCCGGTTGAAGGGCCGGCACAGAGCGGAAGAGCTGGAGCACCTCGGCGGGAAGCCAATAGGACAGCGGCGTGCCACTGACGGCGACGAGATCGCGGCGCGCGACGCTGAAGCGCACGCCCAGCGCCCCGTCAGCAAGCGCCTTCACGAAGAGTTCTTCCCGCCCTTCCCCTGCCTGCACGAGCCGGAAGAACGCTATCGGCGGTTCCTCGAAGACGATCTTGTAGACCTCCTCCGCGCGCTGTTCGGAGATCTCGATTCCCTCCTGGCGCTGCGACGAAGAGATCGCGGAGACAATGAGTCGCTTCTTCTTCCCGGCGTCGCGGAGGAACGGGTTGGTGTCGCTCAAGCGCTTGCCCATTACTCGCCTCCCCGTTCCAGCGCGGCGTCGAGCCACCGCCGTAGCACCGTAGCGAGTGGTGCGTGGTTCTTCAGGATGCCCGCCTTGCAGGCAGCGATGTACTCCGCCTCGTCGCGTCCGTGTTCCCATTCGGCGATGGGAGGCTGGTCGTTTTGGAGGAAGATCAGCGACCCGATGACCCGCGCCGTCCGCCCGTTGCCCTCGCGGAAAGGATGAATCGCCAGGACCTCGTTCATCACCTCGGCGACGAAGCGGCAGAGCACGTCCTTGTCGCTCTCGTAGAAAGGCGTCTTCGAGAACTGCTCTGCCTCGAGCTTCGCCATGTGCGGCGCAATCCCGTTGGGCGGGAGCGGCCAGACCGTTCCCCCCTTCTCGAGCCACACTGTCCGCCATTCACCCGCGAATGGATAGATCTCGCCCATCAGCTCGCGGTGGACATCGCGTACCAGCTCGACGGTGATCGGCGTGTCATCACGGAGGCCGGTGACGAATTCCCAGGCGCGTGCAACGCCGAGGTCTTCCTGGCGGCGCACCTCCTCGTGGTCGAGGCACCCGGCGTAGTTCAGCGGCCAGCCGTCAGCGTCGACGACTTTATCCCAATGGCAGTCATAGTCCTTCCAAGGGCAAGCTATGGTCCGGAAGCCCTGCGGCGCTTTCGCATCGCCGTAGTAGAGCGCGATGACGTCCTTCTCGACCTTGCGATGGCGCTTCGGCACCGCGTAGTAGTCGCCGTCGCCGACCCCCTCGTAGAAGTCCTGGGCGTTGCGGCCGCCGACTGAAAAGCGGTAACCGAGGTCTCTCCAGGGCCAACGCCACTTCACGACAGCGGCGCTCCCCGCACAACCAGCGCGGCAGTTTCGACGGTCGCGCCGTCGAGGATGCCGAAGCCCAAATCAAGCATCGTGACGAGCGGATTGCGCTTGAGCAGGATATGCGTCCGCAGCTTCTCGAAGGACGAGAGGTTCACGAAGGTGCGACTGACGATTGCGCCGAGGTATCCCGTGGGCCGAAGGAGCTGCGTTCCGCGATCGATGAAGGCTGCGTAGATGTCGTTCTTTGTGAGCGGGTACGCCGCCTCGATGAACTTTTTCACGGCCGGGATGAACTCGCCGTAGGGCGGGTTCATCACCACGGCGTCGTAGCGGGCGGCGAGGACATTGAGCAGCTCGAATCCGCTGGCGGTGTCTTCGGCAAAGAGGCGCTGGAACGCATCGCCCGAACGATTCTCGGCAGCGTAGGCGTGGAGCGCGGAGAGGAGCGTGTCCTTGAGCCCGGCAGCTTGCGCTTCCATGAGCGGGCGTATGAGCGACATCTGCGCGGTGCCACTTCGCTTTGCGCGCGTCGTTTTCTCCACCCAGTTGCTGGCAGCGCTCGCGAGATCCTCGCCAACCTGAATGAGGCTCCCGAGCTGTGCCACGTGCTGGAGATTTTGCCAGATCGCGCCGATGAGCTCGCGGCGCAGGGCCGGGTCGCCGATACGCCCGTTGGCCCGCTCGAGGAACTTCGTAAGCTCCTCTTCGCCGAGGCTTACCGAATCCGCGGCGACAAGGTTCATCTTGCGCACGCGGATGGACGCTGGAACAACGCCGTGCGCCTTCACGACCTCTTTCGCGGTCAAAAGAAGAGCGAGCGCGGCGATCTGAATCGAGCGCGCGTCGATGTCAACGCCAAAGAGGTTGTGCTCGAGGATGGCGGCCGCGATCTCCTCACGGCTCCCTACGGACGGCTCGGCCAACCAGGCTGGCTGGCCCGCCTGCTCCAGCTCCTCGAGATACATCTCGTAGAGCAGGGCGAAGGCGTACTGACCGAAGTGCATGGTGCCGCAGGCCGGATCGAGCAGCCTAAGATCGCGCGCCGGCCGAACTTCCTGACGGCGGTCCCCACCCGTGCGCGGAACGAGGTAGTCGAATGCGACCTCAGGCCCGCCTCCCTCCGCCGCGCAACGGGCGAGCCGCGTGTCAGGATGCATCTCGCGCCAGACGCGCCCGAGCGTGTTGTCAACGAGGAACTTCACAATCCAGTCGGGTGTGTAGAACTGGTTCATGACTGCGAGCTCGTAGGGCGTTCTCGGCTTACCCTTCGTCTCGTTGCGGATTCGCTCCTTCTCCTCAACGTTGAAGAACTGGTAGACCCAACCAAGGAAGTCCGGCGAGGCGAAGACCTCGGGTGGAAGCCCCTCGTTGATCTGCTGGATGACCTTCTTCAGCGTCGGGTAGCTCGGCCAGAGCCGGCTGTATTCGTGGTCCGGATCGAAAAGAACGCCGATGTCCTGCGTGACGGCGCGGAATGCCTGGTCCAGCCCGTCGCGGAGCAGGCGCGCATCGCCTTCTTCCGGGTCTTTGTACTTGGCGCCGCTCGCGGCGCGCATGTCGCGTAGCAGCCTCGACCTGCCGCCGTACTCCGGCTTGGTGGTGATGACCTCGGTCTGCTCGCCGTCAACGAAGAGAAGACCGCGCGCCTCCATGCAGCGAAGCCCGACGAGGCGATTGAGAAACGTGTACGCGGCCTCTCGGCGGACCGCCAAGTAGCCGGTGTCGGCCGAGCCCTCTGCTCGCGTTTCGTGGGCAAGAAGCGCGTCGAGGTGCTTGCGAATCGCCCGCTCCTCGTCGGTAAGGTAGTCGATCTTCGCGAGAGGGACCGGTGCCTTTTTCCGTTCGATGCCGAGTCGCTTCAGCTCGCGTCCGAGGTCCTCCTCAAGCCGGGCACGAAGCGCCAGGACCCAGTTCTTGACGCGCTTCTTGGTCTCGCTATCGAGAGCCCTCGTCAGGGCGATCGGCTGCTGTCCGGTGGCCACGCTCCACGCCCTCTCACTTTACGATCACCGTGAAGCCCTCGGCCAGCTTCCGCTTGAGCCTGTCCTTGGTCTGGTCGAGCTCGCGCTCCAGCTCGCCCGCCTGGTCCGGCCCGAACCGCCGGCCTCCGAGCTCGGCCAGCGGGCGCCACTCGAACGTCCGCTCCGGCGGCGGGGGCGGCGCCTCTTCCTTCTCCGGCCGACGGAGCTGGAGCAATTCGGCCTCGATGGTGGAGCGCCAGCCGGGGAGGCCGACGAGAATGCCCTGGAGCGCGGTCAAGCTGTGTCGCGCGGAGCTCGCGAGCAGATCTTCTGCCGTGCCGACGTCGACCTTGGGAAGGTGCAGCGGGCCATGGCCGAAGTAGCGCTCCAGCACCGCATCGCGCTTGTTCTCCGGCGCCTGGCGATAAGTGTCGCCGCTCGTGATGCCTCGGCGCAGAATTAGCGTCTCCTCCGCGACTCCCGCGTAGACGTGCTGGTAGACGCTCCGGTAGCGGTCGAGGACGCGGTGGTAGGCGTCGCGGAACGCAGTCCACTTCTCCAGGATGGTGCGCTCGCGAACAACGGCCTCGACGTCCTCCATCGCGCTCCTGATCACGATGGCCTCTGGCCGGTCGGCCGGCACCGGCTGCTTCGCGCACAGGTCGAAGACGCGCCGGGCGAGCTCGAAGGTCTTGTCGCGCTTCTCGGCGAGGAACGCCTCGAGGTCGCGGACAAACTTGAAGAGCAGAACCCACTCCTCGCCGCTCGCTATGAAGTCCTTGACGGTCGACATCGGGTCCTTGACCGTCGTGGCCTTCGTGCAGATGGCATCAGCGTCCTTGTAGACGTCGGGCAACGGTAAACCGAAGTCGGCGTAAGTCTGCGCGCGCTCCGCGGCCGCAATCAACCGGGTCCCGAGCTCGCGCACGCGCGCGGCGATCGCGTTCCCGGCCTCGGGCACGTCGTTGACGTTCATCCGCGCGAGCAGCTTCACGGCGATCTTCAGCTCATCGACCGACAGCCCGGTCTGCGCCACGCGGAAAGTTAAGCCCCTGAACGTGTTGACCTTCGTGAACAGGTCGACCGTGCCCGATTCCGTGTAGTCGTAAACTTCGCGCGTACCCTGAACGCTGGGCAGCTCGATATATACGGCGCCACCGCGAAGGGCCGCGGCAAGCAGGAGCCGCAGGATTTCGTCGGGCCACCCGAAGGGGATTTTGCGGAACACCGCCATGAGCGAGGCGCCGTCCGTCGGCTTGTTTTCGTCTTCGAAATCCTTAATCGCCTCGAGCAGAGTCGCGAGTGGTGCCCGATCGCGCTGCAGCATTCCCTGCGAGTCGAAGAGGTTCAGCTCCGCCTCGAGGTGCTGCAGCTTCTTCTCGGCCGGGTTGAGGATCTTGCTGACGCTCTTGAAGTCGTAGTGCTTGTCGACCTCGCCGAACCGCGTGTAGAGGTTCCCGACTAGCGTCTTGCCGACGTCCTGGAGCACGGTCTTCAGGTCTCGACTGCCGTCGAGCTCGTGCTCGTCGCCACTAGCGTACACGCGGCCGTTTCGGAAGGCGTCTTCAAGAGCGGTCGCGAGCGAATCCTCGAGGTCACCGAGCTCCTTCCGCTTCTCGGCGAGCGCGTCCTGGGTCGCCTTGGCCGTGTCCTTCGTGAAGCGATCGTCCTCGGTGACCTTGCGCAGCGCCTCGAGCCGCTTGAGGCGCGCCTCGAGATTGTCAGGCGTGTGCGCGATCCAGTGGGTCATCCGGCCCTTTGCGCCGTGCGCGTTATTTTCGCGCTCGATTTCGGTCCGGTCCTTCTTCTTGGCCGAGAGCGGGCCAATGAACGCGACACCGATCTCGTTTCCCGAAGCGAGATCCTCGCCGTCGAGGCTGACGTTGTGCGCGAACAGCGAACCAGCGCTGCCATACTTGAAGTGGAATTGGTTCAGACGCGCCTTCGTGAGCACCTTCGACTTGAGCAGCTCCTTCGCTTGCTTCGCTGCGGGCCCTAGCCCCATCTCCCGAATGAAGCGCTGGACTTCCTGCTCGATCGTGCGCTCGCGCTCGTTCAGGTACTTGTACTCTCCGGTCGCTTCATCGCGCGACACGTACCCGGCGGCCTGCAGACCGAGCAGCGTCTTCTCGACGTCGCCACGAAGGGCGGCGAGGTCGTCATCCAGGTGGCGGACGAGGAGCTTGCCAATCACCTCAGGCGTGCGCGGAATGAACTTCACCTGTTGCAGCAGCCAGAGGACCTTGAGCACACGCGGCGGCGCGATAGGCGCGCCGCTGACGCGCTCCACGCTCTCACGGATGGCGAGGATACCGCTCGCTCCGAGATACTCCTGCGAGAAGAGGTCGGTCTCGACGGCGTCGAAGACCTGGTCGAAGCTCGCGAGCGCGCCGAGTTCCTCGTCGGCAAGCGCGCGGGCGACGTCCTGGGTGACCGCGATCATGCTACGGACGCCGCCGGAGATGCGGAAGCCCGAGAGCGCTTCGAAGATGTCCTGCGCGAGCTTGATGGTCTGGGGAATGAAGGGATAGCTCGCGACGAACGCGTCGCAGGTCAGGTCGCCGAGGCCGCGCGTGCTCCTGAGGTCCGCGAGCTGCGAGAGGAAGCCCTCGTGCTTGGCATAGAGGGCCGCGATGTCGGCGACGCGGGCCTCGCGTTTTTTCAAGATGCGCTCCCCCACGACCTTGTTGATCTCGTCGGAGATGAGGCCGATCTTTACGCAGAACCGCGCGTTGAGTTTGCCGAGCTTAGCGAGCTCGAGGTTGGCGCGTTCGCAGACTTGCTCGAGCGCGAGCTGCGACGTGGCGATGACCCAGACCTTGCCTTTGCCGCGGCTGCCGAGTTGCTCGACGAGAGCTCGCAGTTCCTCGATCTTGTTCCCATCGTCGCCGATGAAGCCGCCCATCTCGTCGATGACGAAGACGAAATGCGGTTGGCGTCCGTCGGACGGCGCCTGCTTGTCGACCCAGTCGACAATCTCCTGCGCAACCGATTCGGCCGTGATGCGCTCGAACTTGTAGGCGTCGCCGATACCGTTTCGTGCCTCGTCGAGGCTCGAGTACATGCCGATGCTGTGCATCACCTCGGCTATGCGCTTCCGGTTGAACTCGTGCTCCTTCCGGCCTTCCTCCCACGGCTGACTGAAGAGCCGGTGATACTCGCCTTTGAAGTCGGCGTAGCGCCCCTTCTCGGCGAGACGCTTCTCAATCCGCGCGAGATAGATGGCGTCCGAGTAGCCCAGCAACTCGTAGAAGGCGGAAAGCATGATTTCGGCGATCGAGTTCGGGTTGTTGAGGGTCTGCTTCGACTTGATCTCGAAGGCGACGGTCCGCACCGTGGCACCGAGCCGGATCTCCCCGAGGCGGCGCTTGATGTCGCCGATGTGGCGTCCATCGTGGAGGTGCTTCTCGAACAGCGCCATCGCGGCGTCGCCACCCGGACCGACGGCCTGGTTCTGCAGCACGTAGCCGACCAGCTTGGCGAAGTGCGACTTGCCACTTCCGAAAAAGCCGGAGACCCAGACGCCCATATCGTCTATCGTCTGGGCGCGCTTGCGACGGCGATCCAGGCTCTCGGCGAAGGTGTCGAGAAACTTCTTCAGCCACTCCTCAGTCCAGTCGGTGAGAACGAACTCGCGGATCTCCTCGGCGAGCGCTTCCTGGTCGTAGACCTTGACGACGCCTTCGATCTTTCGGCCCAGGTTGCGGACGAACAGGTCTCGATTCGGCATGCCTTCTCTCCTACAGCCTCACCGCGAGGTAGTTGTATCCGTCGCGTTGGCTCATGAAGTGGAGCTTCCCGCCCTCCTCGCGCCCCGGAAACGCAAGGACAATGCGACAGGCCAGATGCCGAAGCTCAGCTAGCACGTCGGCGAACTTGATGACCGGATAGAGCGCCGACGTGCCGCTCAGGATGATCGCGCCGCCTGGCACCTCTGCGGCCGCTCGGGAGACCCGATCTTTGAGGGCGTCTTGGACGGCGCGCGCCATGCCGCGCTTGAGCGCGGGGTAGTCGTCGAACTCGCCGGTGAACGCGTCGGGCAACAGGCCGCGCGCTTCGAGGACCTCGAAGGGAAGCGTCGTCAGGTCGAGGTGGCGGAAAGCGACGCCGAGCTCCTCGAGCACGTGGAGCATCTTCTGAAGCTGGCTGCGGAACTCAATCTCTTGCTCGGGCGGGTAGATGACGAAGATGCTCGAGTCGGTGCGCACCGACGGATCGGGCGAAGGCGCGAGGAGCATCTCGCGCAGCGAGCGCATCTTGGCTTCAAGCTCCACGGCGACCTCCAAAGTCGAGCTCGACGACGTCGCCCTGGATGCGGCAGTGCAGGGTGCCCTCGGCGTTCAGGCGGAACAGGAGTGAAACGGTCTCATCGAGCGTGAGACCGAGGAGCCGCATGAGAGGCGACTGAATCGCAGCCTGTTTGCTGGAGCCGTTGAGGAGCAGCGCGCGAAGAAGAAATCGAACAGCGGCAGGACCAGGCGTCGGTCGGACGCTGGTCTTTCGCTGGGTCCCACGCGCAAGGGCGAACTCCTTGAGCGCAGACAGGTAGTGGCTGGCGATGTTCTCGCGCGACGACGCGGACCAGCCGCGGATCTCCGGGTGAGAGGGCTCGCGCGAGGAGATGAACGCCAAAACGTCGACGGTCCGCAGCTCTGCCGGGGCCGCTCGGAGATACTCGTAAAGCCAGTCGGTCCCGAGGTCGCAAACGAGGCGGTCGTGAAGGGCGAACAGCAGGTATGCGGTGAGTTCGCGATCGCGCGCGAATAAAGCTCGCCGGTACTCCTCCAGGAATGTCCGAAACAGCGGTGACGATCCGTCGACGCCGTAGCGCACTGCGAGCTCCTTCCACGCCTTCTCCCGCGCGGCGGCAGTCCGTCGCGAGAGGACGTTCTCTTCGATCACCTGACGCCGATATTCTGCGCGCGGCACAGGCTCGCGCACGGCTGCGAGGAGGGCCTGAAGATCAGCAACCAGCGATGCACGCGTCGCGAGGCGGGACACGTAGGGCTTGTCGCTCGTCGCTGTGATCCTGGCGGTCGGCCGCTCCGTGGCGCGCGATGATGAAGCGCGGGCCGAGGGCTGGCCCGAGACTTTCGGATCGGTCGCAAGGTTCATGCGCCCTCTCTCTCGTCGTCTTCGCCGCCCTGGCCCGAACGAACCCAAGCATCCACCTCTTCTTTGTCGAACTTCCACAGCTTTCCGACCTTGTGAGCCGGAAGCCCCCGCTTCTCGATCCAGCGATAAACCGAGTCCTTGGTGACTCCGAGGTGCTCCGCGATCTCCTCGACCGAGAGCCACCGGTCGTCCATCATACGTTTCTCCGCCTGCATAGCCATCGACCTGGGTAGATCAAAATCGGCGATTTGGTATCAGAATCGACCAGAGTCGCCAACGGCAAAGAATGCTACCGGACCGCTCCCGCCGGGGGCGTGGCCTCAGCGGCCTTCCGGAGGAGCATGTGGTCCCTCTTCGGCCTCCGCCCTCGCGGCTTCAGGCTGCGGATGTCGATCTCGCCGGTGTCGCGCAGCTCGAAGACCGTGCGCTGCACGTCGGACACCCGATACGAGCGGCATCTCGAGCAGCGCGGCGAGCGCTTGTGTCTATGGAACTTCGGTTCGTTCGAGACGCCGGTTTTGCTTTGGGGTGAGCCGTACGCGTTCCTGCCCGAGGATGCACTTCACCTGGGGCTCGCGGGACCCGACGAGGCCGTTCACGTGCCGCGGGCCGCACACACACACGAGGTGGAAGTGGGCGGAGAGGGCAGGTCTGAACATGCTGCTAGCCCCATCAAAACTCAAAGGCTAGCGCGTCCCTCGCCTCAAGAGGCGCGTGTTTCTGCCGACGGTGCAAAAGCGCGGCCCAAGGGTCGCCCTGTGTACATGCACCTGAAGGCCTATTCGATCGACGGTCAGGTCTCGCGCACCGGCTCGACGAATTTCAGCACCAGCAGGACAACGACCTGATCATTATTCGCGAGGCCGGCGCCGCGGCGAAATTCGACGCCCATTTCGTGCGCATGTGGGACGCGGCGGAGCCGATTATCGAGTTCGAGCCGGCGATCAAGGCGCTTGAGCCGAATTAGAGCGGCGAAGACTCTGCCCCTCACTGGGCTTGGCAAGGAAACGTCCGGCTCAGCGTCGCCGCCATCGCGTCCCCGTAGGGCCTCTCGGCCATCTCGGGATGATCCGCGAGGAAGCGCTCAAAGGCGCTCACGGCCTCGCCGCCCCTGAGGCCTGCCGGCGGACAGTAGACTTACTTCCCGCCGGTCGCCCCTCGTGTCAGGCGCCATTTTGGAATGAGAATTTGGGATTTTTTTCGAATTTGGCCATCAATAGTGAGAATATGCCCCGGCCATGTTCTCACTATTGATGGCTTAGTTTGGTGGCA
>Ga0335074_10002783_pt1 | contig 23828 bp, 31 predicted proteins | sample Lox_Sample_23_FD_206715 | JGI IMG/M metagenome (GOLD analysis project Ga0335074, IMG submission 206715) | Soil microbial communities from Loxahatchee National Wildlife Refuge, Florida, United States - Lox_Sample_2.3 | ecosystem: Environmental > Terrestrial > Soil > Wetlands | place: USA...
AAACAGCTTGGGACCCTTCTTATTCTGTCTACCCATCATAAGTATGTGCCTCCATGCAATCGATTAATGTTATTTTTAGCGCCTTTTGGTGATTTGGGCAACAGTCCCGAGCTCAGAGATTCATTTTTTGATTTTAACTTTTTACTTTTTACTTCATCTCCCCTGCCTCTCCTGATCTACTTTCATCTGCTCTCGGCGCAGTTTTACTGCGCCGCCGCGTCGGCTAATCGCAACACTTCTTTGGCCGAGTCAAAGGTCAATTGCTTGATTGCGTCCTGATAAGCCAGCCACACATAACCGACATGTTCATCTGAAAGCCGCACGCTTTCCTGTTCTGTTTGTCCGAGAAAATAAGTTACGGTTTTGTGCACTTTTCCTTTGCGCGAAGAAAAAAATTCGTACTGAATTTTGTGTTCAAAACGGCCCACACGCCCAACCTGGGAAATGCCGGTCTCTTCAAAAAGCTCCCGCAGAGCCGTCTGCCATGATGTTTCGCCTTTTTCGACATGTCCTTTCGGATAATCCCAATGTTTGCCGTAGTTAAGTAATAGATACAGTCTCTGCCCTTCGATAAGGCGAAATAAAACAAATCCCGCGGACTCTTCAAACCGCACGCCGGGTTTGTGGCCATGGCCGGAATCCCGGCCCTTGCCGCGATGGCGTTTTCTTCGCCTCTTGCCGGTTGGTTCTGAGGGTTTGTTCACAACGGCTTACCCAATAACTGGCGTTTATGTTTGATGAATTTGAGGTGATGATCGAGGTGCTGCACGTACATTTGCAGCATTTCGCCCAAAGTGATGCGGCCGCGCTGATTATGCACGCCCACGCGTTCGAACGCTGAATCGGGAAGCTTTCGGAGAATTTCGCCGGTAAGCTGCCGGTTTTTGGCGAAAATTTCCGCGGCGAGGTGCGGATCAAGCTCGTTGTAAAATAAATTTTTAACAAAGGCGCTTTCATCAAAGCCGACCAGCGTGGGATTTTCCTCCGCGATGATCCGTTTCATGCGATCGGAGGCGATCAGGTCGCTATCCATCAGATGCAGCACAATCTGCCGGATGCTCCAGGTATTGGGCACGGGAAACGCGCTAAAATCAGCGGGCGTTAAACCTTTGATCGCCGCCTGTACCGCGGTGGCTCCGTGAATGTATTCATCGATAATTGAACGGTTCATTCCGGATCATCCCCATTGCGGCGATTGCTCCGTGCCTCCGCCATAATTAATTATAGACACAATTGGAGGCTGCTGCATGGCGTCAAATATGTGTTGGATTTATACTTAGGGGCTCTGACCAAATAAGGCGGACTGTTAACTTTTTAGAAAGGTCGCACTCAAACGATGGAAACCGAAGAACGCCATGAACTACAGAAAAACGATTTGCTTGGCGTGACCATGCAGATCTATGTTTTCCTTCGTGATTACGGGGCATACCTGCTTTTGCTGGTCGCTTTGGGTATTCTGGGTTTCGAGCTTTTGCGCATCCATCAGGTTAATCAGGAACGCAAAATGCAGCAGGCATGGTCCGATCTGAACCAGGCGGACACGCCGCAGAAAATCCAGGACACGGTTATTTCACAATATTCCTTCCCCGCCGTGCTGGCCCAGGCATACGATCAGATCGGCTTTTTTTATCTGGGAACCATCAACCTGGGCAATCCGGCGGCAGGCGTCAACGGCGTAAAAGTGACTCGGGACGGGGCGATTTCCGCCGCGGAACAAGCCTTTAACACCGTGCTGGAAAATTATCCCGATCAGTCGCTGGCGGCGGCCCGCGCTCAAATGGGGTTGGCGCTCACGTATGAAGACGCCGGTGAGTGGGACCAGGCCGCGGCGATTTATAAAAACATGCTTTCCGACCAGGCGACGCCGATGGAAAAAGCCTTCGCCCCGATGGCCCAATATCGTCTGGTGCATCTGGACGGCTGGAGCCAGCCGCCGCTGGTCGGACCGCCGGTGGCGATTGCGCCGGCCACGCGTCCGGCGGTGAATTCATCGGAACTGCAATCACTGGAACAACCTTAAAGGGGAATTAGCTCCACTTTTGCCGCTTTTACAGAAATGGGTATCTCTGAATCCCTTGGCTATCGAATTTCCGAATGTCGGGACTGCCCTGAAGGGGCTATTTATTTTAGCCCGGTGTTGTTGCGCAGCGACTACGCCGGGGCAACGGTTCCGAATGTCATCAACCCTGTAGGGGTTGCGTCATTTCCAGATGGAGCGTGTATCATTTCCCTTTGACACAACCCTTTCAGGGTAGGCTGGTATGTTTGGCCGTTTTCCCGGCGTAGTCCCGCGAGGCGGGACAACACCAGGCTTATTGATTATGCCCCGTTGGGGCAAAAAGAGATTGTCGTGAAAGATCAATCGTCTTCTGCTTCCCCCGGTGACTTGCGCTCGCTAAGCGTTCAGGAATTTCTTGTGCGCTTAGCGGCCAAAACACCCACCCCAGGCGGTGGATCGGCCGCCGCACTCGCCGGCGGGTTGGCGGCGGCACAAGCTCACATGGTGGTGGCGTACACCATCGGCAAACCCAAATTTTCCGCCATGGAAAAAGTGCTCCGGGAACACGCGTCGCGCCTATTGGCGGCGATGAATCTTTTTCTTGAATTGGCGGAAATGGACGCGGCGGCCTATGAAGTTCTTCAACCGCTTTTAAAACTTTCGCCCGAAGAGCGGAGGAAAAATCCACGCTTTGCACCCGCGCTTCTCGCGTCGATACGCACGCCGCAAAGCGTAGGCGTCACGGCGGCCCAGGTTCTGCTTGTCTCCACGGAACTTGTGGATATCAGCAATCCGCAGCTTGTTTCCGATCTGGGCGTCGCGGCGAGCCTGGCGAATACGGCGGTGGAAACTTCAGCGCTTAACGTGCTGGTTAATCTGCCTTTGCTTGATGACCCGGCCGAGGCCGGGCGTTTACGCGAAGAAGTGGATTCGATCTCCCGCCGGGCGGCGACGATGTGGAAGGATTTTTCGCTCAAGATCGCAGAGCGACTCGGCACGCAAAAATAAGCCACAGAGAGCATGGAGAACTCAGAGATTTTTAAGTGTTTTTTTACCACAATCCCGATAGCCCCCGGGAACGACACGACGATTTTTTGTTTAGAACGGCGGGTGTTTTTCATCAGGGCTTAGATGCCTTTGATCTCGCCGCCGTCCATGCGTACGGATGTGCCAGTCATCCACTTCGCCACAGGCGATACCATGAACGCGAGTAATTCGGCGATTTCTTCCGGCTGACCATAACGGCTGATTTCCACCTGCTCGGGAAATTTTTTCATCGCTTCTTCGAGAGTCATGTTGTGTGCCGGCGCCCATTTTTCCATAAATGTTTGACGACGGTTGGTCATTACGGCTCCCGGCACAATGCTATTGACCTGGACCTCGTCTTTGATGCCCTGCTCGGCAAAAGCTTTGGCCAGAGCGATGATTGCCGCGTTTGTCGCGGCCACCGCCGCGAACGCCGGCTTGGGATCCAGCGCCGCACTTCCGGACATGAACACGACGGACCCTTTGGTTGCCTTAAGCGCGTCCCAGGCTTTTATCGTCAATCGTCGTGCTCCATGAAGCTTGAGTTCCATACCCGCCCGCCATTGTTCGTCAGTCATTTCAAAAAGGTCGATCTGCGGCACCGCTCCCGCGATATTCAAGAGCGCGTCGATGCGACGGAACTTATCCAGCGCCGCTTTGACGACCGCGGCCGCGGCTTCAGTCTGGCTCAGGTCCAGGTCCAGAATCACGCTCTGGGCGCCGGCACTTTGTACTTCGGCGGCGACCTCGTCCAGGGCTTTTTTGTTGCGTGCGACGAGCACGAGTCCTGAAAAATCCTTCGCCAGGCGGATTGCCGTCGCGCGGCCAATACCCTGGCTGGCCCCGGTGATAATCGCGACATTGTTTTTCACTTGGTTCCTCTCTCGAATAAGGCGCTCAGGCATTTTTCCAGGTGCTTCGAATGGCTTCGAGGAGAACGTCAACGACGAGGCCCGGAGCGGTCAGCATTGGTGAATGATCGACGGCATGAGCGCGCACCACGGCTTTCATGCGCCCGGCCTGGAAGTGCTGGGTCTTCGCCGGAATCATTCGATCATTCTCGGCGACAAGAAACCACACCGGCTTGTCTTTCCAAAGCGGCCGGGGAGCCTTCTCCTGAATGCACCTCACGTTGAGCGGCCGTTGCGTAGCGAGCAGCACCGATTTGACATCAGGGGCCGCGTCCTGGGCGAACGCGTGCGCAAAGCCTTCGGGCGGCATCCAAATAAATCCGCCGTCATCGGGAGCCAATTTCGGGGCCTGAGCATGCGGTGGTTCCCGGTAAAACACATCGGCCACTGTTTCTCCTTCGTCCGGCACCAGGGCTGCCACATAAACCAGCAGCTTCACGCGCTGATTCCTGGTGGCGCCAATGACCGCACCGGCGTACGCATGACCGACCAGAACAATATCGCCCTGAATCCTGGTCAATGCCCGATCAAGTGCCCCAATATCGTCGCTAAGACTCGTCAGCGGAAGCGGCGCGCAGAGAACGCCGAATCCCTCTTTTTGCAAAGGAAGGATGATTTGGGTCCAACTCGCGCATTCCGCCCAGGCGCCATGAACCGCAACGATAGTCAATTTGGCATCAGGCATATTCAGCTTCCTAAATAAGGTTAATTAGTTGCCAACGGCTCTGGCCAGAAATGGAACAATGGCCTCGGCTATTTCGCGGCAGTGTGTTTCAAGGGCGAAATGTCCCGTGTCGAAGAATTTCACTGTCGCCTTGGGGATATCGCGCTTGAACGCTTCGGCGCCCGCGGGGAGAAAGAACGGATCGTTCTTTCCCCAAACCGCCAGCAGTGGCGGCTGATACTTCCTGAAATACTCCTGAAACTTTGGATATAAGGCGACGTTGCTCGCGTAGTCCTTGAAAAGGTCCAACTGAAGTTCGTCCGCGCCGGGACGTGCCAGATAAAAGTCATCCAATGAGCGGCCGTCGGGTGAAACCAAGCTGGTGTCCGCGACGCCATGTGTGTACTGAAATGTGGTGGTTTCAGGTTTAAGGAACGCCCTTAAGGCGTCGCGATTGGCCTGGGAAGCGTCCTTCCAATAGGCTCGAATCGGGTCCCAACCGCTGCTCAATCCTTCCTCGTAGGCATTTCCATTTTGGGAGATGATGGCGGAGATTCGATCCGGAAATTTGAGCGCCATGCGAAGGCCCACCGGAGAACCGTAATCGAAGATATAAATGGCAAACTTCTTCAGACCAATTGCCTCGGTAAATCCGGCGATGGTGTCTGCGATGTTAGCGAATGTGTATTGGTACTTGCCGCGGTCCGGCATGTCGGACTGCCCAAAGCCGGGGAAATCCGGTGCGACGAGATGATATTGCTCTGAGAGCATCGGAATCAGATCGCGAAACATGTGGCTGGAGCTTGGAAATCCATGCAACAGCAACAAGGTCGAGGCGCCTGGAATGCCCGCCTCCCGGTAGAAGATTTTAATGCCATTGACATTAGTAGTGCGGTAATTGATTCTCATCGTTCGCCTGCCTCTCTATAAGCGATATTCAATCCATTTAATTCCACCGGCAGGCGATTTCATGTTACGCAAACCGGCAAAGGTTTTTTTGTAGGTGGCTCCGCCTGCAAACAAACGGTAATGATTACCATTGCCAAACTACTCTAACCGTCACGAGCTCCTGACCGGCAAGTTCGTGATAAAGAAGGCGCTTAGAAGTCAGCGGGACGCTTCGACAAGACCGGGTTTCACCTCCGGGAAGTCTACCACTGTGTGGGCCACATGATTCACGTAGTTCGTAAATATATTTACCACGACGTTGGCCACGGTTTCGATGATGTCGCCGTCGGTCAGACCCGCGGCTCGCGCTTCATGGAGATCACCATCACTGATTTCCCCACGTTGCACCACAATGTTGCGCGCCAGTTCGAGGATTGCATTGGTCTTGTCTCCTGCGGCTGTGGCGCGACGTGCGTCTGCAATGTCTTTGGGCGTCAGTCCAACTTTATTTCCCAGGAACGTGTGTGCACTCAGGCAGTAACCGCACATGTTGCTTTCGGCGACGGTAAGGGCGATCTGCTCGCGGACCCTGGCATTGAAACTCCCATTTGCCAGCGCGCTATTGAAATTGAGGTAGCCCTCCAGTGCAGCGGGTGCGGCGCCGAAAACTCGGAATAAGTTGGGAACCACACCCAGCTTTGCCTGCACGGCGTCAAATAGCTGTTTGGTTTTTCCTGTTGCTTGCGCCGGGTCGATTTGAACAATACGATTCATGTTCGATCCTTTTCAAAATCAGATTTCACCATGTTGACTGCATTACGCAGTGCAACAATCCATGAACGTGCTTCTGCCAATGCCGGTAATTCCGCGGAAACCATCAGCGGATATACAAAACGCCGCGGAACGTCTTGAACAGGCAGAAGCATGAGCGGGGGACGCGGCGTAAACCGGCCCCCCGCCGGAACTACATTTTGGATGATTAGATCTGGGTGGTTTTGCAACCGCCTTTTCCTTTGCAGGAATTCTTGCCGGCGCAACCGTTATCGCTGCTGGAACATCCGCCCTGACCCTTACAATCGTTTTGACCTTTGCACCCATGGGCGTCCACATTGTGCACGGCAGGCGCCGGCGTGCCGGCGATGGCCATTGAACCGCCGATTGATGGCGTTGCAGCGCGTGTGGTGCCGGCCATCAGGCCGCCGAACGCGGCTGCGGCAAATAGTACCGATGCTGTGGTGACAATCTTGCGCGTGGATTTCATGAGAAACTCCTTAAGTAAACGGGACGGATGATTCACAGTGACAAACACTGACACTGTTTAAATTTTTGGCTTTTTCACGGCCGTATCACACGGTCAACCAAAACACATTAAAGCAAAGCAATCGGCGTGCCTTAACTGCGTACATTCCACAACTCTTTATTTATCAAATGGTTAGATGATATTGAACCGCAAATGAGCTGACTATCATTTCTCGTAGAATGACGATATTTTAATTGCGTATTACGACTTATCGTAGTAATCTCCTGGGATGCAAATGAGCAGCGATAAACCTGAAAACGAATCCAGGCGACCGGATAAGATGAGCGAAAAGCAGCATCAGGAAAATCAGGCGCTTGGCGCGAGCGAAGAACAGTTTCGTGATCTCTTCGACGAGGCGCCGATCGCCTACGTCCAGGAGGAACTTGACACACGCATGATTCAGGCCAACCGCACCGCTATGCGGATCCTGGGTATCAAACCCGAAGAGATTCACGGGACGTTCGGGAAGTCTTTTGTGCCCAAAACCCCCGAAGCACAAAGCCGCTTGCGTGAAGCGCTTAAGCCCATTCATCGAGGGGCCGATTCCAACGGCGCCATACTCGAATTACGCCGCAAGGACGACGGCAAGCCGGTGTGGATTCAGTGGTGGTCCAGGCCGGCCCCCGGCGGGAAATATACACGTACGATGTTTATCGATATTACGGATCGCGTGTTGATGGAGCAGGAGCAAGCCCGGCTTCAGGCGCAGAACGCCTACTTATCCGAAGAAATTCGCAGCGAACACAACTTCGGCAACATCATCGGAGAAAGCCCCGGTCTGCGAAAAGTTATGCAGCAGGTTAAACTCGTGGCGCCCACGAATGTTTCGGTGCTCATCACCGGAGAAAGCGGCACGGGAAAGGAGCTCGTGGCCATTGCCATCCACGACCAAAGCCCGCGAAAAACCCAAGCGCTCATCAAGGTGAATTGCAGCGCCGTACCCGAGAGCCTTTTTGAAAGCGAATTCTTTGGTCATGTTAAAGGGGCGTTCACGGGAGCAAGCAAAGACAAACCTGGTCGTTTCGAGCTCGCTCAAGGCGGTACGCTGTTCCTCGACGAAATCGGTGAAATGCCCCTGGCGATGCAGACCAAGCTCCTGCGCGTTTTACAGGAACAGGAACTGGAGCGCGTCGGCGACACGCGCACGCGAAAGGTCGATGTACGCATTATTGCCGCGAGTAATCGCGACTTGAGGAAGGAAATTGATGCCGGCCGGTTTCGCCAGGATCTCTTTTATCGATTGAGCGTTTTCCCAATCGAGTTTCCTCCATTGCGCGAGCGTCGCGAGGATATCCCGCTGCTCGTCACCCATTTCGCGAAGCAAAGCGCCAAGCAGATGAACCGGCCCGCGCCGCGCATCACGCGCGTCGCGATGAGTCAGCTTATCGCCTACGACTGGCCCGGCAACGTTCGCGAGCTCCAGAACATGGTTGAGCGCGCTGTCATTCTCTCACAAGCCAATCAGCTCCATTTCGACCTTCCCTCGTCGAAAGCCGCCGAACCTTCCATCCCTGGCCGTCAGAAACTTTCGAAACCATCCCTGCTGACGCGCGAAGAATTTAGAACCCTGGAACGCGAGAATATCGTTAGTGCACTCCGGCAGGCGAAAGGCAGGGTCTTCGGCCCGGATGGTGCGGCCGAATTGCTGGGCATGAAACCGACGACGCTTGCGTCGCGCATCAGGGCGTTGCATATCCGCCGAAAGGCCTGGGAAGCAACCGATTGAGTCTCAGCGACAGGCTGGCACAGCATGAATGGTTCGATTCTGGCGCGCCGCGTTGGCGTGCGCGATGCAAACGCGTTTTGATGTTGGACTCCAATTCTCCACAGCCGCACACGAAGTTTCGTATCTGCCAACGAAATATCGTAATTAATGGAACATAGATGAGATTTCCGCTGGAAAATGGTTTGTAAGGAAATTTGCTGTAAGTGATTGTAAAATAATGTAGTTACGCTGATTCAATAAAAACATATAGCCGTATGGTATGCCCATTGCGTTTAATCTTCGGCATGCTCCAGGCAACCACCCTTAAAACCTATGCCCTGGTCAACCTGAAAACAGGAGGTGAACTTCTCGCCTCCTGGGGAGACGAAATCCGCTCTGCCGGCAATCGCACTCAGCAGTCTGGGCCGGTTTGTCTCGATTCTTTGCCAATCACTTGCGCCAATCAGTTGCCCGCAAACGATTCGGCTGATCAGAGAGTCTTTTGTCGCACCGTACGAAAGATTAATCAGCACCGTAAACAGGGGCATCGGTCATGAGCGGTGAAGCTAAAAAGCGCATTTTGATTCTCGGCGGCGGCTTTGGCGGGATTTATGCCGCACGGCGCCTGGATAAGGCGCTCGGTCGAGATCCAAAAATCGAGATCACTTTGGTCAATCGGGATAACTTTTTTCTTTTTACACCCATGCTGCATGAGGTCGCGGCCGGCGATTTGGAGATAACGGATATCGTCAGCCCGATTCGCGAACTGGTGTGCTATGTAAACTTTTTCTGCGGCGAGGCTGAATCCATCGACCTTGACTCCAAACGTGTCACGGTTTCACACGGATACGTGCGGCATTCGCACGAACTGTCCTACGATTATCTGATTATTGCCCTTGGCTCAACGACCAATTTTTTCAAGTTGCCGGGTGTTCAAGAGAATGCGATCACCATGAAATCACTCGGCGACGCAATCCACCTGCGAAACCGGCTGGTTTCTCATCTGGAAGAAGCGAACACGGAATGCGCCGCAAAAGACCGGGAAGGGCTGCTCACCTTCGTCGTGGCCGGCGGCGGGTTTGCCGGAATCGAAACTATTGCCAGCGTCAACGACCTGGTGCGCGACTCTCTCAGGTTTTACAAGCAAATTGACCCCAAAATGGTACGAGTCGTTGTCGTCCACCCCAGCGAGACAATTCTTCCCGAGCTGGGCCCGGAACTTGGAGCCTATGCCCAGAAGAAACTTGCGGCCCGCGGTGTGGAAATTCGCACCAAGTGCCGGGTGACTCATGCCGACCAGGACAGTGTAACGCTCAGCGACGGCACGATGATTAGGACGCGGACCTTGATTTGGACCGCGGGGGTATTGCCCCACATGATTCTTAGCACCCTGCCCTGCGATCGGGACAAGGGACGCATCAAAGTCAGCGAATTCCTTGAAGTCGAAAGGTGGCCCGGCGTGTGGGCCCTAGGCGATGCCGCGCTCGTGTCGGACACTCGAACGGGTGGTTTCTATCCACAGACGGCCCAGCATGCCATCCGTGAGGCAAAAACTGTCGCCGACAACCTTGTCAGCGCAATTCGTGGCGGATCCAGGCAGCCCTTCCGATTCAAAACGATTGGCCAGCTTGCTTCCATAGGCCATCGAACCGGCGTCGCCAGGATTTTGGGCGTTAAATTCTCCGGCTTCGTCGCCTGGTGGCTGTGGCGGACAATTTATCTGGGCAAGCTTCCCCGTCTTGAAAAGAAAATTCGTGTCGCAATTGCCTGGACGCTGGACATTCTTTTCCCCAAGGATTTGGTGCAATTTCAGACGGTCCGTGCTCCAACTATTTCGCGTGAAGAACACGAGCCTGGCGGGTTCGTCAGCGAGGGACTTTCACCTCATTACGATGAGGCAAAAGCCCGGTCCCAAACCAGGCAAAAGAATTGAGGTGACCACAATGAAACTCTTATCACTACGCTCGGCCATCAATGTATATCTTCTGCTTTGCCATGCCGGAAGTCATCTTCAGTCAGGAATTCTTCTGTTGATACGGATGGCCTGGGGCTGGCAGCTCCTGGAATCCGGCTACGGGCACTTAAGCAACGTGGCCGGAACCGCAAAACATTTCATGGACTGGGGGATCCCCTACCCGACTTTGAATGTATACATTTCCGGCAGCACCGAATTAATCGGCGGCGCTCTGCTCATGCTTGGGCTTTTATCACGATTGATTTCCCTGCCGCTTTTCTTCAATTTTTGTGTGGCGTATCTCACCGCCAGCCGCGACGAAGTCACGCATCTCTTCACTCAAAATCCCGATGCCATTATCAACGACGCGGCTTTTCCGTTCCTGGTCACCAGCCTGTTAATCCTTGCCTTTGGACCCGGCAGATTTTCGATCGACTATATCGTTCATCGGTTCCTGATTTACCCCTATTTCGATCGCGCGATTCCGGGTCCCGAGAAATATTCGATGAAGATGCCATCTTAAGGGTCACATTCATCATTGCTTGGTTCGTTTTGCTGCAGTTCGCTGCTGTCGCGCCTTCGCTTGTGATTAACAGGTTGATTAAAATGGGCAATTAAACCGCTGGCAATGTTGACGATCATCGCCTTTCGCCGGTTGCGGTTGACGGACACCTGCGATATTTTGCCGACATACAAATCCAAAGGAGTCGAATATGATCAAATTTGCATTATTTGTACGGCTGGAGGCTAAACCCGGAAAAGCCATGGAGGTGGAGAACTTTCTGCGCGGCGGGTTACCGCTGGTCGAACAGGAGCCGGCGACGCTGGCCTGGTTTGCAGTTCGCTTGGGACCAACCACGTTCGGTATTTTCGACGTCTTTCCGGACGAATCGGGCCGGCAGGCGCATCTCGCGGGGCAAGTCGCCGCCGCCTTGATGGCCAAAGCACCGGAGTTGCTCGCTCAACCGCCGGTCATCGAAAAGGCTGACGTCCTTGCGGTCAAACTCCCTGCATAAGACGATTCCGCTGATTGAGCAGATGAACGCAGATTTTTTTTAGCCACAGAAGGCACAGAGATTTTATTTTGATTCCAGACTGGCGCGATATAGGGCGGCATCTTCCGGTTCAAAGCAACAGAAAATCACGATCCGCGGCAGATCATGTGCGGCCAGCCACTCGACCACAACAGATAACGCTACCTGACATGCTTCCCGTTTTGGATAGCCGTATATCCCGGTTGAGATGCAGGGGAAGGCAATAGATTCAGTCTTCTCGTCGGCTGCCAGACGCAGCGATTCCCGGTAGCACGAGCCGAGCAATTCCGCTTCCCCAAATCCACCGCCATTGTAGACCGGTCCGACGGCGTGGATGATGTGTCGGGCCAACAGCCGGTGTCCGCGAGTTACCTTGGCGTGGCCTGTACGACATCCACCCAGCTTGCGGCACTCCACGAGTAATTCCGGCCCTGCGGCGCGGTGGATCGCGCCATCAACACCACCGCCGCCGAGCAGCGATTCATTCGCCGCGTTCACGATGGCCTCGACATCCAATCGCGTGATGTCCCCTTCAACCACCCGTATTCGATCATTCAAAACGCGTTCCATGCGTTCATTTTATTCCCCTCAACCCTATATGCTCTACTCTCAACTTTCTCCAGTTCAACTGCCTTGCCCTGAGCTATGTCGAAGGGTCTAAATTCAACTGATCTATTCGCCTAAAAGGCAAATCGGGACACCAGTCGAATTTTTCATGAACGCAATACCATTGTCATTCATGTTCGCTTTAGGTTGAAGATATTCGTGATCGCCTCAAATATTTTATTAATACTACAATCCCCAATATTGCCACGAAAAATCCCAAAAGCGCAACGAATAATCCATTCCACAGATTCTTTGAGGAAATTGACACTCCAGATTCAGCCCCCGCATTAAGTAATACTGTTTCAATTTGTGAATTGTTATATGATTTAGCGAAATCCAGAGCTGTATTATCATTATTATTTAAAGTATTTAATTCCGCACCGGCTTTAATTAGCGATATCACCACAGAACGATCATTCTTGTTCTGTGCCGCACACATTAGTGGCGTATCGGAAAAATAATCCCTTGCATTTACATTCGCACCCGCCGTTATCAGCACTTCAGCCACGGCAGGATTACTATTGTACGTTGCATTCATCAGCGGTGTACTTCCACCAAAATAATCTACGGCATTCACATTCGCACCAGCATTAAGAAGCTCCATGATTACATCAGGATTCGTATTGTATTGTGCCGCTATCATCAATGGCGTACATCCAGAATAATCATTTTGTTCTTTTTCTACGTCATTTACATTCGCGCCAGCTTTTATGGCATCGGCAACTTGTTCGGGCGTGCCAATTTTGCACAAATCGAAAAAATCTGCGGATGCATTGCCGACAGGAAACAAGAAGAACAACATCGCCGCGATGCACGCCAAAGAACCCAAAATTTTTCGCATTGTTTTATTTCCTTGCCGGAAAACCGAGGGCTGAGAAATATTATAAATTCCATGTTAGATAAATGAAGTGCGTGCGGAAATTCGCGAATCGAGGTGACAGGATACCAGTTAAACTCTTTATCAATGCGATAGCAGTCCTCAAGGTGTTCTGCGAAATCTGCGGACCATTCACTGTCCCCTGTCACCTATTCCCTATCCCCTCCGCTGTGTCGTTGTGTCGTTGTGGTGAAAATCGTTCTCCCGTCTCGGCACAGCCGCTGCGACGGAATTTTAACTTTCCGCCACTTCTCCAACATCACTTTGCTCGCGGAATGAACCCCGGTATGCCGGTCTGCACAACCGTGTTGAGCCTGACGCGGAACTTGATTCCATCGCTAATCTCCCGCACGGCGTCGTTGGGTAGGGCAGATACTTCAAAATTCTCCTGGATGCGGCTGGGAGTCTTCGAGGTAGTCAATGGAGCCGTCCCGCGCTGGATTGCCCAAGCGAGCAGAACTTGCGCCGGCGTCTTGTTAACCCGCGTGGCGATATCGGTGACGACAGGATCTTCCAGCAAGCTCGGCTTGCTGCTATGGCCCAGGGCTGCAAACGCTTGCAGCACGATGCCATTAGCTTTGCAATAGTTCAAAAGATCCCACTCCGGCAGATACGGATGGGATTCAACGTGAGCGACCGCCGGCTTAACTTTCGCGGCTTTAACAATATCTTGCACCTGTTCCAGGCCCACGTCGGATAATCCGATGGCCTTACACTTGCCTTCACTCACCAGGTTCTCCATTGCCCTCCATGTATCCAGCAACGTAACCCCTTTGTCATAAATCACATTGCCGTTCGCATCTCTTGGATCTTGCTCGTCTCCGGGTTGGAAAGCATACGGAGTGTGAATGAGATAAAGATCGACGAAGTCGAGTTGAAGTATCTGGCGGCTGGCCTCGAAAGCGGGTTTGACGCGTTCGGGACGATGATTCGTATTCCAGAGCTTCGTGATGACAAAAACGTCTTCCCGCTTGATCTTCCCCTGCTTGAACACTTCCTGCATCGCTTCGCCGACCTCTTTTTCGGTTCGGTACCGTTCCGCAGTGTCCAGCAGGCGAAATCCTGCCTCCAGCGCCGCCTTTGACGCATTTCTGGTCGCCACCGGATCGGGAATGAGTGTGCCAAAGCCCAGCGCGGGCATGGCGCTGGATCCATTGTTGAGCGCTATTTTCGTAAAGCGAAGATCGTCAGGATTTACCATTGTCTTACTCCTTCGATATTAACACTGTTACCATTATCTCCTATTTCCGCCGCGCCGGGGCCCTTGTCGTGTTGTCGTGTCTCTCGTGGTTAAGCTTTTCTCCCGACTCCCGTCTCCCGACTCGGCACCCCAAGTGCCGCTCCTGCGCGTTCGCAATTTTGCGAACATGCAAAAACTCCCGATTTCTGTCAATGGCTGTTCTACTTTCTACTTGCTACTCTCTACTTTCTCGACGGCATCGCCGCCGCCGCTCTACTGTTCACCTGCTCAACTTTCACCTGTTCTCGGCGCGGAATGCGCCGTGCCGCGCCGCGCCAATGCTGGGCGATGGCCCAGATGCGGAGTTCTCCGAAGAGTTGCGCCAGGGCCGCGGGTTGGTAGTGGGCATTGAGGCCGCTGGGGTTGGGCAAAACCCACGCGTGGCGGCCGCCGAAGGTGGCCTTTTGCAGACCCACGCTGGCGTCTTTGACCCCGGAGACGATGCGGTACGGGCCGATGCCGACGAACGCGACGACCGTGGGCCGCAAGCGTCTGACTTTGGCCGCAAGGCGCCGGCCGCCGGCGCGAAGTTCGTCATTGGTGAGTTCATCGGCGCGAACGGTGGCGCGGTTGACCAGATTGGTGATGCCGAATTTGAGGTCCAGAAGAAGGGAATTTTCAAAAGGCGAGAAGAGGCGCGGGGTAAACCCCCCGCCATAAAGCGCGGGCCAAAAGCGGTTGCCGGGGCGGCCGAAGTGGCGCCCGATGGCGGCGGTGTAGAGGCCGGGGTTGATGCCCACGAAGAGGACAATAAGGTTTTTGGCCACCAGATCCGGGACCAGTTTGTTGCGCGCGGCGAGGAGCTGGGCTTTAGTGGGTTTCCATGCAGTAGGCAGGGTCCGATTCATATTATTTTCTCTGCGCCCTTCGTGTCTTTCGTGGCCTGCCCTGAGCCCCGATGGCTCGGGATCGAAGGGTGTTTTTCGTGGCCTGCCCTGAGCGATGCCGAAGAGTGTCTTTCGTGGCCTGCCCTGAGCCGCGTCGAAGGGTGGTTCAAAATCTGTGTTAATCCATGAAATCTGTGGATCATATTCGTGGCGAATAATCCGTCGGCTTCAGGTAAACCGAGTCGATTTTCTCAACGATACGCCCATCCTTCTCGGAAGCCTCTTTCACATTCTTCCACTCTGGGTCAGCCTGAAAATCCTTCCAACTCTGCAACGCTGCTTCCTGGCTGGGGAATGCCAGCAGATAGACAAGTTGTCGTTTTGCCTGCTGCTCCTCGGCGGGTCTCCAAAACCCGACCACCGTCATGTGGTGTTTTTCAAAAAGCTTCAAGGTGTAGTCGCGGAAGCGCGCATGCAAGACTTCGATCTTGCCCGGCATGGCGGTGTAGGTCCGTAACTCGAAAACCCGTGTATCCATTTTTTCATCTCCTTTGGCTGCCTAAAGAGGCAGGCCGGCAAAGGCAACGCTTAATGCAAATTACTCTCACAACGCTCATCATATGCCTCCGGTTTAGCACGTGTTGGTGTTCTATTTAATTACCAACTGCCAAAATGCGCGCCGCCGTCGACGTAGAGGGTTTCGCCGGTGACCGTGACGGCCTCGGTAAGGTACATGACCGCATCGACAATATCTTTAACGCTGGAAACAACTCCCATCGGGTTAAGTGTTTCAAGAGCCTCTTTCGGATCATTTTTGTGCAGCGGCGTATCAACGACGCCGGGAGCGACGGCGTTGAAGCGGATGCCGTCTTTGGCGTACTCCAGGGCAAGCTGCCGGGTGATTGTGTCCAGGCCGCCCTTGGTGATCATGGGCACTGAGGCCTTCACGCCGGCGATGGGATTGTCCGCCAGCGCCGCCGTGATTGTGACGACACTGCCGCCGGTTTTCTGCGCCAACATTTGTTTCACAGAGAGTTGGGTGACATACAGGAAGCCCTCGAGGTTTGTTGAGACGAGCGATTTAAAGTCCTCGGGCGTGAAGTCGGTAAACGGTTTGGTGAAGAAGATGCCCGCATTATTGACCAGTGCGTCGATCGACTTGAAGCGCGATAGCGCCGTCTGGACGATTTTGGCGGCGGTTGCCGGTTCGCCGATGTTGCCGTCAACCAGGGCAACGCGGTCGGTAGCCGCGACCTCGGCGGATTGGGTCATTTCCCGGGAATTGGCCACGACGTTGAAGCCCCGTTCGAGAAACGCTTTGACGATTCCAGCGCCGATTCCCTGCGAAGCGCCGGTCACGATGGCGGTTTTCGGTGGGCTGCTCATAAAGGCTTACCTGCAAAACGCCCTGTCACCAGAAAAATTTCGCCGCTCAGGCAGCTCAGAAATCCGCATCCAGAACGATGCGGTAACGAGCCTTGCCTGATTCAAGCCGGGCGAAGGCTTCGTTGATTTTGCTCATCGGGAAGTGCTCGGTTTGCGGCGCGATATTATGCCGGGCCGCAAAGTCCAGCATCGTGTCGATCGCCGCCGGCGAACCGGAAGGCGAACCGGAAATGCTGCGCTGCTGCGCGATGAGCGGGAATGCCCCGACCGGAATGGGTTCTAATACAACGCCCACGATATGCAGCCGCCCGTTGGGCGCCAGCGCGCCGATCATGGCGTCCCAATCCAGGGACGCATCTACGGTGCTGATCAGCAGGTCGAAACTGCCGGCGAGTTTTTTGATCTCCGCCGAGTCTTTGCTGGAAAGCACGTGGTTGGCGCCGAAGCCCATTGCTTCTTCAAATTTGCTGGCGCTGGATGTGAAGGCCGTTACATCGCAGCCATACGCGGCGGCGAATTTCACGGCCATGTGGCCCAGCCCGCCGATGCCGATGATGCCCACCCGAGCGGTTGGTTTGGCATACATCATGAGCGGCGCGAATACCGTGATGCCTCCACACAAGAGCGGGCCGCCGTCGGAGAAGTTAAGTTTTTCCGGCAGCGGGATAACCCAGGCCCAGTGGGCGCGGACGCGGGTGGCGAACCCGCCGCGATGACCGAGGATGGTCGGTTGCACCTGCGGGCAAAGGTGATGGCTTCCCGACATGCATTGGCGACAGTGCATGCAGCTACCCGAGTTCCAGCCGACACCGACGCGGTCTCCGACCTTGAGTCCCTTGGCAAACGGACCCATGGCTGTGACCCGGCCGATGACCTCGTGGCCGAGAATCGCGGGGTACTGCGAAATACCCCATTCATTATTCAATACGGAAACATCGGAGTGACATAAACCGCAATGTTCAACGGCGATTTCGACATCCTCGGCTCCGAGCTCTCCAAGATCAACAGTTTCGAGGACCAGCGGTTGTTTGGCCGCTTTGGCGACCCAGGCTTTATCACTGGTCGCTTTGGATATCTGCGATTGAGCGGATGTTTGCGTAGATTGCGCGTTCCCGCGCTCGGTCAGGGTGTTTGGGGTATTCATGGCTGACTCCTGAATAAGAGAATTTGTTTATCAGTCCCATCCGATCGAATCGGATTAGTGCTTGCCATCATAGAAGAACTGTTCGCGCGTAATTTTGTCGTCCTTATTGACCGTGTAGACGCCGACCTCTTCCAGCGTGATGCGCTTGCCGGTGGCTTTAAGGGTCACGTCGAGCGTGAAGTAAACGACGAACTGATCGGGGTTGGCGCTGTTATAGAACGGGCCGGCCACGGTCTCGCCGTTGAATTCTTTATCGGCGACCCAGTCCTCGGATTTTTTGATCACCGGGCCCTGTCCGGAAGTCTCCTTGCCGTCGCTTTCAACAGAGACGATTGTCGGCGCGTACAGCGTGTGCATCACATCGAAGTTCTTCCCCTGCCTGCACAACTCCACAAATTTCTTCGCGACTGATTGGACACTCATGTTGGGTTCCTTTCTAAAAAAATTTATCTACTTTTGCGGGAATGGCCCTGCCGCACATGACTGCACCGCTCCACTAGCGTTTTAAAGATCTTCCCAACGACGCACGGCAGAATTCTAGGCAGCGCCATAGACGCAAATCAATAAAAAAACATGATTAACACAATGCTCACATTTCTTTTCACGGCCTACGGCGAAGAAATGGCAGGTGTACGTTAAAATGAGATCGATTTGTTTATTCGTTTTTAAAAGAAAGATCGCTATATGAAAATTAAAATCCTGGACGTGGGACAATGCGGTTTTGATGGCCCGAGGATGTCGCGTCTTTTAAAAGAGAAGCTCGACGCCTCCGTTGACTGTGCCGCGACCGCAGAAGACGCCAGGCGCCGCCTTGCCAACGGGAAATACGATTTAGTGCTCGTGAATCGTATTCTGGCGGCGGATGGTGCGTCAGGCCTGGAACTCATTGATGCGCTGGTGAAGTCCGGCTGCAAGACGCCGCTGATGCTCGTCAGCGATCGCAAGAACGCTCAGGATCTTGCCGTCGCCTCCGGCGGAGTCCGCGGATTTGGCAAGGCCGCTTTGGAACAGCCGGAAACGTTTGAACTCATCAAAAATACCGCGCTCGGCGCGGAACGCGCCGAGAACAGTTGAAACTTGAGCAGTTGATCAGGAGAGCAAATAAGGGTAATAATATATTTGTCTCAGGTAATTAACCCATTTCAACATAGAATCTTTTCATCACTCTAGCGTTTTTAAACTTGCGGAGTTTATAAGCAATTTTCGGAACTAAATTATTAGGATGAATATGGCTGCGCGGGACAATTGCTAGTTTGCGCCGTCTGCCGGATGGGTGGTAATATACAATGAATAGTTCGTTGGCAGTCAGTCGTTTGGTTTTGGGATTAACCTCGGTCTTGTGTAAATCTGGTATTCCATTGATAGCAGTACAACCCTTAACCTCTACCCTTTTTGTTTGGGGCCTTTTGTAAGTAATAGATCATATCCAGAATGTTGTCCGCCCTTACGTGACACATTGATTACTTTCCAACCGTTTTTTTTATAATAGTTTTCAGCGAACTTTATTGCTTTAAGCTCGATTCGTTCTTCCATTTCATTTTCCCTTACGAGGTTTGGCTTTTGTGTGTCCACTTCTTATGCTTGGCTTCTCGCCTCTCTTACCGGTCAATTTCGGCTTTGGGAACCGATAATATTCGCTTGCTGAAATCTGCAAACCGCTGCGCGGGCGTGCTGCCGTCGTTGCGTTGGGAGCGAAGCCGCGCCGCATCCTTGATATTAACGGGCATAAATGATCTCGCGCGTGCGAAGAATTTCATGACGCCGATAGGGATCGACCAGGCGTGTGACTTCAACCAGGTCAATTTCCCGGCCATTAAAGAGTCGTGAGAGCTCCTCTCGCATATCGGAGTAAGATTCCAGCGTGAGGGTCCGGTTATCCTCGAAGCGGACCAGGACGTCCACGTCGCTGCCGGGTTTGAGGCCGCCATGCAAAACCGAGCCAAACAACGAAAGCTCGACTACACCCCACGCGCGGCAGAAACGGTCAAGTTTGCCGGGTTCAATTAGTTCCTGAACCGTAGTCATAAATCACCCTGAACAATAATAAAGATTCAACGTGTATTCAGAAAGCATTTTTAACGACTGGAATTTTTTTACCACGGATTACTCGGATAACACCGATTTTATATTCCAGCATCGAGCATGATAGTCTTCCGAAGATTGACGTTAAATTACAAATGGCATAAACATTAATTAACCAGTTCACGAAGCTATCTATATAATAGGCAGATTCGAATGGCGGCATTGATTGCGAAAACAACCTAAATTTATCAAAAGATAGCACCATGAAATCTAAAACCGTTATTAGCTCATCCTTTGCTTCTTTAATTTTTGGCATCATCAGTATTATTTTTATGTCTATAGTAATCTTCGTTCCGAGATATGGTGGCCCGGCATCTCTGGTGGGGTTTCTCGGAGGTTTCCTTGGTCTGATCGCAATTATCCTTGGCATATGCGCAATCTTTAGCAAAAACAATAAGATTTTCGCCGTATTTGGAATTGTTACCGGCGGGCTTACGCTGTTTCCCTATCTTTTGCCTGCAATATCAAGAAGCAAATTGGTCGAGCTTGAAATCGCCGACATTAACAATTTAAGAAAGCTTACTGCTGCCTGTTGTGCATATGCCTCCGCTCATGATGGGCAATTTCCTTCCAGTCTCGCGGAAGCATTGCCATACATCGGAGACCCGGATAATCCGCAAACGATGCGGGTATTCCTTGATCCATCTTCCAACTCTAAACCGCTTATTGTTTCGCCCCAGAATGCAAAAAATGCTGCGTGGATCAACAAGAATCTCTCCGGACATTGTGATTATATTTATGTAGGCGCGGGACTGAATGGTTCAAATAATCCCGGATCCACGATAATCATCTATGAACCATTGTCTATCCATGGCAATGGCGGGGTAGTGGGCTATATCGATGGTCATGTGGAATGGATTACGTCTAATCAGTATTCCCAGATCGCGAAACAATTCGCTACGCAAAAATAAGCCACAGATTTTTTTACCACAACGACACTACGGCACGACGTTTTGAACCACGACCAGACAAAAACTTTACAGTTCAAACTGCCTTCGAGTAGCATTGCGGATCACTGGAGATCGCTACAAAAAAGGAGAACCAAATGCCGTTGATTCGCATTGATCTCATACGGGGCCGGGACCCGCTTGTACTTCGTGCTCTTGCGGACACTGTACACGAAGCGCTGGTCGCGACTTTCGCCACGCCGCCCCTCGACCGCTACCAGGTCATCACCCAGCACGACCCGGGCGAGATGATCCTGCTGGATACGGGACTTGGAATCCAGCGCAGTGCCAACGGCGTCGTGCTCATCCAGGTGACCCAGCAAGGCCGGACGCAGGAACAAAAGAAAGCCCTGTATGCCGCGCTCGCGGAGCGCCTCGCCAAGCGCGGGCTGGTTGCCCCGACGGATCTCGTCGTATCCATCAGCGAGAACACGCGTGCCGACTGGTCGTTCGGTTTAGGTAAAGCGCAGTTTCTGACCGGCGAACTATAACCTACAAATTGCCGGGAATAGAGTACAGGGCACAGATTTTTCACCACAACGACACAACGGCACGACGTTTTTAACCACGAAAAACACGAATTTTTTTACCACGGATAACTCGGATAACACCGATTATGGGGGAATTAGCAGCAAAAAAAATGTAGGAAATGAAAGGTGAGATAGTTCGGTGGAAACATATCAAGAGGGGATTTGATTATTTTTGACCTACGCCAACGGGCCATACTTGCAGTCGTTCAGTTTCAGGTTGGATTAAAGGAAAAAATATGAAAACAGCGAATTCATTCCCGAAGATTTTTCCGTTGATCTGGCTTATTGCGGCCATGTTCGCGTTGATTAGCGCTGGTTCGAACGCACAGGCTGCATCAACTACACCTGCGGAGACCTCGTATTTTTCACTATCTTCTGGTGAGTATGTGATTTTAGCTAAGGTATTGACCGTCAACATAAAAATTGAGAGCAGGTTTGTGACCGATTACACATATCGCGTTCACATAATCTGTGAGTGTCGCAATCAAATACCAGCAGAGACTGATATCACGGTCATCGGACAAAACACCTCTTACCAGAGTTGGGCATTATTCGTCCCGATTATGACACAAGGGACTTATTTTGTGATGAATGTAAACAAAACATCAATTCCCAACGTATTCCTTTGCCAATTGTATAAAGGCTTTGATGAGTGGCTCCCCATCGGCGTTCCAATACCGTCGCCAGTGAATAAAGATGATCTGACCAGCTTTCAAACGGCGCTGTTGGAGTTAGGCAAGTTATGGAATTCAGGAAAGCCGCTGACTGAAACGCAGGTCATAAAACTAAAGCAAAGCAACAATTATTATCTTTGGGCCTTGGGAACATGGGCTTTTGCAAAGATCGCGTTAAGTCAGGATGTGAATTTAATGACCTATGAATTGGGGCAATATGATAGCCCCGATTCTCCTACACCATGGCCATTGCTATCACCTCGACAGGCATTCTGGATAGTTTATTGTCTGAACAATATTGTTCCAACTGCGGTGCGTCCGTCGAATGATGAACTTTCCTATGCTATGAAATGCTATCTCCGACGACTGGCGACACCGCGGCAGCCAGGCTATGAACCTTAATGTTATTTATGTCAGTCATGAACAATATATTTTGATTGTCAGTTAAAGGACGGTGAAATATGAAAACAGCGAATTTGTTCCCGAAGATTTTACCGTTGGTTTGGCTTGTAGCCGCTATTTTGGCGTGGATTGGCGCTGGTTCGAGCGCCAGGGCCGCAGACGTAGTGTTTGTGTTAGTGCATGTGAATCAAGTCAATGCCAAAGTGATCACAAACGAAAACGAAGTTGTCTATACAGTCAGTGCGACAGTTTTATATTCGTCCGGCCCATCGCTGATGAAGGGACAAGTCATAACGCTGCACCCCAGTCGACAACTGGAGTGGCAAGTAATGCCACTCTATATAAGTTGGACAGTGCTGCCTGGAGTTAATTTATTATATGCAATACGAGAGAATATGTGGGTAGAGTTTCCTGCTGCCTGGAAAATTGGAATTTCAACCCTTCCGGCTCCCATTGCCGATGATGATGTTGGACCGCTAATCGTCGCACTAAAGGCTCTCAACGCGCGGCAAGATTTCCTTGTGCCGATCCAAATTGCACGAGCTTCACAGATTGCCAAAGCGACAGCGGATGCAAAGGTGTTGTTGCGTAGTCCAAATTATTTTCTCTGGTCATTAGGCGCCTATGAAACTGTAGTCTATGGCAGCCGAGAGGGAACCATTGATTTTCTGATGCAATTACTACAATCTCAGATTCCCACAAAAACTCTGCCTGATGTACCACCTGCTAATTCGAATATTCCGCTTTTGTCGCTACGGCAGGCGACTTGGCTATTCAATCTTTTGACAATGCCTGGGTTGCGCCCTGAGAATCGTCTGCTGACAGATGCTGTAATAGCAAGTTTCACTCACTATCTGCAGATGTACGAATCACCTGACAAAGATAGTTATTTTCCGCCCTCTACACCAGCTGACCGAGGAGATTTTATATACCGTCTACTTTATGCCCAGCCTGCTTCTGGTTCCACGCCGCAAGCTGGCCAACCGACAAAGTAAAATAATGCGTTGCGGGCGAGATACACGCACTCCATTCGATGCTACGGGCACGGCGACCGTGTCTGCTACCCTTTAGTCATCAGCCCTGATCACAGCTGCCAGACGGCCGGTGACGCCGTTGTCCCGGCGAAGGGAGGAGTGTGAAACGGGGCCGCCGCCAGTATTTTCTATCCTTATTTTGCTCTACCGCTCGCCTGATCTACTGTTCTAAATTCTCGCTGCAACTCTGCTGCATTTCATTCCTCAATGTCCTAACTACGTAGTCGGGTTTATTACTCCTATTTTTGGGCCTTCCAAGCGCTACAACGTTACAAGGTCTTGTTTTATAGAGTATTTCGCGCTTTTTGATCCGTAACAGGATTAGTGCTTGTTACGGCTTTAAAAGTGGAGCAAACATCACTATTTTCAGGGGTTGTAGCGCTGTAGCGGTTAGATTTTTCCTGCATTAGAGCAGTTCCACTCCAGCAATAGCGTCTGCGTCGCTTAAAGCGCCCCTTCGGGTTGGCACAGACAGGGTCGTCCGCTGCGTCATCGCTCCGCGACGGGGTTTTGCAAACCCGCCTTGTCGCTCTTCCTTGCGGCCAACCCCGTCTACACCAACGCAGACGCCATATCTGGAGTGGAAATGCTCTAGTCC
>Ga0335074_10002784_pt1 | contig 23827 bp, 21 predicted proteins | sample Lox_Sample_23_FD_206715 | JGI IMG/M metagenome (GOLD analysis project Ga0335074, IMG submission 206715) | Soil microbial communities from Loxahatchee National Wildlife Refuge, Florida, United States - Lox_Sample_2.3 | ecosystem: Environmental > Terrestrial > Soil > Wetlands | place: USA...
CAGTTGTTGATGTGGATCTTATTGAGCGCGTTGGAGTAGTCCGGAACGGTGCCGGGCGGCAGCGTCGTCGTTCGGGTCGCCTGGAACGTGATCGACAGATCCGTCCCGGTCCGCTGGGCCGCGGCAGGGACGGCCGTTCCGGCTGGAACGCCGGGAAGCGGATTGCCTCCAGGGACGGCCTGGGTTGAATCGAAGCCCATCAGCGTTTGGAAACCGCCGCCGACGGCGTTCGGGTCAACCGTGACCCAACCATTCGCATCAGGCACGATGTAATGCGCGGTGGGCGCAACCCAGGCCGCTCCCGGCGCGGGTGGAGTCGGGTCCGGCTGCGCCACCGAGCTGATCCACACCGCCTGGAACGTCGGAACCAATGTGGCGGCGGCAATGCCGCCGACGTTCTGCGGCCAGTTGAGCAGCCGGGTCCCCGCCTCGACGGGGCAGACCAGACCGCCGGTGATCGGCAGCGGTCCGGAGCCATTGTCATAAAGGAACCGATACTTCATCGGGACGCCACTGAAGACCGGCGAGGTGGACGGACAGAACCCGCCCAGTTGCAGGCACCCGAAGAACGCGAAATTCGGGCCACCATGGTAGCCCAGGCTCGCGAACGGCAAACCCTTGTTGGTCTTCCCTGATACGGCGTCGATATCCGTGTAGATGTCGAAATATCCCACCGTCGTGAACCAGGGCTGCAGCGCCGGATTCCGGCACACGCAAATGCAGAACTCGGCGCAGGTGACGGCGCATACCCAGGCGCACACCTGCTCGCAATAAGGCTCGAGCCCCCAACCGGGCGATGATCGAGCCATAGGACTCTGCATCGCGATTCAGTACAGCCGCAACCAGGTCGCGCAGGGCGCGCGGCTGGCCTGCCAATGGACGCGCTGCCAGCGCGAAGTTTCGCGCCTCCTCGATCGCATATGCGCCGGTGAGTACCGGCGAGGGCCGCAGGCACAGCTCCCGGCAAATCAACGAGCATCGCCAACCGCAGATCACCCAGCAGATGGTCTCGCATTCCTCGGCGAAGCCGGCCTGCTCGATGGCCGAGCTGGCGAGCTCGCAGTCGAGCACCGCCGCGGCTTTTGCGACACTGTCGAACGCCTTCTCATCGGCGATCAGGCGCGCCATCGTCTTGCCGGCGGCGCTGATCTCGCTCACTGCGTCCGCAACCGGCACACGCTCCGGCGAGCAGACGATCTCGCACACACGGCGATAAATGACCGCGCAGACCCAGCGGCAAACCAGGTGGCAGAACGGTCCGAGCTCGAGTTCAGCAACTGCGGCACGGTATTCGTCCGCATTGCCGCAGGAAACCGCATCGACGACGCGGCGCAGCAACTTGTCGTTGGACGCGAGCTGCACGACCACTTGCGCGAACTGGCGCAGATCAGGCACAGTAGAAGTTTCTGCCAGCGGACCGCAAAGCTCCACGCATCGCAGCACGCAATTCTTGATCCGCACCCATTCGCAGATCAGCTCGCAATTCGAAACCAGGTTCAGGCGATCCAGGACCCAGCGAAACGCATCCGGATTCCTTGACTGGAACGCCGCAACCGCGGCAGCGAATCCGCCGCTGTCCTGCGCCAGGCGCCCGATGGCATCGGCCTGCGCGGCCAACTGGCTGACGCTATCCGCGTTCAGACTGTCATTGCTCATGTGTAACCTCCCCAAGAATTGTTGGCTTGATCAGGGCTGAATCACCGCCCTGCTAGTACGTAGTTTGTCCGCATGTTCTGAGGCGGCACACCCGTGATGTGCGGGCTTGTGCTGGCCATCTTCCGCCAGTTCCGGGCACGCCGACGGTGCCGGCGGAGTGTCATCCTTTCGGTATTGCTCAGAAGCGCAATCTGAATCGGCAGCGATTTTCTGTCCGTGATCTGGTTCACACTTCAGGGGGGGATTCTTACGGAATCGCCAATCACAAGTGAAGCAGAAACCATATCGTACGCGATGAATCAGGCCAGATCAGATTTCGTTACGATCGCAAAAATCGCTGCGAAAGTCGTGTCATGTCAACCCAAACCATATGGTTCAGCGGCCCATGCCCGGCACCGAAGCCCGGCGCCGCAGCAATCGCCGCACGCACATACGCTCGCGCCCGCTCCACCGCGGCGCGCAGGCCCATCCCCTGCGCCAGGCCGGCCGCGACTGCGCTCGCCAGCGTGCAGCCGGTCCCGTGCGTGTGGCGCGAGACGATCCGCGGCGCGGTGAATTCCTCGATCCCGGCCTCGGTCGCCAGCACATCGACGACCGCGTCGCCCGGCAGATGTCCGCCTTTCAGCAGCACGGCCGGCACCCCGAGCGTCAGCAGTGCAGCCGCGGCATGGTGCATCGCATCCAGGTCGGGGATCGCCATGCCGGCCAGCGCCTCGGCCTCCGGCAGGTTGGGGGTGATCAGCGTGGCCATGGGCAGCAGGCTGCGCTTGAGGGCAGCGATTGCGTCCTCGGTCAGCAGCCGGTCGCCGGATTTGGCGAACAACACCGGATCGACCACCAATGCGACAGGTCGCGCACGCGACGCCAGTTCCGCGGCCACCGCCTCGACGACAGCGCCATCGGCCAGCATCCCAGTCTTCACCGCATCGGCGCCGATATCGTCCAGCACCACCGCCATCTGCCGGCGCACGAAATCCGCCGGGACCGGCAAAACGCCGTGAACTCCCGTCGTGTCTTGTGCGGTCAGCGCCGTGATGGCGGTTGCGGCATAGGCGCCCAACGCCGCAATCGTCTTGATATCCGCCTGGATTCCCGCGCCACCCCCGGAATCGGATCCGGCGACGACCAGCACTCGGCCCAATGCTGTCGTCAACGGATCAGGACGCCCGAGTGCGCAACTCGGCCGCACTGGTGATGATCGCGCAGAGATCATCGACCAGCCGCGTCACCACCGCCTCATCCTCGGCCTCGGCCATGACCCGAATCATAGGCTCCGTGCCGCTTTCCCGGATCAACAGCCGGCCATGACCATTCAGGGTCGCCTCGGCCGAGCGGATGGCCGCCTGGATCTGCACGTCGCCGAGCGGCGAGACCCCGGCAAAGCGCACATTCTTCAGCCGTTGCGGCAGCGGCGTGAACACGCGGCAAACCTCACTCGCCGGCCGTCCGCGCTCGACGACCACAGCGAGCACCTGCAGCGCGGCCACCAGCCCGTCGCCCGTAGTCGCGAAGTCCGACAGGATGACGTGCCCCGACTGCTCGCCGCCGACATTCATGCCCCGTGCACGCATGCGTTCGGCAACATACCGGTCGCCGACCTGCGTGCGCTCCAGCGCGAGCTTGTGCCCGGCGAGAAAGCGCTCGAGCCCCAGGTTCGACATCACGGTGGCGGCGATGCCGGAGCCGCGCAGGCGGTCGGCCTCGGCCCAGGAGCGGGCGATCAGGGCGAGAATCTGGTCGCCGTCGATCAGCTCCCCATGCTCGTCGGAGATCAGCAGCCGGTCAGCGTCCCCGTCGAGCGCAAGTCCGAGATGCGCCCCGTGCTCGACCACCTGGGCACAGAGGGACGCCGGCGCGGTCGAGCCGCACCCGCGATTGATGTTGAATCCATCCGGCGCGACGCCGACCGGGAGCACGGTGGCCCCCAGTTCCCACAGTACGGTCGGGGCAACGCGATAGGCGGCACCGTGGGCGCAGTCGATGACGATCTTCAGGTCATCCAGGCGAAGCCCACGCGGGAAGGTGGCCTTTGCCGCCTCGATATAGCGGCCGGCGGCATCGTCGAGCCGGGCGGCGCGGCCGAGCTTGGCCGAGGGCGCAAGCCGCGGCCCGAGATCGATGGCCATCAAGGCCTCGATCTCCTGCTCGGTGGCGTCGGACAGCTTGAAGCCGTCGGGGCCGAACAGCTTGATGCCGTTGTCCTGGAACGGGTTGTGCGAGGCCGAGATCATCACGCCGAGATCGGCCCGCAAGCTGCGCGTCAGCATCGCGATCGCCGGCGTCGGCAACGGACCGACCAGGGTGACGTCCATCCCGGCGCCGATGAAGCCGGCGGTCAGCGCGGGTTCTATCATGTAGCCCGACAGGCGGGTGTCCTTGCCGATCACCACCCGGTGGCGATGGGGACCACGGGTGAACAGCAGCCCGGCCGCCTGGCCCAATCGCAGCGCCGTCTCGGCGTTCATCGGCGCGGCGTTCGCCGTTCCGCGGATTCCGTCGGTGCCGAAAAGCCGTCGCGCCTGGCTCATGCGAAAATCCGGAATGGGTATTGCAATGGAGGATTCTTCCCGAATTGTAGCGACATCAGGGCCGAAATGGAAGCTAAAGCCGCTCAATCGGCCGCAAGTGCGTGCCAAACGTGTAGCCCCTGAACTGTTTCCGAGATGTCATGCACACGCAGAATCGAAGCCCCACGGGCGACGGCGAACAGGCCTGCGGCCAGGGATCCGGCAAGGCGGTCGCGTGGCTGATGAACACCGGTCAGCCGGCCGATAAACCCTTTGCGGGATACGCCGACCAGGATCGGGAACCCGAGCGCTGCCAGCTCCGGCAGGCGGCGAAGGAGTTCGACGGACTGGGCAGGTTGTTTGGCGAAGCCGATGCCGGGGTCGAGGATGATCTGCTCGCGTCGGATACCCGCGTGCCGCGCTGCTTCGATAAGTTCGGTCAATTCCGCGGCGACCTCGGCGGCAACGTCCGCGTATGACGCGAAGTTCATCATTGTCGAGGGTTCACCGCGCATATGCATCAGTACGACCGGGCAGCCGCGGTCGGCAACCAGGGGCGCGGCGGCGGGATCGTGGGTCAGGGCCGAGACGTCGTTGATGATCCGCGCGCCGGCATCCAGGGCGGCCGCCATCGTGGCGGCGTTGCGGGTATCGACCGAGACGACAAGGCCGGTGCCCGCCAGCGCGGCGATGACCGGGATGATGCGCGCGCGTTCCTCGGCGGGATCGGTCGGCGAGGAAAACGGGCGTGTGCTCTCGCCGCCGACGTCGATGATGTCGGCACCGGCTTCGGCCATCGCGCGTCCGGCGGCGATCGCGCGTTCACGGTCGAAATGCACGCCGCCGTCGCTGAAACTGTCGGGGGTGACGTTCAGCACGCCCATGACGCGTGGGCGGTCCAGGGGGATGTCGGCCCATGACCGAACGCCTTCCCCGCCTTGCGGGAGCGGTGGGATCGCGTAGCGATCCGGGTGAGGGTCCCGGCGCAGACGCACCCTCACCCGCCACGCTTCGCGTGGCGACCTCTCCCGCAGAGCGGGAGAGGTGTACGGCGGCTCATCCCGGCTGTGGCGCCGGCCCCAGCCCACCGGCCGGAGGCGTTGGTGACGCGGCCGGGCGGCCAGTGGTGGGCACCGAGGCGCGGCGGCTCTCGGGCGCCGGCTCATCGACCACCTTACGGATCACCGGCTCGCCGCGCAGCACCGTGCGGATCTCGTCGCCCGTCAGCGTTTCGTGCTCCAGCAGGCCACGCGCCAAGCGGTGCAGCTCTTCGATGTTGTCGGTCAGCAGCCGCCGCGCCTTCGAATAGGCGCGGTCGATGATCTCCTTGATCTCGGCGTCGATTTCGCGGGCGGTTGCCTCGGAAACGTTCTTGGCCTGGGTCACCGAATGGCCGAGGAACACCTCCTGGCTGTTGTCGCCATAGGCGATCATGCCGAGCTTGTCGCTCATGCCCCACTCGGTGATCATCCGCCGCGCTTGGTCGGTCGCCATCTTGATATCGCCGGCGGCGCCGTTGGAGACCTTCTCGGGGCCGAAGATAATTTCCTCGGCCGCGCGGCCGCCCATCGCCATGGTGAGCTCGGACAGCAGCTTCGACTTCGACTTCGAGTAGCGGTCGCCCTCCGGCAGGCTCATCACCAGGCCCAGAGCGCGGCCGCGTGGGATAATGGTTGCCTTGTGCACGGGATCGCATTCCGGCTCGTGCATGGCGCACAGCGCGTGGCCTGCCTCGTGATACGCGGTCATCCGCTTCTCGGCCTCGGACATCACGAGCGAGCGCCGCTCGGTGCCCATCATCACCTTGTCCTTGGCGTTCTCGAACTCCAGCATCGCGACGACGCGCTTGCCCATGCGGGCGGCGAGCAGTGCCGCCTCGTTCACCAGGTTGGCGAGGTCGGCGCCGGAGAAGCCGGGCGTGCCGCGGGCGATCACCTTTGGATCGACGTCGGAGGCCAGCGGGACCTTGCGCATATGCACGCGGAGGATCTTCTCGCGGCCGTTCACGTCGGGGTTCGGCACCACCACCTGGCGGTCGAACCGGCCCGGCCGCAGCAGCGCCGGGTCGAGCACATCCGGCCGGTTGGTGGCCGCGATCAGGATGACGCCTTCGTTCGACTCGAAGCCGTCCATCTCAACCAGCATCTGGTTCAGCGTCTGCTCGCGTTCATCGTTGCCGCCGCCCAGCCCGGCGCCCCGGTGCCGGCCGACCGCGTCGATTTCGTCGATGAAGATGATGCAAGGGGCGTTCTTCTTCCCTTGCTCGAACATGTCGCGCACGCGCGATGCACCAACGCCGACGAACATCTCGACGAAGTCAGAGCCCGAGATGGTGAAGAACGGCACGTTCGCCTCGCCGGCGATGGCGCGGGCGAGCAGGGTCTTGCCGGTGCCGGGCGGACCCACCAGCAGCACGCCCTTCGGGATCTTGCCACCAAGTCGCTGGAATTTCTGCGGGTCCTTTAGGAACTCCACAATCTCCTGCAGCTCGCCCTTGGCCTCGTCGATCCCGGCGACGTCCTCGAACGTGACCCGGCCCTGCTTTTCCGTCAGCAGCCGAGCCCGCGACTTGCCGAACCCCATGGCGCGTCCGCCGCCGGCCTGCATCTGGCGCATGAAGAAGACCCACACACCGATCAGCAGCAGCATCGGGAACCAGGAGAGCAGATAGTGCAGCAGCGGGTTGACGTCGGCGTCCTCCGGCTTGGCGATCACCCGCACGCCGTGGCTGGTCAGCAGGTGGACGAGGGTCGGATCATCCGGCGTGTAGGTCTCGAAGGTACGACCGTCGGTGAACTGGCCGGACACCGTGCGGCCCTGGATGACGGTGTCGCGGACATGGCCCTGGTTCACTTCATTGATGAAGTCGGAATACGCCACCTGGGTGGACGAGGTGTGTGTGGTGCCGGGCTGGAAGAGATTGAACAGCACCACGAGTAACAGGGCGATGATCACCCAAAGCGCAAGGTTGCGACCGAAGTTGCTCATGGCTGCCTGCTCGCCGTGTCTCCAGGACCCGAAATGCCCGTCATCTGCCCATGCAAGCGTCGAGCCGGCCCCTCTTGTCGATCACAACATAGGGCTTCGCGCGCCGTCGCGCATCCCCGATCGTATGGTGGTCGCCCGATTGCGTTCACACAGCGAAAAATGATGGCGGGGGGCACAGGCCGGGCGGGGCGGGCTGAACAGGACCGGGACCGCGGCGCAGGCCTCGGGGGTCGGATAGCCGAGGTGCGGCACCGCAACCAATGTGCCTTCGCGGCGAAGAGCGGGGATGGTGCACAGCACGGCGGCGGGCAGGTCCGACCATCGCCGCAGCCGGCTGGCATCGGTGCCGAGCGGCCCAAGCGTAGTGTCGGGCGGCGGCGTTGCGTGCGAAGCCAGGCGGAACCGACGGTCCCACACCGCGCGGGGCGCCGCGGGAACCTCGGCTTGCATGGCCGCCTTCTCGCGCACGAGGAGCAGGCCCGGCCCAAGGCGGCCGGCGGCGAGCAGGCGCACCCCCGCCAGTGTCGCCGGCCGTGGGGCGGCGGCGACGGCTGCCACGGCGGCGGGATTCGGGGGGAAGTCGTTGCCTGCGATGGTCTGGATCAGCGCGGCGAGGGCTTCGGAGGGAACGGGCGGGAGATCGCCGGCACAAGGCTGGCCATGACGGTGCGATGTTGTGGATGGCGTGGGAGAGAGCAGCGCGAACCCCTCGTACCGGAGCGTGACTACGGCTGCGAGTGCCGACCCGGCGGCAGTTTCTTGCCGGGCGCGCTCGCGGCTAGAAGCGACGGCAGCGGCGACCAGCGCAGTGGTCGCCGGCCCGATTCCGTCGCGATCGCTGCGCAGGGCACGCAGCCGTGGTCGCAAGGCGCGCGTATCCGTGTTGGTGGGATCCTCGGCCCACCCGATCCCCATTGAACCCAGCGTCTCACGCAGCCGGATCGGCGGGACTGATAGCAACGGACGGAGCAGTCGGAGGAACGTGGTCTCCACCACCGCGGCCATCCCTGCCAGCCCGGCGGTGCCGCTCCCCGCGAGGGCGCGCATGATCACCGTCTCGGCCTGATCCGTGGCGTGGTGGCCGAGCAGCAGGTGCAGGATGCCCTCGGCCCGGCAGGCCTCGGTCAGTGCCGCGTAGCGTGCCGCTCGGGCACGCTCGGCCAGGCCCGCGCCGTGCGCCAGGCCCGTCAGCGTCAGCACGCGTGCGGTGAGGCCGCGCGCGGTGAGTCGGGCGGCGGCCTCGGTCGCCTCGCGCGAGGACTCCGGCCGTAGTCGGTGGTCGACGATCAATGCCAGCACGGCACCTGCACGCGCTTTGGCCCAGGCGTCCGCGAGCACGGCCAAAGCCATGCTGTCGGCTCCGCCGGAGACCGCCGCGGCGAGCCGCGGCGCGGGCCCGAAGGGGCCGAGCGGCTCCATCAGCGTCGCAAACTCGGGATCACTGATGCCCGGCATTCCGACGGGCGAGCGTGAGCGCAGTCAGCGCATAGGACAACAGCGATGCCGCCGGGCCGAGCGTGCGACCGCGGGCGATTTGCACGGCTCTGATGGCAGCCAGCGCTGCCTCCACGCTTGGCGGGCGGAGAGCCCGGGAGCATGAACCACCCATCGAGAAACACTAAGGCATAACAAGGTTGATCCTGGGAAAATAGATCCGATAGCGCCGTGCATCACGAGTAAGTAGCGTCAAGCCAGCAGTGGCAGCGTGCGCACCAATGAAGAAATCATGCAGCACACCCGTCCGGGTCCCGCCGGCAGCCCGGTACCGCTGGAACACTTTGCCGGCGAGAAAAAGAGCCGGTCGCGGCATGGTCGCAATGTCTATCTCGGCCTCATTCAGGACAGCATCCAGCGCTTCGATCGTCGCGAAGCGCACCGACAACTCGGCGTAAACGACGTCATTAATCGCCAGCGCGCCCCTGATCGCAGCGGCATCCAATTGCCCGACCGACCAGTCCGCCCATCGCAGATCGTTGGTGACAACGTCCAGCAGAACATTGGTATCGACGAGCGTTACGCTCATCCGTCGCCCCGCGCAAGCGCCATGATCTCGTCCGTCCCAAGTCCTGAGCCGGCGCGCCCGCGGAGTGCATCGAAACGGCTTCTTGGCCGCTTGCCATCAGCCTTCACCAGGATGACGCGACCATCGGACGCCAACAAGAAATCGACAGCGTTGCCCGGCTCGATCCCCAGCCGATCACGCACGGGTTTGGGGATCGTGACCTGCCCCTTGCTTGGTAACCGTCGTTGCCATGATTAACCCCCGTAATACCGCTCTAATGAGCGGTATTACATAGCAGCCGCCCCCGCAACCGCAAGTCCGAACCGCGTTAACGGTGTATCGTGGTGTTCCTCTATTCGCTGATCGTTGACGCAGTGGCTTGGCGGTGGTGTCTGGCAGGCTATCGTGAGGACACAGGGGCGCCAGTCGCGCTGGTGCGAGAGGGAGCCTTTGATGCCGTCCGGCAGCACAGAGACAAGCAGGTATGCCGCCGGGCGGGACAACGTCCGTGTGCCGCCCGGCGCCCGTTCGCAGTTCCTGACGTATTTCCCTTCGATCATGCTGCCGATGTTCCTGGCGGCGCTGGACCAGACGGTGGTGGCGACCGCGTTGCCGGACATCGCCGGATCCTTGGGCGAGGTGGAGCGGGTTTCCTGGATCGTGGTGTCGTATCTTGTGGCGAATACGATCGCCGCGCCGGTCTATGGCAGGTTGGGCGATGCGCTGGGACGGCGGCGCATGATGTTCGTGGCGATCGGGGTGTTCATGGTCGCCTCGCTGTTGTGCGCGGCGTCCGGCAGCATCCTGATGCTCACGGGCGCGCGGCTGCTGCAAGGGCTTGGCGGCGGCGGGCTGATGACGCTGTCGCAGGCGCTGATCGCCGAGGCGGTGCCGCCCCGGCAGCGCGGCCAGTATCAGGGGTATCTGTCGGGCACCTATGCCACCGCGGCGACATTCGGCCCGGTGGCGGGCGGATTCCTGACAGAGCATTTCGGCTGGCCGTCGGTGTTCCTGGTGAACCTGCCGCTGGGGGTGGTGGCGATGGCGCTGGTGCTGCGGCTGCCGGCGCATCGCGAACGCTCGGGCGGGCGATTTCGGTTCGACGTGTGGGGGACGGTGTTCTTCGCCGGCTTCATTGCGCCGTTGCTGCTGGCGTTGGAACGCGCTCAGCATTTCGATCCGCGAGCGTTGCCGGCCATCGCGGCGCTGGTTGCCGTGGCGTTGGGCTCGGCGGTGTTGCTGGTGCGGCAGGAAAGGCGCGCCCCATCGCCGTTGTTGCCGGTGCAACTGTTTCGCCAGGCGGGCATCTGGCGCACCGACCTGATGGCGGCGTGCGTCGCCGGACAGACGGTTTCGCTGGTAAGTTTCCTGCCTATGTATCTGCAGGTGGTGCGCGGGGCGACGCCGGCCGGTTCAGGGTTTTTGCTGATGCCGCTGACGGTCGGCATCTCGTTCGGCTCATTGTTCACCGGGCGGATGATTGCGCGGACCGGCTACACCGCAATCATGCCGTCGATCGGCCTGGCGATCAGCCTGGCGACGCTCGTGTGTCTGGCGTTGTTTGCGCCCGAGCTGACGCGGTCGGAGATGATCGCGGCGCTGGCAGTGATCTCGTGCTGCACGGGCACGGCGATGCCGGTGGTGCAAATGACGGTGCAGGTGGTGGCGGGCCCGAAGTTCCTGGGCGCCGCTGCAGCTTCGGTGCAGTTCTCGCGGTCGGTGGGCGCGGTGTTCGGGACGGCACTAGTGGGCGCGGTGCTGTTCGCGTTGCTGGCGGCGCAGGATCCGCACACGGCGGCGGTGTTCGCCGATCTTGTGGAGCGCGGGCAATCGGCGCTGGGTGGGCTGGCGGCGGGCCAGCGTGCGGTGGTTCAGGCGGAGATCGCCGATGCATTCCGCGCGGCGTTCCTGACGGTCTCGACATTCACCGCCAGCGCCTTGTTGCTGGCATGGTGGTTGCCGGTGCGACGGATCTGAAGAACGAGCTCTGCGCACTCTGCGCCTCTGCGGTGAATCCCTCCGACCTGCACGCAAAAGGTTCACCGCAGAGACGCAGAGTGCGCAGAGTTGTATTTTCACTCGACCAGCCTCGTGCGCAACAACTCACGGAGCGCCACATCGAGTCCAAGCTGAAGCTCCGCATAGCGATCGAAACCGCCATAGGCGTCGTCGATCGCCGCGAAGGCAGCATCCAGCAGCTCGGGATGCACCAGCAGCAGCTTCGCCGCGATGTCCGGGGGCAGGCCGGCGGCGACGTCCGCCTCACCGCGCCACAGCCGGTTGCTGGCGAGATAATCCTGCATCACCGCCTCACGCGGGGCGCCGAGCACGGTCAAGATCAGCGCAGCACCAAACCCGGTGCGGTCCTTCCCCGCTGAGCAGTGGAACAGCAGCGCACCATCCTCGCTCAACAGCAGATCGAACATCGTGCGATAGCGATGCGCCCAATCGAGCGCATACGCGGTGTACGCTTGGTGCATCAACGCCAGCACGTCCTCGCCGGTGGCCTCACGGGTCGCCAGGATGTCGCGCAGGCTGGCGCCGACCGAAGGCTCGATCGGCAATGAATGGATACTCGCGCCATCAAGCCGGGTGGGCCCGGCGGCACGCTCCACCGTTCCGCGCAGGTCGCAGACAGTGCGCACGCCCAGCGCCACCATCGTGTCCGCATCAGCCGCGGTCAGCGCCGACAGCGCGGCGGCGCGATACACGCGGCCGAAGCGCACGCGCCCGCCGGCGGCCGGCCAGCCGCCGAGGTCGCGCACATTCGACGCGCCAACCAGCGGGACCGGCCGCGGCAGCTCCATCAGCGCTTCATGCCTTCGACCGCCTCGTGCAGACGCTGCGGATCGACGTCGATGGAAACGCCAGCCCGTTCCACCTGCAACAGCATCGCCGATCTCGAATCGCGATCGCCCCACCCACGGTTCAGCGCCTCGGTCATCTCGGCCAGCACCAGATTTGCGAGCCGCATCGGCACGCCCACCTCGCGCCCCAGCGCGCAGGCCAGGGACACGTCCTTGTGCGCCAGCCTCAGCGCGAAGGCGGGCGGGTCGTACTGGTTGGAAAGGAACTGATCCGGCATGCCGTCGAACGCGCCGCGCCGGCCGAGCGCGCCTTGGCGCACTGCCTCCCAGATCGCCAGCGGCTCGATGCCGGCTTTCACGCCCATGGTGAACACCTCGGCGAGGCCGGTCGTCAGGATATAGCCCAGGCAGTTGTGCACCAGCTTGGCCACCGAGCCGGCACCGATCGGCCCGACATAGCGTGCCTGGTCGCCGATCCCGTCCAACACCGGTTTCCATTTGTCGAACACCGCCTGCTCGCCGCCGACCCAGATGGCCAGCTTGCCCGAGGCCGCACCGCGCGGGCCGCCGCTGACCGGCGCATCAAGCGCATGCGCGCCCTTTTCGGCAAAGGCCGCATGCACCTTGCGCACTGTTGCCGGCGCATTCGTGGTCAGGTCGAGGAACGCTGCACCAGGACGAATACCCGATAGCAGACCCTCCGGCCCTAACGCCACCGCCTCGACCTCCGGCGGGCCGGGCAGCGAGGCGAAGATCAGCTCGGCCTGCTCGGCCACGGCTTGTGGTGTGTCGGCCCACACCCCGCCGGCGGACAAATGGCTCGCGGCCGAGGCACGGCGGATGTCGTTCACCACCAGCTTGTGGCCGGCCTTCTGCAGATTGGCGGCCATGCTGGCCCCCATCGTGCCGAGCCCGATGAAGCCGATCTGCATGGCGCTACTCGTTCTCCTCGAACACCTCGCGCGCGACGTTGGCCGCGGTCATCGCGCAGGGCCAGCCGCCGTAGAACGCGACATGGGTGATCATCTCCGCCAGTTGTTCTTTCGACAGGCCGTTGGCCAAGGCGCGCTGAAGATGGCCGCGGAGCTGCTCGGGGCGGTACGTTGCGACCAGCACGGCACAGGTGACCAGGCTGCGGTCGCGCTTCGAAAGCTCCGGGCGCTCCCAGATGTCGCCGAACAGCCACTGCTCGGTCGCTTCGACCAACTTCGGCACGGTGTTGCGCACGCGGTCACGCGCCGCGCTCGAGGGCTGCTTCGCCATGAGGTTCCTCCTGCCGTTGATCCAGCCCGATATTGCACACCGGCGAAGCGGGGATGTCCAACTTCGCTGGCAGGGCCTGACATGCTGCGCCCGCGCGTGTGCCGCATTGCGAGCGCAACGTCATGAGCCTGCCACGAGGCGACTCGGAAAGTCCGATACAGGAGATTCGCACCTCCGGTTCGATGAGCGGGGACGGGAAACGGCCCGCTTAACTTCCTGCGGCTCACCCCTCCATCCGCCAAATCAACGACAGCACCTGCTCTCGCGCGGCCACGAACTCGCGGCTCGACTTGATCGCCCGAATATCCCGCCCCTCCGGTTGACGGCAGAAGTCCACCTTCAAATGTTCCACGATCCGCCCCGGCCGAGGCGACATCACCACGACATCAGTCCCCAAATAAACTGCTTCCTCCACACTATGGGTGATAAACACCACGGTCATCCCGCTCCGTCGCCAGACCGAGTGCAGTTCCTCCTGCATCCGCTCCCGCGTCAGAGCGTCCAGCGCCCCGAACGGCTCGTCCATGAGCAGCAGCTCCGGGTCATTCGCCAATGCGCGGACGATTGCCAGCCGCTGCTGCATTCCGCCGGACAACTCGTATGGATAGCGACGGCGGAACTCCCACAACCCCACAGTCCGGAGATACTGCTCGACGATCGCCGCCCGCGCTGCCGAATCCATCCCGCGCACCCGCGGCCCGAACCCCGCGTTCTCCGCCACCGTCATCCACGGAAACAGCGCTGGCTGCTGAAAGACCACCCCGCGGTCCGGCCCAGGTCCGCCGACTGGTCGCCCGCGTAGCGTTACCTCGCCACCGCTTGGCCGAATGAACCCTGCCAGCGTTTGCAGCATCGTCGTCTTGCCGCATCCCGACGGCCCGACGATACAGACGAAATCACCGGGCCCGAAGGACAAGTTGACTCGTTCCAGCGCCAGCACCGCCGAGGCACCCGACCCATACTGCACGGTCAAGTCACGGAAAGCGACGAACGGACTCCCCGCCCCTTCATTCGCAGCCCCGGCCGGCTGCGTCGTCTCAGGTCGAAACAGCACGCTGCAAGAACGTCGTGTTGGTGCCCTTCTGGAACACGGCGAGCCCCGGCGCCGAGCGGATGCTCTTTTGCTGCGCAAGGAACTGCGCAGTGTGCATCAGCACCCCGGTAAACTTTCCCGGCTGACGCGGCTTCCCCAGCCATTCCGGTGACAACTGATCCTTTTGCGAGACGAAATCGTACTCCTCCATATCGTGCTTCGCAACATCGGCCGTAACGCCAGCTTGCTTCCCCACGATCTGCGCCGCATCGTCAGGCTTCGTCTTCCATAACGCGAGCGCTCGCCCATACGCCTTCAGAAATCCCACCACGGCGTCCGGGTATTTCTCGCTGAATGCCTTGTGCGCCACGATCAGGTCAGCAATCACATAGCCTGCGGCATCCAGCTCCTTATAGGTGGAGAACAGGACCCCACCATTCTCCAGCATCTTCGACTTTGCCGGCGCCCATACATACCCCGCGTCGATATCTCCCCGGTCCCATGCGGCGACCATCGCGTTCGGGTTCATGTCCAGTACTGTCACGTCGGCCTGCGTCAGCTTGTTCACCGCAAGGAACCCGAGCAATCGGAAATGCGAGGTGGACCCAAATGGCGTTGCCACTTTCTTGCCTTTGAAATCAGCCGGCGTATGGATGTTGTCCGATTTTCGCACCACCATGTCCTCTGCCGGACCGATATTATCGACCATGCCGATCAGCTCATACGGGATTCTCTGGCTCAGTCCCGCCGCGGTCGGAGACGATCCGATGGCCAACCCGATATCGAAGCTGCCGGCGGCCATGCCGGTATTGATCTCGGCCCCACTGCCCGTCTCGCTCCATTGGATCTTGGCGCCCGCCATCTGCTCGAACCAGCCTTCGCCCTTGGCGATCATCGTCGGCTTGGTCTCGACAAAGAACGCCACCCGGATGGTGTCCGGCGCCGCTGCCCGAGCGCGGCCGATACTGAACAGCGGCAGGCTCGCCGCTGCCCCCGCGGCCTGAAGCGCGCGGCGTCGTCCGATGGCAATCGCGTCTCGCATCCGTACTTCTCCCGTGTTTTTCTCCTGCCGATCAGGCCTTGCCCGCCCAGTGCACGACACGCCGCTCCGTCGCCAGCAAGACCCGGTCCAGCGCCAGACCCATGAAGCCGATCAGGATTATACCGACAAACACATAATCGGAACGCAAAAAGCGTCCCGCGTCCAGGATCATCCACCCCAACCCGGTGCTGCCGGCAATGATCTCGGCAGCGATCAGCGTGGCATACACCACCCCGATCGCCAACCGCGCGCCGGTGAAAATCTCCGGCAGTGCCGAGGGCAGCACCACATGGCGGAATATCTGCCATTCGCTCGCTCCCAGCGTCCGGGCCACCTGCAAGCGCTGGACCGAGGTGCCCTTCACCCCATCCATTGCCGCCACCGCCGAAACCGGCAGCGCCGTCAGGAAAAGCAGCAGAATTTGGGGCAGCTCGCCGATGCCGAACCAGACGATCAGCAGGACCAGATACGAAAGTTGAGGCAGCGGACGCAGGAACTCGATGAATGGACTGAATACCGCCTCGACCCGGCGATTATACCCCATCGCCAGCCCCAGCAGCGTTCCTACAGCCGCGCCGGTGACGAAACCGCCGAACACGCGCTCCAGGCTCAGCCCCGCATGCGCCCAAAGCGAACGCGACTTGTACCCATTTTGCAACAGATCGAGCAGCGCAGACCAGACCTCCCCAGGCCCCGGAAGAAACAGGTCGCTTACCCAGTCGAGCTGCGTTGCGACGATCCATGCAGCGAGAATCAGCCCGAGCGAAATCAGCGCCGGCCAATGCCGTCTCATTCCACACCGCGCCAATGGATCAGCGCGCTATCCGCTGCCAGCATCAGCCGGTTCAGCGACAATCCCAGCAACCCCAGTAAGATTACAGCCATGATGATAACGTCGTTACGCAGAAAATGGCTGGCGGAGAAGACCATCCAGCCCAGCCCGTCGGTCGCTGCCATCAGTTCTGCCGCCACAACGGTAGAGAACGCCACCGCCAGTGCAATCCGTGCGCCGGTGAAGATCATCGGCAGCGCCGAGGGCAGGATGACAAATCGGAACACCTGCCAGTCGCTCGCTCCAAGCGAGCGCGCAACCTGCAGTCTTTGCTCCCGCACCGAGCGCACTCCCGCCGTGGCGCTGCTGACCACGATCGGAAAGGCAGACAGGAACAACAACGCGATCTTCGACCCGTTTCCTGTTCCTAGCCAGAGGATGAGCAGAACCAGATAAGACAGCGGCGGCAGCGGGCGCATGAACTGCACGATCGGGTCGAGCGCTGACCGCAGCCTGGCCCGGTACCCCATCAGCAACCCGAGCGGGATCCCGACTGCGCAGGCCAGCAAAAATCCGACCCCGCAGCGATACAAGGTCGCCAGCACGTCCTGCCCGAGCGTGGTGTCGCGGTATCCATTGCGGAGAACATCGAGAAACGTAGCGGCGACAACGACAGGTCCGGGCAGCAGATCGGCCGGCGCAAGGCGGAATGCCGCGATCAACCCCCATCCGGCAAAACCGGCCGCCACGGCGCATACGCTCAACCAGCGCTCGGGGGCAACTCGCCGGGCATCCGATCTTGCCTGAGACGTCTCTGCGATCGAACCAGCCACCTAATCCGGACCTCGGCCGCTCAAACTTGCTGCAGATCCTCGAACAGCACCGGGATGAACTCCGCCACCGTCGGGTGGATGTGCATCGCCCGTTGCAGCACCGGATAGGGCGCCTTTGCGTACATCGTGTCCAGGACGCAGTGGACCGCCTCGTCCCCGCCGGTGCCCAGGAACGCAGCGCCCAGGATCTCTTGCGTGCTACCGTCCACCACAACTTTCATCATGCCGGCCGTCTCGCTCTTTTCATAAGCGCGTGACACATCCTCCATCGCGATGGAGCCCACCAGCACGTGTTGGCGGGCTGCCTTGGCCTCGGTCACCGTCATGCCGGCGCGGCCGAGCGGCGGGTCGGTGTAGAGCGCACAGGCATAGATCCTGTCCCGCACGCTGCGTCCGGCATTCTCCAGCAGGTTGGCTGCAACGATCTCCCCATCGTTATAACTCGTGTGGGTGAACGCGCCGCGCCCGTTGCAGTCGCCTAGCGCCCAGATTCCCGGCACGTTGGTTTGCAACGCTTCGTCGGTGACGATAAAGCCGTGCGCATCCAGCGAGACGCCGGTGTGCTCCAGCCCGAGATCGTCGGTGTTCGGCCTCCGACCGGTCGCCACCAGCAGGTGCGAACCCGTCGCCTCGCCGCCGGCAAATCGCAGCCCGAGACCATCGCTGCGGCGCTCGACCGATACTCCGGACGCGCCGAGCACCACACGGATCCCCTCGGCCTCGAGTATTCCCTTCACCCCCTCCGAGATATCGGGATCCTCGCGGGCAATCAGCCGCGGCGCCGCCTCCACGACGGTGACCTCCGCGCCGAACCGGCGGAACATCTGCGCGAATTCCAGCCCGACATAGCTGCCGCCCACCACCACCAGGTGCGCCGGCACGGCGGCGATATCCATGACCGTATTGCTCGTCAGATAATCGATTGTTTCGAGCCCAGGAATCGGCGGCACGCTCGGCCGGCCACCGACATCGAGGAAGATGTGCTCGCTCCGCAGCACGCGCCCGCCGACGCCGACCTCATGCGCCGCGACGAAGCGTGCCGTGTCCGGGATCACCGTAATACCTGCGGTCTGCCGCAGCGACCGCTCCACCCCCGCCCGGCTCGGCGCGACGATCGAGTCCTTACGCGCTTTGACCCGTGCCCAATCCACCGTGAGCGGCCCGCCGACCGAGAACCCGAATTCGGCACCCCGGCGCGCCATGTGGACAGCATAGGCGCTGGCGACCATCGCCTTGGTCGGCGTGCAGCCGGTGTTGACGCAGGTGCCGCCGAAGCGCCCCCGCTCGATGACTGCCACCCGCCAGCCGGCACCGGCAAGGCGCCGTGCCACCGACGGCCCCGCTTGGCCGGTGCCGACGACAATCGCATCAAAGCTGTCCATGCCGTTCGCTCCTCCCCCAAACCGAGCCGCCCGCGGGCTCATCCCCGTGTTATAGTCGCACCGTCATCGCTCGGACCCGGAGGAAACGATGGACGAACAACCCCGCCCCGCCCCCGGCGAGGTCACCGACCGGAACCTTGCCCTCGAGCTCGTCCGCGTCACCGAGGCGGCGGCACTCGCGGCCTCCCGCTGGATCGGCCGCGGCCAGAAGAACGAGGCCGACGGCGCCGCGGTCGAAGCCATGCGCAAGGCGTTCGACACTGTCGCCATCGACGGCACCGTGGTGATCGGCGAAGGCGAGATGGATGAGGCGCCGATGCTCTACATCGGCGAGAAGCTCGGCCAGGGCGGCCCGGAAATGGACATCGCCGTCGATCCGCTGGAGGGCACCACACTGACGGCGAAAGGCGGACCCAATGCCATCGCCACGGTTGCGATGGCGGAAAAGGGCGGGTTCCTGCACGCTCCCGACATCTATATGGACAAGATCGCGGTCGGCGGCGGGCTGCCGGACGGCCTCATCGACCTCGACGCCCCGGTCGGCGAGAACCTGCGCAACCTTGCCCGCGCCAAGAAATGCGACGTCTCCGATATCGTCGTCTGCATTCTCGACCGCGACCGGCACAAGGAGATTATCGCCAAATGCCGCGAGGCCGGCGCGCGGATCATGCTGATCAGCGACGGCGATGTGGCCGGCGTGATCGCGACGGCGATGCCGGAGAGCTACATCGATATCTACCTTGGGTCCGGGGGCGCGCCGGAGGGCGTGCTGGCGGCGGCGGCGCTGCGCTGCATCGGCGGGCAGATGCAGGGACGGCTGCTGTATGAGAACGACGCGCAGATCGAACGTGCCCGCTCGATGGGCGTCAGCGATCCCAGGCACAAATATACGATCACCGAAATGGCCAGGGGCGACGTGATGTTCGCCGCCACCGGCGTCACCGCGGGCGCGATGCTGCGCGGGGTCCGTCGCTTTGGCCATGGCGCCGTCACGCACTCGATCGTCATGCGCAGCAAGTCCGGCACGGTCCGCTACGTCGAGGCGCATCACAACTTCACCACCAAGACGTGGGTCCCAACCTGAGCCGGCCGCGACTCGTGCACGATCAGGTAAGGCGAGGGCGCCCGCCCGCCCATCGCCTTTCCGGATCCGCCATATGACAGAACCAGTCCTCGGCGTCCTGCGCAGCCTGACCGGCCGCCGATGGGTCTGGCGGCTCGGCGAGGAACGCGTCGGACTGGGCATTGCCCAGCGTGTCGGCGTGCCGGAGATCATCGGACGGCTGTTGGCGGTGCGTGGCATCGATGTCGAGGCCGCCTGCCACTTCCTTGATCCGACCATTCGCGCGTTGCTGCCCGACCCGTCGACTCTGCTCGACATGGACGCGGCGGCCGAGCGGTTGGCTGACGCGGCGATGCGCGGCGAGACGGTCGGGGTGTTCGGCGACTACGACGTGGACGGGGCCTGTGCATCCGCCCTGATGATTACCTTGCTGCGCGGTCTCGGCTGCACGGCGATGCACCACGTGCCCGACCGCATGACCGAAGGGCATGGCCCCAACATACCCGCCCTGCTTGGGCTGGCACAGCGCGGTGCCACGCTGGTTGTATGTGTCGATTGCGGCACCGCGGCGGGTGAGGCGCTGACCGCGCTGCGCGGGCAGGCGGACGTGATCGTGCTCGATCATCACAAGACGGACGGTTTGCCGCCGCCGGTGCTGGCGACCGTCAACCCGAACCGGCTCGACGATGCCTCGGGCCTGTCGATGCTGTGTGCCGCCGCGGTGGCGTTCCTGACGGCGGTGGCCACCGTCCGGGCGCTTCGCCGGCGAGGGGTGTTTGCCGGGCGGGCGGAGCCGGATCTGCTGGGGCTGCTCGATCTGGTGTGCCTGGCAACGGTCTGCGACGTGATGCCGCTGACAGGCGTGAACCGGGCGCTGGTGTGCCAGGGGCTGAAAGTGATGGCCCGTCGCGCCCGCCCCGGGATCGCCGCGCTGCTGCTGGTGGCGCAGACACGCGACCGACTGACGGCGGCGACCTGCGGTTATGGGCTGGGGCCGCGGATCAATGCCGCCGGACGGATCAGCGAGGCTGATCTCGGCCTGCGGCTGCTGCTGTGCGAGGACCCCGCCGAGGCAGCGGCGCTGGCCGAGCGGTTGGAGCTGGTGAACCGCCAACGCCAGGAGGTGGAGGCAGCGATCCAGGACACCGCCTTCGCTGCTGCCGCGCTGCAAGCCGAAGCTGGCCGTTCCGCGTTGGTCGTCTCGGGCGAAGGCTGGCATCCGGGGGTGGTCGGCATCGTGGCGGGTCGGATCAAGGAGCGCTTCAACCGGCCGACCTGCGTGGCGGGAATCGCCGCCGGCACGGCCAAGGGCTCGGGGCGCTCGGTGCCGGGGATCGACCTGGGAGCGGCGGTCATCGCGGCGCGGCAGGCGGGAATCCTGGCCACCGGCGGCGGCCACCCGATGGCGGCCGGGTTCTCCTTGGCGGCACCGCAGTTGGCGGCATTCCACGCCTTCCTCGACGAACGGCTGAGTGCCGCGTCTCTGTTGCCGGCAGCCGCCGACCTCGCGGTTGAGGGCACGCTGGCGGTACCGGGTGCGACCGCCGAGCTGGCGACGCATCTGGCCCGGCTGGCGCCGTTCGGCGCCGGCAACGAGGAGCCGGTCTTCGTGGTGCAGCGGGCCCGTGTGGTGCGTGCCGACCGGGTGGGGCGTGAAGGGACGACCATCCGCGCCTTCGTCGAGGGCGAGGCTGGCGGACCGCGCCTGAAGGCGATGCTGTTCCGCGCCCGTGATGGGAGGCTGGCGGAGGTGCTGTTGGGCGGCGGCGTGCCGCTGCATCTGGCCGGCTGTCTGCGGGCCGAGGCCTGGAACGGCAGCATTGGCGTGGGCTTCTCGGTGACCGATGCGGCGCCGGCGTGAGACCGCCCGAAGGATCGACTCTCCCGCGTTCGCCCCCACCCGTCATGGCCGGCCTTGTGCGCCTTGTGCCGGCCAATCTCCCGCCAGTTCCGGCACGCCGGCGGAGCGTCATTCTTTCGGGCAGTTGGTTTGACACGGCCGGGTTGACCCTGTGCCGGGCGCTCCGCTACCCAGCGCCGCGCCGTCCCGTTCGTCTAGAGGCCCAGGACACCAGCCTTTCACGTTGGTAACACGGGTTCGAATCCCGTACGGGACGCCATTGATATTCCTACATGTTGTGTCTCTCGAAGCGAGCTTCGGGCCATGCGGCAAATTTACGGCATACCTGGTGCGAGCAGAGGCGCGCGTTCTTGATCCGTTCTGCGCGGTGCCCCTTCCCGCTGCTACTGACGCGGCCGTTCTGATCCCGATCAGTGCCCGGTGTGATCACATGAAACGGGTGATGACGATCGGACAGACGCGCCGCTTATGCAATGCAAGGCATGCCAACGCTAACCGCGACCGGAGCGCGCGAATATAGGCCTTCTCAGCGATCCAGTACTGGCGGGTGTCCTCTGCTGTGAGTTTGCCATGTCGCAAGCGGATCATCGCCGCAGGTGTCAGAAACGTCGGAGCACCAATAACTGGCGAGCGGTTTTGCGCATCTGCGGTCAACATGGCAGGCGTGATCGATGGGATTTCGGCGCCCGGTCCGGTAGCGAGCGGGGAGCCGATCGAGGCGAGGTAGTCACGGGCCCGCCGGCAATAGATCACGGAGCGCAGCGACATGCTGTCTTCGCCGTAGCCGGCGCGATACTTCATCAGCGTGTCGCAGAGGCGGCGGCCGGTCGCCTGCCAGGCACCAGCCAAGTACTTTACGCCCAGCCGGATGTTGGTCGCCGGATCGGCCAACTGCTCCAGGCTGCCCCGGAAACCCAGCATGGCCGCAGTTGATGGCCGCACCTGCATAAGTCCGACTTCTCCCGCCGCACCTCGCGCTTCTGGCTCGTAGGCACTCTCTACCGTGGCAACGGCATCGGCGAGAGCGGAAGGAAGACTGTATTGAGCTGCCATCGCGTTCAGAAGCGACGCGTAGCGGATGCGCCCGACGGCCACCGGATCCGTCGGCGGATCCGCGTGTGCGGCCTGGATGAGGAATAGTAGGACGAGGGCGGCGCGGAAGATCATGCTGGATGGCAGTCCTGGAGGCCGTATCGAAATAGCGGGATTTCTTGCGGCCCGACAGTCTGCGGGATTACGTCGCGGACGTCGAGTGCGCGTGTAGGCGGTGCGTCCATTATCCCCTGGGGCTGATGGCGGTTAGCGGCCTCGCCGGGATGACTATCGCAAGCCTGATCGTCCAGCTCAGATGCAAGAACTGCGGCCGGCGGGCCACCTGGATTGCGGCGCCGCTCTATATCCAGAATCCGCTTGACACACGATTCCGGATCCGGAAGATTGCGGCAAGGCAATCTACTCGTTACCGGCGCACAATGGGGGGACAGATGGGAACATCGATCATGAAAAAGCTACTCCTTGCGGCCGTAACGACGGCCTTGGCAGGAGCTGTCGGCACCGCGCACGCCAACCTGGTCAGTGATGGCGACTTCAGCTCCCCATACGGCGGCAGTAGCTTTACAACCTATGCTGGTGGCTCGACCATCGGCCCCTGGACAGTGACAGGCGGCAGCGTTGATCTGATCGGCGGATATTGGCAGGCGCCCAACGGGACCGTTGGCAGCGTCGATCTGGACGGTGATTCGCCGGGCGGCCTGACTCAGACCATCGCCACCACGCCCGGCCAGTCCTACAACTTGAGCTTCTATCTTTCTGGTAATCCCGATCCCTCCGCAGCCACCACCTATCCGAACCCCAAGACGCTGGATGTCTCGGCGGGGTCGGCGTCGCCAATCTATAACTACACGGTTGCGGCGAGTAACACGCACGCCGACATGTACTATGTGCCGGAAAGCTTGACCTTCACTGCGGACAGCAGCAGCACGCTCATCTCATTCACCAGCGCTGATTGCTGTGGTTCGCCGTACGGTCCGGTGATTGGCGATGTAGTCGTGTCACCCGTGCCTGAGCCCGCCTCTCTCGCACTGCTCGGCACGGGCCTCGTCGGCCTCGGCCTGATCCGTCGCCGAACTGATCGCTGACAGGAGGGCGGCGTTCCTCTGAGCGCCGCGCTCGCCTACTACGACCCAGAGGGGCGGCTCATGTATGCCGGGCGAGCCGGCATGGGCTTGAGCGAGGGCGAGCTTGAGCGCATGTGGCGCCGATTGCAGCCACTCGCCAGCCGGACGAGGCCCCTCGACGTTGCCCCACCTCGCGCAGGCCGCTCCGGCTCGCAGCTGGAGCTATCGCGGGTGCACTGGGTACGGCCGGAACTGGTTGTCGAGGTCAATTACCTTACCTGACCTGGACGCTCCACAATCTGCTGCGCCAGGTCGCGTATGTCGGGCTGCGCGAAGACAAGCCCGCGCGTGACGTGCGACGACCGGTTCCGCATCTCAGAGTCCGACTCGAATCGGCTCATGAACGAGCGATCCGGCGTGTCAGCAGCATGACCGATGCGGCGTAGAGGAAGGCGGTGGCAGAGGCGATTGTCGCCTCGAAGTCCTTGGCGAGGCGGCGGT
>Ga0335074_10002787_pt1 | contig 23812 bp, 21 predicted proteins | sample Lox_Sample_23_FD_206715 | JGI IMG/M metagenome (GOLD analysis project Ga0335074, IMG submission 206715) | Soil microbial communities from Loxahatchee National Wildlife Refuge, Florida, United States - Lox_Sample_2.3 | ecosystem: Environmental > Terrestrial > Soil > Wetlands | place: USA...
CACGAGGTCGGCCCGGCTGACGATGCCGACGACTTTCCCTCCCCGCACCACGGGGAGTCGCTTGATTCGCTTACGCTGCATCAGCGCCGCAACTTCGGAGAGCGGGGTATCGTCTTCGACGCACACCACGTTCGGAGTCATGACTTCCGAAACGCGACGGCCGTGCGTCTGAACATATCGCTCGGCCTGGCGTCCCGGGAAGAAGAAGCTGGCAAACCAGCCTGGCGCTTCGCCTTCGGTGCCCGTCTCCACTCGGCGCAAAAGGTCGCCCTCCGTCAGCATTCCCACAGCCCGCCCTTCCGAGTCGATCACCGGCAGCCCACTCACCCGGTGGTCGATCATAAGCCGGATGGCTTGGGCGAGCGGCGCGTCCGGGCTGATCGCAACGATGGATCGAGACATGAGTTGTGCAGCAAGCATTGGTAGCTCCCGATTTTTGGCACGTGCCGTGCCCAGCTAGTGCACTACCTCGCACCCAGCGGCGCCGAGTGCGGAGCGGTCGCAAATCACTATGTTGGCCCGTTCGACGGTAATGGTGCCGTGCCGGCGCAGTTGGGTCAGGCCACGGCAGACGGTCTCGATCGTCAGCCCAAGATAATCGGCAATGTCGGCGCGCCCCATCGGCAGTTCGATAGATGCGCGGCCGTTCGACTTCATGCGGCCGGCCATCTCCAGAAGGAAGCTGGCAATACGCTCGGACGCCGTCTTGCGCCCCAGCAGCACCATGCGTTCGCGCCCGGCGCGGAGCTGGCCAGCCGTGATCTCGCGTAGCCGGCGGGCGAAATCCCGGTCCCGGTCGGCGCGTGCTTCGAGGTTGCGCCGGGGGTAACGGCGAAGCGTGACCGGTGTCACCGCTTCTGCCGAGAAATCATGCTCCTCCAATGCCTCCCACCCGAACAGGTCGCCGGCGAACAGGAACTCGCCGATCTGGCGGCGGCCATCCTCCATCAGCTTGACAGTCCGGACACATCCGCTGACGACCAAGTAGCAGTGCCCTGCCGGATCGCCCTGGGCGACGATCTCCTCGTCGCGGTCGGCGCGCACGGTCATCGCCTGTGGGTCTAGCGGCTCCGGCACATGCGAATTGGTTGGCGGGGGCGTCATGCCGCTTGCGCCATGCCAGATGGCAGGCATTGACTGCCGGTTCATTGTCTGGGCTGTAGCGAACATCCGTTCCTCCGTGCTCCATCCGTGTTTCGCTGTGGCAAGCCTTACAAGGGAGCGGAACGGCCGGAAATTAGGTATGCTTCGTACGCGATCCTACGTACGGTCGGCTCGATGAGCTCGCCAGAGACTGTTCATGTCGTGGATGACGACCCGGCGGTGCGTGATTCGCTTCGCGTGCTTCTCGAGTCGGTCGGGTTCGCAGTCCGCACGCACGACAGCGCCCAGGCGTTTCTGATATTGGCACCGGAGCTCAAGGGCTGCGTGCTGACCGATGTCCGGATGCCCGAGATCGATGGGCTCGAGCTGCAACAGCGCCTAAGCGAGTGCGGCGCCCCGCTGGCCGTCATCGTTATGACCGGGCAAGGCGACGTCCCCGTGGCGGTTCGCGCGATGAAAGCGGGAGCAGTGGACTTTCTCGAGAAGCCGTTCAACGACCAGGAGCTCCTCGGCGCAGTGCGCCGGGCGCTGGAGCAAAGCCAGCAACTTCGGGAAGCGGAGTCCGCGGCCGCGGCGGCTGCTACCCGACTTGCTGCGCTGACGCCGCGGGAACGCGAGGTGTTCGACCTGCTTGTTGCCGGACGGCCCACCAAGGCCATCGCGAAACAGCTCGGCGCCAGTCCGCGAACGATCGAGGTGCATCGTGGGCGCGTGTTCGAGAAGCTAGGGGCCCGCAGCCTTCCGGACCTTGTCCGACTGATGCTGGCCGCCGAACCCAAGGCCGCACGACGAAGCCCGCCCTAGAGAATGTTGCTTCCCCTACCCACCACGAGCGCCGTCAGGGCCGGCCGTGACTCGGCCAGTTCGGCCTGTAAAGCGGATCGGTGTCGACCCACTGCAGCATATTATCCTCAACATGCCGAACCCCGGCGATCCTCTCGGCCGCCACGATCATCGCCCTCCGCTGGGCCGCGGAGCGGACATAGCCCCAATAGTGAACCACCCCATCCTGCACGAGCACACTGATGTCGGCAGGCAGAGGCGCCCAGGATGGGTGAGCCTTCAATTCGGCCAACAGTGCGGCGCGAATATCGCTGTCACTCTGCTGTCGCGGCGCGCCGATACGTGACGCGAGGCTGCGCAGCAGGTCCGCACGGCTAACGATGCCCTTGAGTTTGCCCTCCTGCACGACAGGAACACGTTTGATCCTGCGCGATTCCAACAAAGTCGCGATATCTTCCAGCGAGGTCGTTTCGGCGATTCTCACGACATCTGTCGTCATTACCTCCCCAGCGGTCATGCCATGCGTGCGGACATACTCCGCCGCATCGCCCTCATTGGTGCCGAAGAGTTGCAGCCAGTGGCGTCGTCGCCGCTCCGTCCCGGTCTCAGGCCGGCGCAGCAGATCGCCCTCGCTGACCATTCCGACGACCGCCCCGTCTTCCACAACAGGGAGGCCGCTGATGCGGTGTGTGAGCATCAACCGCACCACGTCTTCAAGCGGCGTATCTGGATGGACCAGGACGACATCGGTCGTCATGATCTCACTTGCCTGCATAACGCGTTCTCCTGTCTGTGGCAGAGCTAACAAATGGGCTCGACTGATTGGCAATGCCTTGACGTGCGTCAATCAGCGTATTTGCTCTCTCAGTATCGCTGCAATGCCTGCCGGAAGAGCCGCTGTGCCGTACGACCGAAACCAGGATTTGCCTGCGGCAGTTCAGCATGTGCTGCCGCCGCACGCCCAGGATATCTATCGGGCCGCCTTCAACAATGCCTCGCATCAGCGGGCCATGTCGGGTACGTTGGATGAAGCCAGCGTGCATCGCATCGTCTGGGGGCGGTCAAGCGGCAATTCTGCAAGCGAGGCGGCGTCTGGGTTCCCCGGGACACCTCGGGCGAAGCGTTCGCCGACTGGCGCCGCTAACCTGCGGCGTGGCTATCCCCCTGCCGTGATGCGAACGGCGGGACCGAGATCGAATATGGCGACTGGAAGGCCTCCGGCGCGCGTCGCGCGGCTTCGGACGCCGATGCGGTCTCTGCTCGCGCCAGGTCGTGAGCAGAGACAATCTCCCGCCAGAGGGCCTGCACGCTTTGTGCAGTCGCGTGGGCAACCAGGCAATGCCCCGCCCCGTCCAGCGCTGTGAGGGCAGCGCCCGGCTCGGCCCGGACACGCTGCAGCGCCTCGTTAATTGCCTCCAGGCAGGCGGCGATCTGCTCACGTGCCTGCAGGTGGGTGTGCCGCAACATGTCATCCAGCCACAATGCACGCACACCTTGCGCTGAGGCAGCAACAGGCTCGCGGCCAAGCTCGAAGAACACCGAGACTGCCGGCAGGAAGCCTTGCATGAACGATAGAATGGCCCGCGCCTCCTCCAGATTACAGCCAACCAGATGTCGGCTTGGCGTCTGGAACGTGGGCTCAGCGCGATAAAAGCCAAGTGTACCGGAGATCTGCTGCTCAAGCCACCGCCGGACTTCCGGGGGCGCCTCTTGGATCTGCTCAGGCGACAACGTGATGCCAACCATTTTCTGAATTCCTCGTGTTGGAGATGAGCCAATCGAAAGGCTTGGCTTCCCGCCTATACTTGCGCAGCACCGGGCCCCATGGCCCGATGCACCGGCTTTACCCATTTTGCGAGATGGGGCCCGAGCTCATGGTCGGGTGTCTTGACCAGGTCTTTCTTCAGAGTCGCGACGAGCGCGGCCCGGGTGGCAACATAGAGACGGTTGCGAATCGCCGCCAGGACGTGGGCCGGCGCCACGACGATGAGCTCGTCGAACTCGGCGCGGGCCGCCGCCGCATTGAGCTCATCTCCAATCAGATGCGCAAACTTCTGCTTCTCCATTCGATGCAGGTCGTGCCGCGGCATCTCTGCGTGAGCCGCTGACGATCCAGTATGGAATGAAGCGCCCGGATGATCGGACCCTAGCGCCGCTGACTGTTTATGGGCCGAAATCGAGTCCAACGCCCTGTCACTGCGGAACGCATTATCTGGAGCTGGCCGTATAAACCGCGCATGCTCGCCGTCGGCGACGACGATCAGCAGGTTACGAGACTTGAACACGGTTTTGAATCCTCCCCTCAAACAAGCTCAGGCAGACTCCACCCTGATAGCGGAGGACTCATTGACGTAGGTCAATCGCAGCCGCGTTATTCAGCGTTTTCGCGCCGCCGGATCATCGATTCCCCTCGACGGCGATCGCCAACCGCGCCGGAAAGTAACGAGGATGATCTGCTGAACTTCGTCCGCGGCCATCACTGAATTCCGAACAGCCTTGTTGTTGGCTTGACACAAGCCTCCGAATCGCCGGTGGAGAATTAGGGACGCTCCCACGGCTTGGCGAGGCTAAACAGCCTGGTCCGATGATCATAGCGGCCCCAGCCGGTGACCGCGGTCAGCGTATGCTCGGCATCGCTTGTCCCCAGGTGATCTTCCAACTCCTCCAGGAAACGGCTGCGTGGTGCCTGGTGACTCGGGCGATCTTCCAGCACGCGCCGGATGTAAGCAGCAAGCGGCACCGAGCGCAGCAAATGCTCGGCGAACAATCTGCTGCGACCCTCAATTCCCGATGCCGCAAGCGCCCGTCCCGCGGCCGTCAGGTGCAGCATCCCTTCTCGCAACTCGACGAAGCCCAGCATCTGCGCCACTTCCGCCACGCGAAACAGCCCGGCCACATTCAGGTGCAGGCACGCCGTCAACGCGGACAGCTCGGCGCTGCCATCGAACGGAGGCTCAGACAGCGCTTCTGTAAGTCCGACGATTCTCGGAGCCCCGATAAGCGGAAGCCACGTGGTCAGGCCAACGGTCGTCCCGGAATTCCCGGTGCCGTGCGCAGGCGCAGGCCCGGCAGTCATGCGGGCATAGATATCATCCACAATCGCCCGGAATGCCGAAGCGAGACGATCGCGAGGATGCGGCAGCGGCACCGCGATCTGTGCACCAATCCGTCCAGGATTCGACGACATCACCAGAATGCGGTCGCACATGAAGACTGCTTCCTCGATATTGTGCGTCACCATCATAATCGCACGGATCGCCAGCTTGCGCTGGGACCAGAGATCGATCAGGTCGGAGCGAAGCGTCTCCGCGGTCAGCACATCGAGGGCGGAGAATGGCTCGTCCATCAGCAACAGGTCTGGTTCGACCACCAGTGCGCGCGCAAAGCCCACCCGCTGACGCATCCCGCCAGACAACTCGCGCGGATAAGCGTTCTCGAAGCCATTGAGGCCAATGAGGCCGATCGCTGACAAAGCACGGCGCCGGGCCTCGGGCTCGGGGACCTGCTGGGCGTCGAGCCCGGCCTGTACGTTCTGCAGGACGGTCAGCCAGGGGAACAGCGCAAAGGTCTGAAACACCATCGCGATGCCCTTCGAAGGCGCGCTCAGCGCCTGACCCCGATAAAACACCTCACCGCGTGTCGGCGGCACCAATCCGGCAACGATGCGCAGCAGCGTGGATTTGCCGCAGCCCGAACGGCCAAGCAGCCCGACGATCTCCCCCTCGGCAATCGTGAAATCAATGTCGTCGAGCACAACCTGCGATCCACCGGACGGACGCGGAAACTCGCGGCTAGCATGGGCGACCCTCAGCAGCGGCCCATCCACCCTAATCGTCCCGTCAGGGCGAGCAATAATCGTATCCATCAGTCGAGTCGCAGATGCCGCTCGCCATACGCATACAGCGGACGCCATAGCAGGCGATTGAACAGAATCACCATAAGCGACATCACCGCGACGCCGAGCACGATCCGCGGATAATCACCCGCTGCCGTGTTCTGGGCAATGTAGGCACCGAGGCCGTGCGCCGAGATGCTAGTATTGCCCCACGAGACGGCTTCGGCCACGATACTGGCGTTCCATGCGCCGCCGGAGGCAGTGATCGCACCGGTTATGAAATAAGGAAAGATGCCTGGCAGAATGGCCTGCCGCCACCATTGCCAGCGTCGGAAGCGGAATTCGGCCGCCGCTTCCAGAAAATCCGTCGGATATGCCTGAGCCCCGGCAATTACGTTGAACAGGATATACCACTGGGTGCCGAGGATCATCAGCGGGCTCAGCCAGATGTCCGGGTTGAGCCGCCAGCGGACGATCAGTAAGACCGCCAGCGGAAACAACAGGTTGGCCGGGAACGCGGCAAGGAATTGCGCCAACGGTTGCACAGTTTCCGCCAGCTTCGGACGGAGACCGATCATAACCCCCACCGGAACCCATATCACCGAGGCAAGCACGACCAGAATAGTTACGCGCAACAGAGTATCGGCGCCAAGACGGAATGCAGTCGACACATCGGGCCATGACAGTTCAGTTACCAAGAACCGGACAACCACATCGACAGCCCATATCAGCGCGACTACCACCGCACCGTACCACAGGACATCGAGCAATCTAGTGTTGCTGAAGCGCCGTCCCGAAGGCGGAGCGGAGTTGAGTAGCCTGGCGCGCAGTAGCCGTCGCAGCCCGACCGATCCCGGCAGTGTTACCGCGTGAACCAGCCGGGAGCGGCGGAGTACCTGCAAAAACCAAGAATGCGGGATCTGCCGTGCGGTCTGCTCGAAGCGAAACGTATCCGCCCATACCACGAGCGGGCGGAACAGAAGCTGGTCATACACGATGATGACAAGCGTCATGGCCAGAATTGCCCAGCCGATCGCCCGCAGATCCTGGCGGGCGATCGCCACGGCGACATAGGAACCGATTCCCGGCAGTGTAATGCTGCGATCCCCGACAGTGATCGCTTCGGACGCGACCACGAAGAACCAACCGCCCGACATGCTCATCATCATGTTCCACACCAGGCCCGGCATGGCGAAGGGTACTTCCAGCCGCCAGAAACGCTGCCAGGCCGGGAAGCGGAAGGCGCTGCACGCTTCGTCGAGATCGTGCGGGACTGTGCGCAACGCCTGATAGAAGCTGAATGCCATGTTCCACGCCTGGCTGGTGAAGATGGCGAACACCGCAGCCAGCTCCGCGCCCAGGACACGGCCCGGGAACAGTGCCATAAAGAACGTGATGGTGAAGGAAAGGTAGCCGAGGACTGGAACCGACTGCAGAACGTCGAGCAGTGGGATCAGAACAGGCTCCGCGCGCCGGCTCTTGGCCGCCACGGTGCCATAGGTAAAGGTGAAAAAGAGCGAGGCTACCATCGCGGCCAGCATCCGAAGCACGGTGCGCACGGCGTAGTCGGGCAGTCGCGCCGGATCTAGGCTGATGGGGATCGTGGTTATCGCCGCGAGCGGCGCGAAGGTACCGATAGATCCCACTCCCAGCGCCACGACGACGCCCAGCACCAGCACCCCCGCCAGGGCATCCCAGGCTGCGGGAAACTGTCTGCGGTGAAGCCATCCGACAGGGCTGAAGACGATCGACATGCGACTATCCGGAGCGCGGGGTCGCGAGAAGGTGCCGCGGTTGGCGCATGTTAAATATCCTCATGCAAAATTTTTGGCGTATGGGGACCATGACCGAATTGATCTTCCTCAACCCTTTGATTGTCGTATCAGCACCGCAGATGACTCTCCCGAACGTCCGTCGTTCTCCCTTAGTTGGCACTGAGCCGAGCCGCATAGCACCGTCGCGAAGGCCTTAAGCCGCGATGATGGGGCGCCTTCAGGTTCTCGGAGGAGCGCCGAGATTGCTGACTGGGATCATTTATATCCTTTCTAGGCACCGCGCGTCGCTGTTGGTTGATCCAGATCAAGGATTGAGGCCGTGGTCCTGTCAAAAGGCCCGACAGGGCGGGTGACCTCCAAGGCACCGGGCGGCGAGTTCAACAGGAGAGGGCGGGTGCCGTTATCAGCTCCACAATATATGTCGCTGGATGGCGCCGGTGGGAAAACCCGCAGGGGACCGGAGGGAAGCCCACCGCTCGGGGAGTCACGCAGGCTGATCGCCTTACTGGCAAGCACGTTCACATTCACGGTGTGCTTTGCTGTCTGGATGATGTTCGGGGTGACCGGCATCCCGATCCGTGCGGCGCTACATCTCGATTCAACCGAGTTCGGCATCCTGACGGCGATGCCTGTGTTGACCGGAGCCCTGTTTCGCCTGCCGCTTGGAATATGGGCGGACCGCTTTGGCGGTCGGATCGTGATGTTCCTGCTCCTGCTGTTCTGCGCGGTGCCACTCTGGATTTCCTCTTACGCCAGCCAATTGTGGCAGTTTCTGTTGCTCGGACTTGCGCTTGGCGTTGTTGGTGCCTCGTTCTCCGTTGGAACCCCCTACGTAGCGCGCCTGTTTCCACCCGAACGCCGCGGATTTGCCATGGGCCTGTTCGGTGCCGGCACAACGGGGGCGGCGATTAATATGTTCGTCTCACCACAACTGATCAACGCCTTCGGATGGCGCAGCGTGCCGCGCGTCTATGCAGTCGCGCTCATCGTTACTGCGGCTGTTTTCTGGATCCTCGCCGTACCGGACCCCGGTAGGGCGGCCGGACGAACTGCACCCTCACTGGGCCGTCAGCTTGCCATGCTGAAGGATCCTCGCGTCTGGAAGTATTGCCAGTACTACTCGATCGTCTTTGGGGGCTTCACCGCTCTTTCCGTGTGGATGCCGTCGTACTTTCGCACTACGTACGGCTTCAGCATCGCGCAAGCAGCGCTGCTCGCGGCGTGCTTTTCTTTGCCGGGCGGCACGATGCGGGCGGTCGGCGGATGGTTGTCAGATCGGTTCACCGCTCATGGTGTGACGTGGTGGGTGTTGTGGGCGGCCTGGATATGCCTGTTTCTGCTCTCCTATCCCGAAACGGATCTGATCATTCACACGATGCGGGGGCCGGCGCAGTTCAGCATTTGGCTTTCGCCCTATTTGTTCACGCCGCTCCTGTTCGTACTGGGAGTGTCGTTTGCCTGCGGCATGGCATCCACCTTTAAATACATCGGCAACGACTTTCCAGAGAACATGGGTGTGGTGTCCGGTATCGTGGGTATGGCTGGTGGGCTCGGCGGTTTCCTCTTGCCTATCATGTTTGGGAAGCTGCTCGATCTGCTCGGTGTTCCATCAACCTGCTTCATGCTGATGTACGGCATCGTCTGGGTGTCGCTAATCCTTAGCTACCTCACAGAGGTCAGGCGTGCGCCGGTTATGGGGGAGAACATGGATGAGCGGCGGCGCATCGGAGGTGTCGTCACATGAGTCATTTTCTGGACCGACTTACATATCTCTCACGCCGGCGCGGCACCTTCGCAGGTGGCCATGGCGAGCTCCGCGACGAAGACCGCATGTGGGAAGAAGGCTACCGAACTCGCTGGCAGCACGATAAGGTTGTCCGTTCCACCCATGGCGTGAACTGCACCGGCTCTTGCAGTTGGAAGATCTACGTCAAAAGCGGCGTGGTCACATGGGAGACGCAGCAGACGGATTACCCGCGCACCCGACCCGATATGCCGAACCACGAACCGCGCGGCTGTTCCCGCGGAGCATCCTATAGCTGGTATCTTTACAGCGCGAGCCGCATCAAATATCCAATGGTACGTGGCCGGCTCCTGCGCCAGTGGCGCGAAGCACGCAAAACATTACCCCCGATCGAAGCTTGGGCCGCAATCATGGCGGACCCGCAGGCGACGCAATCCTACAAATCGATGCGTGGTCGCGGTGGATTTGTGCGGTCCACCTGGGAGGAAGTGAGTGAGCTGATTGCCGCCGCCAACATCTATACGATCAAGACGCATGGACCCGATCGTGTGGTGGGTTTCTCGCCGATCCCCGCAATGTCGATGGTCTCATATGCATCCGGTTCGCGCTATCTCAGCTTGCTCGGCGGTACATTGCTGTCCTTCTACGACTGGTATTGCGACCTGCCGCCCTCAAGCCCGCAGACCTGGGGGGAGCAGACCGATGTTCCCGAGTCCGCTGACTGGTACAATTCGGCCTACATCATCGCCTGGGGCTCGAACGTGCCGCAGACACGAACACCGGATGCGCATTTTTTCGTCGAGTCGCGTTACAACGGGACCCGCACCGTTGCCATCACTCCGGATTATGCCGAGGTGGCGAAACTCTCTGACCTGTGGCTGCATCCGAAGCAAGGCACGGATGCAGCCCTGGCGATGGCCATGGGTCATGTCATCCTGCGGGAATTCTTCCTCGACCGGCAAGTCCGGTATTTCCAGAATTACTGCCGGCAGTACACCGACATGCCGATGCTTGTAGTGCTTAAGCGCCACGGTGAGCATTACCTCCCTGACCGCTACCTGCGTCGCAGCGACCTGCCCGATAGCAAGGGGCCGGCTTCGCGTGATGCCTGGAAACCCGTCGTAATGGACGAAACGTCGGGCGCATTCGTCGCGCCTCAGGGCTCGATCGGCTATCGCTGGCCTGCGGAGGCGGAGCCAAGGGGACGCTGGAACCTTGAGCCGAAAGACGGCGAAACGGAAGCTGAGATACGTCCGCTTCTCAGTCTAATCGACCGTCGTAACGAGGTTGTGCCGGTTGCATTTCCGTACTTCGGCGGCCGGCCACATGAGCGATTTCCAGCGAGTGACCAGGGAACCGACGTGATCCTGCGGCAGGTCCCGGCGCGCCACGTGACAGGCGCCGATGGAGAGATGCTGGTCGCAACAGTATTTGATCTGCTCTGCGCGAATTACGGGCTAGACCGCGGGCTCGGCGGCGCTGCGGCGCGTGGCTACACTGACAACGTGCCGTTTACGCCGGCCTGGCAGGAGGCGATCACCGGCGTTTCCGCTGACAAGGCTATTGCGGTTGCGCGCGGCTTCGCCGAGACGGCGGAAAAGACGAGCGGCCGCACGATGGTGATCATCGGAGCGGGCATCAATCACTGGTACCATCAGGACATGACCTACCGCAGCATCATCAACTTCCTCATGATGTGCGGCACGATCGGCGTTTCCGGCGGTGGTTGGGCACATTACGTCGGCCAGGAAAAGCTGCGCCCACAGACCGGCTGGACGGTGCTCGCCTTTGCGCTCGACTGGGCACGTCCGCCGCGGCACATGAACGGAACGTCGTTCTTTTACGCGCACAGTGACCAGTGGCGGTACGAGAAGCTGGCGGTAAAAGAGCTGCTGTCGCCGATGGCTGATCCGTCCGGCTACCCGGCGACACTGATTGACTGCAATGTGCGCGCCGAACGGATGGGCTGGCTGCCGTCCGCGCCGCAGCTCAACCGCAATCCGCTGCGCATCGCGGCTGACGCCGAACGGGCAGGGGTTTCGGTTCGGGACTATGTGGTCTCCGGCCTCAAGTCCGGCGAACTGCATCTGGCAGCTGAGGATCCAGACAATCCGGCCAACTTCCCGCGCAATCTCTTCATCTGGCGATCCAACCTCTTCGGATCCTCCGGCAAGGGCCACGAGTATTTCCTGCGCCACTTCCTCGGCACGCGGCACGGCCTTCAGGGCAAGGATCTCGGCGAGTCCGGTCAGCAGAAGCCTGAGGAGGTCGTGTGGCGCGATCCCGCGCCGGAAGGAAAGCTCGATCTCGTGGTGACGCTCGATTTCCGCATGTCCACGAGCTGCCTTTACTCGGATGTCGTGCTGCCCACGGCGACATGGTACGAGAAGAATGATCTCAACACCTCCGATATGCATCCCTTCATTCATCCGCTCTCCGCCGCTGTGGATCCCGTCTGGGAAGCGCGGAGCGACTGGGAGATTTTCAAGACGATCGCGCGACGTTTTTCGGAGCTGGCACCCGGGCATCTCGGAGTGGAACGCGACGTGGTGTTAACGCCCATCCTGCACGACACACCCGGCGAGCTCGCACAGCCATTCGGTATCCGTGACTGGAAGAAGGGCGAGTGCGACCTCATCCCCGGCGTGACCGCGCCGCAGGTGACCGTTGTCGAGCGGGACTATCCCTCCGTCTATGATCGCTATACGTCGCTTGGCCCGCTGCTCGATAAGTTGGGCAACGGCGGCAAGGGCATCACGTGGCAAACCGAAGTGGAAGTAGAGGGCCTTCGCGCACTGAACCATTCTGTCAGCAAGGATGGCGCGACGCGCGGCCGGCCGCGTATCGAGACCGACATCGATGCCGCTGAGGTCATCCTATATCTCGCGCCGGAGACCAACGGCGAAGTCGCTGTAAAGGCCTGGCAGGCGCTCGGCGCGGCGACCGGCCGGGATCACCGCCACCTCGCCGAAGCCCGCGAGGACGAGAAGATCCGGTTCCGAGACGTGCAGGCGCAGCCACGGAAGATTATCAGCTCACCGACGTGGTCGGGGATCGAAAGCGAGCACGTCAGTTACACGGCTGGCTATACTAATGTCCACGAACTCATTCCCTGGCGGACTCTCAGCGGACGGCAGCAATTCTACCAAGACCATCCGTGGCTGCGCGATTTCGGCGAAGCCTTTGGCACCTATCGGCCGCCGATCGACACCAGGACGATCTCGGACATGCTTGCGGAACATGGCCAGGAGCAGCCGCATGTCGTGCTGAACTTCATCACGCCGCACCAGAAGTGGGGCATCCATTCGACCTACACCGATAATCTATTGATGCTCACCCTCTCGCGCGGCGGGCCGATCATCTGGATCTCGGAGGTCGACGCGAAGAAAGCGGGGATCTCCGATAACGACTGGATCGAGGCATTCAACGTGAACGGGGCTATCGCGGCGCGGGCCGTCGTCAGCCAGCGCGTGCATGAAGGCATGTGTCTGATGTACCATGCGCAGGAAAAGATTGTGAACGTGCCCGGATCGCAGGTCACCGGGCAACGTGGCGGCATCCACAACTCGGTCACACGCACGGTCGTCAAGCCGACGCACATGGTGGGCGGCTATGCTCAACTGTCGTACGGGTTCAACTACTACGGCACGGTCGGCTCCAACCGCGACGAATTCGTGATTGTTCGCAAGCTTGCGAAGGTCGACTGGATGGACCGGTCCAATCCGGTCGACCCTATCGACGAACCAGGCCGCGCGGCCGTGAACGCGTAAAAAAGGGGGCACGAGCCATGAAAATCCGCGCGCAGGTCGCCATGGTGTTGAACCTCGACAAGTGCATCGGCTGCCACACCTGTTCCGTCACCTGCAAGAACGTCTGGACGTCACGTCAGGGCATGGAGTACGCGTGGTTCAATAACGTCGAAACCAAGCCAGGCATCGGCTACCCGAAAGACTGGGAGAACCAGGAACGCTGGCGCGGTGGGTGGGAGCGACGGCAGAGCGGCAAAATCGTCCCCAAACAGGGCAGCCGCTGGGCCATCCTGGCAAAAATTTTTGCCAATCCGAACCTGCCGGAAATCGACGATTATTACGAACCCTTTACCTTCGACTACGAGCACCTGCATACCGCGCCTGAACTGCCCACGGCGCCGGTCGCACGTCCCCTCTCACTCGTGAGCGGACGGCCGATGGAGAAAATCGAATGGGGGCCGAATTGGGAGGAGATCCTCGGCGGCGAGTTCGATAAACGCTCTCAGGATTACAACTTCGAAGCCGTGCAGAAGGACATCTACGGCCAGTTCGAAAACACTTTCATGATGTACCTGCCGCGGTTGTGCGAGCATTGCCTGAATCCAAGCTGCGTTGCCTCCTGCCCCTCGGGATCGATCTATAAACGCGAGGAGGACGGAATTGTCCTGATCGACCAGGATAAGTGCCGCGGCTGGCGCATGTGCGTCTCCGGCTGCCCGTATAAGAAGATCTACTACAACTGGACCACGGGGAAGGCCGAGAAATGCATCTTCTGTTATCCGCGAATTGAAGCGGGCCAGCCCACCGTGTGCTCCGAGACCTGCGTCGGGCGCATCCGTTATCTCGGCGTGCTGCTCTACGATGCGGATCAGATCGAGACAGCAGCCAGCGTTGAGGATCCAAAGGACCTCTATGAAGCGCAGCTTGCGCTGTTCCTCAATCCTAACGACCTCCAGGTCGAAGCCCAGGCACGCGCCGACGGCGTGCCGGATGCGTGGCTGGAGGCGGCGAAGCGCTCACCAACCTACAAGATGGCGGTGGAATGGCGGATCGCTTTTCCGCTGCACCCCGAATACCGCACACTGCCGATGGTGTGGTACGTGCCGCCCTTGTCGCCGATCCAGTCGCACGCCAACGCCGGCGCAATCGATACAGTCGGCGAGCTTCCTGACGTACGTTCGCTCCGCATCCCCGTTCGTTACCTCGCGAACCTTCTGACCGCCGGGGCGGAAGCTCCCATAATCAAGGCGCTCGAGCGGTTGCTAGCGATGCGCGCCTATTACCGCCAGCGGCAGCTTAGGGAAGCTGACGGCCAGAAAGCGTTGGCGCAGGTTGGCCTGACACAGGGACAGGTGGAAGAGATGCACCGATATCTCGCCATTGCCAATTACGAGGACCGTTTCGTCATTCCCACCAGCCACCGCGAGCAGGCCGAGGATGCGTACGGGCTTCGGGGAGCATGCGGGTTCACCTTCGGCAATGGTTGCGATTTCGGTCCCCCGCATTCCTCTCTGTTTGGCGGCAAGATGGGCCGGCGTCGCCTGACTCCTATTCGGGTTCTCGACACATGAGCCCGCCGATGTTGGTGCTCCGAGCCCTCGGCGCTGTGGTTTCCTATCCAGACCCGGAGATTCGCGAGGCATTGCCCGAGATCGCGCAGATCGTGTCGGCTACGGCGCTGATAAGCGAAGCCGATCGCGAACCCATCCTGTCGCTGATCGCGACGCTGGGTGTTATGGATCCGATGGAAGCCGAGGAACGCTACGTCGAACTGTTTGACTACAGTCGCGCCACGTCGTTGCATCTATTCGAACATCTGCATGGCGAGGCACGCGACCGCGGCCAGGCAATGGTAGAGCTGAAGCGCGTCTACGAACAGGGCGGATTCGACCTGTCCCCGCGTGAGCTGCCCGACTATCTGCCGGTACTGCTGGAATACCTGAGCTGCCGCGATCTGCCCGAGGCCCGCGATATGCTCAGCGACTGCGCCGACATTCTGCGCAGCCTCGGCGAAGCGGTGGCGCGACGGAACAGTCCTTATGTGGCGGTATTCCAGGCGCTGCTCTCGATTGCGAACGCGGCGCCGGTGGATGTCGCATCGGCCTCGCGGCAAAAGCCGAAGCCCAACAACCTCGATCGCGAATGGGCCGAACAGCCGGCTTTTGCGGAACGCGCTGGTGCCGATGGCTACGCGCCGGATGGGCGTATGCGATAAAGGAGGCGAGCCATGCAGTCAGCAAATTACCTGAATGCATTTCTGTTCGGGATCTACCCGTATGTATGCCTTGTCGTCCTGTTGATCGGCAGTCTGATCCGGTTCGACCGTGAGCCGTACACCTGGAAGAGCGACTCCTCGCAAATACTACGCAGGCGGCAGCTTCGCCTGGGTTCGAACCTGTTTCACTACGGGGTGCTGGTGGTGATCATCGGCCACTTCGTCGGCTTCCTGGCTCCCGAACCGCTCGTCGCCTGGGCGATCAGTCCGGCGCAGCACCAGCTTCTGGCAATGGTGGGTGGAGGCGTCGCCGGGCTGATTGCCATCATTGGATTCTCTATCCTGATTCATCGTCGGGTGACCGATCCGCGCATCTTGCTGAACAGCCGCAAATGGGACCTCGCCGTCGTGCTGATGCTCTGGTTGCAGCTGGCGCTTGGCCTGCTGACGGTGCCCTTGTCGGCCGAACACATGAACGGGGCCATGTTTGAAATCCTGACCACCTACGTAAAGGGCATCGTCACTTTCAACGGTGGCGTCTGGCAACTGATGGCGGCCGTGCCGCTTATTTACAAGCTGCACATTCTCCTGGGCTTCACCATCTTCCTGATCTCGCCGTTCACCCGCATGATCCATATATGGAGCGGCGCCGGTGCCCTGGCCTATTTGTTCCGTCCCTATCAGATCGTGCGAACGCCACGCACCCGTGCCAAGGACCCGGTCCGGCTATGACGGTCAGCGTCAACGGTGTTGCCGTTACCACCGATGGGTGGCCAACCCCCGCATTGGCCGCGGTACGCGAACTGCTGCGTCAGCGGGCTGTCGAGTCTGCGCTGCTTCTCGAGGATGAGCGCGAGGGCACAGCCATCACCACGGCTATTGAGCAGTTACTGGAACGTGAAGTACAGGTTCCCTTGCCCACCGAAGAAGAGTGCCGCCGATACTACCAAACCCATCGGGAGGAGTTTCGCAGCGGCGATCTCGTCTTTGCCCGGCACATCCTGTTCCAGATCACCCCGGGCGCGCCGGTCGCCCAGGTTCGTGCCAAGGCTGAGGAGACGCTTACCGAACTGCTCGGATACTCCGAGCGTTTTGCCGAGCTTGCGCGTGCGCTGTCCAACTGCCCTTCCGGGCAGCATGGGGGCAATCTGGGCCAGATCACTCGCGGCGATACGGTGCCGGAGTTTGAACGGGAGTTGTTCACGCTTGGTCCGGCCGGGCTTCTCGGACGACTTATCCGCACGCGCTTTGGCTTCCATATCGTTGCCATCGACAACCGGGTTTTCGGTAGACAAATTCCATTTGGGGCCGTTCGCTCGCAAATCAGGGAGCGCCTGCGAGACGCTGTGCAGGAGAAGGCAATGCGACAGTACGTCGCAATCCTCGCCGGGCAAGCAGAAGTTGCTGGCGTCGACTTAGAAGCTGCTGCTACTCCCCTCGTGCAGTAGGGTCTCGAGGCGTGTCGCCCGATCTAAAAAAGAAGCCAAAATTCCCAGAAACATGCATTCAGGTGACACACACGCGTAAACGTATCGTTCCTCCAGGTGCGCGGCACGGCTGTGCGCCGAGGAGCCGCGCCCCTTCGACCACTTCGCCGAATACCGCACATCCGAGTAGCGCCAGAATTAGCGTCCGCCCGACACGGGGGACGTGGTGGCGCAGAAAGTGCCGCGTCTTTCGTGCCGACCGAGCTATCCATGAACGGCCGGTGGTGGCATCGGCTGCCCAACGTGATCTAGATCAATGTGTCCTGCTGGCCGAGCGGTAGGTAACGCTCGACGCGAGGGCAGTACCAATGACTCACCCATGTAGAACCAAACGGCAGCGGAGACCCGTCGCGATTGCCTTGTTGAATGGCTTTCTGGGGCTAGTGGCCCCGCTCAGCACGGCCGCGCAACACGTGCCAAATCCAGCGGCAGGCCGTAAACTGGCGGAGAACTGGTGCAGTTCCTGCCATGTGGTTGGCCCCTCACAGGACCGCGGCACCAGCACAGGTGCTCCGGCGTTTGCCGCCGTTGCCGACATGAGTTCCACGACGGCGATGTCTCTACGAGCCTTTCTCGTGACGCCACATTGGCGGATGCCCGATTTACATCTGACCCGCGATGAGATCGACGACATTACCGTGTATATCCTCAGCCTGAGAGAGAAATGACATCTCTCACGCGGCACGTTGGCCGCCGATGCCGGCCCTGACCCGGCCGAACCGCATGATCCCATGCCGGTCATCCTGGGGCCGCATCGCGCCGCTGATCGGCGACTTGATCGACTTCGCCCACACGATAGCACATTGGGACAGGCAGCGCCGGCTCGTCACTATTCATCCCGGCACTATGCCTGCTTCGGCGATGGTGCGCGGCTTTGATCTGTTCTCGTGCACGCATGACCTCACAGTCGGCTTACGTGAAGTCTTGCGCCTCGAACGCCCACCGTTCACGCTCGACTGGATCCGCAATCTTGAGCTCCGACGATGCGCCCATGCTGGCCTGAACAGAGGTGAGGCTCGCAATACCCTCGCACGCGCCCGGTCTTTCAATTGTCTCGGCGGGTTGCGTCACCGACCTTCGAGAAGCAGGTGTTCCACGGCTCCGTCAGCGGCCCCAAAGGATGTCTTCGACGTCAGCGTGCCCTATCAACTCTGAAGGTCCGATATGCCCGAATCGCACCCAGCAGAGCATCAACTCGATATCATCGCGATTGGGGCTTCCGCTGGAGGTGTAGAGGCCGTATCCGATCTTTTGCGGCAGTTGCCGCGTGGTCTCCCCGCGACAGTCCTCGTAGTGGTCCATCGGCCAAGCGACAGAGCAAGTATGTTGCCGCAAATCCTTTCAAGGACAACCCACCTCCATGTGGCCACGCCACATGGAGGTGAAAGGCTTCGCCATGGTCATTGCTTGATTGGTACGCCGGAGCGACATTTAACGATTGGTCCTGATCTGTGTGTGCATTTGCTGCCAGATCATTTTTATCGTGGGCACAATATCGATGCCCTCTTCACCTCATTAGCACTCTACGCGGGAAACCGGACGGTCGGAGTCATCCTGTCCGGCCTGCTCAAGGACGGAGCATTGGGGCTCAAAGCAATAAAAGAGGCCGGCGGAGCAGCCCTCGTTCAGAGTCCTGGAGAAGCAGCTTACCCAGACATGCCGCGGAACGCGATAAATTATGGTGGTCCGATCGATTTCATAGGACCGATTCGGGCACTCGCCGGCGAAGTGGGTCGCCTCGTTGCGCTAGTCCCCAAGATTCGCTTATCTCCGTGAACATACGCACGCGCGAGCTTGTGCACTTGACGGCTGACAACGCTAGCAGTAGTCGAAGCGTTTGACCCGTCAGGGACTTTGGTTTTTTCTATTGCGCGGGTCAGCTGAGAGCGGCAAAATCCTTGTCGAGTCGCCGTTGTCACCGCCCTCAGTCCGCTCTGGACCACCCCAACCACCAAAGCTTACTCACCAGTCGGTAATATAGGCGACATCCGGCGCCTTGAAGAATGACATCACCAGCTTTGGCAAGCGCTTGATCGCAGCAAGCTGTGCCTCGATCTTATCCCTCAGCTTCTCGTCTCGACGCAGCGGCGTCTTAGCCACGCCGGTGCGCTTCATATGGCTCCATACCAGCTCATCGGGATTGAGCTCGGGCGCATAGCCAGGAAGAAAGTGCAGCGTCAGCAGTCCGTTGGTGGATGCCACATAGTTCTGCACCAGCTTCGTCCTATGCGCTGGAAGCCGATCCACCACCAAATGCACCGGAGCGGTGCGACGGCGCATCATCTTGCGCAGCAAACTGACAAACAAGCTGGCGGTCATTCCACCTTCATAGGTGCAGTACCAGAAGCCGCCGCGGACGTTCACCGCTGAGGCGGCGCCGATCGACTGCCGTTGACCGGGGCGTTCGACCACCGGCGTCTGCCCCTTCTTGCCCCAGGTCTTGCCATGCACGCTATCGGCGCGGAACCCCGATTCGTCCCGGAAATACACCTCACCCCCGGCCGCTTGGGCCTGTTTCGCAATGTCCGGAAAGGTCTCGCGCCGCCATGTCTCGATCGCTTCCGGATCGCGCTGATACGCCCGTTGCAGCGGCTTTTGCGGGGTCAGTTCCAATCTCGCCAGCAGCGCTCCGACCGCCGTCAGGCCAAGCCGGATGCCAAACTTCTGTTCGATCAGCCGGGCCACGATCAAGCGCGTCCACAGCCCAAAATCCAGCCCATACTGACGCGGATCGTGGCCGTTGATCCAGCGAAACACCTGCTGCTCCTGCCGTGACGTCAGCTGGCGTGGCCGCCCAGTCGCCGGTCGCGAGCGCAATGCCGCCAATCCGACACCGGGCTTCGAAGCCGCCTTCAGCCATCGGTAAATCGTTGTGCGGTTGAGCCCATACGAAGCGATCACTTCTGAGGGACCCTCTCCGTCCCGCACCCGCTCCACTGCCATCAGCCGGATCGCTTCCAGCGTCCGATAATCGAAACTGCGTCCATCACGTGTCATGCCCCTCTTGTACCAGGCAGCGAACCGGAGTACAAGAGAAAAATGTCGCCTTACTTGCCGACCGGCCGACCGGTGGGTAATTCGTTGATTTCGTGCGCGGCTTGCGGGACTCGGTAGAGAAGTACGACACCGGCGGTTGACGTCGCCGGATTTGCCGTCGCTGCCCGCGACCCCCTTGGCGGCGCGAATCCAATCGCCTTGAGGAGAACGTGTTCCATCTCGCGGTCGCACAACAAGTAGAGCTGCGGCGGCTCTCGGTCGGTGGCCCCCGGCTCCGCGCCCGCGCCAAGGCGCACCATGACCGGACGCTCGGCCTGGTCGGGCGCAGCCGCGCCTGCCCGTTCAATCTTCGTGTGCTGATGCCGGAGCCCGCCAGATCCTGGGGTTCGGTCCGCCGATCCGGTCGTACCCGCTTGGCTCCGTGCACATTGGGACTGCGGACCCGCCGCGCCGGGTCGTCGAGCAGCCGGAGGCCACGGCGGGCCGGCGACTGCGGCGCGGGCACGCCGTCAAAGGGGTAGGGGTTCCCCACCGCGGGCGCGACGCCTGTGAGGGCTCAACAATCAGCGCCGTGCTGGCCGGCGCTGCGGCCGCGGCCCAGCACCTGACACCAGCCATGGGACGCGCCCACCGCCCGGCCGGAGTGGAGTCCGATCGGGGAGGAGAGGAGGGTTCGGTGCAACGCCGCGGAGACGGCGTTGAGGTAGATCAATGCCAACCTCTGGTTCTTACGCGGGAATAGCGGTGGGGAACAGAGACATGTCCATCGAAGCCAGCCGAGTGATGACCACCAGAGTTGCCACTGCCAGCCCTGGAGACAGCCTTCTTGAGGTTGCGAAATGCCTCGAAGGCCACGGCATTCATGCGATGCCGGTGTGTGACGAGACTGGTGAGTTGGTGGGAATGATCAGTGAACGTGATCTTCTCGGCTCGTTCGGCCGTATGCACGACCTGGGCCGTTCCTGGTGGTTGCGTTTACTGCAGGCAGATGACACTCTGATGAAAAGCTTCAGATCTTATATCAAACTTGACCATCGGGTGCGCGACCTAATGTCACCGGCGATCCACGCCGAAGAGAACACGAGCCTGAACCAAGTCGCCCGGATCATGATGCGGTATGGCGCTGATCAGGTGCCTGTTTTGCGCTCCGGTAGAGTGATCGGCATCGTTAGCCGATCGGACCTTGTCCGTGCCCTCGCGCAAGGGGCAGGAGAATTGGAGGAGGATTTGCGGCTAGCTCGTGCCGGCGGCAACTCACCGCTCTGTCCATGATTGAAGTTGCATGGGCCGCCCCGACACATCTCGCATTGAGGCTGCGATCTTCGATGTCGACGGTGTCATTCTCGATTCACCACATGAGCAGGCCTGGCGCGAGGCGCTGGTCGGGTACACCGACCCTCGGCGCCTGACGACGGAAATTTACCAGGAACATGTTGCTGGTAAACCGCGTATGATGGGCGCGACCGATCTGCTCGAGCACCTCGAAGTCCAAGATGCCTCCGCCCGTGCGGCGGAATATGCCGAGCGAAAGCAGCAGATTGTCCTCGAACTCATCCAATCCGGCCATTTCACAGCCTACCCGGATGCACTTCGCTTCATCCATAGACTCAGGGGCGGAAAGGTCCGGCTCGCAGTCGCTTCCTCCTCGAGAAACGCCAACATCATGCTCAAACAGATTAAACTGGACGAGAGGTTTCACTCGCTTTTCGAATGTTTCGAGGTGAACGTCTGTGGTCGAGACCTGCGGCGAGGCAAGCCAGATCCCGAAATCTTTCTGCTCGCTGCTGACGAACTTCGGATAACGCCCTCAGTCTGCTTCGTGGTGGAGGACGCCCCGGCGGGCATTCAAGCCGCAAAAGCCGGCGGGATGACGGGGCTCGGTGTCGCCAGGCACCATGATGCCGATCTGTTGTCCGCCGCCGGAGCAGACCTTGTCGTGACAAGCCTGGACGATGCCGTACTCGCTGCGGGGCGGCTCTGCCGAAGGACGCCATGCGCGGACGCGAGGCGATGAGTGATCTGCTCGAACCGACGCCCGATCCAACTTGGGTGCTTGCCTCGGAGGGATACGATTCCCTTCGCGAGGACATATACGAGGCGCGATTTACAATCAGCAATGGATTCCTGGGGGTACGAGGGGGGCGCGCGGTCAGTCGCGGAGCTGACTGGATGGAGCCCCTCCGGACCTATGTTGCTGGGCTCTTCGATATACCCAGTCCCGAGCAGCCGATACCGATGCTGGTGAGCGCCCCCGGTTGGCTGCGGTTCCGCATCATCCCCAACGGCGATCCGCTTATCCACCACCCAACCGATGTCGTCGGGCATCGCACCATGCTCGATATGCGCCGGGGTATACTACTGACCGCTGGTCGCTTTTTCGCTTCCAATCTAGCTGTGGTAAGCCGGACGTTGCGCCTGGTGTCGCTCAGCGAGCGTGCGGTCGGACTTCACGTGATCGAATTACAGATCGAGCAGGGAGAGATCGACGTCACGGTGGAAGCCTCATTCGAGGGAATGGGCATTGGGCTGAAATCCGAGCGGCTGGAACAGGACCTTAGCGTCTGGCGAACGAAATACTCGGGCAAACGTCTCGCCATAGCGGCGGCATCATCGTTGCAGATTGACGATTCCGATCTCGCTGCGACCAAGCCGGGTCCATTCACATGGTCCTGGCATTTGCGGGCTCATGCCGGCCAGGTCGTGCGCTTTTTTCGACTCGTGGCTTTGGTCCGAAGCGACACGCCGAACGAGGACCCTGGCCAGGTTGCGTGGGAGAAGCTTCGCGCTGCGCGACAGCTCGGCTGGCGCGAGCTTGTGCACCAACACGAGGTAGCTTGGTCGGAGCGGCTTCATTGCAGCTATCTCGAGGTGGGGGGAGATCCGCCGGCGGAGCAAGCCCTGCGTTTCGCCGTGCATCATCTCAATAGCGCCGCAAACCCCGCCGATGAACGCGTTTCCATCGGCGCTCGCGGGCTGACGGGCGAAGACTATCACGGGCATGTCTTCTGGGACACCGAAATATATCTGCTGCCATTCTATACATTGACGTGGCCGAAAGCCGCTCGATCGTTGCTTATGTATCGTTTCCGAACCATTGACGGCGCGCGGGCCAAGGCGGCCGCGATGGGATGGCGTGGCGCCATGTATGCCTGGGAGTCCGCCGACACCGGTGCAGAGGTGACGCCGGAACATGTCGTCGGTCCGGATGGCCGGATCGTAGACGTGCTTTGCGGCAAACAGGAACAGCACATCACGGCCGATGTCGCATACGCCGTCTGGCAATACTGGCTCGCAACCGCGGATGAAGGTTTCCTGCTCGACGCTGGGGCCGAGATCCTCCTGGAGACGGGCCGGTTCTGGTCGAGCCGCGCTCAACCCGAGGCGGATGGTTACTGCCATATCCGCGGCGTTATTGGGCCGGACGAATACCACGAACATATCGACGACAACGCCTTCACCAACGTGATGGCGCGCTGGAACATTCGGCGCGGGCTGGATGTAGCTGCCCTGTTGCGCGAACGCTGGCCCGACCGCTGGGCAAGCCTCTCATTCTCGCTTGCGTTGACAGATATGGAACTGGCGGAATGGCGGAGGGTCGCCGATACGATAGCCACCGGCTGGGATCCGCAGACGAGGCTGTTCGAGCAGTTTGCTGGCTTCTTCAAACTTGAGGAGATTGATGTTGCGACCTATGCCGGCCGCTCGGTGTCCATGGACGCCGTGCTTGGACGTGAGCGGACGCAAGCATCTCAGGTGATCAAACAGGCTGACGTGGTCGCGCTTATTGGTTTGCTGCCCGAGGAGTTTCCCGATGGCAGCGCGGTGGCCAACTTTCGTTACTACGAGCCACGCTGCGGCCACGGCAGTTCGTTGAGCGGTGCGATGCACGGGCTTGTCGCTGCCCGGTTGGGCTACTCCGACCTCGCGCTTCGCTATTTCCAGCAGGCGGTGGCAATCGATCTCTCGGATAGCCACACGAAGATCGCCGGGGGACTGCACATGGCGGCGCTCGGCGGGACATGGATGACGGCTGTTCTCGGCTTTGCGGGGCTATCGTTGCAAAATGAGTGTATCGCACTCGATCCGAGACTACCGGCAGGCTGGCGAAGTATGGCATTCGGGA
>Ga0335074_10002788_pt1 | contig 23811 bp, 23 predicted proteins | sample Lox_Sample_23_FD_206715 | JGI IMG/M metagenome (GOLD analysis project Ga0335074, IMG submission 206715) | Soil microbial communities from Loxahatchee National Wildlife Refuge, Florida, United States - Lox_Sample_2.3 | ecosystem: Environmental > Terrestrial > Soil > Wetlands | place: USA...
GATCTCGCTCACAAGCTGATGCGCTACATCCATGCATATTCCGTGTCGGCGAAACCGTTTCTCTGGAAGTACACTAACATCAACCGCCGAATCACATGCTAAAGAATTCACTACGACAAGCCACTAGAAACAGCTAAATAGTTCTGGTACTCGAAGCCGCTACCGCTCTGGAACGCAACTGGGCGTCTTCCAACCGCTTGGCTTCCTGGTAAGTGAATATCATGCGATGAATGACAGTCAGGTTGCCCAGTACTGCAATTACCCATAGAACCGGGGCCATGCGATCGAATAACGCGCCCAAAATCAGCAGCACCACTCTCTCGGGCCGCTCCAGAAATCCAACTTTGCATGTAGGGACGATGTTTTCCGCCCGCGACCGCGTGTAACTGATCATGACCGAAGCCGCCATCACGATTGCGGTCAGCACAACGTAGGACGACCGGTTGATGGTGCCGTAGTAAACCAGCAGCCCCACCAACAGCGCTATGTCCGAGTAACGGTCTAAGACCGAATCGAAGAACCCGCCAAAGCGCGTGACCTGGTTTGTGGCGCGCGCCACGCGTCCGTCCACCATGTCAAAAAGACCCGCGAAAATAATGACGAACCCGGCGGTTCGAAAATGCCCGAACGCGAGGAAGGTGGCCGCCACCATGTTGATGACCAGCCCCAGAAAGGTAAGCACGTTGGGGTTGATCTTGGATAAGGCCAAGCCCCGCACAATCATCCGAATGATTTTGTTCGACCCTATGCCAATGGCGCGAGTATACGTCATCAACCTTGCGTCCTAAGTACCCGCCGCCTCGTGAATGGTGGTCAACCGCAGGATTTCCATTTCCCTGGTACCGCCAGGAATCTGAATTTTCACGGTATCTCCAACGCGCTTGCCTAACAAACCCTTCCCGATCGGCGAGCTCGTGGAAATTTTGCCATTCGCCACGTCGGCCTCTTCCGTGGTCACAAGGTTGTAAGTGCACTCTTCGTCTTTATTGACATCGAAAACGACCACCTGAGACCCGAGCCCCACGCGATCGCGCGGGATCTTCGAAAAGTCAATCATGGAGTACTCGCGCAAGCGCATCTGCAATTGGCCGAGCTTTGCGTTCACGAACGCCTGACGCTCTTTCGCGGCGTGATACTCGGCGTTTTCACTGAGGTCGCCGTGGGCGCGCGCTTTGAGGATTTCCTTCGGCAACTCGTTCCGCAATTCGTATTCGAGCGCGGAAATCTCGTCCTGCAGCTTCTTCTTCAAATCCTCCATGCGTGGCTTACTCCATTATATGGAACTAGTTGCATCCCAGACTCCGCGGGGTTATACGAGTGCTTTCGGAGGCCACTCGACATAGGCTAAGTCGAATTGTTACAATCATGTATAAAGGAAACCCTTCCGCCATGGCCAGCAAACCGGCATTTGCACAAGGCGCCCAAGTCGAGCACGGAAAGTTCGGGCTCGGCTCGGTGATGTCCTGCAACGACGACTACATCGTAATCAAATTCGACGATCATGGCGAGAAGAAATTCGTCACTTCGATCGTCTTGCCGTCCTTGAAGAAGAGCGATCGCCAGCCTCCGGTGGAGAAACGGCGGGCCAGCCGCAAGAAGGCAGCGCCCGCGGCGAGTGGCGCCTAAATCGTGCTACTGCGATGAAGGTCGGCATCGTCGTTTTCCCGGGCAGCAATTGCGACCATGACGCTTGGTATGCAATCTCGGCGAATCTGCATCAACGCGCCGAATTCATCTGGCATGAATCCGCTTCGCTCGGCGACGTGGATGCGGTAATTCTGCCCGGCGGTTTCTCCTACGGCGATTATCTGCGCTGCGGCGCGATAGCGAAATTTTCTCCGGTGATGCGCGCGGTAAAGAATTTCGCGCACGACGGCGGGTTGGTGCTGGGCATCTGCAATGGCTTTCAGGTGCTCACGGAAGCCGGTCTGCTGCCAGGCGCCCTGGTGCGCAACGCGAATCTGAAGTTTGTTTGCCGCACCGTTCCATTGCAGGTTGCGACTGTAGATTCCCCGTTCACGCATCGGGCCGCGCCCGGCGAGCACATTCATCTGCCGATAGCGCATGGCGAAGGCTGCTACATCGCTGACGAAAATACTCTCGATCAATTGGAAGCTGAAGATCGTGTGGTGCTTCGATATCTCGATAACCCGAATGGCTCCCTGCGAGACATCGCCGGTATCCTGAGCGCCGAGCGCAACGTGATGGGCATGATGCCTCATCCGGAACGCGCCGCGGATGCGCTGGTCGGCAGTACCGATGGGGTGGCGATTTTGTCCTCGCTTCTTGACGTGCCGGTGAAAACGCAAGCTCTTGCCTCATGAGCGCGATCACGCCTGAGGTGATTGCGGCGCATCAGCTAACTGCTCCTGAATACGAAAAGATTGTGAGCCTGCTGGGCCGCGAACCGACCATCACTGAGCTCGGCATCTTCAGCGTCATGTGGAGCGAGCACTGCTCGTACAAGAGCTCGCGCGTGCATTTAAAAAAGCTGCCCACCGAAAGCAAGCGAGTGCTGCAAGGTCCCGGTGAAAACGCGGGCATCATCGACATCGGAGACGGTATTGCGATCGCGTTCAAGATCGAATCGCACAATCATCCCAGCTTCATTGAGCCGTTTCAGGGCGCTGCAACAGGAGTTGGCGGCATCCTGCGCGACATCTTCACCATGGGCGCGCGTCCCATCGCGGTGATGGATTCCATTCGTTTCGGCAAACTCGACGATGAGAAGACCGGGCCACGCAACCGGCGCATTCTGGAAGGCGTGGTCTCAGGGATTGCGCACTACGGCAACTGCTTCGGCGTGCCGACGGTGGGCGGCGAGTGCGTCTTCGAAGAAAGCTACGACGGCAATCCGCTGGTGAACGTCTTCGCGCTCGGAGTGGCGCGCCACGACGAAATTTTTTATGGCAAGGCGAGCGGCATCGGGAATCCGGTGATTTATGTGGGTGCCAAGACCGGCCGCGACGGCATTCACGGCGCCTCTATGGCGTCGGCCGAGTTCACCGAAGAATCGAAACAGAAGCGGTCGAACGTGCAGGTGGGCGATCCGTTTCTGGAGAAGCTGCTGCTGGAGGCGTGCCTCGAGGCCATGCAGACGGGAGCCATTGTCGGGATTCAGGACATGGGCGCCGCCGGGCTTACTTCCTCGACTTGCGAGATGGGCAGCCGCGCGGGCACGGGAGTCGAAATCGATTTGCAATACGTACCGCAACGCGAGACGGGCATGACTCCTTACGAGATGATGCTTTCCGAATCTCAGGAACGCATGCTGCTGGTTGCGCAGAGCGGTCGTGAGCACGAGGTCTTTGCGGTCTTCAAGAAATGGGGACTCGACGCGGTGCGGATCGGCGTGGTAACAGGCGATGGAATGCTGCGCGTGAAGAACCACGGCGAAGTTTTTGCCGAGATCCCGAATCGCGCGCTGGCGGACGAAGCGCCGCGCTATCACCGCCCCTACACGAAGCCGCTGCGCATCGCCCCGCTGCAAGCGCCGCGGGTTGCCAGCAAGAACTTAACGGCGGATTTGAAGGCATTGCTGTCCTCCGGCGATATCTGTTCGAAGCAGTGGGTTTGGCAGCAATACGATTACCAGGTCCGAACTAACACGCTTGCGGGTCCGGGTTCGGATGCCGCTATCGTGCGCATCAAGGGAACGAATACTTCAATCGCCATGGCGCTCGACGGCAACGGGCGCTATTGCGCGCTCGATCCGCGCGAAGGCACGAAGCTGATCGTCGCCGAGTGTTGCCGCAATCTGTCGACCATGGGTGCGCTTCCTATCGCGACCACAAACAACCTGAACTTTGGCAACCCGGAACGGCCTGAGATCGTGGCGCAGATTGTCGAATCCATCGAGGGGCTCGCGGAAGCCTGCCGCTTCTTCGACGTGCCGGTAACGGGGGGCAACGTCAGCCTGTACAACGAAACATTGGGGTCGGCGATTTTTCCAACACCCGTGGTCGGAATTGTCGGCACGCTGGAAACCGCGCCACCCATCGCAAATGTGTTCGGCCAAGCGGGTCTGCCGGTCATTCTCCTCGGCGGCCTAGGCGATGCGGATTGGAAACAGCTTGGCGGCACGCAATATGCAAAGGTGGTCCTCAACTCACTTTGGGGAACGCCGCCGAAGCTCGACATGGATTACGAAAAGCGGGTGCAAGCAACGGTTCGCGAGCTGGTGCGCGGTCGGGCGGTCGAATCGGCTCACGATATCGGCGATGGCGGCTTGGCGGTGGCGCTCGCTGAATCCTGCTTTGGTCCAGCCGGCGTTGGAGCCGACATTATGCTCGATGCCGAGCTCGCGCCCGAGCTGCTGTTGTTCCATGAAGGCCCCTCGCGGATTCTACTTTCGACATCGACTCCGGAGAGCGTTTTCGCCGCCGCCCTGAAAAACAACGTACAAGCGCTTCAAATCGGCGTTACACTCGAATCGAGAGTGGTGATTCGCAACCGGAATGAAATCCTGATCGACAGCCGCGTTGCCGAGCTGAAGGATCTTTGGATCAACGCTCTTGAACACCTCCTCCGGAACCTCGTGCTGGTCTAAACAGAATGTTTGATTCGGAAGAGGAAACTCGATTCAAGCGCACAGGCTGTTTGGGGGCCGTTGTGCGCGATGGAAGCGATAAGCTCCACGAGGAGTGCGGCGTCTTCGCGCTTTACGGGCACCCGGAAGCAGCCAACCTGGTGTATCTTGGCCTGTACGCGCTGCAGCATCGCGGCCAGGAGAGCGCGGGCATGGCTTCGAGCGATGGACGCAAGATCCACAACGTTCGCAAGATGGGCCATGTGGCTGATATCTTCACGCCTGGAGTTCTAAATGAGCTGCCGGGCGAGCTGGCCATCGGGCACACACGATATTCCACCGCGGGCGATACGGTGCTGGCTAACGCACAGCCGCTATCGGTTGCGTGCAGCAAAGGCCAGGTTGCGGTAGCGCACAACGGAAACCTGACCAATGCAATTGAACTGCGCCGTTTGCTGGAAGAAGAAGGCTCCATATTTCAATCAACCAGCGATACCGAAGTTATTTTGCACCTGGTTGCGCGCTCGCGCGAGCGCACGCTTTCAGGCGCGCTTCGCGATGCGTTGTTGCAGATTGAGGGCGCGTTTTCGTTAGTGTTCCTGGCGGAGGATCGCATCATTGTCGCGCGCGATCCGCACGGTTTTCGCCCTCTCGCCATGGGGCATTTGGCAGCGCCCGGCCGCCGGCCGGCGACGGTGTTTGCTTCGGAGACCTGCGCGTTCGACCTCATCGGAGCTACTTATATAGGCGACGTGGAGCCAGGCGAGATGGTAATCGCCGGGCCGGAAGGTGTGACTCGGGAGCGCTACACGCCTCGCGCAGTGGCGGCGCACTGCTCATTCGAGCACGTCTATTTTTCGCGTCCCGATTCCATCGTCTTCGGCAAATCGGTGGCCGAATCACGCGAGCGGATGGGCCGCTTATTGGCGCGCGAGCATCCGGTGGATGCGGACGCCGTGGTGCCTGTACCGGATTCGGGTGTTGCGGCCGCCGTAGGTTACGCGGCGGAATCGGGCATCCCGTACAGCCAGGCGCTGATCCGTAATCACTATGTCGGCCGGACATTCATCGAGCCGTCCCAGGCCATTCGCGATTTCGGCGTGAAGCTAAAGCTGAATCCGGTGCGGCATATGCTCGAAGGCAAGCGCGTCATTCTGGTTGACGATTCCATCGTGCGCGGCACCACCAGCCGGAAGATCGTGCGCATGGTGCGTAGCGCGGGCGCGCGCGAAGTGCATCTGCGCATTTCATGTCCACCGACCGTCTCGCCTTGTTACTACGGTGTGGATACGCCCTCGCGGCGCGAGCTGATCGCCGCCACTCACTCCATCAAAGAAATCGAAGAGTTCGTGGAAGCAGATTCGCTCGCGTATCTGTCTCTGGAGTCGCTGCGCGCGTCGGTCACGGATTCCGACCATCAGTTCTGCTATGCCTGCTACACGGGCAAGTATCCAACGCTCGTGCAGATTGAAGAGATCGCGCTCGCGAAAACAGGTTGTTGCTAGCTCGGGCTCACCGCATGCGGCGCCAGCTCCTGTAGGATCAGGCTGCGAGCGCGATCGGTCAGGACGCCTCGCTCCTTCAAATCGAGTCCACTGGTTTCAATCGGCTTCAGAATTCGTAGCGTCACTCTTCCGGCTTCCACTACGCCGCCTCCGTAAGGCAGCACCTCGCGGCTTCCGATGATTGCCATCGGGACGACTGGAACACCCGCCCGTATCGCGATGTAAGCGCCGCCTTCTTTAAACGGCCGCAACACTCCGTCGTGAGAGCGTCCGCCTTCGGGGAAAATCAACAACGAGATCTTCTTCTGTTTAATTGCCTCGGCTGCGATCTGCATTGTCTTCACCGCGGCGCGAGGATCCTCGCGCGGGACCGGGATGTGTCCGGCGCGGCTGAGATGCTGGCCCAAAAACGGAATTTGAAACAGGCCGCGCTTAGCGAGAAAACGGAACTGCACCGGAATGTTTGCAAGCGCGACCGGCGTGTCCATGTAGCTCAGGTGGTTCGAAATGAAAACGTAGCTGCCATTGGGATCAATGTGATGAAGTCCTTCGACATGCACGTGGACTCCGCTGACTGCAAGCAGCGTTCTCGCCCAGGCGCGGGCCACCCGGATCTGCACAGCCCCGGTTGCGTCGAAGAACGAAACAATCAGGCTGATGGTTCCGAAAAAGATGGTGGCTAGAATGATCGCAGGATCGGCGATCAGCATGCCGCGCAGCCGTTTCATGCACGCCCATTTTACGTGAGCAGCAGCCTTCGAGCTTCTCCTACGACAAACAATGACCCGGTGAAAAACACAATTGCCTCGCGCGGAGCGGTTCGTGCGACCGCAATCGCTTCGGCGATCGAATGTGTCACCGTTGCGTCCGGGCGATGCGCCAGCTCGATGATGGCTTCCGGCCGCAGCGCGCGCGGAAAATCGGGCGCAGTTGCAATCACCCTGTCGGCCAGCGGAAACAGTTGCGCTGTCACTTCTTCGATCGCCTTATCTCGCATGGCGCCATAAACCATCCACACCGGCTTACCCCGGCAAAACGCCCGAATGTACTCCGCCAGCGCCTCTGCCGCCGCTGGGTTATGCGCCCCGTCCAGCACAAAATTGGGATTCCAGGAGACGATCTCTAACCTTCCTGGCCACCTCACATGCCTCAGCCCGCGCTGAATCGCCTCGATACCGATTCCCAACTCGCGGCAGGCAAGAATCGCGGCTGTAGCATTCTCGATCTGATGCTTGCCGGCCAGGCCGCACTCAAATGCATCCTGGCCAATCATGAACATCGCGCCTCGAGGAAATAGTTCGATGTTTCTCACCCGTGTCTCTTGCGTGCGAATTATGCGCGAGCCGAGTTGACGCGCACGCTCGGCGATGACCGCCTCAGCCGCCGGAAGTTGCCGGGCCATCACCACTGGAACGCCAGGCTTGAGAATTCCAGCCTTCTCCGCCGCGATCGATTGCAATGTGTTGCCGAGATACGCCTCATGATCGTAGGCGATGGGCGTGATGACGCATAACTCCGGCTCGATGACGTTCGTCGCATCCAGTCTTCCGCCGAGTCCGACTTCTATGACACTGATGTCGCATCGTTCGCGAAAGGTGAGGAACGCCATGGCCGTCACGGTCTCAAAATACGAAGGAGGCGTCTCTAAGTTTTCCGCAGCCGCATGCACCGCCTCGAATGCTTGAACGAATTCTTCCGGCGTGACCGGCTCGTTGTTGATCTGTATGCGCTCGGTGGGCTCAATCAGATGCGGCGACGTATACAAGCCTGTTCGATAGCTGGAGGCTTGAAGGATGCTTGCGATGATCGCGCAGGTTGAACCTTTGCCGTTGGTGCCCGCGACATGTATGAAGCGCTGGCCCCGCTCCGGATTGGCCAGGGCCGCAAGCAGCATCTGCATGCGCTCGAGCCCCCATTTCGCACCCGCCTTCAACTCATTGCCGAGCGAGTAAAGATACCGGACCGAATCGGGATAACTCACTTTCCCTTTGCCCTGTACTTCACGTCGACATGGTATCGCGGGCTCCGGCTATTTTTTCGTTTGCGCTGAACTCAAGAAAGGCCGTATGAGCGTAAACACATCCTGCGCCACAATCTTGTTGCCGGCCCCGCTCGGATGGATTCCGTCAGGCTGCATCATGCCGGGAATGTTATAGACGTGCAGCAGCAGAAATGGCATGTACTTCAGGTGATACTGCCGGGCGAGTTCGGGATACATGGCGCTGAACGATTTGACGTAGTCTGCGCCATAATTCGGGGGCAACGTGATGCCAAGCAGCACAATCGGCAGCTTTGCCTGTTTTAGGCGCTCAATCATCTCTTGTAGATTTTTTCGCGTGGCATCTACCGGCGTGCCGCGCAACCCGTCGTTGCCACCGAACTCGAGAATCACCAGTGCGGGGTGATCCGCGATAACGTTGTCGATGCGCGCGAGACCATCCGTACTGGTATCGCCGCTCACGCCCTGATTGTCGACGCGATATCGAAGCCCGTGTTGATCGAGCAGGTCCTGCAAATCGTCCGGATAACTTCTGCCTGCCACGCCCGCGGTCAAGCTGTCGCCAAACGTCACAATCACGGGCCGGTGATCTTGGGGAGCGGTTTGCGGCGGCTCTGCGGCGGCTGTGGAACTTGCGGCAGCTTCCGTGCGTTCTTCTTTAGTAGGAGGCCCGGCGTTTTTATCAGGAGCTTTGCGCCCGCACGCGAACAAGAAGCCGCAGAACACGCAAGCTGCAACAATGAGAACAGACCGCCTTCTCTCCACCTACCCAGATTGACATGCAAGCAAGCACACCGGTGATCGACGTACGCCAACTCTGGAAAGTAATTGAAAACCCGCCGAGACGAGTCGAAATTTTGCGCGACGTATCGTTCTCCGTGCCACGCGGACAGTTCCTTGCCGTCATGGGCGCGTCCGGCAGCGGCAAGAGCACGTTGCTGGGATTGATGGCGGGTCTTGATACCGTCACATCGGGAAACATCATCCTCGATGGCATCGATATCACCCATCTTCGCGAAGATGCGCTGGCACGAGTGCGCGGCCGCAGCATTGGGTTCGTCTTTCAGTCGTATCAACTGGTGCCGACGCTTACCGCAGAAGAAAACATACTGCTGCCCGCCGAGTTGAGCGGCATGAATGGACAGCCGCGCCGCCGCGCCGCCGAGCTTCTGGAAAGAGTCGGCCTCACGCAACGCGCGCAGCATTATCCGGTTCAATTGTCGGGAGGCGAGCAACAGCGCGTCGCTCTCGCCCGCGCATTTATTACTCAACCGCCCATCTTGATGGCCGACGAGCCCACCGGCAATCTCGATAGCGTCAACGGGCAGCATGTATTGGATCTACTGGTGCAGCTTAATCGTGAGGAAAAGACGACTCTAATTCTAGTCACACATGACCGCAACCTGGCCGAATATGCGGACCGTGTGATCACGCTGCGTGACGGACGCGTATTGACTGACGAGCTGGCCGCGCGCGTTGTCGAAGTCTAAGATGTCTGCCTCCGCCATTGCCGAAAACGCCGTCGCCTCTCCAGGCGAGCCCATAAAATCCTTCGCATTCGGGACTGCCTCGAAGATTGCCTGGCGCGAATTACGCGCCGCTCCGGCGAAGTTTCTGTTTGTGGTGCTCGCGGTGGCGGTGGGAGTGGCTGCGCTGAGCGGCGTTAAAGGCTTCGGGTATGCGTTCAGGGGCATGCTGCTGCGCAATGCGAAGCAGTTGATTGCGGCCGACCTGCAAGCCCAAACCTGGAACGATCCCACGCCCGATCGCGTTGCCAAGCTGCAAGCCATAGCTGACCGCTACGGCGCGATGACGCGGGTTACTGAGACCATCTCCATGGCCGGGTCGCACAACGAGCCAGTGCCGCAAATGGTTTCCGTCAAGGGGATTGATCCGGCGGTGTATCCGTATTACGGCACGCTCACGCTCGACCCGCCGCGACCGCTGGCGCAGTTGTTGAAGGACGATTCTTCCGCGGTCGTCACTCCGGAGCTGTTGATGCGGCTCAAGATCAAACCCGGAGATAGGCTCCGTCTGGGCGGAACGGATTTTCGAATCACAGGAACACTCGTCGGCGAACCGGACCGTCTCGCCTCGGGCTTTGGTCCTGGCATGCGGGTGCTGGTCAGCCGCAAGGGCCTCGATCGAACTGGGCTCATCCAGTTCGGCAGCCGCGCCGCACAACGATTTCTCTACAAGCTGAAACCGAATGTAAACCTGGACTCCATCAAAGATCAAATAAAAGCGACACTGCCGCGCGTGTTCCTGAGCGACTATCGGGAGGGGAGCCCGATTGTCGGTCGAGCTATCGATAGCACGACCACGTTTTTGAGCCTCGTCTCTTTGATTGCGCTGATTGTCGGCGCGCTCGGCGTCGCCATGGCGATGTATTCGCACTTGCAGCAACGGATGGACACAATTGCCGTGATGAAAGCGGTTGGCGCGCGTTCAAGGCAAGTGATGCAGATCTACCTGATTCAGACGCTGTGGCTCGGCATCGCAGGCGGCGTGATCGGCGTGGCCGTGGGTGCGCTGGTGCAGAAGTCATTTCCATGGCTGATCCATCGTGTGTTCGCGCTGTTGCCGGAGGTACCCTGGGATTGGTCATTCAGCTTGCAAGGCATGAGCCTGGGTGTTTTGGCGACGCTGTTGTTTACCGTGCCGCCGCTGCTCGGCATTCGAAATGTGCGTCCGGCGCTGGTATTCCGGCGCGACATGGCGGACGCCGGCCTCGAAAATCGCAGACGCTGGCGCGAGCGCATTCCGAGCGTCGCTGGCGCGTTGCTCATTCTCTGCGGCTTCAGCGCGATCGCGGTCTGGTTGAGCGGCTCCTGGAAAATGGGCGCGTACTTCATCGGCGGGCTCACGGCCAGTATTCTGCTGCTGGCGGGAGTAGCTGCGCTGCTGCTTACTGTGATGCGCCGGGCCGTGAAAGTTTGGAACAAGCGCCTGCCACCGTCGTTTCGGCATGGCTTCGCTAATCTGTACAGGCCGGGAAACCAGGCACGCTCGGTTCTGGTCGCGTTGGGCATCGGCGTGATGTTCACCCTAACCACCTACCTGCTGCAGCGAACGGTTCTCCGCCAGGTTACGAGCGAAGGTCCAGGCCGGGAAGGCAATCTGTTCCTGCTGGATATTCGCAACTCATCGGAGGTGACGCGCTTTATCGAAGCGCAGCCCGGCGCTACGGGTAAAGTCGAGACCGTGGGATATATCGTCTCCAAAGTACTCGACAAGAATGGCGTCCCGGTTGAAAACCTGCGCCTGGCAAAGGCACGCAAGGACGATCTTCAGGTCATTCGAATCCTGACCGCGGAGGCGATGCCGGCCAGCCTTGAATTGAAAAAGGGTCGCTGGTGGAGCGCTACTGCGCGAGAACCACAGTTGGCCGTCTCAGAAGAGATAAGGCGCGAATTCGACCTGCACTTGGGCGACAATTTGCGATTCCAGATTGCTGGGCGCGTTCTCATGGTGCCGTTGGTAGCGGTATTCGAACAGAAGGAGCGCAGCAACGTTAGATACAATCTCGTGTTCCCGCGCGACTCGCTGCGCGGCTTTCCGGTGGTGTACTATGGCGCGGCGCACGTGGACCCGGCGAAGATCCCGCAAGTGGAAGAAGCCATCTTCGAACGCTTTCCGACAGTGACAGTGATGAACCTGGCGGACATTCTAAAGCGCATCCAGGAGGCGGTGGACCAGGTAGCGCTGGTAGTGCGATTTCTTGCCCTGTTCGCGATTGCGGCGGGAGTCATCATTCTCTGCTCGAGCGTGGCCGGTACACGCTATCGGCGCGTCCGCGAAGTTGCCATCCTCAAAGCGCTGGGTGGAACCAAGCGCCGCATCGCGAGCATCTTTTCGATCGAGTTTTCGATCCTGGGCGCAGTGTCGGGGCTGGTCGGCGGAGTGCTGGCCAATGTGTTCACGCGAATCATCTCCGACAAATTTCTGGAGACGGCCTTTAGCTTCGATTGGCTATCGCTGCTGGTCGTGATCATCGGCACGGCGCTGCTGGCGAATGCGGCCGGTTGGCTCGCAAGCGCGCGCATCCTGGATCAGCGGCCGCTTGAAGTGCTGCGGGGCGAATAGCACCGAGTACTTACGTTTTTTCTCCCAGCTTCTTCTTGGCCTCGTGAGCGGCCTTGGAATCCGGCGAAACTTGAATCACGCGCTGGAAGGCCGCTTTGGCCGCATCCCTGTTCTTCAACTTCTCCTCCGCTTCACCGACTTTGAAGAACGCGTCCGGGGAACTCGGGTTGTACTTCGTAGCGCGCTCATAGCGCTGGAGCGCTGCCCGGTAGTTTCCTTTGTGCCAATAGTAATTGCCTACTTTGATATTGCGATCGGATTCGAGCGGGTCGAGAGGAAATGTCTCCGGGGCGGCGGATTCGTCCTCTTCAGGAGGCATCCGCTCGTCTTCGGCGGGCGGTTGTTGCTGCTGCTTTTGCGAAGAGCCGCTACTTTTTGCCTGTCCAAAAATCGGTGACGCAGAGGCCAGCCCGCACAGACAAACAAGAAACTGCTTGCGTGTCACAATTGAATTATAGCTGCCGATGGAACTTCGTGAGAAAGTAGCGCAGCTTCCCACCCAGCCGGGCGTTTACCTCTACACAGACGGAGCAGGAACGGTTCTTTACGTCGGGAAAGCGAACAACCTTCGCAGCCGCGTGAGGAGCTACTTCAGCGAAGAGCGCTTGGCCGATTCGAAGACGGGAAGCCTGATTGCGGAAGCGCGCGACATTCAATTCGTCCAGGTTGACAACAACAAAGAGGCGCTTGCGCTTGAAAACAACCTCATCAAGCAATATAAGCCGCGTTTCAATATACTGTTGCGCGACGACAAAACCTATCCGTATGTGAAGCTCACGAACGAAAAATATCCGCGTGTGTATGTCACGCGCCGCATCTTGAAAGATGGAGCAGGTTACTATGGCCCGTTTTTCCCAGGCAACTTAGCTCATCGGCTGGTGCATTTCATCCATCGGCATTTCAAGGTTCCATCTTGCAAGATCGACCTTGGCAGGAAGCACACACATCCGTGCCTGCAATACCACATTCATCGTTGTCTCGGACCGTGCACGCCAGGACTCACCACCGACGAGGCATATGGAGCGGCGGTGCGCGACGTGCGGCTGTTCCTTGAAGGGCGGCATCGCGATCTGGCCGATGAGCTGGAACGCCGCATGAATACCGCTTCTGAAGAAATGCGTTTCGAGGAAGCAGCGAGTCTTCGCAACCTGGCGACAACGGTCCGCGAAATGGAGCAGCGCCAGAAAATGGCGGCTGTCGAAGGCGAGGACGTCGATATCTTCGCCTACCATGCAGAGCCGCCGTTAGTGGCAGTCAATCTTTTTCACTTACGGCATGGAAAGATCGTCGACCGGCGCGAATTTTTTTGGGAGGATCAGATGCATTTCAATCCTTCCGAATTTTTCGAAGCGCTACTCAAGCAGGTCTATCTCAACAATCAACATATTCCCGGACGAATCCATGTGCCGGCCGATTTTGAACAGCGGGAAGAGCTCGAGGAATTCCTTTCCGATCTTCGCGGCCGGCGAGTGGAAATCACGACGCCTCAACGGGGCACCAAAAAGGCGCTGCTTGACCTGGTTGAGACCAACGCCAAGCACAGCTTCGACCAGCGGTTTCGAGTGATGAAGCCATCCTCAAAAGCCATCGGCGCAGCGCTACAAGAAGCGCTAAATCTGCCGGAGGCGCCGCGGCGCATCGAATGCTTCGACATCTCGCACATTCAAGGCACCGACAAGGTTGCGAGCATGGTGGTGTGGGAAGACGGCAAGATGAAGAAATCCGATTACCGGAAATTCATCATCAGGACCGTGGTAGGCAACGACGATTTCGCCTCTATGCGCGAGGTGATCACTCGGCGGTACGCGAAGCTGCAGGAAGAGAAACGTCCGTTCCCCGGGCTGGTGCTGGTGGATGGCGGGCTTGGGCAATTGCACGCCGCGGCGGAGGCGCTGGAAGCGCTAGGCAACACGTACCAGCCGCTGGCCTCAATCGCCAAGCGCGAAGAATGGATCTATGTATACGGGCAGGAGGACGAGCCGATTGTTCTCGACAAGTTCTCACCGATTCTGCATCTTGTGCAGACTATTCGCGACGAGGCGCACCGTTTCGCCGTCACATTTCACCGGACCCGTCGAAATGCCAAGCGTCTGACGTCTGAGCTTCATGAGGTTGCCGGGATTGGCCCGAAGACCGTGGAGAAGCTGCTTCGAACTTTCGGCAGCTTGGAGCGGGTGCGGCAAGCCTCGGATGATGAGCTCGCGCGCGTGATCGGAAAGGCATGCGCCGCGCGCCTGCAGGCGTTCTTCGACAAAACGAGCGCGCATTCGCCGCTGGTGCAGATCGCGTCTGAGGATGCGTTGCCGACCGGCCGGTTGCCATAAACGAAAGGCGCTCGGTCGACTCTGGGGCTGGCCATTTCGTTTGGCAAAACATGCGCGTCCAATCACTTAGCTACCCGTAGCGCTGCTAAAATGGGAGTCTAAGTTCTATTCCCGGAGGTTCCTTCGTTCATGGCTGCATCCTCGCGCCGGCAATCGGTCGCTGTCGATATTGGCGGCATCCAGGTCGGCGGTTCGCATCCCGTCGTCGTGCAGTCGATGACCAACACCGATACCGCGGATTCGGCCTCCACTGTAAATCAGGTGATGCAGCTCGCGCGTGCCGGGTCCGAGCTCGTCCGGGTCACCGTCAATACCGAAGAAGCTGCTCAAGCCGTTCCTACCATCGTCAACACCCTTCGTGACTTCGGTGTTACGGCGCCTATTATTGGGGACTTCCATTACAACGGCCACATTCTGCTCAAGAAGTATCCCGCGTGTGCTCGTGCTCTATCGAAATACCGTATCAATCCGGGTAACGTGAACATCGGCCGCAAGCAGGACGACAACTTCCGGGTGATGATCGAAGCCGCCATTGAATACGACCGGCCCGTCCGCATCGGGGTCAACTGGGGCTCGCTCGATTCGGTCCTGCTGACGCAGATGATGGACGAGAACTCGCGCTCTTCCGATCCGCTCGACGCCATGGAAGTCACCAAACGGGCCATTGTTGAGAGCGCGCTTCGCAGCGCCGAAAACGCCGAGCACTATGGGCTTGCACACGACAAGATCATTCTCAGCGCGAAGGTTTCGAACGTTCAGGATCTGATCGATGTCTATCGAATGATGGCCGCGCGTTGTGATTATCCGCTGCATCTCGGTCTTACAGAAGCTGGTCTCGGCTCGAAGGGCATCGTCGCCACCACCGCTGCCTTGTCTGTTCTGCTGCAGGCCGGCATTGGCGATACCATTCGCGCTTCTCTTACGCCGCTCCCCAACGGCGATCGCACGGAAGAAGTGGTCGTCTGCCAGCAGATCCTGCAGGCTCTGAATCTCCGAAGCTTCAGCCCGCAGGTTGCCGCCTGTCCCGGTTGCGGGCGAACCACCAGCACGTTCTTCCAGGACATGGCGGATCAGATCCAGACCTATCTGCGCGATCAGATGCCAGTCTGGCGCGAGAAGTACTCGGGGGTCGAAGAGATGAAAGTTGCGGTGATGGGCTGCGTTGTCAATGGGCCCGGCGAATCCAAACACGCAAATATTGGTATTTCGCTCCCCGGCACCTTCGAACAACCGGTCGCCCCAGTCTATGTGGACGGCAAGCTCGTGAAGACTCTTCGCGGCGATCGCATTGTGGCTGAATTCCGCGATATGTTAGACGCCTACGTCGCGCGAACATATGGCGTCGCCGAACCAGTTGCGGCTAGCGTCGCGTAATCCTCAGGGCTTGCGCGTTTCGCCCGGAATGCGGGCTCCCGTTCTCGGACGCCACGCGCCCCTACTTCTGCAGGTGTTCGTCCACGATTTTGGCGCCGAGCTTGCCGGCGTCCACCTGGTACGTTCCCTCGAGATATTGCTGTCGCAGCTCGGCGATTCTCGCCTCCGGCGCGTCCAATGAATTGCTCGCAGCAACTGCCACGGACCCCAGGCTGACGTGGTCCTCGACCGAGCCCGGCGCGGCGGCGTGCTCGGTCTGCTTCGCATCCGGGCTAGCCGCAGGCTGGACGGCCGCGGCAGTCTCCGGAGAAGAAGCATCGGATATTCTCAATGATTACCTCGTTTCAGCAGGCCTCGCTCTTTGAGATGCCAGATGAGCGGAGCTGTTTGACAACCCTGCTGAAATCATCTTAGCTAAACCAAGCCCTCCACCGGTAGCGAGCGCCTGTGAGATCTGCTGTTCGGAAACCTCCATCAGTGTAGATCCGGCTTCATCCTCATCGGTACCCATCCACCCGGAGCCATCTGCATCCCGGGCCGATTTCAGAACCTCTCCAATGAGAAGCGCTTCAAATTGAGTCGCTGCTTTGGCAACCGCTTCAGGAGTATCGCGGTTCAATTTTTGGTCAGACGACGAATCGGGCAGGGAAGCGAGATCAGCAGGAGAAATGAGAGACCCAGGGATGGGATCAAGCATGGTGCTCAGAGTACCTCGATTTCGGCGTCGAGCGCTCCCGCAGCCTTGAGGCTTTGTAGGATGGCGATGATGTCCCGCGGAGTAGAGCCGATGGCAACCAGCGCCCGCACCAGTTCATCGACAGTAGCACCGTTCTTGAGCACAACGTCCTTGGCCTTATCCTCCTTCACGCCCACATCCACTTTCGGAACGACTTGGGTCTGGCCCGAGCTCAAGGCATTTGGCTGCGAGACCTCATAGGTTGTCTGGATCTGCACACTGAGATTTCCCTGCAGAATTGCAACCGGCGCTATTCTCATATCTCCGCCGAACACGATTGTGCCTGTCCTCTCGTTAATCGAGATCTTCGAGCTTCGATCGGCATCCACCTGCAGCTCGTCCAGGGCGGCAATGAACTCGACACTGCGGCCATGATAAGCCGTTGGAATTTGGACGCTGATAAGACCGGAATTGAGCGCGCGCGCAGTGCCCGCCTGAAACTGTTGGTTGATGGCTGAGGAGATACGAGAAGCGGTCGAGAAGTCTGGCCGGCGAAGCTGCAGATGCATCGAATCGACCGGCGTAACACTCGGCGGGCTTTGCTCAACAATTGCACCATCCACGACGCGTCCAACGGTCGGATGATTTACTGTTTGCGAGTTACCACCGCGCCCCGCCACGAAGCCTCCCGTAACGACAGAACCCTGCGCCATTGCAAAAACCTGGCCGTTGCTGGCACGCAATGGGGTCAAGACCAGCAATCCACCCTGCAAGTTCGCGGCGTCGCCTATGGCGGCTACATCAACATCAATTTTGGCGCCTGGTTGCGCAAAAGGAGGGAGGGTCGCGGTTACCAGGACAGCGGCTGTGTTGTGTACGATGATCGCGGCAGGCGGAACTGTCACGCCCATGCGTTGCAATACATTCGTAAGAGACTGGACGGAAAAGACCGTCTGCTGCCGGTCTCCGGTTCCGTTAAGGCCGACAACGATGCCGTATCCAACAAGTTGATTGTCGCGAACACCTTCGACCGAAACCAGATCTCTAATGCGCGCCGCGGCCGACGCGTTCGCAGCGACGAACAAAGAAAGGATCAGCAGATGGAAAATCGTAGAGGTGCGGCGCATGGCTCAGAAAGGTAAGATCCCCAGAAAGAGGCGATACAAGAAGTTCGGCCTGCGGATTGCGTCGTTCACTACCCCTCGGCCGTTGATCCGAAGCTCCAGGTCTTCCACCTGATTCGAACCCACGCTATTGCCGGGCCCGAGGTCCACGGGGCGCACAATGCCGCGCAAAGCGACGGTCTGGTATTCCGAATTGATCGAAATCAGTTTCGTGCCTTCCACGATCAAATCGCCATTTGGCAGTACGCGAATAACTCTTGCCGAGACGGTTGTCGAGACGGTGGTTTGCCGGCTCGTGGTGCCTTGGCCGTTCAGTTGTTGTTGGCCATTGAGATTCGCCAGATTGTTGAGAGCGTTATGTGGGCTTTTCGCACCGAACAACGAACTGATACTCGAGCTTGCAGAAGACGTTCGTTGCTGCGTCGTTACGCCTTGGGACGTGGCGGAGGCTTGATCGAGCACGACAATGGTGACAAGATCGCCAGCATTCCTCGCGTGGACGTCGGAAGCCAGATCGAGCAGGGGCGACGTAGCAGAAAAGGTAGAACCGGGCGATAAGGCGCCGCTGGCTACAGGTGACGGCGTCGCTGCTAGCAATCGATCAATCGGCGAAGGCTCTTTTGCTGGTTGATCTTTACGCGATTTCTTCTGAGCGCCAAAACTCATCGAGAGGATCAGCATCGGGAGCAGCAATCCCGTGACAATTCTCCGGATTCGCAACCCCTGTCTACACATTTCTAGAAGCTCCTGCCCGAGACAATGTCGCCAGGTTGGGGTTCTTGCACGGTGCTTGCCGCCGTGAGCCGCTGTGGGGATAGCGAGATTTCAGCGCGCTCCGGACCTGTCACGCTGGCATGAAAGCGCGCAGCTCCGGTGGGGTTTATCAGTGTGATTACATCTCCTTTGTTGCCGGCGGTGTCGGCGCGAGCTGCCAGGACAAGCCGTGCTCCGCCGTTCACGACCTCCACCGTCACGATCGATCCACGTTCTACATCGGCTGGAGGATGCACAAGCCCGGGCTCCAGAATGGTCTCCCGCGGCACTGAAATATTGATAATTTTGCCTTCATAAGCTGCTAGCGTCTCTGCTTGGCGAAAACGTAACGGCGAGCCGGAGATCTTGGATTCTTCGATATCTTCGCGACGCAGAATCTGGTGGGGTCGTAGACTTGTGGCGGCACGAACAACAGTCAGGGATGCAACGATTCGCGCTCGCACCCAAACAGGATACGGATGGTCATCTGCCGTGACCAGGCGTCCCCGCCAGAGCACTGGCATTTCGGGATGGCCGATGGGGGGCAGGGAAGCTCCACTAAGAGGAAACTCCAGCCGGCCCGCCGGTACCTGGCAGCTACAGACATCGATGATATCTATGCGGAGATCGTCGGCGGCTCCGATGGCGGCTTTCAATGCCCGCAGAATGTCATCTGCTGCAAGCTCGTGGCTGGCCTTTTCGAAACACGCGGAAGAAACAGAAATTCTTCCCAGTCCTTGATGCAAGGCCCAGCTCTCCATTTCAGTGGCCGGAATGAGCCGCTGACTGCCGATGACAGGTGCAAAAGAAAAGACGAGGGCAGGATCGAGTCTTGCAAACTCGCTCGAAACTTTGGCGAGATCGCCCGCCGTAATTTGGGCTCCGTCTACTGCGATGCAACCCGCCTCCGCGGAGGCGATAAACACGGCCGCAATCAATAGCGCTCTCAGCATATGCACCGGTAGGCTCGGCCGCTAACTCACAACTTGATTTACCTGCTGATACATTTCGTCCGCCGCTTTCACAACCTTGGAGTTCGCCTCGTAAGCGCGTTGACTGACGATCAGATTGATGAATTCCTCGACAACGCTCACATTCGAGCTTTCGAGATAACCTTGCTGGAGCGTCCCGACGCCGTCCTGCCCACCGGGAGCGCCCACCGTGGGATCACCAGAAGCATCCGTCGGTAGAAACAAATTTTGACCGATGCTATTTAGACCCGCTGGATTCGCGAAATTTGCAAGCTGAATCTGGCCCGCTGTCTGCGCCGCAGTCTGTCCTGGCAAGTTGTAACTCACCGTGCCATCGGTAGCTATTGTGATCGATTGGGCTTGTGGTGGAATCGTGATCTGCGGCTCCAACATGTTGCCATTCTGGGTCACCATATTTCCATTTCGATCGAGCTGGAATGCGCCGGACCGTGTATAAGCCAGTTGCCCATTCGCCTGGTGAATCTGAAAGAACCCGGAGCCTTGAATGACGAGGTCCAAAGGATTGTCGGTCTCCTGAAAGTCGCCTTGCGTAAAGATTACTTCGTTCGCCGCTGGACGCGCTCCCAACCCGAGTTGCAGGCCGGCCGCGACCGTAGTTTGCGAACCCGCTGCAGCTCCCGGTTGCACGACATTTTGGTACAACAGATCCTGGAATTCCGTTCGGCGCATTTTGAACCCGGAGGTATTGGCGTTCGCGAGATTGTTCGCAATGTTGTCAACATTCATCTGCTGGGCTGTCATGCCGCTTCCAGCGCTATACAAAGCTCGAATCATAAGATTGGTTCCTAAATCTTCCTTTCGGAATTTAAGTAGCGATACTTTATGGAACTTACGAACTAACCTTCGCCACCTGCTCTACGGATTGCTTCCCCATATCGCCCGCGATTCTTACGGCGCGCTGCATCATCTCGAATTGGCGCAAGACACCGACCAGCTTGATCGCTGCGCTGCTTGACTCCACATTTGAGCTCTCCACCTTTCCTTGCAATACCTGCGGATCTTGCGCGGCGACAGTTTTCGCGGATGCTGAGACCTTGAAGTAAGTACCGCCCTGCTTGGTAAGCGCATCGACGCGATCGACGGTCACGATCTGCAACGAAGCTACGGCAGATCCATCTTGCGAGACAATTCCAGATTCAGAGACGTCAAAGGGCTTGCCCGCGTCCAGGCGGATGGGCTGGCCACCAGCTCCAAGCACTGGATATCCCTCTCGCGTCTCCAAGATCCCTTTCTTAGAAACTCGAAAATGACCACCTCTGGTGTAAAGAGGCCCACTCGAGGTCTGCGCCACAAGAAACCCCGGGCTTGCGAGCGCGATGTCGTTCTGGCTACCCGTATCGAGTAGCGTTCCCTGGGACAAATCCGACCAATTGCGCTCGACGATCGGCATCTCCGCCGTGTCTGGCCGGTTCTCCGAGTAACCTTCCCAAGCGCTATCGCCGAAATATAAGTTATAGGATTCACCATCGGCTTTATAACCAACTGTCGACGTATTCGCCAGGTTATTAGCAACTAACTCTAAGCTCTCCGTTCGGGAGCGCATCCCGCTCGCGGCGATCGCAGTCAGAGGATCCATAAGCGCACTACTTCTCAAGCAACTGAAGTGCCGAAGTCGCGGGTGCTTGTAAAGTGCTTGATTTCTCGCGCCTACTTGAATGAATGTGTCATTCCCGCGCCAATAAGTTGTCTTCTGGCAGAATTTGGACGAAGTTCCGTTTGATCCGGCTGTCGCAACTTCTTGATTTCAGAAGATTGCAAGACTTGGCACAAAACGTGTAAAGGAATTTGCGTGGTCTCGCCCTCTTCTGCCGCAGCGATCTTGCCAAGTCACTCGGCCCTCGTGCCGCAAGCGCTGATTAGTGCGACGCGGCAAGGGATGCAGCGGGCTGCTGTTTCGAAACAAGACACACAAAGTGTTCCAAAGCTGCACGGTGGTTCATTTCAGACTTTCGGCGACGCATTAGATTCCGCATTGTGGCAGCCCGATGTCTCTGGCTTGGAGGGGCGAATCGCCCAAGCGATTCAATTCGGCGCATCAGCAAGCGGGAACCCGCCAGGAGCGCAGTCGCAATTCCCCGCAACTGAGATCAACGGTTCTGAAGGACCTGAGCAAGGGTCCTCTTTGGCAGGCGCGCCGACCGATGCGCAGCACGCAGGAACGGTGATGCCTCGCGAGCGGGATGCGAATGTTCAATCGGATCAGAATGAAGCGGCCGATAAGATCGCCTCTTCAGAAACAAGAAAAACACAAGACTTAAAGCCCAGCCTGACGGCTCAACTGGCGGTTCCAGTACGAAGCGCTCTTGAACCAATTTCGCAGGTGCCAACCGACACCGTTGGGAATGGAGTTATCGGCCCTTATGAAGGCGGTAAAGCGCCCGAAATAGTAAGTGCCGTTCCGGTTAGTCAGTCTCAAATGGGCAGACTGACCGGCGCAAGCGCAGCTCAAACCGCGCCTCAGGGAAGGGCCAATGCACAGCCGAACCCAATCGGGTTTAACACGGATGCTGAGGCATTCCAGATCAATTTGTACGCAGATGACGAGCCCCTTCAGGCAACTGAACCCGGGAGCGTTCCAGCCCGAGGAGTACAGCGCGCGACCGAGCCTGTCTCGCCCGGCGGGAGTTCGGACCAGAAACAGATACAGAATTCGCCCGCAGACATGGCATCAGGAAAAATTGTTACGGGGAAGACCCCGGTCAATAATGAAGCTCCGGCTACTCCTGCAGATGGAGCAACGAAAGCCGTGGCGGCAACGCAAGGACCACAAACGGGAAGGCGACCAGTAGTTCCCAGCGGCTCGGAGGAGGACAAACGAAGCGATAAAGGCGCCATGGACAATGGCCCGGAAGCCGGCATGCTGAAGGACGCGATGACTCCGCCTGCAACATCGATTCGCCCCCCCGAACGTATCGCGAATGAAGGCAGCGCTCCGCTGGGAAGCACGCGGCCGGGTGAGATGGTTGAAGTGGCCCAGTCGTCCGCTGGGAGCCCGGCGAAAGAAATGGTTGTCCGGATTCAAGGAGATGGGGGTGAAGTCGTGAACGTCCGGGTGCTGGATCAAGGCGGGCAGGTGCAAGTCGCGGTCCGCAGCAGTGATCCAGTCACGGCGGCCCAGCTTCGGCAAGACCTGAGTTCCCTTACAAGCAATCTGGACCGAATTGGATGGAAAGCTGATACGGCTGCGGCGCCAACAGCGCAAGCGCCCGGTCTCCACGATGCCTCGCGCCCGGACAGCGAGTCACAGAGCGGCCAGAAGGGGTCTACGCCGGGCTGGGATGAAGGCCCGGCGAGGAAAAAATATTCGACATCTGAACTTTGGGACGAGGTGTTGGCCGGTCAGCATAGATGAGGCCAATTCAGGAACGCAAGCATTCTTATGAACACAGTTAGTGAGGTAAAGACATGGTAATCTCCGGCACCACGCCTACATCATCAACGGATTTAAGTGACGCGGTTTCGAGCCAGGCGAATGCGACTTCAAGTACAAGTTCGACGGATCCCAACGACCTGGCTTCCGAAGACACTTTTCTGAAGCTGTTCGTGGCTCAATTGCAGAATCAGGATCCGTTGAACCCGAACGAGCAAGACCCGACGCAAATGGTATCGGAGCTAGCTCAATTCAGCGAGCTCGAACAGCTCGTGAATATCGGACAAAACGTACAATCGATCGATCAGGTAATTGCGCCGACGAGTGCGTCGCCTAGTTCTTCGCAAACAGCTTCAGGCCCTTACGGCGCGAGCGGAAGCACCAATTCGAGCCAGGGCGCTTAGCGAGAGATCGAAAATAAGCACGAAAATAAGCAAAGGAATCAAAACATGTTAACAGCTTTCTCAACGGCCCTGTCCGCGCTTGGCGCGGACTCAACCGCCATCAGCGTGGTCGGGAATAACCTCGCGAATCTCAATACGACCGGTTTCAAAGCTAGCACGATCAACTTTCAAGATCTGCTCTATGAGACTTTGGGTGGCGGTTCGAGTCAGGTGGGAATGGGCGTTCAGCAGCCTACCACCGACAGAGTTTTCTCTCAGGGGGCCACGCAGTCGAGCTCGAACGCGCTGGATGTGGCGATTTCCGGGCAAGGATTCCTGATCGTCAAGACCTCGGCCGGGGCAACGGAGTATACCCGCGATGGAAATCTGACGACCGATGCTCAAGGGGACCTCGAGACCTCGAACGGGGATTACGTGCAGGGCTGGAGCAGTTTAACCGGCAACGTGAATGCTACCGGTCCCACGGGGAACATAACCGTTCCGAGCGGAAGTTTGCGCCAGGCCACTCCTACCGCGAATATGTCGGTGACCATGAACCTGGACGCGACCGCTGCCAACACGACCCCCAGCACAGGTGGGGTAGCGAATCCGCCGACGTTCAGCACGCCGATCGAAGTGTACGACTCGCTCGGGAATTCACACGTAGTGACCTTGGACTTCTGGAAGACCGCGTCGG
>Ga0335074_10002789_pt1 | contig 23811 bp, 17 predicted proteins | sample Lox_Sample_23_FD_206715 | JGI IMG/M metagenome (GOLD analysis project Ga0335074, IMG submission 206715) | Soil microbial communities from Loxahatchee National Wildlife Refuge, Florida, United States - Lox_Sample_2.3 | ecosystem: Environmental > Terrestrial > Soil > Wetlands | place: USA...
GCAAGAGCACCCTGCTGACCATCGCCGGCACTCTGGAGGAACCGACCAGCGGGCAGGTGCTGGTGGCCGGCACGTCGCTGCTGAAGACGTCCCGGGCCGACCGGGCCCGGCTGCGCCGGCAGACGATCGGCTACGTGTTCCAGGACTTCAACCTGCTCCCCGGGCTGACCGCGGTGGAGAACGTGTCGCTGCCGCTCGAGCTGGACGGGCTTACCGCCCGGAAGGCACATGCCATCGGCCTGAAGGCGCTCCAGGAACTGGACCTCACCGAGCAGGCGGCGCGTTTCCCCGACGAGCTCTCCGGTGGCGAGCGGCAGCGGGTGGCGATCGCCCGCGCCGTGGTCGGGAACCGCAAGCTCGTGCTGGCCGACGAGCCGTCGGGCGCCCTCGACTCGGCGAACGGCGAGGTGGTGATGCGGATGCTGGTCGCCGCGTGTCACCAGGGCGTGGCCTCGGTGGTCGTCACCCATGACGCTCAGCTCGCCTCGTGGGCAGACCGGGTGGTGTTCATCAGGGACGGCCGCATGGTCGACCAGACCATGCCGCCGGCTGGCCCGGAGTCCCTGCTCCAGTCGAGGCCGAGCCAGTGACTGCGCTGCTGGACCGCCCGGCCGAGACCGGCGGGGCGGAGGGCGGGGGCGCGCCGGCCCGGCGGGCGGTGATGCGCTGGGCGCTGCGGCTGTTCCGCCGCGAGTGGCGGCAGCAGCTGCTGGTACTCACGTTGATCACGGTCGCGGTGGCCGGGACGATCTTCGGCGCCGCGATCGGCACCAACACCCCGCTGCCGGCCAACGCGGGATTCGGGTCGGCCAACGCGCTGATCAACCTGCCCGGGAACGACCCCCACCTGGCCAGCGACATCGCGGCCATCAGGGCCCACTTCGCCACGGTCGACGTGATCGAGAACCAGACCTTCGCGACCGGCCTGGTCACCGGCGCACAGCTACGCGCCCAGAACCCGGACGGCGCGTACGGCGGGCCCATGCTGGCCCTGGTGAGCGGCCACTACCCGCACGGGCCCGGTGAGGTCGACTTGACCAGCGGGCTGGCGTCATCGTTCAGGATAGAAACCGGGGATACCTGGCACATCGACGGCCGGGCGCTTCGGGTAACCGGGATCGTCGAGAACCCGCAGAACCTGCTCGACACCTTCGCCCTGGTCGCACCGGGGCAGGTGACCAGGCCGACTCAGGTGACTGTGCTGCTGCACGCGACGCCGCTCGGCCTCGCCACGTTCAACCTCCCGCCCGGCGCGGCGGAGTTGCAGCCGCAGCCGCCCGGCGGGCTCACCCCGGCGCTGATCGCGCTCGCGTTCGCCGTGGTCGGGCTGTTCTTCATCGGCCTGGTCGCGGTGGCCGGCTTCACGGTGCTGGCCCAGCGCCGGCTGCGCTCGCTGGGGGTGCTGTCCTCGCTCGGCGCGACCGACCAGCACGTCCGCCTGGTCATGGTGGCTAACGGGGCCGTCGTCGGCGTGGTCGGCGCGCTGCTCGGCGGCGCGATCGGCCTGGCCGCCTGGATCCCCTACGCCCCGTACTTCGGGACCCATGCCGACCACCGGGTCGTGTGGTCGAACCTGCCGTGGTGGCTGGTCGGCCTGGCCATGGCGCTAGCGGTGGTCACCGCGATCCTCGCCTCCCGGCAGCCGGCCCGAGCCGTGGCCGAGGTTCCGGTGGTAGCCGCGCTGTCCGGCCGGCCGGCCGAGCCGAAGCAGAGCCGCCGGTCGGCGCGCCCGGGCCTCATCGTGCTGGCCATCGGCATCCTGCTGATCGCGTTCTCCGGGGATCTGCTCGGGGGCAGCGGCAGCGGCGGCGGCTCGAGCTCGCTTGATGGGCTGCTGGGCCTGCTGGCCATGATCGTCGGTCTGGTGCTGCTCGCCCCCGTGATCATCGGGGCGGTGGCGCCGGCCGCCCGGCGGGTGCCGGTCGCGGCCCGCATCGCAATGCGCGACCTGGCCCGGTACCGGGCCCGTTCCGGGGCGGCGCTCGCCGCGGCCATCCTCGCCGTGTTCATCGCGATGCTGATCGCGCTGCTGACCACCGACCGCTTCAACGAGCCCCTCGACCCCGTGGGCCCGAACCTGGCGCCCAATCAGCTCGTGGTCTACACGCCGGCCAACGACGCGGCGACCAGCAGCGCCTGGACACTGCCCACCGCGCAGCAGGGGCGGGCCGGGCGGTCCACGACGGCCACGATCGCCGCCGAGCTCGGTACCCGCGACGTGCTCCCGCTCACCGCCCCCGTGGCGCCGACCGACCTCGCCTTGGAGCAGGTCAAAGCGGGCAGCGAGCAGGGCACGATGGACATCTACGTGGCCACGCCCGCGCTGCTTCGGCACTACGGGATCAAGGCGGGTGCGGTCAGCCCCGGCACGGCGCTCATCACCTCGCGGCCCGGCCTGCAGGGCGCGCCCGACCTGCTGCTGCAGTACGGCAACTTCACGCTGCCGAACCCGGTGCTCAAGTACCTCCCGACCCCGACGATCCAGACTCTGGGCAGCCTGCCCACCGACCTGTCCGGCCCCAACCTGCTGATCACGGCCTCGGCCGCGGCCAGGCTCGGGCTGCGGCAGGCCACGGTGGCCTGGCTGATCCAGACGCCGCGGCCGCTCACGTCGGTGCAGATCAGCAACGCCCGGAGGGTCGCGGCCGGGGCCGGGCTGACGATCGAGACCAAGAACGAGACGCCATCGCTCAACGAGGTGCGTGACACCGCGACCGCCGCCGGGATCCTGGTCGCGCTCGGCGTGCTCGCGATGACGATCGGGCTGATCCGCAGCGAGACCGCGGGCGACATCCGGACGCTCACCGCAACGGGGGCGAGCGCCCGGACCCGCCGGGGCATCGTCGCGGCCACGTCCGGCACGCTCGGCCTGCTCGGCGCGCTGGCCGGCACGGCCGCCGCCTACCTGGCCGTGCTCGCGGGTTCCTGGCACGAACTGCTGGCCGGCCACCTGAGCGTGTTCCCCTGGCCGGACCTGGCCGCGGTCCTGATCGGCCTGCCGGTCGCCGCGGCCGTTGGCGGCTGGCTGCTCGCCGGGCGCGAGCCGCGCGCGATCGCGCACCAGGCACTGGAATGAGCGGGCCCTGGAGACTGCCCACGCCGTGGCTGCCCACGCCGTGGCTGCCCACGGGGCAGGTGGCTACGGCGTGGGTGCGCCTTTCAGCGCAGTTCCCTGTCAGTAGGGCTGGATTGATTCTTCGTGCTGCAATTCGGTGATGTACTGCATCCCGCGTGACCTGATCAGCTCACTCCTGATGACCGTGGAAAGCTCGGTAATAAAATCGTCCCGGTCCTCATTCACGAGAATGTAGTCATAGACCCACGCCCAGGTCTGCTGCAGGCTCCTGATGCGAAGGCGATTGTCGGTGTCGGGCATCTGGCCGCGCTCGGCCAGGCGTATTCTCAGTTCACTCTCGGTCCTCGTCGTAACGAAGATGCCGATCACGCGGCGTGCGGACATCGCCCGGACCTTAACGTAACCGGTTGGCTCGAGTTCCGCCGCAAGGGGGGTCGGGTCCTGGCTGTCGAGCAACTCGCGTGGTGAGCCGTAATAGCTGTCCGAATACGTGCGGGTATATTCGATCAGCTGGCCTTCCTCGCGGAGCTTCGTGAAAGCCTCATCGCTAACAAAATTGTACTCTATGCCATTTCTTTCCGTGGGGCGCGGATCCCTGGTTGTATACGTGGGAACCCGCCGTACCATGCCCGACAGGACCATCCAGTCGAGCGCGGTGCCCTTGCCGGCACCACTCGGGCCAGATATTATGAATAGAGGTGATCTAGCATCCAATTCTGGCCTCAATTCATTCTTGTAGCGTCAGGCCCAGCACATATCAGCCGCAGACCTGAACTTACCGTGTCCGGTCCCGGGCCAGGCACCGGCCCGCTCCGACGGGCGCTACAGTCCCCGCGGCGTCCCGTGGCTGGCCGCCTGGGCCGTACGGTGGTCTGCGTGAGCGAGAGATCCGGCTGACGTGCTCGACGAGATCGTGCCGCCTGCGGTCATCGCGGTCGAGGCATTCGAAGATCCCCCGGATGTGCGCCTTTACCCGCAAGAAGAGGCGCTGCTGCAGAAGGCGGTGACCAGCCGCCGGCTGGAGTTCGGCACGGCGCGGTGGTGCGCCCGGCGGGCACTGGCCAAGCTCGGGCTGCCCGCGACGCCTATCCTGCCCGGCCCTCACCGCGCTCCGATCTGGCCCGACGGGGTGGCCGGCAGCATGACCCATTGTGCTGGCTACCGGGCCGCCGCCCTGGCCCACAGCCGGGACGTCGCCACGATCGGCATCGACGCCGAGCCGGACGGGCCCCTGCCCGATGGCATCCGGGACCGGATCGCCAGCCCGGAGGAGCAGTCCGCGCTGGCCGAGCTCACGGCGGCCGCGCCGGGGACGTCCTGGGACAAGCTGCTGTTCAGCGCGAAAGAGTCGACCTACAAGGCGTGGTTTCCGCTGGCCCAGCGCTGGCTGGGCTTCATGGACGCATCGGTCGGCATCAACCCGGCCGACGGCACGTTCACCGCCCGGCTGCTCGTTCCCGGGCCGATGCTGGCCGGCCGCCAGCTCACCGAATTCCATGGGCGCTGGCTGATCAGGAACGGGCTCGTCGTCACCGCCATCGCCGTACCAGCGAGCGGGACACATTAGCGCCCCAGGTTTGTCCGGCGCGCGCCGGACAAACCTGGGGCGCAGACTCTGCGGTGCCCGTGCGGGGCGCCGGGGCTGGGGCATCGGCCTGCTCTCGTTCGTCACGTAGTCTCACAGCAGCCCAACGCTGTTCCGGTACTCGGCCAAGTCGTAGGGGGATGAGCGTTGCCGCCGCAAGGGCCGCTGCCCGGGGTGGGGAAGACCGCGCTCGGGGCCGCGATGATCCGGGCCCGGGAGAGCCGGCCGACGCAGCACCTGCACTGTCTGCGAACCAGCGCATCACGAAGGACCGGTGGGGTCCGGCCGGGCTGGCTTCGGCTATGCCGGCGCAGGCAGTCGGATACGTAGCGTATTTTTTCTGGCTATGCGCGCCTGACCCGTCCTAGCATCGATAGAATGTCAGGTTTGCCTTCGACCGTGGGCTGCGAGGCGATCATGTCCAAACTGAAGATCTTCGTTGCTGCTCTGAGCGCCACAGCGGCGGTCGTGGCCATGACGGCCACCGCCGCGAGCAGCCCCGCCGAAGCATTAACGGCTCCGGCAGCCACCACGCTGCCCGGCAGCGCCCTGCCGTTCACCAGCCACACCCGGTCCACCGGTGACGTCGCCGGCTCGCTGCGGCTGACGATCGAGGTGTGGCTGAAGCCGGACCTGAGCGCAGCCCAGGATTTCGCCACCGCGGTGAGCACGCCGGGCAACCCGCTCTTCCGCCATTATCTGAGCCCGGGGGCTTACACTGCCCGGTTCGGTGCATCCAGCGGCGAGGCGGGCCGGGTCGAGTCGTGGCTGGGCGCCGAAGGCTTCACCGGCATCGCGACCGACTCCGGGCGTAACTATGTGCGGGCCACGGCCCCGGTGTCGAAGATCAACGCCGCGTTCGGCGTGCGCCTGGAAAATTACCGGGCATCCGCGTCGGTGAACGCCGGCGCCTATCAGCTGCACGCCAACAACCACGCGATCTCGCTGCCCACATCGCTGGCCGGCAGCGTGCTCGCGGTGACCGGGCTGGACAACGCCGCGCCGATCATCCCGCTGGACAGGGCGACCGCGGCGCCCGCCCGGCAGACCGGCCGCAGCCTCGATGCCGGGCCCAGTGCACCCTGCTCCGAGTACTACGGGCAGCACATGGCCACTGGCCTGCCGGGGATGTACGGCGTCACGTCGTTCCCGACCTTCGTGTGCGGGTACAGCGCCCGCCAGATGCGGTCGGCCTACGGTGCCAGCTGGGCCAATACCGGCCGCGGCCAGACGATCGCCCTCGTCGAGGTAGGCCTGACCCCAGACATGTTCCTCACCCTGCAGGACTACGCCAAGGCCAACGACATGCCCGCACCCTCGCCCGAGCGGTTTGCCCAGCTATCACTGGGCAAGGACACCTGCGGGGACCCGTTCAACATCGAAGAGCAGCTCGACGTCGAGTCCTCCTACGACATGGCCCCGGGGGCGAACCAGCTCGTCGTGGGCGGCGATAGCTGCGATCAGGCCGAAGAGGGCAACCAGGCCACGTACAACGCGGACATCGCGATCCTCGACGGGGCCAGCGGCCACCCGCTGGCCACGGTGGCCTCTAACTCGTGGGAGAGCGGGACCGAGTCCCAGCCCCTGTCACAGACCAAGCTCGTGCACGCGTACCTGGTCCGGGCGGCCGCCGAGGGCGTCGGCATGTACTTCTCGGCCGGCGACGGCTCCGGTGTTCTCGAGCCGTCGATCGACCCGTACGCGATCGCGGTCGGCGGCACCACGCTGGGGATCGGCAAGACCGGCAACCGGCTGTTCGAGACTGGCTGGTCCACCGGGGCGTCCCAGCTGAAGAACAACGCATGGGTATTCGCGGGCGAGGACGGCGCCTCCGGCGGTGGCCCCAGTGTGTACTGGCCCCAGCCGGCTTACCAGAAGGGCGTGGTACCGAAGTCCCTGGGCACCACCCGCAGCGCGCCAGACATCGCCGCCGACGCCGACCCGTTCACCGGCATGAACGTTGGCATGCTCAACTTCAGCGGCAAGCAGCCCACGTTCTTCGAGGAAAGCATCGGCGGGACCAGCGAGTCCTCACCGCTGGTGGCCGGGATGGTGACCGCGGCCCAGCAGGGCCAGGAGCCGTCGTTCGGGTTCATCAACCCGGTGATCTACAGGCTGAACCGGACGAGTGCGTTCTACGACACGCTGCCGCTGACCAGCCGGAGCCCCGCGCTGTACCGCGGAATTGAATGCGACCTCCTGGTATTCGTCAACATCTGCCTGGGGCCGGCCACGGCAACGAACCGGATCCCGAGCCTGACCACCAACGACGACCAGAGCCCGAGCATGAAGGGCTACACCGGGCAGGTCACCCTGCCGGGCTATGACAACATGACCGGCCTCGGAACGCCCGACGGGCCCAACTTCATCAGGGATCTGCGCGAGCTGGGTTAGGGCGGCGCCTGCCGGCCCGGCAGGGCAGCTCAGGGCGGCGGCTGCCGTCCGGCTGACGCATGGCCGGCGCGGCCCGGTGGCGCCCGGTACCTGCACCCGACAACGCGGGGCCGGGCAGCGCGGGGCCGGGCAGCGCGGGGCCGGGCAGCGCGGGGCCGGGTAACGGCTGCCGGGCAACGGAGGCGGGCAACGGAGGCGGGCAGCGCGGGGCCGCCTGCCGCAGCCAGGGCCGGGCGTGTGAGGGTGGCAGGAGACCCGAGCGTAGGAGGGGAATGCCACGATGAGGCCTGCTCATGCGTCCATGCCTCCAGCGCAGCAGCGCGGCGGCGCGCAGGTCAACGACCTGCTCCCGCTCGGTGACTGGTTCCGGCACCACTCGCTGCGCAGCTGGCCCGTACTGCTGTTCCTGGTGCTGATCTGCGTGCCGTCGATCGCGCTGGTCATCTTGGGCGGGAGCCCAAGCCCGCGCACGTTCGACCACGTGGCCTGGATCTTCGCCGCCTACTTCGCGATCGCCTGGCTGCTGCTCCTCGGCGTCATCGTCCGGCCGGAACACGTGACCAGGACGATGCTCGTCATCGTGACGGTGATCGCGCTGGTGACGGAGGTGCCGCTGGCCGTCACGCTCGAGGTCGCGCTGCATGTCACCAACGCGGGCCTGGGCGCGAGCATCTACAGCGTCGGCCTGCCCGAGGAACTCGCCAAGGCCATCCCGGTGCTGGCGGTCGCGCTCATCTACCGGCGCCGGGCGGGCCTCGCACCCCGGGACTACCTGTTCCTCGGTGCGGTCAGCGGGCTGGTCTTCGGCGCCAGCGAGGTCGTGCACTACTTCACCGTGAACGGGGTCGAAGAGTTCTACCTGACCGTGCGGTCGGCGATTCCCTCGATCGAGCACCTCATCAACACCGGGAACTCGGCGCCGAACTCGGTGTTCTCCGTGCTGCTCGGCCCGGTGCTGTACTTCACGCTCGACTTCGTCTGGCGGTTCGTCACCGACCCGATCACCCACGCCTGCTGGGCCGGCCTGACCGGATATTTCATCGGGCTGGCCGCGACCGGCCGGCACAAGTGGTACCAGGTCGCCTGGATCGGCCTGGTCGTCGCGGCCATCCTGCACGGGCTGAACGACTGGAGCCGGGTCAACGGCCACCCAGCCTGGATCGTGGTCGTCCTGATCAGCGGGGTCCTGTTCCTCGGCTACGCAAAGGTCGGCGCCCGCGGCGACCTGCATCTGGCTGATGCCCTGCCACCCGCCTTCCGGCTGCACGGGACGCCGGCCGAGCACGCGGCCGGACCGGAGGCCGGAACGCCCGCCCCGCACCCGCAGCCCGAGCACGCCATCCCGGCCACCCAGCCCGGCCGGCCGCGCAGGCCTTGGTGGGTCCACTAACCGCGGTTGCGACCGGATTATGCAGTTGTGCCGCGATGCGGGAAACTTCCACGCGATGCGGGAAATCAGTGACTACGAGGAGTTCGCGGCTCTCTGCGGCGGCGACACTTTGTGCCTGTGGGCGGCTCAGGGACTGGACGGGCGCTGCCGCGCGTGGCGCAGCGCCGACGGGCGCGCGGTGGCCGTTGCCGCGCCGGCCCTTGCGGCCCGAGACCGGCTGGTGGTGCGGGGACCGGCCGACGCCGCCGTTGGCCTGGCCCGCGACACCCTGGACCTGATCGGGCCCAGCTACCGGCCGCTGGGCGACCGGGAACTGATCGGCGCGCTCGTGGACGGGATACCCCGGCTGGCCGGCGTGGCCAGCTTTGGCTGGATGCACCGCTCGCGCCCGGCCACCCTCCCGCCGGCACCCGGCACCGCGCGATGGCTGCCCGGCGACGCGAGATGGCTGCCCGGCACCGCGCTGCCCGAGGTCGCCGCGTTCCTGGAGGCCAGCTTTCCCGACTCGCTGGCCAAGCCGGGAGCAGGCCCAGAGCGCTGGGCCGGGGTGCTCGACCAGACCGGCCGGCTCGTCGCCACCGGCACGCTGGCCTGGTCGGCGCCCGCTGTTGCGCTGCTGGCCGGAATCGCCGTCCATCCCCAGGCGCGCGGGCAGGGCCTGGGCCGTGACATCGCCGCGTTCCTGCTCGCCGAGGCGCTGCACCGGCATGAGGCGGCGGCCCTGATGGTCGACGACCGGAACCACACCGCGCGGCACCTGTACCGCAGCCTTGGGCTGCATTACCAGCCCGTGGCCGCCGCGGCTCTGACCGGCTGAACACACCGCCGCTGTCTCAGAAGCCGGCGACTCCTGCGGCGGCCAGGCTGCCGCGGCGTGCTGGCCGTTTGGTGGCCTGGGCCCCGGGTATGACCGAGCGCGCCGGAGGGGCCACGAGGCGCCACGGGGCGCCACGGGGCGCCACGGGGCGCCGCAGTTTGGCGGCATCGGGCCACGTGGCCTGGCCTGCGGGGGGCCGTCCTGTACCGGAGCGAGAACACCTTGTCCTGCGGCAGCGCGCCCAGCGGGCGTTTGCCAGCGTCGGCCAAAAAGGAGATGCCGGATGTCGAATCATTTCACTGGCCTCAGCCTTGGGCCACCGCTCGGGGACCAGCGACTCGATCTCTGTGATCTCTACGCGTTCCAGTCACCCACGGATCCGGCCAGGACCGTGCTGATCCTCAACGCCAACCCGAATGCCGACGCGCTCCATCCCGATGCGATCTACCGCCTGGCCATAGACAACGATGGCGATTACCTGAACGATATAGCGATCACATATGTTTTCGCTCCGCCGGCCAATGGACGGCAGACTTTCGACGTCTTTATCGCCACCGGCCTGGAGGCCCGCTCAGCCGAAGCCGCCGGGACGAAGGTCGTGGACGGCGCGGACGCCTCTTTTGACGCCACACCCAACGTCGTCACGGTGGGCAACTACACGTTCTTCGCTGGCCGACGCAGCGACGCCTTCTTCTTCGACTTTGACGGCGTCAACAACCTCTTCGACACCAGCGGGGGCAGGAATTTCACCGCACCTCATCTGGGCGACAAGTCCCCCTGGACCGGCGTGGACTCGAACGCCGAGGCCAACGTATTTTCGATGGTCGTCGAGCTGCCGACCAGCGATCTCGGGCCGGATCCTGACGTCAACATCTGGGGCCGGTGCAGCGTGCGGCGCGATGGCCAGATCCTGCATGTCGACCGGGCGGGTCACCCCTCCGTCAGCAGTTTCTTCAACACCGACGAGACCAAAGAGGAATACAACGCCAGCGAACCGGTTCACGACTGCGAGCGCTGGACCGATCAGTTCGTCCACCTGATGGGCCACACCGGAAACTACACCAGGGAAGAGGCGATCGCCGCGATCAACGCCGAGAGCCTGCTCCCGGACATGCTGACCTTCGATCCGGCCAAGCCCGCGCGATACCCGAACGGCCGCTCGTTCACCGACGACGTCATCAACCACCGGCTGTCGTTCCTGTCCAAGGGCGATATCCCGCCCACCGGTCTCAAGCCCCACGCCGACATCCTCGGCGAGTTCCCGTACCTGGGTAACCCGCATCCGAAGCCAAGCTAGCCACAGCTGCCAGCCACAGCCCAGCTAGCCACAGCCTGGCTGGCCACGGGCTCGTAGTGTCGTACGGTCCCAGCCGGGCATAACGGGCACGTGACCGCCCCGCTCGAACCTCCCCGTTACCACGTCCGCATCGAGATCCCCCGCCTCGCTGGCACGCATGGCTGGAGGGCCGCGGCCTCGGCCTTCGAGCAAGGCGTGACCGCGCACGCCAGCCTTCTGGTCACCGAAAGGCAGATTGAGCTGCTGACGCGGCAGGGCCGGGACTACGTGCGCGTGTCGGCCATAGTCGAGGCGAGCAATGTCGGGGAGGCGGCCGTGGTCACGTGGGCCGTGCTGCAGCAGGCCATGGCCGAGGACGCCGACGGCTGGGACACGGCCGGAGTCTCGGCCGAGATACGGCCCGCGCGGAACTCCCGGAACTCGCGGAATGCGCGGTCGGCCAAGCCGTCGCCGCCGCCCGCCGCCCCGGCCGCGGGCGCCTGATCCGCGTGGGCGGTCAGACTTCCAGCGCGGCCGCGAGGTCCTCATCGACGATCAGGACGAGCTTGCCCCTGGTGTGCCCAAGCTCCACCTCCTGGTGCGCCTGCGCCGCGTCGTCCCAGTAATACCGGGCCTGCACGGTGACCGAGAGCGACCCGTCGCCGAACCATGGGGCCATCCGGATCAGGCGGCTCCCGCGTGGCTCGCCGTTGTATTGCTGCCAGCGGATCCGCTGCGCGTCGGGCGGTTCGGCATGCACGGGCGTGGCCACGAGCGCACCGTCGCGGGCGGCCCGGGCGGCGCCCTCCAGCGTGGGTGCCGCGCAGGCCAGCACCCGCTCGGCACCTCCGCCGGTCAGGTCGCGAACCTGCTCAGGCCAGTCGGGCCTGGTGTGATCGATCACGGTGGCCGCGCCCAGCTGGTGCAGGAACTCGTGGTGCTGCGGGCTGGCCGTCGCCATCACCGACGCCCCCAGGATGCGGGCGATCTGCACCGCGAAATGGCCCAGCCCGCCCGCTCCGGCGGTGATCAGGACGGGGTCACCGGGTCCGAGCTTCAGCACGTCGGTCAGGCCCTGCTCGGCGGTCAGCGCGTCGATTGGCACCGCGGCCGCATCGACCGCGGACAGCCCGGCCGGGACCGGGGCCAGCTGCTCAACCGGGCAGACCACGTACTGGGCATAGCAGCCGGTCAGGCCGGGGTAGCCGTACACGGGTGCCCCGTCATCCAGGGCCGCGTCCGCGCCGGTGTCGCCCACGACCACACCGGCGAACTCACCGCCTGGCACGTACGGCAGGGATGCGGACCAGCCGCCGCGGCGCAAGGACGCGTCCCAGGGGCCGACCCCGGCCGCCAGCACCCGGACCAGCACCTGGCCCGGACCAGGCTGCGGTATGTCGGCCTCGCCAACCTGCAGCACCTCGGGCCCGCCGAACTGGCCCACCGTGATCACCTGCATCGCTGCCCTGCTCTCTGCCGCCTGCCGGAGGCTCCTTCGAGAGCCTTAACAGTATGGGCCGCGCGGGTCAGCCGCCCGCGGTCCGGGAGAACACCACCCGGTCGAGTTCCCGGCCCTGCTCGTTGATAAACCGGAGCACCATGGTGGTGGTGTGCCCGGGGGCGGCGGGAGTGACGTCGAGCGCGATGAAGCCGTAGTCGTCGTAGCGCGCCTGTGACCAGTCGACGGTCTCGTAGGTCACGCTGAAGCCCAGCTCGTTGACGTACGGCCCGGTCTGGGTCTTGGCATCTGCGACCACGGTGGTCCCGCTGCCCCGGCCGACGGCGAAGTTGCGGTCCGTCTCGCCCTTCCCGGTCCACCCGTAACGGGGCGTGCCCGCCGTGCCGGCCACCACGTACGTGGTGCCGTCCTTGGCCGGCTCGACCTCGGCCGGCTCGGCTGGCGACACGGCCACGGCCTGCTTGCTGGAGCGGGCGCTGTTCGTCTCGGGGTCATAGATCAGCGGGTTGGTGCGCTCGTAGACGTGGTTGTGTCCCTGCACGACGAGATCCACCTGGTAACGGGCGAACAGCGGGGCGAGCTTCGAGCGGACGCCGCCGTCGGAGCTGTGGCCGTTGCAGGTCGAGAACGCGCACTCGTGGAAGAACGCGACGATGAAGTCGATACCCCGGGACTCGCGCCAGGCCCGCAGCTGGTCTTCGAGCCAGCGGAGCTGGGTCCCGTGGCTGTAATCAAGCAGTCCCTGGATCTCCCAGGAGAGATCGTTCGCGTCCAGGCTGATGTTCCCGGCGTTGCCGTACGAGAAGCTGTAGACCGACGGGCAGGCAGACGGCCCGGTCTTCGGCAGGTCCAGCCGCTTCTTGACCCCGCCATAGCCGATCGGCTCGTAGTTGGCCACGGTCACGTGATCGGCCGCGACGCGGGACGAGAACAGCTCCGGCTCATGGTTGCCGGTGGCGAACATCCAGGGGATCGTGGCCGCGCTGGCCTCGATCATCGGGAACCAGCTCGTCCAGATCCACGGGTCGTAGTAGTCCCAGCCGCCGCTGTTCGCCGGCGGCATCGGCGTGTTGCCCGACGACGGCTGCCTCCCGTTGGGGCCGTCAGGGTTGATGATCGGCTGGATATCGCCCTGTGCCTGTGCGTAGCAAAGGTCGCCGGCCTGCAGGTTGAACCGGGACGGGGTGCCGTTGGTCAGGTTGCGGACCCGGGTGATCTGCGAGATCACCGCCGAGGTGGTGTTCACGTGAGTACGGGAGGGCAGGTCGGGGTCGTCGGGGGCGTACGAGCCGTCGTTCCACATGCCCCAGACCGACTCGGGCAGCAGTGACGGGTCGCGGTCCAGGGATGGGCCGGGTATGCCCTCGTCGGCGAAGGCGGTGAACGTGAACGGCTCGGCCACCTCACCCGGGGCCGTCTCACCCGGAGCCGTCAGGAACGTGGCGTCGGCGGTCATGCCGATCTCGCGACCGGACGCATAACGGAAGCGGTAGTGGTACTGCGTGCCCGGCCTCAGGCCGGCCATGTAGGCGTGCACGAAGAACTGGTCGGCGTTCAGTGTGCGGGAGGCCCGCAGCACCCCGGGCTTGCCGTCCCACACCGGGACGTGGGTCAGCAGCTCGCGGATCTCTGCCTCGACCGTGCAGCCGTAGAAACGGTCCAGGCCGTAGTCAACCCAGACCCTGATCGACCGCGGCGGGACCGCGTTGTACGTGCTGATGTTGAACAGCTGCCCGCCGACCCACATCTGGGTGGTGGGGTCGTCCCCGAACGACAGGTGACGGCCGTTGACGACAAAGCCGCCTGCGACGGTCCCGATGTCGGCCAGGGCCGCCGCGACGGCCTGGCCGGACCACCGGCCGCTGCCGAGCAGCAGGCTGCCCGCGGCGGCCCCGACCGCGCCCCGGAACACGGTCCGGCGGCTCACTACCTGACGGCGCAGGTGCGCCATCCACTCCTCATGCTGCTGGGCGAGCGGGCGATCCTGCCGGGCCTGGCGCGGTGATGACATGTCCGGGGATCTTACGGTCGCACGGCCGCCATCAGCCAAGACGCGGATGAACGAGCCGTGTCGTCCCGGCAAAGCTGCCGGAAAAGGTCCGCGCGGCCGACGGGGGATGCCCGTCGGCCGCGCGGTCAGCTACTCAGAGCGCGCGGACCTCCTCGGCCTGCGGGCCCTTGCGGCCCTGGCCAGCGGTGAACTCGACCCGCTGGTTCTCTTCCAGGCTGCGGAAGCCGTCGGCCTGGATGGCGGAATGGTGAACGAACACGTCAGCGGTGCCGTCGTCAGGGGCGATGAAACCGTAGCCCTTCTCGGCGTTGAACCACTTCACGGTGCCTTGAGCCATGCACTTCTCCTACTATGGCGATTTTCAGGATCCACGGTGCGTGGATCCCGGGTTGCCGCGACCGTGCACGCTCAGAAGGTTCATGCCTCCAGAGGCTTGCCAGACATCCACATTGACGACTTCGCGTTTCCGTGACGCCCGCTGTCAGAATTCGCAGGCGCTATGACCCGTACGCGAACTTCGACTAAACAACCTGTTGCGAGACTATCACGCCGCCGCATATTCGCATCCCGGGCTGGGCATAGCCGTGACGGCATCGTCACGCCATGGCAGCGTCCCAGGTAGCCTGCGTTAATCTGGCCGTCAGCCAGCGCATGGATGCTATGGGAGAACTCACCCCATCAGGGTCAGCGGGCGCATTCGTGACGCGTCCGCACCAGGTCGGACGCCGCTGCGGACCCGGGCGGCACATCACCAGTCCAGTCCCGATGTGCGTCCCAGGAGCCACCACATGCGACACAACCTCACAGCACCGACACCGCCCGCGGCGCTGCGCGGGTCTGACTACGCTCAGCTGTCCCGGCAGGTCAAGCAGGCCGGGCTGCTGGACCGGCGGCCCAGCCGCTACATCTGGAGAATCGCGATCACGGCCACGCTGCTGGCCGCCGGATGGGCCGCCTTCGTCCTGGTGGGCAACTCGTGGTGGCAGCTGGCCGTGGCGGCATTCCTGGCCGTCGTGTTCGGCCAGATCGGATTCCTGGGCCACGACGCCGGGCACCGGCAGATCTCCGGCTCCCGGCGGGTCAGTTACATCCTCGGCATTCTGCTCGGCAATCTGGGCATCGGGCTCGGCTACGGCTGGTGGGTCGACAAGCACAACCGCCATCACGCCCACCCCAACACCGAGGACGCGGATCCCGACATCGCCATGCGCGTGCTGGCCTTCACTCCGGCCCAGGCGCGCGACAGCCGGGGCCTGTCCCGGATGCTATTCCGCTACCAGGCCTACCTGTTCTTCCCGCTGCTGCTCGGCGAGGCGTTCAGCGTGCACGTGGCCAGCATCCGCGCGCTCGCCGGCCGGAAGTCCCGGGCCCGGCTGGCGGAGGCAGCCCTGCTCGCCGCCCACATGGCCGGCTACCTGGCCGTGGTGTTCCTGGTGCTGCCGCCGGTCAAGGCCGTCGTGTTCATCCTGGTCCAGCAGGGGCTGTTCGGCGTCTACCTCGGCCTCTCCTTCGCCCCCAACCACAAGGGCATGCCCATCCTGGGCCCGGCCGACCAAAGCGACTTCCTGCGCCGGCAGGTGCTCACCTCGCGCAACGTCCGCGGCGGCTGGCTCACCGATATCGCCCTGGGGGGCCTGAACTACCAGATTGAGCACCACCTGTTTCCCTCTATGCCCCGGTCCAACCTGCGCCGCTCCCAGCCCCTGATCAGGGAATTCTGCCAGCAGCGCGGGCTGCCCTACTGCGAGGCCACGCTGGCTGGCTCCTACGCCCAGGCGCTCCACCACCTGGCTGTCATGGGCAGGCTGTGCCGGCCCATCACCGCGCCTGCCGAGAACTAGCCAGAACGGCTATTCCGGGCGCAGGTCGCGCAGGTTGGTCTTGGCCAGCTCCACGATCTCGTCCCCGCCGCCCGACAGGACCGTGCGGGTCGCGTAGAGGGTGAACCCCTTGAGCTGCCCGTAGGTGATCTTTGGCGGCATGGAGAGTTCCTGGCGCATGGTCCGCGCGTCCACCAGGGCCGGACCGTCATGCGAGAACGCGGCGCGCAGCGCGTCATCGAGCTGGCCCGCGCGCTCGGCCCGGGCGCCAAACAGCCCGGCGGCCCTGGCCACCTCGCTGAAATCGGGATTGTCCAGGTCGGTGCCGTAAGTGACGATGCCAGCAGCCTTCATCTCCAGCTCCACGAACGACAGCGCCGAGTTATCGAAGACGACGATCTTGACCGGCAGGTCCAGCTGGCGGAGCGTGAGCAGCTCGCCGAGCAGCATGGCCAGCCCGCCATCCCCGCACATCGCGATCACCGGCCGGCCCGGCTGGCTGGCCTGGATCCCGATGGCGTGCGGGAGCGCGTTGGCCATGCTGCCGTGGTTGAACGAGCCGATCAACCGCCTGCGGCCGTTCATGCGCAGATAGCGGGCCGCCCACACGGTCGGGGTGCCCACATCCGCGGTGAACACCGCGTCCGGAGCGGCCAGCCGGTCGATCGCGGCGCCCACGTACTGGGGGTGCATCGGCGCGTCCGACGGCTTGCCCGCGGCCAGCCGGTCGAGGCGGGAACGCACCTCCCGGTAATGGCCGGTCATCTTGTCCGCGAACTCGCGATCGCTTCTCGGCTTCAGCAGCGGCAGCAGCGCCGCCGCGGTGTCCTTGACCGTGCCGACCAGGGCAACGTCCACCGGGACGCGCTTGCCGATCTGCTCGCCGCGCACGTCGACCTGCACGACCGGCACGTCTTCGGGGTAGAACTGCCGGTAGGGAAAGTCGGTGCCCAGCATCAGCAGCGTGTCGCAGTGCTCCATCGCCCGGTAACCGGAGCTGTAGCCGATCAGGCCGGTCAGCCCGACGTCGTACGGATTGTCGTATTCAAGGAACTCCTTGCCGCGCAGCGCGTGCACCATCGGGGCCCTGAGCGCATCGGCCAGGGCCACCGCCTCGTCATGCGCGCCCTGGCAGCCCGCTCCGGCCAGGATCGTCACCCGGCGGCCCGCGTTGAGCACCTCGGCCGCGCGGGCCAGCGACGCGTCATCGGGCCGCACGTGGGAGGACGTCCTGGTCACCGGGCGCGATGCCGGCCCGGCCGGCGCATCGGCCAGGAACAGCTCGCCGGGAATCACGAGCACGGCGACGCCGCAGCGCTCGAGCGCCGTGCGCATCGCGATCCGCAGCAGCCAGGGCACCTGATCGGGGATGCTGGCCATCTCGCTGAAAACACTGGCCTCGCGGAACAGCTCCTGCGGATGAGTCTCCTGGAAGTAGCCGCCGCCGATCTCCTCGCGCGGGATGTGCGCGGCAATGGCCAGCACCGGCACACGGCTGCGCTGAGCGTCAAACAGCCCGTTGATCAGATGCAGGTTTCCCGGCCCGCAGCTGCCCGCCGCCACCGCGAGCCGACCGGTGACGGCCGCCTCGCCAGCCGCCGCGAACGCGGCGCACTCCTCGTGCCGCACGTGCTCCCAGGCGATACCGCCATCGCGCCGCAGCGCGTCGGTGAACCCGTTGACCGAGTCACCCGGTATGCCGTAAATACGCGGCACGCCAGACGCCTTCAGCTCCGCCACCATGACATCGGCGACCGTGTTAGCCACGTGCATCTCCCTGAGCTAGGTCGGCGCGGGCTGGACACGCGGATGGGCACCAGGGCGTACAGCACACGGGCCGGTCGGTCAACGTTGGCGGCCTACCCGGCATACGGGGCAGCTAGACATCTGCTGGATCGGGTTTGGCCAACCCCCGACAGGTGACCACCTTGAGGGAATACTGCTGACAGGGTTGCCGCGCGGAGGGAGATTCAGGTGACTGACGCGGATGGCCGGGGAGCGGGCACGCCGGCTGCGGTGCTTGGCACGGGCATCATGGGGGCGGCCATGGCCCGCAGGCTGATCGCGGCCGGCCAGCCCACCACGGTGTGGGACCGGTCGGCGTCGGCCACCGCCGCGCTGGCCGAGGCCGGCGCGCGGGTCGGCGCCTCGGCGCGGGACGCGGTGGCTGGCGCGCGCGTGGTGATCACGATGCTGCCGACGGCCGAGGTGGTGACCTCGGTGATGCTCGACGGTGGCGTGGCCGAAGCGCTGGCCGACGGCGCGGTGTGGGCCCAGATGGGCACGATCGGCGTCACCGGCACCAAGCAGATCGGCGACCGGGTTGGGCAGCTGCGCCCCGATGTGCTGTTCGTGGACGCGCCGGTCTCGGGAACCAAGGGCCCGGCCGAGTCCGGCCAGCTGCTGATTCTGGCTTCCGGCCCGCCCGCCGCCGAGGCGATCGTGAGCCCGGTGTTCTCCGCGATCGGCCGCAAGACCGTCTGGCTGGGAGCCGCCGGACAGGGCAGCCGGATGAAACTGGCCGTCAACGCGTACATGTCCACACTGATCGAAGGCGTCGCCGAAGCGCTCGAGCTGGCCGACCGGCTCGACATTGATCCCGGCCAGCTGGCCGACGCCATCGAGGGCGGCCCGCTGGACGCGCCGATCGCCGACGCCAAGCTGCACAAGATGCAGCGCGGCGACTACGCACCCGAGTTCCCGCTGCAGTGGGCGCTCAAGGACGTGGACCTCGCGATCACCGCCGCGGGCGGCGACCAGCTGCCGCTGCTGGCTGCGCTGTCCGGCCAGTGGCACGCCGCCGTCGATGCCGGCCACGGCCGGCAAGACGTCAGCGCCGCGCGCCTGGCGCTCGGCGCGCCGGGCGCACGGCGCGGGACGGCATAACTCCGGGCTGCGTTCGGGAGCCACGGCGGCCGCCCGCGCGGCCTGCTGCCGCGCCACCTGCGGAGACCGGTGGGCCATGACAACGATCCCCACGACCATCAGCGCCAGCGCGATCGCCTGGCCCACGATGCCCGCGGGGGTGCTGTTGAGCTTCTCGTCCAGCCAGAGGCTGGCCAGCGCGATGGAAACGAGCGGGTCACAGGCGGTGATGATGGACAGGACGGGAGCGATCAGGGTCTCCTGCTGGAAGGCATCCTGGTTGAGCACGAAGCCCACCGGGCCGACGACCGCGAGGGCGTAAATGGGCCAGTTGGTCAGCAGGTGGACCAGGCCGCCGCCTTGCGAGGTCGCGATCTTGATCAGAAAAGCCGCCACACCGTAGTTGATGCCGCACGCCAGCGCCAAGGCCAGCGGCCGCAGGTTCTGGCTGCGCCGGGCCACGATCAGGCAGCCCCCCACGGCCACGGCCAGTCCCACCGCGAGCGGCAGCACGACGTCCAGGCTGACGGTCGATTTTCCGCCGGATGGCCGCGCGATGATGAGGAATCCGGCGACGCCGGCCGCGCAGGCGGCGACCCCGCCGGCCAGGAGCGGATCCCACCGCCCCCGCAAATACGAGTTGATCAGCACGGCGAATATCAGGTCACACACGAGAATGGGCTCCACCAGCGCGAGCGGCCCGAACTTGAGCGCCACGACCTGCAGGGCAAAACCGACCAGCGTCGCGGCGATGGCCGTGTCCCACAGCGGCTGCCGCACCAGGTCGAGCAGGATTCTCGGCGACAGCGCCCGCCGCTGCTTGACCCGCTTGGTACCGCGCTGCTCAGCGACCGACGATACGCCGAACACCATGGCGGCGCCGACACCAGACACGACGGCGATCAGCGATGACAACTGTCTGCCCGTCGGGTCTGAGCCGCTGGCACGAGTAGACCTCCCGAAAGGTAAACCTACCCAGGACCGCTGATCATGACACCGCAACAGAAGTTGGGGATGTATTTACGCCTCCCGGGCTTGCGCGGGAACCTGCGGGGGAACAGGCTGGAAAACACACACTAAATTCGGGGGGACGCCATGCCGAAAGAAGCACGTATAGCACTGCTGCTGGCCGGTAGCGCCTGCCTCATGGCCGTCATGGTCGAGTGGGTAGTGTCGGAACTCAAATAGTTTTCCTGAATTTCGGCGCGCGTCTGCCTGCATGGCAGGCCTGGGAGGATTAGACACCTTTATTACCCAAGCCCGGATGGGGCACGCCTAGCGGATGTACCCCACTTCGGGAATAGGCGGGCGATAGGTGCTGTTTCAGACCACATCGCTGGGGTATCACCGGCATCAGCCGACTCTGCGCAGCGGGCTCGGCCTCGGGTTGTTTCCTCCTGAGGCCGGGTGCGCATGTCCGAGCCGGGAGCCCGGGAGGTGGCGTGACGCGGGACGCGGTTCTGCTGGCCGGGTCGCTGGGGCTCGGCCACGAGATGATGGCGCGTAGCTGCACAGACCTGCTGGAGCGGTCTGGCTGGCACACTCGCAAACTGGACAGCATGTCCCTGCTTGGACCGCGGGCAGGGGCGGCCAGCGAGCGGCTGTTCGGCCGCCTGGTTGCCATCCCTGGCCTGTACGACGGGCTGCACTTCGCCCATCTGCGGACCGGGAGCCGGCTGGCCGGCCTGATGGATCGGGCCGCCCGGGCCAAGCTGGTGCCCGCCCTTCAGGCTGAGCTAGAGCGGCAGCCGGCCAGCCTCGTGATCAGTGTGTTCGCCACCGGCGCCTCGGCGGCAGCCCACGTCAAGGCGCGGATACCCGGCTTGCGAACGGTCGTGCTCTGCACGGACGTGGCCGTGCACCGGATGTGGGTCGCGGAGGGGACCGATCTCTTCCTCGTGACCTCGGCGGCAGCAGCGGCATCGGTGCGGCGCTACCTGCCGCGAGCGCGGGTATCGGTCGTGCCACCACCCGTGCGGTCTGCCTTCTACGCCGCACCGTCGCAGGAGGCGGCGAGGGCGTCGGTCGGCGTGCCGGCCAATGCCTTCTGCGTGCTGGTGATCGACAGCGGCTGGGGCTTCGGCCCGCTAGCCGACAGCGTGTCCGCCCTGGCCGGCGCGGGCGTGCACGTGCTGGCCGTGGCCGGGCGCCAGCGGACCGTCGAGCGACGGTTCCGGGAGATGGCCCGCAGCAGCCCGGCGATTACGCCGTTCGGCTTCACCGACCGGATTCCCGAGCTGATGGCCGCCGCGGACGTGGTGGTGGCCCTGCCCGGAGCCACGACCTGCAGCGAGGCACGAGTGGTCGGCCGCCATCTCCTCCTCCTCGACGTGATGCCTGGCCACGGCCGGGACAACCTCCTGCACGAACTGGAGCTGGGCGCGGCTGATGTCTGCGTGCCCACCGCCCGGGGAGTCACCGCCAGCGCACTGGCGCTGCGCGACCAAGCCATCGGGCCGCTGACGCGGACCAGCCCGCCGGCGCGCTGGGAACCCGCCTTCGTCGCCGCCCTGCAGCAGATCGGCCTGGACCTGGCGCCTCCAGTCCCGGTCCCGGCTGGGCTGGCCGACTGATGCGACCACACCACGACCAGGAGCCGCCTGCCCACCTGAGCACCCGAATGACGAGCGATGCCTCGAGAGGAGCCGAGTCCCGATGATGCGCACCCTCTTCCTCAACCCGCCTTCTTATGAGGGCTTCGACGGCGGTGCCGGCGCCAGGTACCAGGCCAAGCGGGAGATCCGCTCGTACTGGTACCCGACCTGGCTGGCCCAGCCGGCTGCCATGGTTCCCGGCAGCCTGCTGGTCGACGCCCCACCCGCCGGCCTGGCCCTGGCCGACGTCATCCCGCTGGCTCGCAGTCACGACCTGGCGGTCGTGCACACGAGCTCGCCCACCTTCGCCGGTGACATCAAGGTGGCCGAGACGCTCAAGGCGGAAAACCCTGCGCTGATGGTCGGCTTCGTCGGGCCCAAAGTGGCGGTGGAACCCGAGCAGTCGCTGCGGGCCTCGGCGGCCATCGACTTCGTGGCCCGCGAGGAATTCGACTTCACCATCGCCGAGGTAGCCGAGGGCCGCCCCCTGGCCTCAGTCGACGGCGTCAGCTACATCAGCCACGGCGGCGAGGTGGTGCACAACACTGACCGGCGGATCCTGGAGGACATGGACCGCTTGCCGTTCGTGACGCCGGTCTACAAGCGGGACCTGCGGCCCGAGGACTACTACATCGGCTATCTGCTGCACCCGTACGTCTCGCTGTACACCGGGCGAGGGTGCCGGTCGAGGTGCACGTTCTGCCTCTGGCCCCAGACGGTGGGCGGCCACCGGTACCGCACCCGCAGCGTGGCCAATGTGCTCGAGGAGGCAGCGCTGGTGCGCGAGCTGTTCCCTCAGGTGAAGGAACTGTTCTTCGATGACGACACGTTCACCGATGACCGGGAGCGGGCCGCGGCAATCGCCCGCGGGCTGGGCCGGATGGGCATCACCTGGTCGTGTAATGCCAAGGCCAACGTGCCCCGGGAGACCCTGAAGGTGCTGGCCGACAACGGCCTGCGGCTGCTGCTGGTCGGGTACGAGTCCGGCAACCAGCAGATCCTGATCAACATCAAGAAGGGCCTGCGCGTCGATCGGGCCCGGCGGTTCGCCGCCGACTGCCGGGAGCTGGGCATCACCGTGCACGGCACGTTCATCCTCGGGCTGCCCGGCGAGACGCGGGAAACCATCCAGGAGACGATCCGCTTCGCCCAGGAGGTCAACCCGCACACGATCCAGGTCTCGGTAGCCGCGCCCTACCCAGGGACCGACCTGTACCGCCAGGCGGTGGAGAACGGGTGGCTGCCCGACGACGGCGCGGCCCTGGTCGGCCAGGACGGGACCCAGCTGGCGGCCCTGTCCTATCCGCACCTGCAGCACACCGAGATCCTGGAGTCGGTGGACGCGTTCTACAAGCGGTTTTACTTCCGCGCCGGGAAGCTGGCCGAGATGTCGGCCGAACTGCTCCGCCACCCCGGGATGACGGCCCGGCGGATCCGCGAAGGCGCGGAGTTCGCGCGCTTCCTGGGCCGGCGGGCCCGCACGCCCGCGACGCAGTGAACGGCACTGTCCCTCTGCCCGGCCACTGGCCTATGACGGGAGTCCTGCCCCATGCGTGTCCTGCTCGTACATCCCAGCGCGCTGATGTACTCGGAGATCTTCCTGCGGCTCGAGCCGCTCGGCCTGGAGCGCGTGGCCGCGGCCGCGCTGGCCGACGGCCATGACGTCCGCCTGATCGACCTGCAGGTCTACGGGAGAGCAGATCTCGAGCGCCAGGTGGCCGAGTTCCAGCCCGAGGCGGTTGGGTTCAGCCTCAACTACCTGGCCAACGTTCCCGAGGTCGTGAACCTGGCCAAGCGGATCAAGGTCATGCTCCCGCGCTGCGTTGTCTTCGTGGGCGGCCACAGCGTGTCATTCGTAGCCGATCAGGTCCTGGCCCACGCGGAAGGCGCCATTGACGTCGTGCTCAAGGGGGAAGGCGAAGTAGGAGCGCCGGCCTTGCTCGCCGCCATACCGGACCGGGCGCTGGCCGAGGTGCCCGGGGCGGTAACGCCGGACGGCGAAGGCCGCCCCCCGGCGATGCTGCACAGCCTGGACGACCATCTTCCGGCGCGGCATCTCGGCGGGCGCCGGCGTAAGTACTTCATCGGGGTGATGGACCCGGCCGCATCCATCGAGTTCACGCGCGGGTGTCCCTGGGACTGCGCGTTCTGCAGCGCGTGGACGTTCTACGGCCGCAGCTACCGCAGGCTGTCGCCGGAGGCGGCCGTCGAGGACATGGCCCGCATCGCCGAGCCGGGCGTCTTCATCGTCGATGATGTGGCCTTCATCAAGGCGGAAGAGGGAGACGAAATCGCCCGCCAGCTCGAGCGCCGGCAGATCAGCAAGAGCTACTACCTCGAGACCCGGTGCGACGTGCTGATCCGCAACGAGGAGGTGTTCCGCCGCTGGAAGCGCCTCGGTCTCAATTACATGTTCCTCGGTCTGGAGGCCCTCGACGAGGAGGGCCTGCGAGCCTTCCGCAAGCGGAGCACGCCAAAGGTGAACAACCAGGCCCTGGAAATAGCCCGGTCCATCGGGCTGAGC
>Ga0335074_10002790_pt1 | contig 23803 bp, 21 predicted proteins | sample Lox_Sample_23_FD_206715 | JGI IMG/M metagenome (GOLD analysis project Ga0335074, IMG submission 206715) | Soil microbial communities from Loxahatchee National Wildlife Refuge, Florida, United States - Lox_Sample_2.3 | ecosystem: Environmental > Terrestrial > Soil > Wetlands | place: USA...
ATCGTGAATGGCTCAGCAGAGTTCCCAATTTCACTGCAGTCACAATTGCTGAATAGACCCGGAGCGTCTTCATCGCGTTTGCACCCGCATGAATATTGACCCTGGCGACGATCCAAGGTTTCGGATTGAGGGTCAAATGTAGGCGGCGGTTTACCAGACCGGATGGACGCACTGCATCGCGCGGGTCATTAAGGCAAACGGAGGCCTTTATCGCAGATGCGCTCGGCGAGAAGAATATCGAGCGCTTGCGATCAAAATGGACAGGTGTATGGGCCTTTCAGACGAGCGATGATTGCGTCGTTTTGATATTCAAGTAGCTGAGCTTTCTTGCGCGGAGGACGGCGTGCTGATTCTTCCCTTGCCGTTTGCTCAACTTCTTCGTTGCATTGCAGATCTTCTCGATCTGGCTGCGGGTCAGCGGCGGAGAGTTTCTCAATATCCCGCGCGACCGTGCCCCGTTTGTGCGCACGTGGAGTGCCCTGGGTTCTTTGTGCCAGTGAGTGAGAGAGACTGGAACAAGGTGAAGGGCCATAAATGGCACGAGGCAAGCGATATCAAGCTGAGCAGGTGGTGAACCTGCTGCGGCAGATCGAGGTAGCGATTGCGAACGGGAAGACGACGGCGCAGGCGTGCAATGAAGCGGAGATCGTGGAGCAGACGTACTTCCGTTGGCGTAAGGAGTACGGCGGGTTGCAGGTGGACCAGGCGAAGCGGCTGAAGGAACTGGAGCAGGAGAACGCGAAGCTGAAGCGTCTGGTGGCGAACCTGAGCCTGGATAATCTGGTGTTGAAGGACATCGCCTCGGGAAACTTCTAAGCCCTGAACGACGGCGCAGTGCGGTCAGCCGTGCCTGTGAGCGTGGTGTAAGTGAGCGTCATGCGTGCCTTCTGTTGGGGCAGCCCAGAGGCACGCAGCGCTATCGGCCGACACAGCGGGAGGACGAAGAGGCTCTGACTCAGGCCATCGTGATATTGGCCAGCCAGTATGGGCGCTATGGGTATCGCCGGATCACGGCGCTGCTGCAGCGATCTGGCTGGCGGGTCGGCAAGGATCGAGTCGAACGCATCTGGCGTCGTGAAGGGCTGAAAGTACCGAAGAAGCAGAAGCCGAGAGGGCGACTCTGGCTCAACGATGGTTCGTGTGTGCGGCTCAGGCCGACGCACCCGACCCATATGTGGAGTTACGACTTCATGAGTGGGCGCACGCACAATGGGAGGAGTGAGCGCATCCTGAACCTGATCGACGAGTACACCCGAGAGTGCCTGATGGTGCGAGCGGAGCGGCGCTGATCAAGCGCCAAGGTCATCGGTGCCCTGGCCGATGTGATGGTGATGAAGGGCGTTCCGGAACACATACGTTCGGACAACGGGCCCGAGTTCGTCGCGAAAGACCTGCGCAAATGATTCGCAGACACGGGGCAAAAACGCTGTACATCGAACCCGGATCTCCATGGGAGAACGGCTACTGCGAATCGTTCAACTCGAAACTCCGAGACGAGTTCCTCAACCCCGAGATCATCTAGTCCATCAAAGAGCTTCGCGTGCTGGCCGAACGCAGAAAGGAATTCCTTTTGCCATTCCCCAGCGAGCAATCCCGCTCACGTCTGTACGTCCAATCCGCTCGATCCATCTGAAAGAGGAACGGCGCCCGACCAGTCGGCACGATCTCGTCCGACAAAGCAGTGACAAACGAATGACACCAAAATGTCAGCAGCGCCGCGGCTCTAAAGGAAAATAAGAGTTCAGCCAGAAAGATGAAGGATCGTCAGCCGGCCTTGGCCCGGAATAGAGTGGCGCTCCTCGGTACAGTCGAAATTGCGAAACGGGGAAAGGCGATTATGAATGCTTTGCACCTGCCGACCAATGGAGCAGCATACAGGATCTGCAAGCGGCTTCTCGATCTTCTGTTCTCCATCGCACTGCTACCCTTTGCGCTGATTGCGATGGGGCTGGTCGCCGTCGTCGTCAAAGCGAGCTCTCCCGGGCCGATCTTCTATCGGCACACGCGTGTCGGCCTGAAGAAGAGGCCGTTCGGTCTTTGGAAATTCCGGACTATGTTTCACGACAGCGATCGTATCTTCTGGAGCCATCTGGCGCATAGCGCCGACGCGCGACGTGAATGGCTCTGTTACAGAAAGCTGAAGCACGATCCACGAGTTACTAAAGTCGGTGCGTTTCTGCGCCGATCGAATCTCGATGAATTGCCGCAGCTTTTCAACGTTCTCCTCGGCGACATGAGCCTCGTCGGTCCGCGGCCCATCGTCGAAGAGGAGTTCAAGCGCTACGGCTCAGGCGGAGCTCTTTACACCGCGGTTCTGCCGGGAATTACCGGCCTCTGGCAAGTGAGCGGACGCGGCTGTCTCCCGTATGAGCACCGCGTTGCGCTCGACGTGGAATACGTGAGCACCTGGTCGCTCGCCAGGGACTTTATGGTCCTCACGAAAACCTTCAATGCAATCTGGACGTGCCGCGGAGCTTTCTGACACCGTGACTCCAAGCCGTGTCACCTCGCGTCAAGAACAACATCGTTTGAGGGGCTAAACTCTGCAGGCGTGATTTTCTTTTTTCCTACACACTCGTAGAATGTGCGCATCCTTTATTCGACGGCCGGAATTCTGTGGTGGAGTTACAGTGGCTTTATGGAATTAGTACGCCAGAGAACAGCCCATCTTCTCATCGGACCCGCGATCCTCTTTGTTACCTTGCATTTCTCTGCGTTGCTGAACGCTCAGCAGATTGCAGCGGATTCAGCGGCGTCGGTCTCTGTGGATAATCCCCCTGAAACAGGGCAGCCCTCCCAGCAGCAGACCGAGGAAATCCTCCGCATGCTCGGGGAAATGCGTCAGGAGCTCAAGGACTCTCGGCAGGAAGTGAACGAGCTGAAAAAGGAGGTAAGCGAACTTAGAGAGGAACTGGAGTCAGGCACGCACAACACCAGCGACGCGGAAAGCCTGAAGAACGCAGTCGATCAGCTCCGTGATGATCAGGCGGTCCTCCAATCTCAGGTCAAGACCCTCGATCAGAGCAAGGTTGGCACAGAATCGAAATATCCGTTAAGACTCACGGGAATGATCCTGTTTAATTCCTTTGTAGTGGACGGCGCGGTCGATAACCCTATCCAGCCGTTGATCGCGTTGCCGCGCACGTCGCAGTGGGTGCACCATTCCATGGGAGCGAGCCTCGAGCAGACCGAGCTCGGCCTGAATGCCACGGGCCCGAAACTATGGAATGCCCGCACATCGGCGGACATCTCGGTGGACTTCTTCAACCCCAACTACACAACAATACCGCCGCCGACCACGATGAACCTGCGTCTGCGAACGGTCGACGCGAATCTTGACTGGAAAAACACCCAGGTCTCCACAGGGTTGCAAACGCCCTTGATATCCCCTCTTTCCCCAACATCTTTCGCCACCGTGGGTGAGCCCGCGTTGGCCTGGGCCGGCAATCTGTGGACATGGCTTCCTCAGGCTTCAGTCACGCGACGCAAATCGGTCAACGACTCCTCGTACGCCGAGTTTGCTTTTGGATTGCTGGATCCAGAGGCAGGATATCCAATCGGGGAGCAGGCGTACGGAATTATGAGCCGAAGCCTGCAGCCCGGCTACGAAGGCAGAATCGCTTACGAATGGGGCAATCAGGCGCATCCCTACGAAATCGGCGCGAACGGCTACTACACGCGTCAGCTCTACTATGGCAGCGCGACCTCTGAGAATCAGCCCCTCGACTTCTGGGCGGGAACCGCAGACTGGCGTGTTCCGATACCGAAAATTGCGGAGCTGTCAGGCGAGTTCTATCGCGGTCGAGGCATCGGCGATCTCGGTGGCGGCGCGTTCAAGAACGTGGTCATAGAGAGCGGGTCCGTGTACGCAAGCGGACTGAACGCGATTGGTGGGTGGGCGCAGTGGAAGACGCGCATCACACCTTCTCTTGAGGTGAACGCGTATTTTGGAATGGACAACGCCGAAGGCAGCCAGGTCCGGAACCAGGCTCCTGTCGCCAATCCACCGCCCTACCTGTACCTCATCAAAAACCAGAGCACCGCCGCCAACATTATCTTTCACCCAAAGACCTACCTGGTCTTTTCCGGAGAATATCGCTATCTCCGATCCTGGTATATCTACGGTCCCGCGCGCGAAGCGCAATCTCTCGACCTGACGATGGGCTATATTTTCTGATGCGCTCGCATACGGCATTTCTAGGGCACTCGATTGCTCTCATCGCGGCGGCCGCCGTGCTTGCAACGCACGCGGGGGCGCAACCCACCGAGGTCACCGCGCAGGCCAAGGTTCGAGTAACCGGCGCAGCAAAAGCCTCCAAACATCACTCGAACGAGGGTGTCGTGCTCTGGTTAACTTCGGTCGACACTCCATTGCCCTCGCGACCCTCAACCCCATCCAGAGACCGCCTTCAGTTGGCCCAGAAGAACAAGGAATTCGTTCCGCATCTACTGGTCGTCCAGGTGGGCAGCACTGTGGAATTCCCCAACCTCGACCCGTTCTTTCACAATGTTTTCTCGCAATTTAACGGCAAGCGATTCGACCTCGGACTCTATGAAAGTGGCTCTAGCAGGAGCGTCCATTTCGACAAGCCTGGCGTCTCCTACATCTTCTGCAACATTCATCCGGAGATGAGCGCCGTGGTCGTAAGCGTGCCGACCCCCTATTTTACAACGTCGTCTGCGGCAGGCAGTCTCATCATCCACGACGTCATCCCCGGAACCTACATGATGCACGTATGGGCAATGGGAAATTCTGACTCCGATCTCGCCGCAAATGAGCGGCGCATCTCCGTCTCCGGCACAAGCCTCGACCTGGGCACGATCGCTCTGAAGGAATCTGCGCCCGGGCCGCACAAGAACAAGTTCGGAGAAGATTACGACACAACGAAGCCGTCGCCTTATTGATCGCGCCTGTCACGCGAAATCAGCGCTCGACCCTGAGCCATGCAAGCGTGGCAAATCCCACGCCGCGCATGCAATCCGTCGCGTAAAGTAAGGCACGGTCGTCTCTCCACGACGGCGTGTAGGCGTTGCAATCGCCATAGGTCAGCTGTTTCCACACATGGGAAGATAGGTCCAGCGACATCAATTGCCAGCGCTCCGAAACCAGCTCTCGCACAACGAGCATCTTGCCGTCAGGAGAGATAGCCGCCGAATCGAGCGCACCATTACCGTCGGCGAGAAGTTTTGGAGTCGAACGAGCTGAGACCGTGAACACCCGCTCCTTGCCTTGATAGATAGCGGCGATGAGGAATGTGTTGTTGGCTCCGGCGGAAACTGTCCTCACATCGAACGACAGCGGAGTCACTCTCATCGGCACAGCACCCCCTGACTCATCACACTCGCGCAGGTCGACCGTCCACAGGCTTCCGTGGCCGCCATTTTCGCGCACAAAGGCAAGAATAGATTCATCGCTCGACACCGCCGGAGTCTCCGCGTCTCGGATCCGGCAACTTGCGGCGGCTGGCGCTCCTGAAACAAAGTGGACCAGCTGCGAAGTACCCGCCGATACTGCTTCGACCCAGACATCCTTTCCAGAGCGTGTTGTGGCAAAACTGACCTCACTTGTCGCAGGCTCACGCTCTGGATAGCGATCGGACAAAGCCCTCCCCGTACTCAGGACGCGATAACCGTCTCGGAGCATGGCCACATAAAAGAGATCTGCGTCGGTAGCTACAGGGCCGATCCTCATGTAAGCCGCATCCGAGCCATCGGCCAACACCGGCTCCCCTGCGCGTGTCCGCCTTACGTGAGACCATGCGCCGATCGCGCCCGAAATCCATAGACAGATCACGACCGCAACAGCCGTAAAGACCGGCGACCTAAGCAACGCATTAGCGTCGGCGCGCCGATCACCAACCAATGGCTTGAGAAGCGCGCAGTAGAAGACAATGAGCGCAACGCCGCACCACAGCTTTGCATAGAACAGCGGTGTGAGAATGCTCACCGGCCGATCGAATTGAATCGTCCTGATATTACAGGCCGCAACGAACAGAAAAAAATAAACGGCCGCTACTTTCCACCTTCGCTGATTCAATAAGGCCGAGATCGTCGGCATAGCTGCGGCAATCAGCACCACAAATTGATAACTCGCCGGCGCTGACGACAGAAACATGAGAAGACACAGGAACATCGACCACTCAAGCGCTTCCCTCTCATCAGGACGAAAATCGCCTCGCATGCGATAGAGAACAACACCGGCTAATACCGCCTGCCACACCGGGTACAGCACAGCGTAAAACACCGGAGAGAAGATCAACGGGTGCGGATTCAGCTCTGGCTCATATAGAAATAGTCTGTGAAATAGTGCAGAGGACGATGTGAGGGTCGGCAGAAAGGGATTTCCGCTTTCTCCCTGGAGTGACCTCGGCAACTGCTGAAACAGATACGCTCTCATCGCTCCCGGCCCGTTGACTAAGTACGTCAGGAGCAGGCACAACGCTGTGCCAGCAAGAGCCGCCGTCAGGGCCTTCCAACGCCTCTTTAGCAGAAAGTAAAAGCAAAAGAAAACGGGATAGACCTTAAGAGCGGCGGCGAGAGCGATACAGCACCCGCTGCCGATCTCGCGACCGCGCATATGGCACACATAAGCCAGAACCAGCAAAAGCAGAACAAAAATGTGCATCTGGCCGAAGAGAAAGCTTGTGCGCAGCGGAATAACCGCGCACAGCGTAATCAGCCACGCCCTGCGGTAGCTGAGCCCGGTTTGCCTGCTCAACAGATGAACGGCCGCGGCCAGCATTCCTATGTTGAAAACAATCCAAATTCGCTTCGCCTCGAGCACCGGGAGCCCCGACAGTGGCACGATCGGCAAAGCCGAGAACGGCGTCAGTCCGAGGAAGCCGACAAGGTGCTGGTTTATGCCGAACTTGCCGGCGATCCTCTGGAACCAGATCCAGTCATAAATCCGGTCAAGACAATAGTGAGCTCGGATAAGACGCGCGACTACATAGTAGTTAGGAAAGTCGGTGTTGAGAACTCGCCAGCCTGGTATCAATCCCTTCCACACAGCAAGCAGTGACAGCAGAAGAGCCGGGCCCGCCTCAACAACGAATGCTCGCCGTCCTGTCCACACCTTCGCCGATGACCGCCTGCGGCTCACTTGAGTCGTTGGCATCACTCACAACCCATCCACAATCTAGTAAACGGAACCGGTGTTCACCCGCCTTCTCCGATTCCATCGCAAAAGCGCCATCAAGTACGTGCAGTCTGATTTTACGTGGTACCAGGTGCGGCCCGCCTGGTACCTGACTTCCTCTGCTCTATAAACCGGCGCTCGCCTCGTCGATCTCAGAGCCTCGTCGCTGAGTCGGTGCGGCGCACGGAGTGGCAACAGGCGACGCCGCAGGTATCGCCGCCAGATATTGCGGTCCAGCCAGAATTGTTTCTGCACCAGCAGGTTGAGCTTGTTCCCCGGAGGATCAGCGAGCAGCCACGCGGTTGCACAGCGATCTATCCACAACCCGCTGTCCGCGGATAAATTCCCCGCATAGATCTCGCGCAGAGCTTCAGGCAACTGCTGAGGAAATGCGAAGTCAACAAGACCCAGAATCAGCGCGCATGCCGAGGTCAGCCGGTTATCCCTGCTGATCAGCCAGGATACCTCTACCCACAATTCATTGTCGGTGCTTCGCGTGCGAATGAACCTGGCAACCTCATACAGAGAAAGAAGCCGCGTCCAGGATCCAAGCAGGTGGCGAAAGATATGCAGCAGGAGATAAGTGAACTGGTGCGCAGGCCGGAGACGCGGAAACTCCACGCCGCATACCTCGTGAACTTCCGCGGCATCGGGAAACATGAAGAGCGACGGAAACTCAATTTCGTCGTCGTCATGCTCCCACATCCCGCTATGCAACTCGACCGGGGGAGCCTCAGGCACTTGGTACAGATAGCCGTTAACTCCAATGTGCTTCTTCCACGGTTTGATAAGGCGCACCTCGCCAGAGGTGCTGGCATACTGCGTGTGATAACCCAGCGATTCGATCGCGCTGCGGGCAAGCTTTAGGTCTTCCGGAGCCACAAGGAAATCGAAGTCGACCTGGTGCCGCTCCCTGATTCCATCGAAGCAGTCTGGAATCAGGCCGAAACCCTTTAGGCAGCAATATCGTGCGCCCGCAGCATTTAGTACTCGTGTGGCTTCCTGGAAAAATTCCAGCATCCGCTCCATACGCTTGTGGTTATCCAGCAAGCGCGACTGCAGTGCGCCTCTGATGCCGGGGGGCACGCCCGTGGCGAGCCGCAACGCCTCGAACCGCGCGGCCAGCGGAAGTGCCAGCCCGCTTCGGTCGAGCCAGCGAAGATTTCCCTTCCACACTTCCTCTTCGACTGCAACGAACAGCTCCAGCGAATCGGTTCCGAGAAACCGCATGATCATCCGCCTGAAAGAGAGTAGTTCAGTCACAGCAGCCATTCTCCAGACCATTTTCGCAAGCCCGCGCCGACGTTGTGTGCAACCGCGAGAAAATACAGCTCTGCATTCGTATCTCTGACAACGTCAGAGTCGGAAACTGCAACAAAGCCCGCGCCGTCGCAGGTCTCCAGGTCAAATGCAAACCACTGCTCCCGTCCCATGCTCAGGTAAAGAGAGTGATTCCCCAGCGTCACATTGCACTCCCAATCCTCGACGGCAGACGGTGCCGGCATGCCGATGATCTCCCATTTCATGCCGGGCAACTCATCTGCGTCTGTCCTTACCAGACCTGCTGCTGTTGCAGCGCGAAGAATAGGCGCACAGTTCGTCGTAATCGTCACAGTCGTTCCGAACAGGAGAAAGCGGCTCCGCAGAGGAAGCGGGATACGGCGGCACATCATATCCGTGGGCAAGTTCTGTCGGTGTTCCATTTGTCACCTCATGACCGCCAGCGCAACGTCGAGCGCTTCGGCGACGCTGTCCGGATGGCCATTGAATGAGACGCGCAGGCAGCGCACATCTGCGAGGCGCCGGATAAGATCGATCTGCCGTTCATAGCAGTGCGTAAGTGACCCTTCAAGCGGCTCGATTTCTCTCGCCAGGTGATCGATCCCTTCAGCGGCGCTGATCCAGGCAATGCCGCATCCTGGTTTCGTCGTGCGCTCAAGCAGCACTAGCGCTGTCACCGCGCATTGCAGGCGCCGGGATATGCCGAAACATTCATCCGGCAAAACTTCATAAGCCATCTCTCCATTCAGTGAGTTCGTCGCCCTGTACGCCATGAGTTCAGGGAAGAATCGGCCCGCGTCGGGAAGCAGTTTTACCGGCACCGGTATGCCCCACGCTGCGACCTTCGATCCTACCGCTGAAAGAAAAGTCCAGTCATCGGAAACCAGCTCATACCCGCGTTTCGCCATGGCGACTGTCAGCGTGGATTTGCCTGCGCCGGACTGCCCCGCCAAAAGCACGCCCGCTCCGCGGCGAACGAGGCAGGCAGCATGCACAGGAGCGACATCAATGATGGCAGACAGGATTCCCAGCAACGCAGGAAAGATATGTACACGCCAACGCCAGTAATCATCGGCGAGTTCCGGTGAACAAACGCCGTAGACTTCACGGGCCCGCAAGTTGAACCAGAACGAATCCGCGCGCGTGAATCGCGCAAAAGCAAAATACCCCCTGGCCCGAAACCATGGCGCGCTCTCACACGGCTCGTCGGTCTCCCGCACGTGGACAGTGATTGTGGCGCGCGCCTTTGCTGAGGGCGATTCCATGCCTCGGCTTTCCGGAAGGAAATCGCCGGCATAACGGGCGATCTTTGGAGCGTTCGTCCTGAAGAGAATCGGCTGCCCTGCGAATAGCAGCCGCTGCGAGCAAAGAGTGAGCGCCATTTCCCCAATAGCCACGCTATTCACGCCTGCCTCCAGAGTTATCTACCCACAGCCTATCTCCAGCGGGGAGAGCAAAATCGGACGCCGGTCCGAAATGACAAAGGAGTGACATTCGCCTGACACCGCTTGGAGTACGACGGTGGGAAAACAGAATGCACGGAGATGCCACTGCTGATGAAGAATTCTTCCCCGGTTGAAGTGCTCCTCACGCACTCCTATCACCTCTACTACGACCGCAAGCAGGCCGAACGCCAGCAGCCGTATCCTCCGCTCGGAACCATGTACGCCGCGGCGCTATTGCGTGAGGCCGGCTTCTCTGTAGCGTTCTTCGACACTATGATCGACGATCCCGATGCGGGCTTCGCGCGCGCTCTCGCGCTGCATCGACCACGACTCGTCGTCGTCTGCGAGGACAGCTTTAACTTTCTTTCGAAAATGTGCCTTACCCGCATGCGTGAAGTCAGCTTCCGGATGCAGGAGTTGGCTGCGCAAGATGGCATCCCGATCATCGTGCACGGATCGGACTCTTCAGATAACATGCGCGACTATCTCGACCACGGCTTCGACGCGGTTCTTCTTGGAGAAGGCGAGCAGACCCTCGGCGAAGTCATTCACGCGATCCTGCGCAAAGGGCAGACCGGAAACTGGAACATCCCTGGCCTGGCGTATCTCAAACGCGCAAACGGGCAGATCATCCGTACGGCAGCCCGCAGCCGCCGCGCTGATCTTGACCAACTCCCCTTTCCCGCTCGCGATCTGGCGGCCATCGATCGTTACTCCGCCATCTGGCGCACCCATCACGGCAGATCATCGACAAATCTCGTTGCCAGCCGCGGCTGCCCATTCCGCTGCAACTGGTGTGCAAAGCCAATCTACGGGAACAAGTTCCTCCTGCGTTCGGCAGATTCAGTTGCCGAGGAGATGCTGCTGTTGAAGCATGAATACCGCGTTGAACATCTCTGGTTCGCGGATGACATCTTCGGGCTGAATCGGCACTGGGTGTGTGACTTTGCCGCGGCCGTGGAGCGCAGAGACGCGGTTATACCGTTCAAGATTCAGAGTCGCGCAGACCTGATGACCACCGAGACCGTGGCCGCACTCAAGCGAGCCGGATGTGAAGAGGTGTGGATGGGAGCCGAATCAGGATCTCAGGCCATTCTCAATGCAATGGACAAGGGCCTCACCGTCGCGTCTATCCATCGTGCGCGTTCCCGCCTCGGCGTTGCCGGCATTCGCGCTGCATTCTTTCTGCAGTTTGGCTATCCCGGTGAAACGCTCCAGGAAATTGAAGAGACGATCGCGCTGGTTCGAAGCTGCCGCCCCGACGATATCGGGGTATCGGTGTCCTACCCCCTGCCTGGAACAGTCTTTCATCAGCGGGTTCAGGAACAGCTCGGCGCCAAGCGCAACTGGATCGACAGCCAGGACTTGAGCGTAATGTTTCGCGCCGCCTACACCGACCAGTTCTACTGCTCGCTACGCAATGCGTTGCATTACGAGGTGGAACGGTATCACCGCTCATCAACGCTCGAAGAGCGGCGCGCCCTCACCGGTCTCTGGGACGAGGTCTACCGACTCGAAAGACTCTGCAGAAATACGGAACCAACACAGTTACCTGTCCTGCAACCGGCCGGAATTCACACACTCGTCGCTTGCAGTGCAGACAACTGCAGCTAAGGAAATGGATATCGAATTCGGCGCCGGTGCTATGGAACTGCTACTCACGCACGGATATTTCCTCTACGAGGACCCCAAAGAGCTTCAGATCATGAAGCCCTATCCGCCACTGGGCCTTCTCTATATCTGCTCATATCTCCGCAACAGAGGCTACGCCGTCGAAGTCTTCGACGGCACCTTCCAGGCGCGCGCGGCGCTGCGCGACCGATTATTGCGCGGAACTCCCTCGGTCCTCGGCATTTACGCCAACCTGATGACTCGATCGAATGTTGTGACCATCCTTCGTGAAGCAAAGCAGGCCGGCTGGCGGACTGTCGTTGGCGGCCCGGAGCCCGGCGCCTATGTCGACGAGTATCTCGACGCCGGCGCCGACGTAGTTGTGTTAGGTGAAGGCGAGATCACTCTCGAAGAACTGCTTAAAGCTTGGCGCATAGGTGCATCGGATATCGACCAGATCGCGGGCATTGCATTCCGCGACGTTCGCGGCGTAACCTGCCGTACGGCCCCCCGCACTCAGATCGCCGACCTTGACGCCCAGCCGTGGCCTGCCCGCGAAGACATCGACATGGACCGCTACATCGATACCTGGCGGACTCATCACGGAAAGGGTTCTGTTTCGCTCATCACCGCCCGCGGCTGCCCCTACCGGTGCGAATGGTGCAGCCATCAGGTCTTCGGTCAGACGCATCGCCGCCGCAAGCCGGAACGGGTTGCCGATGAGTTGCAGTGGCTGATCGAGCGCTACAAGCCCGACATGCTTTGGATCGCCGACGACGTCTTCACAATAAACCATGACTGGCTGGCACAATGGGCCGTCGAATTGAAACAGCGTCAGATACATATTCCATTTGAATGCATCTCCCGCTCCGATCGCTTGAATGAAGACGTGATTCGAACACTGGCAGAGCTCGGCTGCGAGCGCCTGTGGGTCGGCTCCGAAAGCGGTTCTCAGCGCATTCTCGACTCGATGCAGCGCGGCGTGAAGGTTCAGACCGTCCGTCAGGCGGTTGCTCTTTGCCGGCAGTACGGAATCGAGACCGGCATGTTTCTGATGTGGGGATACGAAGGAGAGGAACTGGAAGACATCGAGGCGACCATTGACCACGTCCGTACGTCCAATCCCGACATCTTTCTGACTACCGTCTCTTATCCGATCAAGGGAACACCCTACTATAACAAGGTCGCTTCCCACGTCGTTCAAATCAAGCCCTGGGGGCAGACATCGGATCGGGAGCTAGAGATCTCCGGTCGCCGCCCGCGTGACTTCTATCGTGTTGCCGACGATCTCCTGCGCTTCGAAGTAGAGCTCGCCCGTCTGCACGCGCGCCCGGCAGATCCGGGAGCCGGCGAGCGCATCAACGAGTTGAACGCGCTCGTTGAAGAACGCCGCCGCACCCTTTATGCATACCCCGCCGTTGAGGAGAGACCTGCGTGACCAGAGACATCGTAAGCGGCGTCTTGCCGTCACTGCATCAAACGCCGGCGTTCGACGCCATGGCCGAAGACTATGACCGGATCTTTACACATTCCATGCTCGGGAAGGCCCAGCGATCTCTCGTCCACGGAGCCCTCGGTCGTCGCTTGCGGAAAGGGCAGCGCATTCTCGATCTCAATTGCGGTACAGGCGAAGATGCTGTTTATCTCGCTTCTCTGGGAATATCGGTCTTCGCCTGTGACATCTCCGAACGCATGATCGAGATTGCACGGCAGAAAGTTGCGCACACCGACAATAGCTCGGCCATCGACTTCGCCGTCTGCGCAAACGAGCATCTGGACAGCCTCGCGGACTACGCCCCTTTCGACGCCGTCCTCTCGAACTTCGGAGGCCTCAATTGCACAGCCGATCTGACTCGCCTGGCCCGCGATCTCTCAAGGCTGGTGAGTCCGGGCGGCGAAGTCTTCCTCTGCATGCTTGGCCGGGTCTGCGCTTGGGAAATCCTGTGGTATGCGGCCCGTGGAAATTGGAGCAAAGCCTTTCGGAGATTGAAACCCGGCGGAGCCGAAGCCCTCATTCGCAACGCGGCCATCCGCGTCCACTACCCGTCTGCACGCGACATGAAGCGCGCACTTGCGCCGTCGTTCAGGCTTATGTCCTGGCGTGGGATTGGCGTTACGCTTCCTCCATCCTGGCTCGCCTCTGTTTTTCAAGATCGCCCACGGCTCGTCGGCCTGCTCACGCGCATCGATCGATGCCTCGGCGTCTTGTCCGTATCTCGCGGACTCGCAGATCACATCCTTTTTCACTTCGTCAGGGAGGGGAAATGACGACCGCTGTTGCAGACCTTACCGCCGGCACTGTATTGCCATCCGGCAGCGATCTATGGCTTCGCTGCCCGGAGTGTTCCGCCAGCGTTGGGCCGATTTCCGATCGCGATAACGGCATCATTTCGGCCCACATCGAGTGCGACTACTGCGGGCATGTGTCCACCAGAACGAACGGAGTGTGGCGGATGCTTTCCCGGCACCAGCACCTCAGTTTCTCCACATTCCTCCGTGACTATGAAGACATTCGCCGGGCTGAAGGCCGGGGCTCAAATCATCCGGCGTTTTATCTGGCGTTGCCCTTCGCCGACCTCACCGGAAACTTCAGCGATCAGTGGCGCATTCGTGGGCGCAGCTATCGCTTCCTTGAGCGGCATCTTCTCCCGCTGCTCGAAGGACGCCATGGCGACAACTTCCGCGCTCTCGACATCGGAGCCGGCAATTGCTGGCTGAGTTATCGCCTTACGCTGCACGGCCACCGCCCAGTCGCTGTTGACCTTTGCAGTAATGCGTACGACGGACTCGAAGCCGCCGGCCATTACGCTAGCGTTCTTCCGGAGTTCTTCGCACGCATCGAGGCTGAGATGAATTGCCTACCCTTCGATGATGCTCAGTTCGACGTAGCCATTTACAACGCGTCCTTTCATTATTCGACAGATTACGAACGCACGTTGCGCGAGGCGCTTCGTTGTCTTCGCCCGGGCGGTACCATCCTCATCATCGATTCGCCGACTTATCAGCAGGCCCATAGTGGCGAAACAATGCTATCGGAGCGCCATCAAGCGTTCGCGACAAGGTTCGGCACGCGTGCGGATTCGCTTCCCACCGGCGACTATCTCACACCAGACATAATCGACAATCTCTCCGCACTTGGCATCCGTTGGGAAAGGCACCTTGCCTGGTACGGCATCAGCTGGTGGGTGCGTCCGGCGATTGCCCGGCTCAGGAAACGCAGAGAGCCGTCGCAATTCTATCTGTACGAAGGCCGAAGGGTGATCTCGTGATTCTGCTCTATTATCCGAAGCTGACCCGCGCGAAGAATCGGCGCTTCCCGCTGTCCATCCTCGCCCTCGCCGCAGTGCTCGAGGGACGGGAACGGTATGAGATCATCGACGGGAACCTCGATCCTGATCCCGACGCAACCCTGGCGCGGCTCATCGAGACGCACTCTGTCGAACTGCTGGGTGTAAGCGTAATGCCCGGCCCGCAGATGATCTCGGCGATGAAGTCCTGCAAGGCGATTCGTGCGCGTTATCCGCACGTCCACATTGTCTGGGGCGGCTATTTTCCTTCGGTGTACGGAGACGCCACCCTCAACGCGAAATATGTCGACTACGCCGTGCGCGGCCAGGGAGAAAACACGCTCCTGGAATTGATCGACGCATTGCGCGGCAAGCGCGACCTCCGCAGCATCGCCGGCTTGTCGTACAAGGACACCTTCGGCATGCGCGTTCACAATCCTGAACGGCTCATGCAGGGCCCCGACGCATTTCCCTGGATTCCCTTTGAGCGTCTGCAGGTTGCCAGCTACCTCCGGCCAACCTACTTCGGCAAGCGAACCGGCGCTCATCAGGCGAGCATCGGCTGCCCTTTCCAGTGCACCTTTTGCGCAGTGCACGAGGCCTATGGCAGCCAGCAGAAAATGGAATCGCCGGCGCGCACCGAAGCAATCCTGCGCCACTTGGTACAGAACTACGGCATGGACGGCGTGCAGTTCTACGACATGAATTTCTTCCTCCGCGAAGATCACACGCACGAACTCATGGAGCGACTCGCGCCCCTCAATTTGCACTGGTGGTGCGAGGGAAGAATCGACGCGATTTGTCGCTACTCCAACGAGACCCTCGAGTGGATTCGCAAAGGCGGCTGCACCATGATCTTTTTCGGAGCCGAGTCCGGCTCCGACCGCGTCCTCAAGGAAATGAAAAAAGGGATCACAACCGAGCAGACACTCGAAGTGGCAAGTCGCCTGTGCCGGTTCAACATCATTCCGGAATTTTCTTTCGTTGTTGGCAACCCGAGCGATCCCGAAGGAGACACCCGCGATACCATTGCCTTCGTTCGCAAAATCAAACGCCTCAACCCCGCCTCCGAAATCATCGTGCAGCATTACACGCCGGTTCCCAATCGCGGAAAGATGTATGGCGGCATCGAGGGCAAAGTATCTTTTCCCGCAACCCTCGAAGAATGGGCTACGCCGCAGTGGTACAACTTCACAATTCGCGTTAATCCCTCTATGCCCTGGCTCAAGCCAAAGACGCGGCGTCTCATCGACAACTTCGAGATGGTGGTCGGAAGCCGCTGGCCAACCGTACAGGACATTCAGGCCAGCAATTGGAGCCGCCGGCTGCTGAAAGCGCTCAGCTCATGGCGCTATCTCGCGGGCATCTATACGGCCCCCGCCGAACTCCGTCTCGCCCAAGACTGGATTCGCCTGCGCCGGCCGAAAGTGGAGAGCATATGAACACGTCCGGCACGCAAGGCCCGGCGCTGCTCGATGTCGATGAGGCGTATGCGTGTTGGGCCTCGTCCTACGACAACACTCCCAATCCGTTAACCGCTCTCGAAGAGCGCTTGCTCACTCCGATGCTTCCAGCCTTCAGCGATCGAGATGTAGTCGACCTCGGATGCGGCACCGGACGCTGGCTTCAGCGCTTACAGCCTATCCGACCGCGCTCGCTGACCGGTGTAGATTCTTCTGCCGCCATGCTCACTCAGGCGGGAAAGAAATGTCTGCTATCGACCTCGCTCATTGAAGCCAACTGCACGTCGACACCGCTGGCATCCGGTTCAGCGGATTGCGTGCTTGCGTCGTTTCTTCTCTCCTATGTGCCAGACATCGGAAGATTTGCAGCGGAAGCTGCGCGCATTCTGCGCACCGGCGGCACGCTCATCGTCTCCGATCTACATCCGAACACGCCCTCCTACGGCTGGCGTCGCACCTTCAGATCCGCGGGCGGCCTGTTTGAGATCGCAACCTTTCCTTACACATTACCCGGTCTCTTCGCCGCGATGAGCGCGGCGGGATTGGTCCTCGAACGGGTCGACGAACCCAGCTTCGGCGACGAGGAGGCCGTCACCTTTCTCGCGAACAGCATGCTCGAGAAGTTTCATCAAGTGGAGTCATTGCCGGTTATTTATTGGGCACGATTCTCATGCGGAGCGAACTGATCGTGTCCTCGACAATTCTCCAACGTGACCCCTCTGCGTTTTTCGCCTTCGAAAACGCGCGCATTGCGCGCTCGGCATACAACGCCAGATATCGCACCCTCTCCGTTCGCGGTTCACATATCGAGAGCATATGCATGACCGGAGTCGCAAATCCGCGGCGAGAATCGAGCCGCGACCTAACCATAGATCTCTCCGGCTACATCGTCCTCCCCGGACTCATCAATGTTCACGATCATCTCGATTTCTCCATCTTTCCCCGAGTCGGCCGCGGACCCTATCCGAGCTGGCGCGAATGGGGCGCTGACATCCATCGTTTCGAACGGTCGCGCATCGAGGAGTGCCTTCGCGTCTCGCGCGAAATCCGCCTCTGGTGGGGAGGCATCCGCAATCTGCTCTGTGGTGTCACGACCGTGTCCCACCATAATCCCTACGTAGACGAGGTTTTCGGCGTTGATTTTCCCACGCATGTGCCGCGCGAGTACGGCTGGGCCCACTCACTTGGCGAAGTGCACCGTGTCGAAGAGTCTTTCCACCAGACGCCTCCGCACTGGCCATTCGTTCTTCACCTTGCCGAGGGGACAGACCAGGCCTCGCAACGCGAATTCGATGCCCTCGAACGTCTTCTGCCATTGGACAGCCGCACTGTAATGGTTCACTGCGTTGGGCTCACACCAGATCAATTGAGTCGCGCCGGGCGCGTCGGCGTAGGCATCGTATGGTGTCCGTCTTCGAATCTGTTCACACTCGGCAAAACATTAAGCCGCGACCAGGTCACGATCCTCCCCAACCTGGCGCTCGGATCGGATTCCCCGCTGAGCGGAACCGGCGATCTCCTCGACGAGATCAGGTTCGCGCATGACCAAATCGGAATCCGCGCTCCCCTGGTCTACGAGCTCGTAACTTTGAAGGCTGCGCACCTTCTTCGCTTGAACTCGGGACAAGGATCTCTGCAGCCGGGCTCGAGGGCAGACCTGTTCGTCACTCGCGACCAGCAATTCACGCCCGCGGATACGCTCGTGCGACTGTCTTGGAGCAACGTCGATCTGGTTATGAAAAGCGGACGGATTGTCCTGCTCTCCTCTGCGCTTGCAGACCGTATTCCAGGCGAACTCAAAGAGGGGCTGCAGCAAATCTGCGTCGACGGAGTCAACCGGCTTGTGCGCGCTCCGCTGGCAGAACTGTGGCCTCAGACCTTCAATGCTCTCGGCCGTGCGCCAACGATAACCGGGAGAACGCTATCGCTCGAGGCTGACGAATCATATCTCGACTCTTCTCCAGTGTTTCTCAGCGCTCTATATTGACGTCACTACCTTGCGAGATGATTGTCACCGGTTTGTCATTTCAGGCAAAATCTTCAACAATCGTGGTTTACGCGGGGGAGAATAGACGAGAACGACGCTGAACATCGCAGCTGTCGTCAGATGGACTCGAAATGATACTCGTGATTGAAGATGATCCAGGAATCCAGAAAGTTTTGCACCGCCTTTTCACCACGGACGGTCTTCAGGTGAAAACTGCGCATGACGGCAGGGAGGCGCAGGAGGCCATGAAGGGCCCCGCGCCGGAGGTCGTCATTCTCGACCTCATGTTGCCCGGCGCTTCCGGAAAGGACATCTGCAAGAGTCTCAAACGCGCATTTCCCAATGTTCCCATCATCGTTCTCAGCGCGATTTCTGAGGTCAGCGACAAAGTGTTGTTGCTCGAGCTCGGGGCCGACGACTACGTCACCAAGCCCTTCAGCCCACGCGAACTGCTGGCACGCGTCCAGGCTGCCATCCGCCGCGTTTCGGGTCCGCGGCCTGTCAAGGTCTATTCCTTCGGTACTGTTACCGTGGACTTCCTGAAGATGGAAGCGAAGCGAAATGGCGAGAACGTGACCCTCACCGCTCACGAATTCCGTCTCCTGAAGTTCATGCTGGAAAATGCCGAGCGCGTGCTGTCTCGCGAAGAGTTGCTCAACCACGTCTGGGGATATAGCTGCTATCCTTCTACCCGGACCGTGGACAATCAGATCCTCAAGTTGCGCCAAAAGCTGGAGACCGATCCATCGAATCCGAAATATATTCGAACTATGCACGGAATGGGCTACAAGTTCGTCGCCCAGCTACAATGAACGCCGTCGCATTGGACGCGTGACAAAGAACATCATGCGCATGCGGACGATCCTCCTTGTCTCGCTCCTGTCGCTATCCTGCGGGCTCACGGCGATGAGCCTGATTGTGATCCGCAGCAGCCTGCAGAAACAGATTCGCAGCAATCTCGCCGCCGATCTTCTCCACTCGACCGTCACCTTCCAGAACCTGCAGCGGCAGCGACAGCAATTCCTCGATCGCGAAGTCGCTTTGCTGGCTGATCTTCCCAGCCTGAAGGCGCTAATGACGACGCAGGACCTGACTACCATCCAGGACGGAGGCGCAGAATTCTGGAAGGTCAGTGGCAGCGATCTGTTCGCCTTGGTGAACACGTCCGGAACAGTCGCCGCAGTCTACGACAGAACAGGTCTCACCGACCGCCAGGACATAGAACTCCAATTAAAGCGTCTGCTCGATTCGCACCACGGCCAGTCCTACCTGCTCAGCAATAACCGCCTCTACCAGGTGTCCTCTCGCCCATTGTTCTTTGGACCCGAAACAACCGGCACTCCCCTGGGATTCGTGATTGCCGGATATTCCATCGATGATCGTGTTAGCCAGCAGGTTCGCGAATCCGCCGCGGCGGATGTGATCTTCCTCGCTGCGGACGAAGTCGTTTCGAGCACACTGGACGCCCAGCACAACCTCAATCTGCTGCGGCAGAAGAGCTCCATCACGCCGGAGGCTGTCGAGCCGGATCTCTGGCTGGGCAAAGAACACTACCTCGCCGCTTCAGTCCCAATTCCCGCTCTCTCCGAGGTCCCCGTCCGTCTGCTCGTGCTGAAATCTTTCGATCAGGCCAGCATCTTCGCCATGCGGCTCAATCGGCTGCTACTCGTGCTGGGACTGCTGGTAGTAATCGTCGCCACGCTGCTGGCGCTCTATATCTCCCGCACAATCACGCGCCCGCTCGACGATTTGTTGGCCGGCGCGCGCGCTCTCGGTTCGGGAGATTTCGATTACCGGCTCACCGGCGGAGGCACCAGAGAATTGAGTGAACTCAGCCGCGCGTTTGACACCATGCGTAATCAGCTGCGTCGTTCGCAGCAGGAGCTCGTTGAGTCTGCCCGTCTGGCCGTGATTGGCCGCATGGCAAGTTCCATCTCTCACGATCTGCGGCACTATCTCTCGGCCATTTATGCAAACGCTGAGTTCCTCAGCAACCCTGCCACTCCATCGCTGGAGCGGGATGAGCTGATGTTGGATGTGCAGCTCGCCGTGCAGGGGATGACGGACGTGCTCGAGTCTCTGCTTGTTTTCAGCCGCACGGGAAGGTCTCTCCACCCCACGTATGAGTCGTTCGGCGGTCTCGTTGAGCGCGCTGTTGCGTTGATCCGGACTCATCCTGAAGCGAATGGCGTAATCATCGAGGTTGAACATCTTGCCCAGCCCGAAGGTTGGATGGATGCCAGAATGGTCGAGAGGGCAATCTTCAATTTACTCATCAACGCTGCGCAGGCCGCTCGCACCGGATCGTCGTCCCCAATCGTAAAAGTCAGCCTCACTGAAAACGCACAACTGATGGAATTGCGCATCACCGACAGCGGCCCCGGAGTACCCGCAGCCATACGCGACACCCTCTTCGAGCCGTTCGTCAGTGACGGTAAGCGCCGCGGTATCGGATTAGGTCTCACCATCGCAAACCGCGTTGCCCAGGAGCACGGCGGCAGAGTCTTCCTCGAAGATTCATGCGCCGGTCACACGACTTTCCTTTTGTCTCTCCCGCGAGCTGTACCTCGAGCGCTCCTCGCCACTGAACGCGAAGAGTCCGCTGCTCGCCCCTCGAGCCTTGCATGACATTGCCGAGGCCAAACATGCAGTGACAAACGGCTGACAATCCCGCGACCCTGGTCGGACAAATTGCCCGCATCAACCCGCTACAGTGCACTTATAGCGGAACCAGAATCACTATCCTCGATACCACTGCTCCCAAGTCGACGCGACCATTAGTGAGCGGCGATCTTGCACAGACATCGACGGGTAAAGCAACTCTGATTCCACACTTAGCGGGAGTCCCACCTTCATGTGCGGGTTGCTATAGTCCATCATTGGTTCGTCTCTCAGGGAGGCGGAGAGCGCGTCGCTGAAGCGCTTGCGCAGATGTATCCCTCGGCCGACATCTTTGCGCTCGTCGCGGACTCCAAAAAAGTCCCGGCCAGTCTTCAACGCCACACGCTCCGGACTTCTTTCCTCAACCGCCTCCCCTTTGCCGGCCGCGTCTACCGCCATCTCCTGCCCCTCTATCCGTTGGCCGTCGCGCACCTCGATCTCAGCCGGTACGACCTCGTCCTCACCTCCGACAGTGGACCCATGAAAGGCGTCGTCATTTCTCCCTCGGCCATCCACATCTGCTACTGCCACTCCCCCATGCGATACCTGTGGGATCACTATTATCACTATCGCCGCAGCATGGGCCGGGTCTCGCGGACAGCTTTCAGCCTCACGGCGCAGTACGTGCGCTCGTGGGATCAACGCGCAGCGCAGCGCGTCACGCAATTTGCCGCGAACTCTGGCTTCGTGGCATCGCGCATCCGTCAATGTTACGGACGAGAAAGCGTCGTGATCCACCCTCCGGTCGACACAACTGCCGGCTATCTCGCCCGTGTTCCGGGAAGAACATATTTGACCGTGGGACGCCTCGTGCCTTACAAGCGCATCGACCTTCTCGTCGAGGCCTGCAATCTCCTGGGCCGCGAATTACGGATCATCGGCACCGGCCCGGAGGAGTCCCGTCTCCGCGCTCATGCCGGCAGCACGATAAAGTTTCTCGGCAATGTGGATGAGGCATCGCTCTGGCACGAATACGCGAATTGCCGCGCCTTTCTCTTTGCCGCCGAAGAAGACTTCGGCATGGCTGTCGTTGAGGCGCAGGCTTGTGGACGTCCGGTCATTGCCTTTGGCCAGGGCGGAGCACTCGAAAGCGTCGTAAGCCTTAACCGGGCCGCGTCTTCCCCGCAGGACACGGGCATCCTCTTCGACCACCAAAACCCTGAAGCCGTCGTCGACGCCATCCTCCGCTTCGAGGCCAGTGAACATCGCTTCCAGCCCAACATAATCCTCCGGAATGCCGGCCGCTTCAGTATCGAAGCCTTCCGCCGCAGCTTTCAGAATCTGGTCGACGCCACGCTCGACAGCCCTTTAGCCGCTTACGGACTCGAGGCCTGCCTGTGAACGGTGCACACGAAGTCGTGATCGACGCACGATGGCTCCGCACAGGCATCGGCCGGTACATCCTGACGCTGCTTAAGGACCTCAAGTCGAAACTTCCCAACACGATCCTCACTTGCATCACCATGCCCGCCCACCACGGAACGCTCAAACCATACTGCGACCGCGTCATCAAGATGAGCTCCGGAATCTACTCCTTGACCGAACAGCTTCGGCTGCCTCTCGCCGCTCACAACGCCTCGGTTTTCTGCGCCCCGCACTATAACATTCCGATCGTTCGCACCGGTCCGATCGTAGTCACCATCCACGACCTCACTCACCTGGCCTTCCCTGCATATCGAAACACGCTGCGAGCCGGCCTCTACGCCAACGCCATGCTGCGGATCGCGTCCGCGCGAGCTTCCCGCATCATTGTTCCCTCGCATTACACTCGTGACAACCTGGTCGAACGTCTCGGCGCAGGTCCTGAAAAAATATCCGTCATCCCGTGCGCCGTCGGCGAAGCCTTTCGCCCCCAGCCGCACGAAGAGGCTGCAGAGGTCGTCAGAGCCCGTCATGGTATCTCCGCTCCCTACATGCTCTTCGTCGGCTCAGCAGCCCCTCACAAAAATCTAACTACCCTGTTGAAGGCTTATCAACTGCTCTGCTCTCGGCATCGAAACATGCCCAACCTCGTACTGGTACTCCCTCATAAATCCCGAGCATCCCAGTGCAGCGTAGAACTCCTGTGCCTCCTGGCGACGCCGGGCGTACGCCGCCTGTATTCAGTGTCCGATGAATCCCTGGCGTCGCTCTACGCAGCAGCCAGCATAACCGTTATGCCGTCCTATGAAGAGGGTTTCGGACTGCCTGTGATTGAATCGATGGCCTGCGGGACACCCGTCGCCTGCTCCCGCACCGCCTCTCTGCCGGAAATAGCCGGGGACAGCGCAGCCTTCTTCGATCCCTCCTCGCCGGAAGACATGGCCTCAGCTATCGAGCAGCTGTTGTGCTCGAGGAATTTGCAGCAGCACCTCATCGGCCAGGGCCTCAAACGTGCCGCCTTGTATTCCCCGAGCCGCGCCGCCGCCGCCTACGCATCCATGCTTTGCTCTCTTGCGACTGACAAAGTGCCACCCCGGATCCTCGAGAACCAGCATGACTCATAAGCGCCACAGGTTTTCCATTTGCATTCCGGCTTATAACCGCGCGCGATATCTCGCGGCTCTGCTCGATTCCGTTCTTGCTCAGGATTACCGGAACTTCGAAATTGTCATCTGCGAAGATGACTCGCCCGAACGAAAGCAGATCGCCGAAATCGTAAAGGCATACTCAGTACGCTATCCCGATGTAATTCGCTACCACGAAAACGAACACAATCTAGGTTACGATGCGAACGTTCGAAACCTGATTGCGAGGGCCACAGGCGAGTTCTGCTTCTTCATGGGAAACGACGACCTGATGTGCCCCGGCGCGCTTTCACACGCCGCCGGCATTCTCAACCGCCATAGGGACATCGGCCTCGTCCTGAAGAGCTACGCCTGGTTTGATTCCTCGCCGGAAGTCATCAATCAGAAAGTGCGCTACTTCACCGAAGAGCGCCGCTTCGCCTC
>Ga0335074_10002791_pt1 | contig 23797 bp, 21 predicted proteins | sample Lox_Sample_23_FD_206715 | JGI IMG/M metagenome (GOLD analysis project Ga0335074, IMG submission 206715) | Soil microbial communities from Loxahatchee National Wildlife Refuge, Florida, United States - Lox_Sample_2.3 | ecosystem: Environmental > Terrestrial > Soil > Wetlands | place: USA...
GCGCTGCTGGTCGAGGCCGGTTCACTGGCCGACCGATGAGGGGTCGAAGCGGCGGCCGGTAACGCCGGTCGACGCGCGGCCGGGCCGCCCCCGAAGTGATCACCGGATCGTGATCTGCCGTATACAGGCGTCGCGCCATACTGGGCGGGTGGCGCGGAAATGGCGGTTATCCCGGAGACGGCACCGGCGCCGGCCGCGGGAGCACCTGGCTGGCGCCGGCTCCTCACGCCGTGGCGCTCCCCCGCCGACCAGCCCGGCTGGGCGCGGCCGGCCCTGCTCGCCATCGCCGTCCTGGCGGCGGTCGGCTACGGCTGGGGGATGGCCGGGGCCAGCGTCGAGCCGTTCTACGGCGCGGCGGCGCGCAGCATGTCGGAGAGCTGGCACGACTTCATCTTCGGCGCGTTCGATCCGGCCGGGACCGTCACCGTCGACAAGCTGCCGGGCGCGCTGTGGATGCAGGCGCTGTCGCTGCGGGTATTCGGCTTTCACATCTGGGCCCTGATCCTGCCGCAAGTGGTCGAGGGCGTGCTCACGATCCTGGTTTTGTACCGGGCGGTGCGGCGGCTGGCGGGGCCGGCGGCCGGCCTGACGGCGGCGGCCGTGCTCGCGGTCACGCCGATCACGGTGCTGCTGAGCCGCGGCAACGTGTCCGACTCGCTGCTGATCCTGCTGCTCGTGCTCGCCGCCGACGCCACGTCGGCGGCGCTGCAGACGGGGTCGCTGCGGCAGCTGCTGATCGCCGGCGTCTGGGTCGGCCTCGCCTTCCAGACGAAGATGATCCAGGCCTGGCTAGCGCTGCCCGCGCTGGCGGCGGCCTACCTGCTGGCCGCGCCCGCGGCCCGGTTGCGGACCCGGTGCGCCCATGTCGCGCTGGCCGGGCTGGTCACGGTCGTGGTCTCGCTGTCGTGGATGACCGCTGTCTCGCTGGTCCCGTCGCAGGACCGGCCGTACGTCGACGGCAGCGCCAACGACTCGGTCTACACGCAGGTCTTCGACTACAACGGGCTGGGACGGCTGACCGGGGACTGGGCGACGATCGCCGGGCCGCCGTCGCCGATTATCGTCGCGGTGGTCGAGAGCGGAGACTTGCTCAACGCCCAGACGAGGGGCATCACGCCGAGCTGGCACCGGCTGCTGTCCGGCCCGTTCGCGGCCGACGGCGGCTGGCTGCTGCCCGCCGCCCTGGCTGGCGCGCTGGGCGTGCTCATCTCCCGACGCCGCCGGGACCGGCGCGATCCGCTGCGCGCGGCCGTCGTCCTGTGGGGCGGCTGGTGGCTGATCCTGGCGGTCTTCTTCAGCGCCGGCACGTACCTGAACTCGTACTACGTCGCGGCGCTGGTCCCGGCGGTGGCCGCGCTGTGCGCGGCCGGGCTGGCCGCGTGCGGGCCCCGGCCCTGGTCGGCCAGGGTGCGGCTGATCGTCGCGGCGACCGTGCTCGGCTGCGCCGGCTACGGCGCCTACCTGATATCCGGGACGGCATCCGGACCGCTCCTGCTGACCGTGGTGGCGCTGGTGGTGGCGGCCGCCGCCGTCGCCCAGCTGCTGCTGCGCGCGTCGGGCCGGGGCGGGCACCTGACCGCACTCGCGTTCGCCGGCGTGGCGGTACTGCTGTTGCCCGCGGCGGCGTCGGTGACCTCCGTGGTCCAGGGGCTTGGTCCGTTTGACAGCCCGTTCGAGTCGGCCAAGACCGCGCGCAATAACCAGCTGCTGGCCGCGGCCGGGCCGACCTTCGCCGCGACCGCCCAGCGGCTGGCTCTCGAGACACCCCCGGGCGGCGCGCTGTTCGGCGCGGACACCTCCGGCCTGGCGGCCGACTACATCCTCTACAGCGGCCTGGAGGTGCTGCCGATCGGCGGTTACCTCGGCAACGTGCCCGCCCCGACGCTGGCCGCCCTGCAGGCCGACATCAACGACGGCTACGTGCGGTTCTTTGTGTTGCCGGTGTCGCCGACGGGCACGGACCCGCGGGTGCGGTGGATCGAGGCGCAGTGCCCCCGGCAGCCGCCGCGGCCGAACAGCCCCCGGCGGCCGGACGCGACCTTCATCTGTTCACCCGCCCCGGCCGCGGCCGGCCAGCCGGCTAGCCCGACCGAGGTCAGCGGGCCCCCGAGCCCCGAGGCGGAAACGACGATCAGCACTCGACCGTAGGTGCCCGGTCGGCTGGGTGAGCAGCCCCGGTGCGGCGTGCCACCGGCGGGGGCGCGGTTTGCGGTGGGGAGTCGCCCGGGTCCGTTCGAGATGAACGAATTGGATTTTGGGTTTTGCGAGGGGGCCTAAGCTGCTATTGCCAGGGGCGGAGGGCGACGTCGGTCGCGTGGCGCAGCCGCCGCCTGAGGTCGTCGGGGTCGGCGGGCGCGTCCGGATCATCGAGCAGCACCAGCAGCGCCCCGGTGACCGCGCCGACGAACGCGCCGACTAGGGCCGCCGCGCCGACTGCGTCGAGTTCGGCCGGGAACGCCCGTTGCAGGTGCCCCGCGATCTCGCGCTGGGCGTCGAGCTGGATCTGCAGGGCCCGGCCCCGGACCGCCGGCACGGTCCTGAACAGCGCGACCCGGACCGCCGCGATCCGGTCGACCATGTCGTCCGGCTCTCCGTCGGCCGCGCCGACGTCGCGGAGCGCGCGCAGCAGCACGTCGGCGGGCCGGTCGCCCGGCCGCCGGCTGGCGATCGCAGTCACCGCCGCCGCCACCCGGGCGTCGCTCTCGGGGAACAGCAGCTCTTCCTTGCTGGCGAAGTAGCTGAAGAAGGTGCGCGTGCCGATGTCGGCCGCCTCGGCGATGTCGGCCACGGTCGTGCCGTCGTAGCCGTTGCGCTCGAACAGGTCGACGGCCGCGTCGATCAGCGCCTTGCGCGTTCGGTCGCGCTTGCGTTCGCGCAGGGTGCCGCCGGTGCTCCCGGAGCCGGTACTGGAAGCCATGACCGGCAGTGTACCGCATCGGATGCCTATCCGCACTCATTGCAATTCTGCATTGAGTGCGGATAGGTTGTCGCTATGAAACAACGCACAGTGCTGATTTCGGGGGCCGGCGTGGCCGGCCCGGCCCTGGCCTACTGGCTGTCTCGCCACGGGTTCCGGCCGACCGTGGTTGAACGCTCCGCCGGGCAGCGCTCGAGCGGCAACCCGGTCGACGTCCGCGGCGAGGCGATGGAGGTGGCCGAGCGGATGGGCGTGCTGCCGCGACTGCGCGAGGCGGCGACCAGCGTGTCCGGCATGGAGTTGGTCAGCGCATCCGGACGCCGGGTCGGCCGCATCGCGGTCGGGAAGGCGGACGGCACCGAGCTCGAGGTGGCGCGGGCGAATCTCGCCGCCGCCCTGCACGACGCCGCCCGCGAGCGGGCCGAGTTCGTGTTCGGCGACTTCATCGCGGCATTGCGCCAGGACGCGGCGGGCGTGGACGTGACCTTCGCCGCGGGCGCCCCGCGCCGGTTTGACCTCGTCGTCGGGGCTGACGGGCTGCACTCGGGGGTACGGCGCCTGGTGTTCGGCCCTTCCTCGGGCTACATGCGCCATCTTGGCATGTACGTCGCCACGCTCCAGCTGGGCTATGCGGCCGACGACCCGAGCACGGTGCTGATGTACAACCTGCCCGGTCGGTCGGTCTCGGTGCACCCGGTCAACGGCAGTGCGATGGCGGCCTTTATCTTCCGCAGTCCCGTCATCCCCGGCCTCGACAACCGCGACATCGCCGCCTGCAAGCAGGTCGTGCTCGACGCCTATGCCGACGGCGGCTGGGAACTGCCGCGCCTCCTCGACCGGGTTCACGCGGCCGACGACCTGTACTTCGACTCGGTCAGCCGGGTCCGGCTGCCGTCCTGGTCGCAGGGGCGGGTCGCCCTGCTCGGGGACGCCGCCTCCTGCATGTCGCTCTTCGGCAACGGGTCGAGCCTGGCCATCACCGGCGCCGCCACGCTAGCGCGGGCGCTTTCCGCGACCCCCGACGACTACCGGGCCGCGTTCCGCGCGTACGAGGCCGAGCATCGGGTGCGGGTCAGGCCGACCCAGCGCGGGCGCCTGGTGGCCGGCGCGCTGCTGGTGCCGGCCACCCGGGCCGGCATCACCGCGCGCGACCTCGCCGTGCGGGTATTCAGCCGGGCGCCGGCACGGGCCGCCTGGCCGCCGGCCAGCACCCGCACCTAGCGGCGGCGCTGGCAGAGCAGCCGGCGGCTAGCGGGCCCGCCGCTGGCGAGCCCGCCGCCAGCGACCCGGTCGGGGGCGAGCGGACGTTCGAGCGCGCGATGACGCGCATCCTGAACGGCCTTCTGCAGCCGGCGCACCCGTAATACCCGCGCATCCGTAGTAGAAGAGGAGACTTAACGCAGAGCCGTGCAATCGGAACCCGATTGCTCGCGGTTACGCTCGTGCTGATTACCTGGAGGGCACTATGGCAAGTTCCGTTAAGGTCGGCGACAAGGCACCCGACTTCACCCTCCCGGCCCAGTCCGGCGAGCCGGTGCGGCTGCAGGACCGGCTCGGCGAGCGGGTCGTCGTGCTGTACTTCTACCCGAAGGACAACACCTCCGGCTGCACGGCCGAGGCCTGCGCCTTCCGTGACAGCCACGAGGTCTTCACCGACGCGGGAGCCGAGGTGATCGGCGTCAGCTCCGACTCGGCCGACAAGCACACCGCCTTCGCCGAAAAGTACAAGCTGCCATTCACGCTGCTCAGCGACCGGGGCGGCAAGGTCCGCAAGCTCTACGGGGTGCCGACGGTGCTCGGCCTGATACCCGGCCGGGTCACCTACGTCATCGATCGCGAGGGCACCGTCCGGCAGATTTTCAACTCGATGACCAACATCAGCGGGCACGTCAACGACGCGCTCGAGATGGTCAAGCAGTTGCAGGGCTGAGGGGCGCCGCCGGGTCCCTGAACGTGCGCCGGTAGGCCTGCGGCGTGGTGTGCAGCATCCGGCCGAAGTGCTTGCGCAGGTTGTCGGCGGTGCCGAAGCCGGTCTTGCCGGCGATGGCGTCGACCGGGAGGTCGGTCGTCTCCAGGAGCCGTTGCGCCAGCCGCACCCGCTCCCGCAGGATCCAGGTCAGGGGCGTGGTCCCGGTACTGGCCGGGAACCGCCGGGCGAACGTGCGCGGGCTCATCGCCGCCCGGGCGGCGAGATCGGCGACCGTCACCTCCTGGTCGAGGTGGGCCTGGAGCCAGCTGATGGTGTCGGCGAACAGGTCGCCCCGGCCGTCGTCGGGCTCAGGTACCGGCGTCTCGATGTACTGGGCCTGCCCGCCGGGTCGGTGCAGCGGTATCACCAGGTCGCGAGCGACCCGGGTGGCGACCTGGGTGCCGTAGTCGCGCTGGAGCACGTGCAGGCAGAGGTCCAGGCTGGCCGCGCTGCCGGCCGAGGTGAGCAGATCGCCCTCGTCCACGTAGAGCACGCCGGGGTCAACCGTGATCGCGGGATACCGTCGCGCCAGGTCGGCGCACTCGGACCAGTGCGTGGTCGCGGTGTGCCCGTCGAGGAGCCCGGATGCCGCCAGCACGAACGCGCCGGTGCAGAGCGACAGCAGACGCTGCCCGCGGGAACGGGCCCGGCGCAGCGCGTCGAGCACCTCGGCCGGCACCTGCTCCGGGGACAGGGTCGGCAGCACGACGACGGTCTGCGCCTCGTCGATCGCGTCGAGGCCGCTTGGCACCTCCATCCGGAACCCGGCCTCGGTCATGACCGACGGTGCAGGGCCGCAGATCACCACCTGGTACAGCGGATCGCCGGACGCCGTGGTGACGTCGGTGCCGAAGACGTCATTGGCCGCCGCGAGCTCAAACAGCGCCAGGCCGTCGTAGACCACGATCGCGACGACGGGCGGCTTCTGGCCGGTTCCGGGCGCCTGTTGGACGCTGGCAGTATTGTCTTGCACCCTGTCAATTATGCCACTTCCGGCCTCGGCTGGCTAGGACGAGGCTGGAGGTATGAACACCGCAGACACCGCTCACCGCCGGGCCGCCCGGCACACGCTCGTCCTCGGCGACCCGCTCGTCATCCGGCCCGTCCGGCTCGCCGACCGGATGCTCGCCCGCGCGCTCGGCGCGTCACTGGATCAACAGCTGGCCGCGGGCACCCCGCCCGAGTCGAGTCGGCTGCTGGCCGCCCGCGCCCAGGCCGTCGTCTCGCTCCCTCACCGCGAGTCGCTGGCTCGGAGCTGGAACCATCTGCTCCGCGTGGCCCGTCGCGCGCCGACCCTCCGTACCCCGGCGGTCCCGCTGAACGTTGCCGCGATACTCGCGGCCGAGCCGGCCATTCGGGAGCTGATGGAACGGCTCATCGCTCCGCTGCCGGTTCCCGCCCGGGGCGTCGCGGCCGCGACGATCCCGTTGACCGACGCTACGTCGCCGGTCTACGGCCGGCCGGGCCCGGACGCCCCGGACGCCCCGGATGCCCTGGATGCCCTGGATGCCCTGGCCGGCCTGCTGGGTGACGCGATCAACCAGCTCGACCCGGCTCGGCCCCTCATGGGCATTGCCTAACGGACCGAGTGCGAGTGCGCCGGCGTCAGTCCGTGAAGACCTCGGCGGCGGTGGCGGCGCTCAGCGCTCGGTCGAACCAGCGGTCGAGCTGGGCGAGGTCGGTGGCGGCGTTGACCTGGCCTCGCTGGTCTTTCGTGGGCTTGAGATCGCGGGCGTCGAGGACCTTGAGAATGCCTTCGGCTTTAGCCCGAATGGCGCCCTCGACGATGCCCTGTTCCCGGCCCTGCTCCAGGCCCTTCTCGATGCCGACGTTGACGAAGCTCTCGACGAAGTCACTCTTCCACTCGGTGGTGGCCATCAGGTCCTCCAGGATCTGGCGGGCAGCGGCGGGCGCTGCCTTAAGGACAAGCGTGATGAGTCGTTTGCGGTCAGCCGCGGATGCACCGGAATCGTGGACAGCGTTCAGGATCCGGCGAGCGCCGGGCTCAGTTCCCAGCTCCAGGACGCCTGAAGTGCTTGGATAGAGGCATGACGAGTCACGGGACGGAAGTGCGGGTACTGAGCGCTAGCCGGGAGATTGCGGCTGGGGCGGCGACGATCTTTGAGCTGATCGCCGATCCGGCTCGGCAGCCGAGCTGGGACGGGAATGACAACCTGGCCGTGGCGGCCGCCGGGCAGCGGGTGCGCGGCGTGGGCGAGGTGTTCGCGATGACGCTCACGAGGACGAGTGGCGTCCGAGACAACCGGGTGATCGAGTTCGAAGAGGGGCGGCTGATCGCGTGGATGCCCGGTGACGCCGGGGCGGAGCCGGCCGGGCACCTGTGGCGGTGGCGGCTCGAACCGCTGGACGAGTCGCGGACGCTGGTCACCCAGACGTACGACTGGACCGGGCTCTCGCCGGATTCGCCGGCGGCCAGGCTCAACCGCGCCCGGTCCATGACGACGGACAACCTCCAGGCCTCCCTCGACCGGCTCGCGGCGCTGGCCGAGGCATCCTGACCCGGCACGATCACATTAAAGTGCGCCGTTAGCCCTCGTTTTTTCGGGGGTTTTGTCACGCGGTAGTCATCGAAGTAGCTGAACGTGGTCACACGTGCCCGTTTGGGGTGATATTTGTTACGCATGGGGAAGCATGCGACGCCGGCGGGGCCGGAGGGGCGAGAGGTCCGGCGACGCCTCCAGGGTGAGCGGAGGCGGCGGCATTATCCGGGCGGTGGGTGGCGCTACCTTACCGGCGGCCTAGCGATCGCCGGAGCCAGCGGGTACATGGAGTCCACGAACGTTCCGGGGTACCTCCACCCGGTCCAAGCCGTGTTCCTGGTGCTGCTGCCGCTGGCGGTGCTCGACGCGGTCGGGACCTTCGCCGCGAACGTCCTGAGTGAACGGCGGGCGCGACGGGGCAGGCCACCTGGGCCCCAGGTCGATTTCCTCTTTCTAGCGCTGGGGTGGTCGCTGATCGGCGGGGCTTGCGCGCTGCTGGCGTGGGCGGCCGGTGCCTGGGCGACGGGACCCGGCGTCGGGCAGGGCTGGATCGCGACCGGGCTGATCTGGGCCATGGTGACCAGCGCGTGCGCCGCGATCATGCTGGTCGGACGCGCGGTCCCCGTGAGCACCGTTAAGAGGGCGACCGGGCTTGCCCACCGCCGGGCTGCACCGCTAGGGAACTGACCTGCGCTGACCGCGCGGCTGGGAGGTGGCTTCCTGTCGGCTACGCCATCGACAGGAATGACGACCTGTCAACGACGCCAGCGACATCGCCTATCGGGGTCGGTGGCGTAGGCGACAGGTCGCGTTTGGGGTCGCTGGCGTAGGCGACAGGATCCGTGGGTTTCGGGCGCGGGGTGCGGTCTTGGGGCGGGGGGCGCGGGGCGCGGTCTTGGGGCAAGCTAGGGGATGAAGACGAGTTTGCCGGTGGTGGTGCCGGCAGCGAGGCGGGCGAGGCCGTCGGGGACGTCGGAGAGGGTTAGGCGCTCGCTGATCAGGGTGCGGATGGCGCCCGCGTCCGCCAGCCGGGTCAGCTCGGCGTGGACGGTCCGGACGGCGTCAGGGTCGAGCCGTACGTAGAGGCCCCAGTGCAGGCCGAGGATCGAGTAGTTCTTCACCAGGGCGTGGTTCAGCGCCGCCGACGGGATGTCGCCGCTGGCGAAGCCGACGATGACGATCCGGCCCTCGAACGCGATGCACTTGGTGGACCGGCGGAAGGCCTCGCCGCCGACCGAGTCGTAGACCACGTCCGCGCCGCGACCGTCGGTGACCTCCTTGACGACCGCCACGAAGTCCTCGCTGTACCGGTCCACGACCACGTCGCACCCGAGTTCCCTGGCCACCGCCGCCTTCTCCGGGCCGCCGACCACGCCGATGACGCGCGCGCCGGCCGCCTTGCCGAGCTGGACGGCGCCGCTGCCGACGCCGCCCGCGGCCGCGTGCACCAGCAGCGTCTCCCCGGCCTGGAGCCTGGCTCGCCGGTGGAGGCCGAACCAGCCGGTCTGGTAGGTCATGTGGAACGGCGCCGCCTCGGCGTCGTCGAGCGCGGCCGGGGCCGGCATGACGGACGCGGCCGGCATCAGCGCGTACTCCGCGTACCCGCCGTGCGGCAGCGCGGCCGGGCCGATGACCCGGTCCCCGGGGGCGAAGCCGGACGCCTCCGGGCCCGCCTCGACCACCTCACCGCACAGTTCGGCGCCGGGGGTGAACGGCAGTGGCGGGCGGACCTGGTAGGTGCCCTGGCACATGAGCACGTCGGGGAAGTTGGCGACGGCGGCCAGGACCCGGACCAGGAGCTGTCCCGGGCCCGGGACCGGGGTGGGGACCTCGGCCAGCTCGAGGACGTCGACCGGGTCGCCGTTCCGGGTGATCTGCCAGGCTTTCACGCCTTCTCCTTCTCCTCGATCCGGCGCTGGAGCTTGTTCATGCCCCGCAGCCACTTGTCGGTGTCGGTGGCGCGGAGCGCGTAGTAGTCCCGCACCTCGGGGTGCGGCAGCACCAGGAACCTGCCCTCGGTCATCGCGGCGCAGAGCGCGTCGGCCACCTGCTCGGGCTCGATCGCGGCGTCCATCAGCACGGTCTCGCCCGCGTGCCCGGAATCGGCCAGCATCTGGGTGCGCACTCCCTGCGGGCAGATGCAGTGCACGGTCAGCCCCCGGTGCGAGTAGGTCGCGGCGAGCCATTCCGCGTACGCCTCGGCGGCGTGCTTGGTCACCGAGTAGGGCGCCGCGCCGAGCATCGTCAGCAGCCCGGCGGCCGAGGCGGTGATCACGAACGTGCCCCGTCCGCGCTCCAGCCAGCCCGGGAGCAGCTCCCGGGCGGCGCGGACGTGCGCCATCGTGTTCACCTCCCAGACGCGTTGCCATACGTGGTCATCGGGCGCGGCGGCGCTGGTCCCGCCGCCGGTGCCGGCGTTCGAGCAGTAGACGTCGATCTCGCCCAGATGCGCTCGGGCGGCGGCGATGAGCTGCGCGACGCCGTCGGCCGTGCCGGCGTCGCCCGGGGCGGCGACGCCCTTGACCTCGGCCGCGACCGCCTCGGCCGCCGCCGGGTCCAGGTCGTTCACGACGACCCGGGCGCCCTCGGCCGCCAGCCTGCGCGCGATCGCGCGTCCGATCCCGCCGCCCCCGCCGGTCACGACGACGCCGGCCCCGTCCACGATCTCCATGTTCGAAACAGTAACCCGGCCGTCAAGACCCGCCATCGTCTCCCGCCGGGCACGCGGGGTGATCGATGGCAGTGCGATTTCCACGGACGCCGAGGCGCGACCGGCGGCGCTGGGATGGTCGGCGGCTAATCCTTGACGGTCGATGCTCCGCGCCGCTCGCGGGCGAGGTTCACCGCGCCGACGAAGACCCGGACGCCGAAGCCGAGCAGGATGACGTCAAGGAGCATCTGGGCGGTGACGACCAGCCGGGCCGGGTCGGTCTTGGCGGTGATGTCGCCGAACCCGACCGTCGAGAACACCGTGACGCTGAAGTAGAGCGCGCTGCTGCGCGTCAGCGGCTCGCTGAAGTAGCCGCTGTCCGCCCGCTCGGCCAGGAAATAGGTGGAGGCGAACAGCAGCAGGTAGAGCGGCACGACCAGCGCCAGGGTCTCGACGGCCCGCAGGCCCGGGTAGCGCGACCGGACGATCCCGCGCACCCGCCAGGCGAGGATGGCGGCGAACACCGCCAGGCAGACGATCAGCAGCAGCACCGTGTGGGCGTCAAAGCCCCGGTTCATCGGCAGGACGTAGTACAGCGCCACCAGCACGGTGGTGGTCAGCAGCGCTCGCAGGGCCGTGTGCAGGAGCAGCGAGCGGCGCTGCCGAGGAGTTGTCTCCTCGACCGGCGGCGTCGGCTTCTCCCCGCTCATCGGCCCGGCCCTGCCTCCTTCGCGGCTCGGGCGGACTTTTCCCCGGGGGCGGCCGGGTCGGCTGCGGCGGCCGCGCCCGTCCGGGGGGCCGGGACCGCCGCCCCGTCGGCTGCGGCTGGCGGCGGCAGCGGGAGCCACCGGGAGAGGTGGGCCGCGGCGACCCAGGCGACCACCACGGCGACGATCACGACCGAGATCAGGTCGGTGGCGTCGGAGGCCAGGAACACGATCGTGAGCAGCACCGCCGTCAGCGGCATTCCGCCCAGCATGACGACGAGCATCGCGCCGATGCCGATGCCGGCCCCGTCGATGAGGGACAGGCCGGGCAGGTGGGACAGGGCGATCCCGCCGGCCGCGCCGATGAACATGCCGGGGAAGGTCGGGCCGCCGCGGAAGCCGCTCAGCGAGAAGCCGTAGGCCAGGCTCTTGCAGGCAACGACCAGCAGCAGCGCGCCGACCGACCAGGTGCCGGCGTGCTGGATGAGCGCGGGCAGGTCGTTCTGGCCCGAGAACAGGACCTGGTTGGTGCCCTTTCCTGTTACCCCTTCGAAGATGGCGGCGAGGCCGCCGACCGCGAGGCCGAGGACCGGGATCAGCGCCTTGCGACGGTCGGCGACCGGCTGCAACTGCAGGCCGATGCGGCGGATGGCGGTGCCGACGACCGCCGCCGCCAGCCCGATCCCGACCGCCCACAGGAACTCGCCGCCGGTCGGGGTGTGGGCGGCCGGGATGTGCGGGATGGCCAGGGCGAACGTCCCGAAGCCGGTCAGGTTGTCCAGGCCGATGAAGATGAGCGCGCCGATCCCGGCCGCCAGCAGCCCCGGCGCCAGCACCACGCTGATCATGCCGCCCCCGATGCCGGCCGCCTCCAGCAGCAGGAACGCCCCCACCAGGGGATTGACCAGCAGCGTGGACAGGGCGGCGAAGCTGCCGGCGGCGCCGATGACCAGCACCGCCTGGGCCGGGGCGTCCTTCTTGACCAAGTGCACGATTAGCGCGCCGACGCCGCCGCCGATCGCGATCAGGGGCGCTTCCGGCCCCAGCACGGCGCCGAAGATCAGCGTGGCGAGGGCGGCGCAGACGATGGCGGGCAAGTCGCGGGGCGCGACCCCCCTGCCCGTCTTGAATCCTTCGGCCGGATGGTGGCCGCCGGTTCCCGGCAGGTAGTGCAGGGTGAGGGCGACGAGCACGCCGCCCACCGCCACGGCCGGCACCGGCCACCACGGTGGCTGCCCGTGGAAGCCGATCTCGCCCGGGAGGGTGGTGAAGAAGTACTTCTGGCCGAGCTCGGTCAGCTTCAGGAAGTAGTAGGCGATGACCGCCACCGGGACCCCGATGATGGCCCCGAATATCAGCAGCGCCAGATAGCTGCGGCTCCTGAGCAGGTCCATGGGGTTCCGGGACGCGGGCGCCGGGTCCGGCGCCGGGGCAGCGGGATCGCTCGCCATTACTCGCCCACCGTCCCCTCGAGGTGTGTTTTCAGACGCACGGCGCGCGTGACACGCTGTCCTCAGGAGATATCTGACGTCACTGCGGCTCGTCGCGGTGATTTCTGCCCGTAGAGCCTGCACGGGAAACGGCGGCCCGGCTCTGCTGGCCCCGGACAGTCACTGAAAGTAGGCGCGTCCTACGATTGGGTCATGACCCGATGGAGTCCCCTGCAGTGGCCGGTCATCAGGCAGGTGCGCACCGGAGACGTGCTCGGGAGAGGCCCGGCGGTGACGTCCGAGCACACGCGGACGATGACGGCCCGCACCTCCACCGCCGACCGCGTCGTGCAGAGCGTCTGCCCGTACTGCGCGGTCGGCTGCGGTCAGCGGATCTACGTCAAAAGGGTGGAGGGCTGGCAGGAGGGCGGGGAGGTTGGCAGGGAGAAGGTCGTCCAGATCGAGGGCGACCCCGACTCCCCCGTCTCGCGCGGCCGGCTGTGCCCGAAGGGGTCGGCCAGCGAGCAGCTGGTGAACTCCCCCGGCCGCCAGACCAAGGTCCTCTACCGCGCGCCGCATGCCCGGGACTGGCAGCGGCTGGACCCGGAGACCGCCCTCGACATGGTGGCCGACCGCTTCATCGAATCGCGCCGCCGCACCTGGCAGGAGCGCGATGACAAGGGGCGGCTGCTGCGGCGGACGATGGGCATCGCCTCGCTCGGCGGCGCGACCCTCGACAACGAAGAGAACTACCTGATCAAGAAGCTCTTCACCGCCGCCGGCGCGATCCAGATCGAGAACCAGGCGCGTATATGACACTCCGCCACCGTTCCCGGTCTGGGAACCTCGTTCGGGCGCGGCGGCGCCACCCAGAGCCTGCAGGACATGGCCAACGCCGACTGCATCGTCATCCAGGGCTCCAACATGGCCGAATGCCATCCGGTCGGCTTCCAGTGGGTGGAGGAGGCCAAGTCGCGCGGGGCGAAGATCGTCCACGTCGACCCGCGATTCACCCGCACCTCGGCGATCGCGGACAAGCACGTCTTCATCCGGGCCGGCTCGGACGTGGTGCTGCTCGGCGCGCTGATCAACTACGTGCTCGCCAACGACCTGTGGTTCAGGGAGTACGTCGTCGCCTACACCAACGCCGCCACCATCATTAACGAGGACTTCCGCGATACCGAGGAACTCGGCGGGCTGTTCTCGGGCTACGAGGAAGACTCGGGCCACTACGACCCGTCGAGCTGGGCCTACGCGGAGAACGAGGGCCGGGCGTTCAAGGACAGCTGCGAGCACGGGTCCAGCGCCTCTCCGCGCGCGGCCGGCGACGAGTACGGCGAGGGCGGCCCCACTCTCCCGCACTCCCGGGTACTCAGGGACGAGACCCTGCGGCATCCGCGCACGGTCTTCCAGATCCTGCGGCGGCACTACGCCCGCTACACGCCCGAGATGGTCAGGGACGCATGCGGCATCAGCGCGGAGGACTTCGGCTACCTCGCCCGGACGATCACGGAGAACTCCGGCCGGGAGCGGACCACCTGCTTCGCCTACGCCCTCGGCTGGACGCAGCACTCCCTGGGCGCGCAGTTCATCAGGGCCGCCGCGATCTTGCAGTTGCTGCTCGGCAACGTGGGGCGCCCGGGCGGCGGCATCATGGCCTTGCGCGGCCACGCCAGCATCCAGGGGTCGACCGACATCCCGACGTTGTTCAACCTCCTTCCCGGCTACATTCCGATGCCGAGCGCTGGCCTGCACGACACGCTCGCCGACTACCTGCGGGTGGCCGGGTCGAAGAAGCAGAAGGGTTTCTTCGCCGATACCGACCACTACCTGGTGAGCCTGCTCAAGGCGTGGTGGGGCGACGCCGCCCGGGCCGACAACGACTGGTGCTTCGACTACCTGCCCCGGCTGACGGGCGCTCACGGTACCTACCAGACCGTGACCGCGATGCTCGACGACACGGTCGAGGGCTACTTCCTGCTCGGCCAGAACCCGGCCGTCGGGTCGGCCAACGGCCGCATGCAGCGTCTCGGCCTGTCCCACCTGAAGTGGCTGGTGGTGCGAGACCTCAACCTGATCGAGTCGGCCACCTGGTGGAAGGACAGCCCGGAGGTCGCCGCGGGCGAGGTGCGGACCGAGGACATCGCGACCGAGGTGTTCTTCCTGCCCGCGGCGAGCCACGCCGAGAAGGCGGGGACGTTCACCCAGACGCAGCGGATGCTGCAGTGGCGCCACAAGGCGCTCGACGCGCCCGGCGAGTGCCAGAGCGACCTGGACTTCTTCTACAAGCTGGGCCAGCGGATCAGGGCCAAGCTGGCGGACTCGACCGATCCGCGGGACCGGCCGCTGCTAGACCTGACCTGGGATTACCCGGCCGGCGAGCACGACGAGGCTAATCCGGGCGATGCCAACCCGGCGGCGGTGCTTGCGGAGATCAACGGCCGCTACCTGACCGGTCCGCAGGCCGGCCAGCCCCTTTCCAGCTACACCGAGCTGCGCGCGGACGGATCGACGGCGGCCGGCTGCTGGATCTACACCGGCGTGTACGCCGGGGGCGTGAACCACGCGGCCGACCGGGTGCCGCACGGCGGCCAGGGACGGGCCCAGTCGGAGTGGGGCTGGGCGTGGCCGGCCAACCGGCGGATCCTCTACAACCGGGCGTCGGCCGACCCGGACGGCAAACCGTGGAGCGAGCGGAAGAAGTACGTCTGGTGGGACCAGGCGAAGGGACGCTGGGTCGGTGACGACGTGCCCGACTTCGTGGCCGACCGCGCTCCCGGCAGCCGCCCGGACCCGGATCTCGGCGGGCCCGCGGCGCTCGCCGGGGACGACGCGTTCATCATGCAGTCCGACGGCAAGGCGTGGCTGTTCACCCCCAAGGGCATGGTCGACGGCCCGCTCCCGACCCACTACGAGCCCCAGGAGTCCCCGGTCGCCAACGCGCTCTACCCGCAGCAGCAGAGCCCGACCCGGGTCATCTTCGCGCGGACGGACAACCTGAGCGCGCCGAGCGCCGGGGCGCCGGGCTCGGACGTGTACCCGTACGTGTTCACCACCTACCGGCTGACCGAGCACCACACCGCGGGCGGGATGAGCCGGTGGCTGCCGTACCTGTCCGAACTGCAGCCGGAGATGTTCTGCGAGGTGTCGCCGGAGCTGGCGGCCGAGCGCGGGCTTGAGCCCTACGGCTGGGCCACGCTGATCTCGCCGCGGGCCGCGATCGAGGCGCGGGTCCTGGTCACTGACCGGATGACGCCGCTGACCATCGGCGGCCGCACGGTGCACATGATCGGGCTGCCGTACCACTGGGGGGTCGGCCAGGACGCCCTCATCACCGGCGACGGCGCCAACGACCTGCTCGGGGTCACGCTCGATCCGAACGTGCAGATCCAGGAGTCCAAGGTCGGGTCCTGCGACATCCGGTCGGGCCGCCGACCGCACGGCGAGCAGCGGCTCCGGCTGGTCGCGGAGTATCAGGCTCGCTCGGGGGCCACGACCGCCACCGACAACCAGCGGATCACCGATCCCGCCCGCGAGATCGTCGATCCGCCGCCGAGGAGGCGACGTTTATGCCGCAGTTGGCCGGACCGACCGATCCCGCCGCCGACGCGCGGTGGCCGGACGTCAAGCCGCGCAAGGGCTTCTTCACCGACACCTCGATCTGCATCGGCTGCAAGGCGTGCGAGGTGGCCTGCAAGGAGTGGAACAGGAACCCGCGCGATGGCGACCTGGACCTGCTCGAGTCGTCCTACGACAACACCGGCGCGCTGGGCGCCAGCACCTGGCGGCACGTCGCCTTCGTCGAGCAGGGCGGCGAGCGGATCAGCGAAGCGCGGGCGAGCGGCCGGGCCCTGGTCGATCTCGGCATGCCGGGCGTGGGACCGCCGGCGGCGAGCGGGACCGCGACGGCGAGCGGGACTCAGGCGGCGGACGGGACTCGGGCGTCCGGGACGGTGCCCGCTGCCGTGCCGGAGATGCCGCCGGACACGCCCGAATTCCGCTGGCTGATGTCGTCCGACGTGTGCAAGCACTGCACGCACGCGGGCTGCCTGGACGTGTGCCCGACCGGCGCGCTGTTCCGGACCGAGTTCGGCACCGTCGTGGTGCAGGCCGACGTCTGCAACGGCTGCGGCACCTGCGTCGCGGGCTGCCCGTTCGGCGTCGTCGAGCGCCGCACCGACGGCACCGCCGCCCCGAAGACCAAGCGCGGCGAGCGCAAGGGCGAACAGCCCGAGGTCCCGAACCTCGGCGTCGCGCAGAAGTGCACGCTCTGCTACGACCGGCTGCTCGACGACCAGACCCCGGCCTGCGCGAAGACCTGCCCGACGACGTCGATCAAGTTCGGTGACCATGACGACATGGTCGCGCTGGCCAAGGAGCGGGTGGCCGCGCTGCACGCCCAGGGGCGGACCGAGGCGCGCCTGTACGGCGCCAACGAACTGGACGGGGTCGGCGGCACCGGATCGGTGTTCTTGCTGCTCGACGAGCCCGAGGTGTACGGGCTGCCGCCGGACCCGCGGGTGCCCACGGCCGACCTGCCGCGGATGTTCACCCGCGCCGGGCTCGCGGCGGCCGGGATGGCGGCCGCGGCGGTGCTCTCGTTCCTGGGAGGACGCCGGTGACCGCCTCGGAGTACGACAGCGTGCGCCCGCCCGAGCCGGCCGGCCGCCGTCGCCGGGGCGGCCGGGGCGGCCCGCCAGAGGGCGTCAACGGCGCGCGGCCCGGGGGCGCGGACGGCGCGCGCGAGGCGGCGATGGTGCCCGAGGCGCAGTTCACGTCCTACTACGGCCGTCCGGTGGTCAAGCCGGCGCCCTGGGGGCATGACGTCGCGGCGTACCTCTTCCTCGGCGGCGTCGCGGGCGGCTCGGCCGTGCTGGCGGCCGGCGCGCAGCTCACCGGGCAGGCCGCGCTGCGCCGCAACGGCCGGCTGGGCGCGCTGGGCGCGGTCAGCCTGGGGGCCGTCTTCCTCGTACGCGACCTCGGCCGGCCGGAACGGTTCCTCAACATGCTGCGGGTGATCAAGCTGACCTCCCCGATGAGCCTCGGCTCGTGGATCCTCACCGCCTTCAGCGCGGGCGCGTCGGTGGCGGCGGCGGCCGAGGTCGACCGGATGACCGGCGGGCGGCTGCCGCTCGGCCCGCTGCGGTCCGTGCTGCGTTTCGTCGAGGGTCCGGCCGGGCTGGAGGCGGCTGCCTTCGGGCCGCTGCTCGCGGTGTACACGGCGGTCCTGCTGGCCGACACGTCGACCCCGACCTGGAACGATGCGCGCGATGAGCTGCCCTTCGTGTTCGTCAGCTCGGCCAGCCTGGCCGCGGCCGGCCTGGCCATGGTCGCCACGCCGGTGGCGGAGGCGGCCCCGGCCCGCCGCCTGGCCGTGCTCGGCGTCACCGGCGATCTTGTCGCGACCCAGGTGATGCACCGCCGGATGGACCCGGTGGTGGCGGAGACGCTGCACGACGGCCGGGCGGGAACGATGCTGCGGCTGAGCGAGGCGCTCGCGGTCGCGGGCGGGATCGGGACGCTGCTCGGCGGGCGCCGCCGCGGTGTCGCGGCCGCGTCCGGGCTGGCGCTGCTGGCCGCGTCGGCGCTCACCCGGTTCGGGATATTCGAGGCGGGCATCCATTCGGCCAAGGATCCGCGCTACACGATCGAGCCGCAGAAGCGGCGGCTCGCGGCCCGGCGGGCGGCCGGCGTCACCGACGATTCGATCACCACGGCCGGCTGAACGCTAGCGGGCGCGACGACGGGGCGCAGCGGGGACGCACGGGGGTGGCGGCGGGGCGAGGGCTGCGCGGTGACTTGGTCCAGTTGACGGGGGGGAGTCAGCCGTGTCCGTTCGAGATGAATGGTTGTGCTCTTGATTTTTACCTGCCGTCTGCCGTGGAGGCGCGGCGTCGGGTGATGCTTAATCGCCGCAAGTTCCTCCAGATCGCGGCCGTCTCCTCCGGCCCTGCCATCACGGGCACCGACCTGCTCAGCCGGGCCGTCGCCAACGCCTCGACCACGGTCCGCGCCGACGGCTCGCGGGGCATCAAGAGAGAACCGGCCGGCACCGGGCACAGGTCGAGCACCGACGGGGGAACGGGGAGGCGGGCGGCCACAACCAGCAGACTGCCAGCACCGGCAGACCCCGGCAACTCGGCCGGAGATCAAGAGCTCCAACCATCAGCTCGAACGGACCGGGCCGGCTCTTCCACCCGCCCGTGACCCGCGGTCCCTTGACCTTTCCCCAGGGTCAGGCCGCATGCTCGGGGGGCCGGGCGGGATTGCCCGGTTCAGGAGGAGACCGATGGACCTGATGACGATCGGCGCGTTCGCTGAACGTACCCGGCTGTCCGCCAAGGCGCTGCGCCTCTACGACCGGCTCGGGCTGGTGCGGCCGGCCCGGACCGACCCGGTCAGCGGCTACCGCTTCTACCGCGAGGACCAGGTGGACGACGCCCGGCTGGTCGCGCTGCTGCGGCGGCTTGGCATGCCGCTGCCGGTCATCGCGGACGTCGTGGGGAAGCCGCCGGGCGACGCGGCGGAGGCGATCGGCCGCTATTGGGCGGAGATCGAGTCCGCCACCGCCGAGCGACGGATCTTGGTCTCCTACCTCCAGGCACGGCTCACGGGAGGCGCCATGGCCAGCTATGACATTCAGACCCGGACGATCCCCGAACGCAGGCTGGTGGCCGTCACCCGGCATGTGCACGCGCATGAGGCCGGGCCGTTCTTCAGCGACGCGTTCGCCCGGCTGCGGGCGGCGGGTCCCGGCATCGAGGGCATCGCCGGCTGTCCCTTCGTCGTCTACTACGGGCAGGTCAGCGACGACAGCGACGGGCCGGTTGAACTGTGCCGCCCGGTGGCGGCGTGCCCGGCCGATCCCGGTCTTCAGGCGCGGAGCGAGCCCTCGCACGAGGAGGTGTTCATCCGGGTCGCGATGAAGGACATGGGCTGGCCCGCGCTGGCGCCGGCCGCCGAGGCGCTTGAGGCGTGGATCAGGCAACGTCGGAGGGGCCCGGCCGGCCCGCTGCGCCAGGTTCTGATCGCCGACCAGCGGACCGCCCAGCCCGACACCCCGGTCTGCGACCTCAGCGTGCCGCTGCGGTGAATGCGCGGCCCGCGGTTCCGCCGCCTTTTTGCCTGCCTGCTCGGCCGTGCTCGGCCGCAGAATGAGTTACTCGTCCCACGCCTGGACGCCGGACTGGCGGGTAATCAGGCCGTCTTTCAGGTCGAGGACGGCTACGCACAGGACCCGCGCGCCGCCGGGGTAGCGGCAGTCCTGGATGAAGGCCGCGTTGTCGTCGCCGACCACGAGGCGCTCGAGCTTGTGGGTCATGTCCCGGCCGCACACGTCGGCGAAGTACTCGCCGATCGCCGCGCGGCCGCGAATGATCTTCGGGTGGCTGGGCTGATCGCTCCGGTCGACGACGTGCAGCTCGGCGTCCTCGGCGTACAAGCCGAGCAGCGTGGCGGCGTCCCGCTCCTCGATGCCGCGACGCAGTGCCTCGGCGTCGAATGCGTGGCTGACGCTGGTGGTCTGGCTGGTGGTCGGGCTGGTGCTCATCGTGTGTCTCCCTCGTCGGTGGATTCGAACTCGGACACGACGATTGCACGCCAGCGTCAATTGACCGTCAAAACCCAGGCGGGCGCGTCTGGGCGACCCGGAATCAGCCCTAAGGCGCTCCGGGAGCCGCCCCGCTAAAATGGCAAAGGCCATGCTTGAGATCCAGGTGATCGGCGAGCTCGAGGTACGGCTGGCCGGCGCGAAGGTGGAGCTCCCGGCCGGCCGACGGGTCAGGGCGCTGCTTGGCTGGCTGGTGGTCCACCCCGGGCGCCATCCCCGATCGAGGCTGGCCGGCCAGTTCTGGCCGGACGTGCCTGAGGCGAGCTCGAGGGCCAGTCTGCGCAGCGCGATCTGGGCTCTGCGCTCGGCCCTCGGACCCGATTTCGCCCCATGCCTGGCCACCGACCGTGACACCGTGACCCTCACCGCCGATGGCCTCTGGGTGGACCTGCGGGAAGTCCGGCGTCTGATCGCCCTGGGTCAGCCCGCGGCCGCGCTCGACCTGTGCCGTGGAGACCTGCTGCAGGAACTCGACGACGACTGGGTGGTCGAAGCGCGCGAGGAACTCGACCGCGAGGTCGCCGCCGCCCTCCGGGACCTCATGCGCCAGGCCGCAGCCGCAGGCGACACGGCGGCCGCGGCGGACTGGGCCCGGCGCCGGGCGGCGCTGTGCCCGCTGGACGAGCCGGCCGGAGCTGACCTGATCCGGGCTCTGATCCAGGCGGGCGATGGGCCGGCCGCGCTGGCGGCGCTGGCCAGGTTGCGAGACCGGCTGGACAGCGAGCTCGGGATCGGCGTTTCGGCCGGGACGGCGGCGCTGGTCAGCCAGTTTCAGCGCCCGGCGGCCGCGGCGGACGACGCCGACCGGAACGTTCGCCGGGGCTCAGCGCCGGCTGAGCACCCGGTCGAGCCGACCGCAGGCCTCGTTGGACGCGGCGAGGACTTCGCCCGGCTGGTCCGCGCCTGGCAGGCCGCGCGGAACGGCGCCGGCGGGGCGGTGCTGCTGGAAGGCGACGGCGGCATCGGCAAGACCAGGCTGGTCGAGGAACTGCAGCGGGCGGCGCGGCGGGCGGCCCCGGATACCACCCTGATCGCCGGAACGACGGCGGCCGGCCCGGGTCGTGATGCGCCGTTCGACATCTGGACCGACGCGCTGAGCGATCTCGCGTGCCTGACGGGCCGGCCGCCGGCGTCGGCGCCATGGACCGCGGACCTGGCCAGGATCGTCCCGGCCCTGGCCTCGGCCACGGCGGGCGCCGGTCCGGTGGCGGGAACGCGCGCCGATCCCCAGCTCGAGCGGGTCAAGCTATGCGAGGCCGTGGTGCAATTCCTGGTCTGGGCGTCGGGCCGGGCTCCCGTGCTGCTCGTCTTCGAGGACCTGCACCAGTCGGACGTGGCCAGCCTCGAGCTCGTCGCCTACGCCGGGCGGCGGCTCAGCCGCCTGCCCGTGCTGCTCGTCCTGACGCGCCGGAAGCTCCCGTCGCGGCAGGACCTCGACGCCGTATTCTGCGCGCTGCGCTCGCGCGGCGCGGTCGTCACCGAGCTCGCCCTGGCACCGCTCACGGACCCAGCCGCCCGCGCTCTCATCGAGGCCACCGCCGACCTGTCGTCCACCACGGTCGCGCAGATCGTGTCGATCGCGGCCGGCAGTCCCCTACTCGCGGTCGAGACGGCCCGCGCCGCCGCGCGGGACGACGCGAACATCGCCGCTGGCCTCGGCGGGGCCGCGCGGGCGGCCATCGGCCGCCTATCGGGCCAGGCCCGCGTGCTCGTCGAGTTCCTCGCGGCAGCCGGGCGGGACCTCGATCGCGGGGAGATCGCCTCGCTCCCGTTGCCCAGTCCCGCCCTCGCCGCCACCGAGGCCCTCGGGTCGGGCCTGCTCAGGGCCGATAACGGGACGATCGGGTTCCGGCACAGTCTGCTGCGCGAGGCGGTCTACCTGGAGATCCCTGACCCCATCAGGACCCGCCTGCACGGTGAGATCGCCCAGTTGCTGCGCAAGCGCGGCCGACCGCCGGACTCCGGCGCGCGGCCGGCTCGAGGGTCTCGCCGTGGTCCGCGCGCGGCCGAGATCGCGCGCCACCTCATCCTGGCCGGCCAGGATGAGGCGGCCGTCAGCCACCTCGTCCTCGCCGCGCAGGACGCGCGCATGGTGGCGGCGATGGCGGAAGCCGCCGCCTTCCTGATCGAGGCCACCGCGATCGAGCCGCATGACCCCGACCTGCTGGTGGAGTTGGCCGAGGTGGAGGCCTTCCGCGGCCGACTTGAGGCCTCTGACGATGCTTTCCAGCGGGCGCTTGCGGAGCTGTCGCCGCACGACGCCGGCGCCCTGGTCAGCGCCTGGCTAAGACGGGGGCGGTGGCTGCGCGGCGGCGTCTGCCATCCCCGGGAGTCGCGCCGTTCCTATCAGAATGCGCTGGATGTGCTCGATCGGGACCCGTCGTCCGACCTCCCCGCGCGAGCCGAGGCCCTGGCCGGCATGGCCTGGGCGGAGGCGGTCGCGGGCGATCCGGCCGAGGTCGGCCGACTGCTCGCCCAGGCCGACCTAATCCTCGGCCGTGACCGGCCCGGCGACCTGCTGGCGCACGACATCGGGGTCGCTCGCGGGCACGCGCTGATCAGGGCGGGCCTGTTCACCGAGAGCTTCGGCCCGCTGATCGCCGCGGGCGCCGCTGCGGGCCGGGCCGGGCGGCCGGACATGTCCTACAGCTGCCTCAGCAATGCGGCCAGCGCGGCCGCGTGCGCGGGCGAGTTCGACCGGGCGCTGGACTTCGCCGACCGGTGCGTCCCGCTGGTCACGCCGAACGGGCTGCTGCGCCTGGGCGTCTACGCGCAGACCGCGCGATCGGCCATCTTGCGCAGGCTGGGCCGGCTGACCGAGGCAAGCGTGGCGTGCGACGCCGCGGCCGGATTGAGCGACCGGGCCGGCCTGCCCGAGCTGGACGGTCTGGTGGACCAGGAACGGGGCCTGCTCGCCCTGGCGGGCGCTGATCCGGCCGCCGCCGCGACCTCGCTGGCCAGGGCGCTGGACCTGCACGCGCCGGTGAGCAGAGCCGCTACCCGCCTCCGGCGGGCCGAAGCCCTCGCCCTATCCGGGCAGCCGGAACTGGCGGAGGCGGAGCTGCGCGAGGCCGCACTCGAGCCGGTCGCTTCGAGCGACTTCCCGCCTGCCCTGGTCCCGCAGATGAGCCGGGTCCAGGCCCTCATCGCGTCCGCTCGCGGGGACACCGCGCTGGCCGAGCGGCGGCTGACGGAGTCGGTGGCCGGGTGGCGGCGGATCGCCGGGACGTTGGACAGCGCTCAGACCGGGGCCGGCTACGTGGCCGCGCTCATCGACCTCGGCCGCCCGCCCGTGAGCTCGCTGGTGGAGCCTGCGCGTGAACTGGCCATGGCCAGCGCCGAGCTGTCCGCGCTGCGCGACATGAGAAGACAGGAGTGACCGATGCAGACGTTCGACCAGAGCGCAGTCAGCGCCGCGCCTCCGGAGGAGGTATGGAAGCTGCTCTACGACCCGACCCAGTTCCCGTTGTGGTGGGCGGGCACCGGGTCAGTGGAGACAGCCGGCGACGTCGGCGACTACACCATGTACCCGGCGGGATATCCCGACTTCCCGATGCCGCAGACCCTGGCCACCAGCCGGGAGAATGGTGCCGTCAAGATCTCGTGCCTGGTCTCCGATCTCTGCTTTGACTGGCGCCTGCGGCCGTCCGGCCGGGGCACCGAGATCTCGGTCCACGTCGAGATCCCCGACCACGAGGCCCACCGTCTCGATACCCAGCGTGAGATCATCGGCCGGTCGGTCCGGCAGCTGGCCGAGCTCGCCGCCGCCCGCGCCTAGATGGGCTCACGGCGGTTCTCCCGGCTGCCACTTCTTGCTGTTATCATGTAGGGAGCGCCTGTCGGCTACGCCAGCGACAGGGCGGCCGACCTGTCGGCTGCGCCGTTGACCGCGCCTGACCGTGAGAATAAGTCACCAAACGCGGGCGTGGTTTAGGGGCCCGTGGCGTCATGGGCTGCGGGCATGGTTGGGCGGGGTTTTCGGTTTTAGGCGGCGGGGGTGATGATCACTTCGTA
>Ga0335074_10002792_pt1 | contig 23791 bp, 19 predicted proteins | sample Lox_Sample_23_FD_206715 | JGI IMG/M metagenome (GOLD analysis project Ga0335074, IMG submission 206715) | Soil microbial communities from Loxahatchee National Wildlife Refuge, Florida, United States - Lox_Sample_2.3 | ecosystem: Environmental > Terrestrial > Soil > Wetlands | place: USA...
TCGCGATAGTCGAGCTGTTCGGGCGACACCACTTCCACGGTGTAGCCCTCGCGCCGCATGAAGTCCGCCAGAATCGCGCTTTCGCCCGACTCGGTGGTTTGAAACGGCTGGCGTAATTCCAAAATCGCGATGTTCGGCTTCTTATTCTTGCCACCCCATTCTTTATACGCCTTCAGAATCGCGTTCAAAAGATGTTTGGTGCCGGGCAATTTTTCGAGCTTGTAGCGTTTGCGGAATTCCTTCACCGGAGGCGCGTCGTAAAAGATATCGGCCAATGCCTCTCCATACGCGACACCCGTGGGTGTATCGGGAAGATAGCGCGAGAAGCGCAACGTCCCGTTGTTCAAATGCGTGTCGAGCAGCGAGGTCACGGGTAACGCATAGCCCGGATCAACCGCTGCAAGCATCTTTTCCGCGGGCAGCAATTCCATGCGAGCCAGCAGCGCCGGACTCCCGAGCGCCTTGGCTTGCACTCGCTGCAGTGAAGTTGAAAACGACTCCACTGCCTTGACCAACCCAGCGTACTGCCTGCGCGTGATAAAATGCGGACGCAGAACCGGAGATATTGGCTTCCCACCAGCGACCAGATTGTTCGCCTTCATGCGTTCGTGCAGTTCGTGTGCCCACGCAAGATTGCGATAGTGGTCGCTTTCCAGAATTTTGTGATAGCGAGTAACGGCCTCGCTTAACTGGTTCATTTGATCCGACGTCTCTCTGGCCCTAGTATCGCATGGCAAAGCGGAAAAAGTGAAGCAAGCGCGCGGGATTTTGGCGACTTAGTGCTTTATTTTCTGAGGTTTGTGGGAGATTTTCACCTGCGCCCAAAAATCCGCCTGAGAGGCCTTGCGATCAAACAAATTCACTTTGTAACGTTTTTCCGGGATTCGAGCGCCAGCAGCTTTTTCTTGCGTTCCGCACCCCAGCGATACCCGCCCATGCCTCCATCTCCCCGCACTACGCGATGGCACGGAATTGCAATCGCGGCTGGATTGGTGGCGCATGCACGAGCCACTGCGCGCGCCGATTTGGGATATCCGATAGCGGCGGCAACTTCGCTGTACGATTTCGTCGAGCCACGCGGAATGGTTTGCAGTTGTTCCCACACGCGCCGCTGGAATGCGGTGGCCTGGATGTCCAGCGGAAGGCGCCCGGCTGACTCTCCGCGCATCAGACCGCGAAGAACCTGCATCTGTTCGCGAAGTTTGCGATCCGCGCGCACGATTTCCGCCTGGGAATATTCAGCGCGCAGCTCCCGCTCCAGCTTTTCGGCCGAATCGCCGAATCGAATCGCGCTGATGCCGCGATCGGTGGCGGCGAGCAGCATCTGGCCGATCGGCGTGCGCGCGATTGTGTAGCGCATCGTCACGCCCGCGCCTTGCTTGCGATAGCGCGAGGGAGTCATCCCGAGTTGCACCGACGCGCGCTCGTACAATCTGCTGGACGAGCCGTAGCCCGCGTCATACATCGATCGCGTCACCGAATGGCCTTCGCGCAATCCCGCTTTGAGCGAGTCCAGGCGCCGCGAATCGGCGTAGGCCCGCGGCGTAATTCCGGTGCGCGCCTTGAACGTCCGCTGCAGGTGAAACGGGCTTATACCGAGCACGCGGCTCAACGCATCCAACGTGACAGGCTGATCGGCATGCAAATCAATATAGCGGCACACTTTTTCCACCAATTGCGAATGCGGATCGGATGCGGCCTGGTCAGGCTTGCAGCGCTTGCAGGCCCGGAATCCGGCGTGCTCGGCCGCTTCGCGCGTGGAGAAGAACAGCACATTTTCAGGGCGCGGACGCTTGGACGCGCAGGACGGCCGGCAATAAACGCCAGTGGAAAGCACAGCATAATAAAAGACACCGTCCATGGAACGGTCGCGCGCGGCAACCGCATCCCGGTACCTGGCGGTCCAAAATTCTCGTTCTTCGGAATTGGGCATCGCGGTGGTAAGCATGTCCCGATGGTACGCCGGACATGCGCTCGGAACTATCCGCTTCTTGCGGTCAAACTGAACCGCGCTGCTTGGGCACGGCTGCGCGGGCGCTGCTTATGGATGTTCGTCCTTCACCAATTCCAGCGTGATGTTGCCGATCGGGAAACCCATCCGCGCCCGGATCTGGACCGGGAGCCGATGCGGATCGTCCGTCAGCCAGACAAACAGGTCGGCCTTGCGCGGATACAACACGCCGTTGAACAGGAAAACTTCATAGCGGATGGTATCGAACGTCCCGGCTTTGATCTTGAGCTGCTCCCGCGCCTGCGCTTCCACACGGACGTTGACGCTCTTCTTTCCATCGCTCATCGGCACCTGAATGCTTTGCCCCGGCTCCAGTTTATCGGTGCGCAACTTATACAGACCGGCCACCACGTCGATACTGCACGGAGCGATTTCGACCTCGGACGTTTTGATGACGGCGTTCTTGATCAAATCGCGTTCCACGTAACTGGCCTTGCCGCGCGTATGGTCGTAGACCACCTTCGTCTCGCGATGCCGCTTGCCCTCGATCGCATTGAAATGGGTTGCCGCGGTGCAAAAACCATCGCCCATGCTGACGTTGTAGATGTCTTCGAGGCGGTAAAGCTTCGAAACCAGGCCGCCCGATTCGACGTGCAATTGCGAATCCCACTTATTGGAATCGCCGGGCTTCGGTTCCAGGTTCAGCTCCGCGCTGCCCGCATAGATCAGGCGCCACTCGATGTCATAAGAAAGTTTTTCGGCCGAAGGGAACGGCGCCAGAGCGCCCTGAAAGGCTTTGGCAGACAGTCCATCAGCAAGCGCCAGGGACTGCGGGTGGGACTCGAAGGAGGCCAGCAACAGGGCCAAACACGCGCCGATCAGACGTAGGGGGAAACGTCCTGGCATCAAGCTAGAGTGTGACAGACTCGTGACCCGGGCGCAAACCGCCCATTTTCGGCTTCGGTACCCGTACCGGAGGGCCTTAGTTCTACGCGAGAAGTCCGAGTGGGCGCTTCCTGGCAGCGGGATTATGGGCCGAACTCTCGCGTGATGATCACTTTTTGGGCGGACCCTGGGCGCCCTTCTTATAGCGGGCATGGCAAGAGCTACATGCTTGGTCCACCGCCTCCAGTTGTGTTGAAAAACCTGGCGTGTCGTTGGCCGCGGCCAGGGCAGTAAGCCGCGCTGTGACGTCCGCATATTTGGCCGCCGCCCGATCGAAACCGCCGCGGTCGCGCCAGATCGCAAGCAGCGCTTGCGTATTCACAGGCGTCTCACCCCGGCCGGTGCCAGGCGGAAACATTCGCGGAAGCGCCTTGGCCCATTTGGCCAGGGCGGCCGCCGGATAGCCTTGACTCTTTGCCTCGCGTCCCGCCTTCATCGCAGCGACCATCGAGCGGAACGTGATGGAGGACATATCCAGGCTCGCCTGCCGCGCGATGATCGCGTCGGGTCCCGATATGCCGGAGTACTGCTGGGAGAACCCGACCGCCGTAACGCCAATCCATGCGCCACACAAGACAATTAAACTTCTCATCATTCGCACACCTCCGGGGTTGACTGAACCTCCCGTCGATGATACCTTGTTATCCAAGGCTTGTAAAGCAAGACTGCCGGGTGGAGTGGATGGAGGCCAATGGATATTGACACACAGTTCTTAAAGGGGAGTATCGGTCTGCTGCTGCTCAACTTGCTGTCTCGAGGCGAAATGTACGGCTATGAAATTCTTCAGGAGGCCGCGCGCCGTAGCGCCAACGCATTCGAGTTCAAAGAGGGCACTCTGTACCCCGCGCTGCATCAGCTCGAAAAAAAAGGACAGATCAAGTCCGCATGGCGCACGGCCGAAAACGGCAGGGAACGCAAGTACTACTCGCTGACGGCCAAAGGCCGGAAAGCCGCCGCCGAGTACGAAAAGCAGTGGCATCGCCTGACGGGTGCGATCGCAGCAATCCTGGAGAGCAAGTAAGTGCGCGCGGCAGAGGAACTGATCGACAGCATCGTGAACTCCTCACGCATTCCGTCGGGTAAGCGGCGGCGGGAGATTCAACGGGAGCTTCGCTCCCATATTGAGGATTTCGTCATCGCGGCCCGCGAGTCTGGCCACGATCAGACCGAGATCGAGAAACTCGTGATCGCTCACTTCGGCGATCCCGGCCAGATCGCCAATGGCTTCTCCTGGGTCTACCGCCACGAACGACGAAGGCTTCGGGGGCTCGCATTCACGCTTTCGACCCTGCTCCTCGCGAGTTCGCTTCTCGGGGCGATTCTGGCAGCCCAAAGCGGCTTGGCGTTTGGCTTTGGCACACCGGTCATGAAAGTGCTTGCGAGCAAGCACACGGTGATCGAAGCGCTCGATATCCTGGCGTCGGTGGCTGCCTATCTCGGCATGATTTCACTCGAAGGCCGGTTTCAGACCCAGCGGTTTCGAAAAGCAGCAGCTCTACTCACACTGATCGGCGCCATCCTTATCGCGTCCTGCGTCGCGGCAGGTTGGCATCCAACTTTTCTTATTTTTGGCCTCGTCAACGGCATCTTTTCTCGCGCGGTTCAGCTATTCGGCACCCGGAAGATAGCGCGCGCCGGCGCGGCCGTGATTTGTTTCCCGCTGGCCGGAGTTGTCCTGGCGCTGCTGCGATCGCCGGTTTCCCCGGTTGCTTTGGTTGCCACGTTCTTGAGTTGGCTCGCCATGGGCATGGGCTATCAACTGATGGCACATCTTGCGGCGGGCGTCGATGCTGCGCTTCTGAACGGTCTCCAGCGGATTCAGATCGAGTTTCCGAAAGGAGAAATCAAGTGAGAAGATTTACTATTCTCGGCGGCTGGCTGCTGTTGTTGGCTTTGGCGCCGCGCGGCGTCGCGCATTTCAGACTTCTTGAGCCCGCATCCTGGCTTCAGGAATCGGAGCTCGGCGATCCGCAGTGGTCGGCTCCGTGCGGCGGAACATTGACTGACCCCGGCAAACCCACCGGCGCCATTACAAGAATCCAGGGCGGTGGCAAGCTTCATATCCGAATCCGCGAGATGGCTTTCCATCCCGGCTTTTACCGCGTCGCCCTCTCTGTGAATTCGCGCGCCGAACTTCCGCCGGATCCCGAAGCCAGAACTGAGCCGGGGTCCAACGGCCGTCCACGATCTGTTTCGGGAACCATTCAATATCCACCGTCACCGCCTGTTCTAGCCGACGGTCTTTTCATGCACGTCGCGCCTTTCGATAAGGACCAGGAAGCCGACGTCGAGATTCCGAACATCAACTGCGCAAAATGCACCTTGCAGGTAATCGAGTTCATGGCGGCCCATGGCTTCAACAAGGATGGCGGCTACACCTATCACCATTGCGCCGACCTCCAGATCCGCGCCAACCCGAACAAGCCGATCGATGCGAGGTTTCCAGTCGAAAAGAAACGGGACTGAGGGGCTCGTCATCCCGTAATTTCGCCCGTCGCCAACCAGTGCGCACAGGCGGGCGTCAAATTCGTGCTGGCGGCTTCTTCGTACCGCAACACGTCTTCGGCCGAGAGTACTTCCCGCCACCGTCCATTCGTTCCTTTGTGGAAGAAGGTGTTGGCGCCTCCATGGAACATCCAATCCAGAACCGGCGAATGCGCCAGCGCAGTGTTCCTCATGTAATCGAAGGTGCAATGTTCCACCATAGCCGGCCAACGCGCTTCGTCAATTTCGATCTCGAGGAACCTCGCGATATTGCGTATTTGCCCGTCCAAGTCGGCCTTGAGATTGTTGAAATGCACAAGCAGAACGTTGGGCAGGCGCCGGGAATTCCACCAGGTTTGGGTGTAGGCCCAGAACGACACGCCAAACGGCAATCCCCCGCCGCCCAGCCACTCGCGAAAATACTGCGCTACGTCCCGCGTAGGTGGCTCCAATGGCGGCCCGACACGCCCCGGTGTGTTGTTGGTCAGGCCGTACGCTTGATCGGACAATCCCGCGTGGTGATTGTAAAGGCTCAATAAAGTATCTCTTCCGTCCCGGCCAACATAGATGTACTTCGCTTCCGGCGAAAACACCAGTGCGTCCAAAGGCAGATGCGTCTTCAAAAAGCGGCGGTGGCTCTGCGTATCCAGTCGCTCCAACATTTCGTCCAGGGAAAATGCACAAGCGTCCACCCACGGAGAAACCTCGAACAGCGAGCACTGCGTTCCACCGAAAATCAATTGCCCGACAATCTGCTGCATCCAGGTAGTCCCGCTTTTGGCATAAGTGGCGACGATAATGTCGTTATCGCGGAACTTGAACCCATTCCAGCGAGTCGAGTCACAGATACAATTTCGTATCTCGCGGGTCTTCTGAGGCCATCGCAATGTTTTCTCCGGCATTCCTGCTGAGTTCTCGGTCACCACTGCACGCCGCGATAGGGGCTCGGTATTCTTTCTGCCCGATAAATCGGATTGCCCTTAATGTCCATCTGCCAGATTTCCCGGGGCCGGCTCTCATCCGTCAGCTCCATCACCACCGAATTCATTCCTGTTTTGCCCTGTGAGCTGAGAGTCGCTTCGATTGATCCGTCCGGCAACGCGACCGTATCGCCGCCCCAGGATGAGTATTGGTCGGGCGGGAATACTTTCCGCGCGATGATTGTCGCTGTCCTGGCTTTCTCGTCGATCTCAAAAACAGGCACGGTGGTGTAGCATCGCTCGCCTTTCCTCGTGGAACCAGGTTCCACACAGGGAGTGCCGTCCGCTGTGGGACGGCCATCGCCGTTGTCCATCAACGTGAGCCGAAAGATGCCCGCGCTCCTCGGCCCCAAGATGGCGGGCAGATGCTGCCCATACTGCCAATCCTCGGGATCCTTCCCGTTTACTAATTTGAAATCGCCACCCGCACCCAAGCGCCACAGAATCTTGCCCGTGCCCTTCCCATTGCGGTAGTCAATCTTAATGACCCAGCTCTGGTGCCTCATCGACAGCAATAAGTTGCCATCGTCGGGAGTGTATATAACCGCGTTGGAGTGAGTCCAATCGGGGGACCACATGGGCCTTCGATTGAGGTCCAGATGATCGAAAGTACTCCAGGTCCAAACGGGATTCAAATTGTTGTCAATCTCGATCAAGACGTCTCCGAAGATGTCCGTCTGGCCTTGCTCGGGATCACTCCCCGGACGGAACTGGTTCGCAATAACGATCCAGTGGCCATTGGGCAGAACCTCCACATCGTGATGGAAGGTCTGCAGCTTCAAGTCAGGATGACCCCGATCATGCAGCTTCTGGTTTAGCTGGTGGATGGTCACTTGACGCACCGTGCGTCCCGCGAGGTCGATCTCGCGCAAGGCCGAAAAAACGCCCAGTGGCGAAGGGCCGGACAAAAGGGACTGCGAAGAAAGGCTGAATAATAGTAAGAAATCCCCGTTGGGAAGAATTTTGACGGGGTTCAAGAATTCCATGTCGGCAGTCTTGGCGATTTGACGCATCTCGGGTGATGCCGCTTGTTGTTGGGCGGTTTTGGCCAGCGTGTCCTGGAGCCGGCCGGCGTGCAGCTTCCATCCGAACCACGCTGCCATGCGGCTGAACATTCGCTCTCTCGACCGCAAAGCGAGGATATGCGCCGCCGTCTCTCGCTCCGGCATTTCATAGCTCCAAAGGATTCTGCCGTCTAAGTCCGCCAGCGCGATCTGTGATTTCACCCCCGTGCTCGAATTCAATAACTCGATTCCGGGTTGTATGGTGGCTTTTTGCATTCGCTCGCTGCGGATCTGCCAATCGCGCATCCGTACCGGCAGGGCGCCGGTCTCGAACACTTGGCCGACGTCTGTCACCAGCGTGCCATCGGCAAAACATATCGTTGCTCGAATGTGGTATCGCGTCGCGGCCCGCATTCCCGCTATTAGGATTTGTACCGGGGCTCCGCGCCCAGCGGCATGACGAGCCCAGGTCGACAGCCCATAATGCTCGTCTCGCCCAAAGTGGACTGTCACTTCGGCCGGCGACGGTGGGGCAATCGTGTAGAGCGCGACCTGAGGATTGTCCGTTTTCTCCAGTCTCCCGGCGGCCATGCGGTGCGTTCCCGTTCCAATAAACCTGGTGCGCGTGCACCCGCTGACTGCGAGTAATCCAAAGATCGGAATGAACCAAGAGTATTTGCCGCTAGCAAATGTCAAGAGATCTCTCAAGAGCTCTGTGTCCGCCAAAGTTTCAAATTTTGGAGCAGGTCACGCTCACTGTCCGCTTGCTGCAGGCCACTCGTGGCCGCGTGTCATGCAACGTCAGACTGGATAAGACGCCTTCTCTGAATCAGTTGGGGATGGAAAATTGTATAAATTTGTACTGCTACGCGAGCACTCGAAATGCGTGGTACGCGCCTCGAAAATGCAGCAACTCTTCCCACAAGTCCGGGGTTTAACTTTGAACGGGGAGAGTGATCGCGAAACGCCGCCGCCCGGCCCGCTGGCCGCATAAACGACCTCGCACAAATGACAATGTTACGCTGGAGTTGCACGCATGCCCCTCTCCGACTCCTTCTTCGGCCAGAAGTTTGGCATCACTGAGCATGATCTCGATTCCTACCTCTCGGAGGCCCTGAGCGCCGGGGGCGACTACGCGGATCTGTACTTCGAGTACCTCGCCAGCAGCCAGCTCAGCATTGATGAATCGATCGTGAAGAGCGCGGTCCAGGGAGTTTCCCTGGGGATCGGCGTGCGCGTGATCTCAGGCGAGCGCACCGGCTACGCCTACAGCGACGATCTGAGCCCTGAGAAGATCCGCAAAGCCGCGCGCGTCGCCGCTTGCATCGCGAGTGGGCCTTCCAAAGTGGAGAAGACCGGCTTCGAGGAGGTCCGCGGCCGCGATCTATATCCCATCGGCATCGCTCCCAACGAAACCAGCTTGGCCGAACGCGTGGAGCTGGTGAAGCGCGCCGATCGGGCCGCGCGCGCCGCCGACCGCCGCGTGTTTCAAGTGCAGGCCAGTTATCTCGACAGCCTGCGGCAGGTACTGGTCGCAACCAGCGACGGCATTTTGAGCACGGACCGCCAGCCGATGACGCGCTTGGGAGTCGCGGTGCTGGCGCGCGAAGGAGACGGTGTCGCGCAACGCGGATACTCGGGCGGCGGCGGCCGCGTGGGCCTGGAGTTCTTCGAAATTGAAAAAACCCCCGAGCATTTCGCGCGGGAAGCCGTTCGGCAGGCCATCGTGCAACTCGACGCCACACCCGCGCCGGCTGGTGAAATGACGGTGGTGCTCGGCCCCGGCTGGCCCGGCGTGCTGCTGCATGAAGCAGTCGGCCACGGTCTCGAAGCCGATTTCAATCGCAAGAAGGTTTCGGCGTTCAGCGATCGCATTGGCCAGCAGGTGGCAAGCCCCCTATGCACCGTGATTGACGACGGCACCATCCGCAATCGCCGCGGATCGCTGAATGTCGATGACGAAGGCGCGCCCACCCAGGAAAACGTGCTGATCGAAAAGGGCATCCTGCGCGGTTATTTGTACGACAAGCTGTCCAGCCGCCTGCTCCGTTCGAGCACCACCGGCAGCGGGCGGCGCGAAAGCTATCAGCACATTCCCATGCCGCGCATGACGAACACGTTCATGCTGGCGGGCGATAGCGATCCCGAAGAGATCATTCGCTCCACTCCGCGCGGTCTCTATTGCGCCAACTTCGGCGGCGGCCAGGTCGACATCACCAGCGGCAATTTCGTCTTCAGCGCGTCGGAAAGCTATTTGATTGAGGACGGCCACATCACGCGGCCCGTGCGCGGCGCGACGCTGACCGGCAACGGACCCGAAGCGCTGAAGCACGTGAGCATGGTGGGACACGACCTGAAACTCGATGAGGGCATAGGCATGTGCGGCAAGGAAGGGCAAAGCGTGCCCGTGGGGGTCGGCATACCGACCGTGAAAATCGATCGCATGACCGTAGGCGGCACGGCCCGATGATCGCACCCGAACTCGCGGCGGGTGCCGTGCGGCTCGCTCTCGACCGCGGCGCCACCGATGCCGAATGTACGCTGGCTGAAAGCGAAGAATTTTCGGCGCAAGTGCGCATGCGCTCGCTCGAAAAGCTGAAAGACGCCGGATCGTGCCGCGCGGGATTGCGCGTGCTGATCGGCCAGCGCGTCGGCTCGTCGCATACCTCCGATCTATCGGGCGCCGGGATACGGCAGATGGTGGAGTCGGCGCTGGCGGTGGCGGCAATTTCAACTGAAGATCCTTTCGCCGGCCTTCCTGATTCTTCCGAGTTGGGATCTCTCACGGTCGATCTGCGCCTTTATTCCGAAGATATTCACAAGTTCGGCACGGCTGCGCGCATCCAGGCCGCGATGGAAGCCGAGGAAGCTGCGTTCGGCACCGATCCCCGCATCACTAATTCCGAAGGAGCAGCCTTCGGCGCCTACACCGGGAGCCGCGTGTTCGCCAACTCGCGCGGATTCGCAGGCAGCTATCGCATGAGCAGTTGTTCCTTAAGTGCGACGCCGGTAGCGCGGCAAGGCGATGCGATGGAGCGCGACTTCTGGTATTCCATCGCCCGCAGCCATGCGAATCTCGAAAGCCCCTCGGCCGTTGGACGGCGAGCGGCCGAACGGGCTGTGCGGCGCTTAGGTGCCCGCAAAATCGCGACTCAAAAGGTCCCCGTAATTTTCGACCCAGTCACCGCGCGATCTCTGATCGGAAATATTTTCGAAGCCGTCGAAGGCGACGGAATTTACCGCAAAGCTTCGTTCCTGGCGGGTCAGCTCGGCGAGCGCGTGGCTTCCCGGAACGTCACCGTCATCGACGACGGCACTCTGCCGGGCCTGTTCGGCACATCGCCCTTCGATGACGAAGGCGTGCCCTCGCGCCGGACCGTGGTGATCGACCGCGGCGTGCTGAAAAGCTATTTGCTGAATACCTACACCGCAAAGAAACTCGCGCTTCGCACCACCGGCAACGCGTCACGCGGCGTCACCGGCAACGCCGGCGTCGGACATGGAAATTTCTATCTGGAAAAGGGCGATCACCCGCCCGAAGAGATCATTCGCGGAATCCAGCAGGGGCTCTACGTCACCGAACTGATCGGCCAAGGCGTCAACATCGTTACCGGCGATTATTCGCGCGGCGCCGCCGGCCTGTGGATCGAGAACGGCGAGTTCGCGTATCCTGTGTCTGAGATCACCATTGCGGCCACCCTGCAACAGATGCTGATGGATGTGGAAGCCGCGGGAACGGATCTCGAATTTCGCGGATCGGTGGCTGCACCCACGCTGCTGATCCGGGAGATGACCGTCAGTGGCCGGTAACAGGTGACTAGCAGAATCGCAATCTACGTGCTCGCGATCGCAGCGGCGCTGGCCGCGGGATTGCTGTGGTTCGTCAATCGTCCAAAGCCCCCCGAAACCACCATCCAGCTTTCGGCCGACGCCAAGGCGTACGCGCGCAATCTCCAGCTGAGCGGCGTAACGATGAAGGCCACCGAGAGCTACGTCGGACAAACCGTTACCGAGATCGAGGGCAAGATCGCGAATACGGGCCAGCGCACGGTCCGGCACGCCGAGGTCTACTGCATCTTTTACAACGCGTACAACGAGGTGATCTTGCGCGAGCGCGTCCCGATCGTCGTGGCCCAATTAAAGCCGGGTGAATCGCGCGCGTTCCGTTTGCCGTTCGACGACATTCCCGGAAGCTGGAACAATCAAATGCCGCAATTGGTGATCGCCCGCATCGAGTTCAGTTGATGGCGCGCATTCTGGTGGTGGAGGACGACACCACGCAATTGGAAATGAGGACGCAGATCCTGGAGCACGCCGGCTATGAAGTGGTCACGGCACAAAGCGTGGCCGAAGCGGTGGAGCGCTGGCAGGGCTGCTCCGTTGTGTTGATGGACCTGCGCATCCCGAAGCCGGAAGACGGTGCGCGCTTGATTCAAGCGATCCAGGGCGCCGCACGCATCATCGTGCTCTCGGGCGGAGAAGTGGATCCGGCATTGCCGGTGGATGAAGTTCTCAGAAAACCTTGCCCATCGAAACGGCTATTGGAAAGCATTCAACGATGGACCTCCGAATCAAAGTGATTCCGAAGAGCTCCAAGACCGAGCTTGCCGGCTACTTGCCGGATGGGACATGGAAGGTGAAAGTTGCCGCGGCGCCTGAAAAAGGCCACGCCAATCGTGAACTGGTGGAGTTTCTCGCCGGACACCTGGGAATCGCCAAGAGCCGAGTGCGAATCGTGTCCGGCGAAACGTCGCGGCTCAAGCGAATTCACGTCGATGAGTGAGCCAAGGCGAGCTTGGCGGAACTGCGGCGAGCGAGAATTAATCCGAGGCCCGCGATGAAAGTGGCTACAGCGATCCATTGGGTATAAGAAAGTCCGGCGTGCAGCCCCTGCTCATGAAAACGGAAGAACTCGATAACGAAGCGCGCGGCGGAATAGAGCGTCAGATACCAGCCTAGAATTGTGCCCGCGGTATGCGCGCGCGCGATCTGAAAATACAGAAACAGGAAAATCAGCGCATCGGCGACAGATTCATAAAGCTGCGCCGGATGCAACGGGATCCCCAACGGAACGCCGGTCAACTCGGCCGCTTGCGGATTGTGGAACGTGATGGCCCAGGGCAAATGCGTCGGCGTTCCCCAGCAGCAGCCGGCCGAAAGGCAACCGAGCCGCCCGATGGCCTGGCCGATTGCGATGCCGGGGGCAAAGACGTCACAGGTCTGCAGAAGCGGCAAGTTCTGCCGCCGCATGTAGAGTATCGCGACTAAGAACGCCACCAGGAATCCGCCCTGATAAACGCCCGCGGCCTGCAGGGTGCTTAATGAAAACAGGGATCCCGGATCGTTCCAATACGTTTTGAAATCGAACAGGATCATGAACAGCTTAGCGCCCGCGAGTCCGGCGAGCGCGCAATAAATCGCCAGATTGACCACCCGGTCGGAGGCGAGTTTGGCTCGGTTCGCGAGTCGTGTGACCACCCAGAGCGCCGTCAGGAACCCGATGGCGACCAAAGTCCCATAGGTAGGAATAAAGAAATTACCGATTGATATTAGCTTCGGAAACATGGCTGATTTTCCGCTCCTTGGACCTCCACATGTCTAACAGCAGGAGGCACGCACCAATGGTGATCGCGCTGTCGGCCACGTTGAAGGCCGGAAAATAATGCTGGCCGGCGTGAACCTCGATGAAATCCGTCACCGTACCGTTCACAATTCGATCATACAGGTTTCCAAACGCACCGCCCAGGATGAGCCCGAGCGCGGTTCGGAGCCAGGCGTCCACTTGGCTCGACGCGCGCAGGAGTACGGCCGAGATCGCGATCAGCACGGCGGCGGAAAATCCGATGAGCAGAACGTCGCGCCACACCCCCGAGGCGTCGGCGAGCATGCCGAAAGCGATGCCCGGATTTTCGGTGTGGACGATATTGAACCACCCCGGGATTACGGTAAGCATGTCGGCCGCTGAGAAGTGCACTTTGATTAAGATTTTCGTGATGCGGTCCAACAAAACCACGGCCGCTGCGATCAAAAATGGGAAGAGCCTGTAACGCATGAAATTTACTTGATGGCGTCAGCGCAGGCGGCGCAGAGCGTCGCGAATTCCGGATCGCTGCCGACATCGAGGGTGTACTTCCAGCAGCGCTCGCATTTCGTGCCATCAGCGCGTTGGATCTCAACTGAAATGCCGGTGCCCACGCCCTCCTGCAACTCGACCTGCGAAACGATGAACAACGACGGAAGATCGGCCGCGTAGTCGTTGAGCAGCGGATACAGATCAGGCCCCGCGGTGAGCAGCACTTTCGCTTCAAGCGGCTTGCCGATGCGCTTTTCTTCATCGCGCGCAACGGCCAGAGCCTTCAACACCTGATCGCGAACCGACATCAAGCTATTCCATTTTGTTAGACGTTCGCGCTGTAAAACGGTGATGCCCTGGGTCAGTTCGGCAGGTTCCGGCAAGAGGGCCAGATGTACGCTATCGGGACTTCCGGCCGGCTTGCACAAGTAGCCCCAGACCTCTTCCGTGGTGAAGGACAGCAAAGGCGCAAGCAAGCGGACCAGGGCGTACACGATGCGGTAGACGGCAGTTTGAGCGGAGCGGCGCGATTGCGAACGTGTGCCGGCCGTGTACAGGCGATCTTTGACGATATCCACCCAAACGGCGCTCAGATCCGTGGCGGCGAAATCGTAAACCGCGCGGTAGACTTTATGAAACGCATATTCGTCGTACCAGGCGCTGCATTTTGCGACCAATTCCTCGGATTTCAGAAGAATCCACTGATCGATCTCCGGCAATTGATCTGCCGGAACAGCGTCGGTCTCGGGATTGAAGTCGTAGAGATTCCCCAATGCGTTCCGAAAAACGGTGTTCCGGAAAATTCTGTACGCATCGCTGAGCCGCTTGAGAATAGTGTCGGATAACCGGACATCCTCAACGAAATCCACCGACGACACCCATAGGCGCAGGACGTCCGCGCCATACTTCGAGATCACTTCCTCAGGCTCGACGCCGATGCCCTTGGATTTCGACATCGCGCGGCCTTGTTCATCGAGCGTCCAGCCGTTCGTGGCGCATTCTCGATACGGAGCAGCGCCCTTTAGCGCGACGCCCACGAGGAGCGAACTGTGGAACCAACCGCGATATTGGTCGCCGCCTTCCAGATACATATTGGACGGCCAGGGTAAGCCGCTATCCGGTGTCAGGACGGCAAGGTGGCTAGAACCGGAATCGAACCAGACGTCGAGAATATCGCTCTCTTTGCGAAACTCGTGCCCGCCACAGCGCGTGCAGACAATATCAGGGCCAACCAACTCGGCTGCAGAGCGATCGTACCAGACATCGGCAGTGTGAGCGCGAAATAATTCGACCACCCGGTCGAGCACCTTGCGCTCGGTCATCGGCTCCTGGCAGTTGTCGCAATAAAACGCAATGATCGGCACACCCCACACACGCTGGCGCGAGATACACCAATCCGGACGCGTCGCGATCATGTTGGACATGCGCTCTTCGCCCCACACGGGCATCCACTTCACGTCTTTGATGGCTTTCAAGGTGCGCGCGCGCAGATCGTTGCGCTCCATGCCGACGAACCACTGTTCCGTCGCGCGGAAGATCGTCGCGTTATGGCAGCGCCAGCAATGCGGATAGCTGTGCTTGATTTTCTCCTCGCCAAGCAGCGCGCCATGCGATTTCAAGATCTCGGTGATCAACGGATTCGCCTGCCAAACCGTTTTCCCGATGATCGATTCTGGCAGCCGACCCGCCGCGCCCTCTGCGTGATAGAACTTGCCGGCGGGATCGACCGGGCAATACACGGGCAGTCCGTATTTGACGCCGACCTCGAAGTCCTCCTGGCCGTGACCGGGCGCCGTGTGAACAGCGCCGGTGCCCTGTTCGAGCGTGACGTGATCCGCCAGAATGCCCAGTGAATCGCGCTCAAGGAACGGATGACGGAAGATGGCGCCTTCGAGCTTCGCGCCGGGGAACGCCGCGATCGTTTTAGGATCTTCCCAGCCCAGTTTTTCGGCAGTCACCTTCAACAATTCGAGCGCGACGATGTATACCGCGTCGCCGACCTCGACTGCCACGTATTCAAACTTCGGATGGTACGCGATGGCGACGTTAGCCGGGATGGTCCAAGGCGTGGTGGTCCAGATGAGCCCGTAAACATTGCGGCCGGTGAGCGCGGGATCAATTGCGGCTGCGTCCGAAGTGAGTGCGAACCGTACCCAGATCGACGGGCTGGTGTGGTCCTCGTATTCAATTTCGGCTTCGGCCAGCGCGGTGCGATCGTGAATGCACCAGTTGACCGTCTTGAGGCCTTTATATACATAGCCGCGATCCAGAAACTCAACGAATGCGCCCGCGATCACCGCTTCATACTGCGCGCTCATGGTGAGATACGGATCCTGCCATTGGCCGAGGATGCCAAGCCGGATGAAGTCGGCGCGCTGCAGATCGACGTATTTCGCGGCGTATTTGCGGCACTCGGCACGAATCTGCGCGACGGTCATCTGCGCTTTGCGCGATCCGAGTTGGTTGTCGACCTTGATCTCGATAGGCAGGCCATGGCAATCCCAACCGGGAACGTAGGGAGAATCGTAGCCCTCCATGGTCTTGAGCTTGACAATGAAATCCTTGAGGATTTTGTTGAGCGCGTGGCCAAGGTGGATGTTGCCATTGGCATAAGGCGGCCCGTCGTGCAGCACGTACATGGGGCGGCCGGCGCGCGCGGCGCGAATCTTCCCGTACAGATCCTCGGCGTCCCAGCGAGCCAGCGTCTTCGGCTCCATTTGAGCCAGATTCGCCTTCATGGGAAAATCGGTTTTCGGTAAATTGACAGTCTTCTTTACGTCCACGCTAGCGGCGCCCATGGGGATACTTTCATGGTACGCGGGAATCGTGGATTGGTGCTAGTGGACCGTGGAGTCCCGATTGGCACTGCGGCCCGTATCTGGCGTGTTTACTCCGGCCCGGAGCAGCGCCAAGTCCCTGAAGTCAATTAAACTGGATTACTTGAACAAGAACACTACAACCAACCTGATCACCTTGTCCGGAAGAAGTTAGGGGATGGAGCTCAGCGATCAGGAGCCGGCGCTCCCATTCGCGGGCGCAACGGGGCGCGGCCTGCGCGTTGCGGTTGTCGATAGCGGGGTCAATGCGCGTCACCCTCACATTTCCGGCGTTGCGGGAGGCGTCTCCATCCTGGGGCCGGATCGCATCGAGGAAGATTCTTTTCTCGATGAGTTGGGCCACGGCACCGCAGTGATGGCTGCCATTCAGGAGAAAGCGCCAGAGGCCGAATATTTCGCCGTCCGGCTGTTTCAGAAGTCGCTGAGAACCACCACACCGGCCTTGCTCGCCGCGATCGAATGGGCGCTCGGCAAGAATGTCGACGTGATCAACCTGAGCCTGGGCACCCTGAACTTCGCGTTCGAAAGCCATTTTCGCGGCTTGGTGGAAAGGGCCGCTTTGCGCGGGACTGTTCTCGTCTCGGCCCGTGAGGCGGGAGACCAGGCTTGTCTCCCCGGCAGCCTCCCGGGCGTAATCGGCGTAAGTCTCGATTGGGATTGCCCCCGTACGCGCTACCGCTGCAGGGAGGAAAACGGCGCCCGCATCTACTGCGCATCCGGCTACCCTCGTTCCCTGCCCGGCATGCCGCGCGAGCGCAATTTGCAGGGCATTAGTTTCGCCGTTGCGAACATGACGGGTTTCGTTTTGCGCGCGCGCGAATCGTGCCCGGCGGACGATTTAGCCCAGGCGCTCGCATCGGAAGCCACCCCTTGGCCGGCACGCCCTCTCGATCCCCACTCCGACGCAATTCGGCAAGGCGAATAAAAAGACATTATCAGCCTTATTCAATTCTCCTAGTTGCATCATGCGGCTGATTGTGGTAGGTTCAGCAATACTTATTCCCTTCGCAGCTCACTCTGAAGTGGGGCAAGTCTCCTAAGGGCGTACGTTTCCGCCCCGGTTCGTCCCTCGCTCGGACATTCTCCCTGTAGAACGCATCGCCGTAACGGGCATGTCGTACTCGACAGAACTTCCCTCAGGAGAGACAACTTGAAACGATTTACAAATCCCCAGTGGGTCGCCACAATTCTATTCGTTGCTCTGACCTGCGCCGGGATGTTGCCCGGTCAATCGACCTTCGGTTCCTTTGTCGGCACCGTCCATGACCCCTCGGGCGGCATTGTTCCTGATTGCGTGGTCACTCTCACGAATACGGGAACGTCGGTACAGCGATCTACAACCACCGACAAGCAAGGCAATTATGTGCTCGTCAATCTCGAGCCGGGAACTTATGAAATCACCATGAAAGCGCAAGGATTCCAGGTGTTGACACTCAAGGATCTGGAGCTCACTGCGCGCCAAACGGTGCGCGCCGACGGTTCCATGGTCGTTTCTGGCCAGGTTCAGACCGTAGAGGTGCAGGCCACCGCAGAGGCGCCGATCACCACTGAGGTCTCGAACATTGCCGAAACCAAGAGCGGCCACGAACTGCTCGACCTTCCCATCGCCATTGGTTCGCGGGCGCTTGGGTCCACCAGCGCCATCTCCACTTTGACCACGCAGGCCGGCGTTCAGACTGACAATGCGGGCAACCTTTCGGTCGCCGGAACAAAAACCAGCCAGCTTTCGATCACCATCGACGGCATCAGCACCATGAGCGTGAGAAGCGAAGCTCCCATCGCGGAACTCTTTCCATCTTTCGGATCCATCGAAGAAATACGGGTCAGCGAAATCGACAATGCGGCTGAGTTTGGCGGCGTCAGCGATATCACGACAATTTCCAAGAGCGGCACCAACGCTTTGCACGGCGGTGTTTACGAGAACCTGCAGAACACCGCGATGGATGCGCGCAATCCGTTCTCCAAAACCGTGAGCCGCGTTCAGATGAACGACTTTGGCGGCTACCTCGGCGGTCCGGTTGTGATTCCGCACTTTTATCACGGCAAAGACAAGACCTTCTTCTTCATGAGCTACGAAGGGCTTCGATTGCCGCGCCAGCAGTTCATCGAAGAAAGCGTCCCGTCGCTCGCACTGCGCAGTGGCGACCTGTCGGTTTACGGGCTCGGCCAGATTCCCGCGAGTGAGATTTCTCCGGTTGCGCTCAATGCGCTCAAGTATCTGTTCCCGCTCCCCAACATTGGCGCGCCAAATGCCATCGCCAATAACTATGCGGTGAACTTTCCTACGCCGATCTCGAGCAACCAGGCCGACGCCCGGCTCGACCAGGTGATTAATTCCAATCAGACCGTCTTCGTGCGCGGTACTTACAAAGTCAAAGATATCGTCAACACGCCGGCCTCCACCGGCACGATCCTGGCCGGCGGTTTGAACCAGCCGGAGACGGATTACGCATTCACCGGGGCCTACAACTACGTGATCACGCCGACCTTGGTGAATGAGCTGCGGTTGGGTGTGACGGCGACAAAAGTCATAACCAGCGACAGCGCCAATGCCACTTTGCTGGCCCAGGAGATCGGCGTTCCGCTGCCTGATCCCGCAACGGGCAACTCTACACCGACTTTCTCGATCACGGGCTTTCAGCCGACCAGCTCGACGGGCTCCTCGGTGGCCAGATCGCAGACCAAGCAACTAATTGACGACTTGACCTGGACGAAGGGATCGCACACCTACAAATTCGGCGCCGATATCAGCCGGCTTTCCGCCTACTTCAGCAACGTGTTTTCGGCGAATCGCGAAGGACAATACTATTTCAACGGGTCGGTCTCGGGATTAAATCCCTACGAGGCGTTCTTGGAGGGCATTCCCGACCGAACCGGTGTTGGCATCGTGGACGCGCCGGATTCCAACGGCAGCGCAATCCACTATGCGGTTTTCGCTCAGGACGACTGGAAAGTAACGCCCTCCCTGACCATCAATTACGGCATGCGCTGGGAGTATCATCCGCCGTTCACCGATGCATGGAAGAATATCGCTGTTTTCCTGCCAAACGACTATGCGGTGATCAACGGCGTAACGGTGCATGGAGCGGTGGCGGTGACTGACGGAGCTCCGGTTGATCCTACTTTTGCGGCTTCCATCGCGCCCACTCCGATCTATACCGCGAGCCAGGCCGGTTTGCCGGAGCAACTCCATTATTCCGACAAAACCAGCTTTGCCCCGCGCATCGGCTTCGCGTGGCGCCCGTTCCACAATGACAAAACCGTGATTCGCGGCGGCTATGGCAGATTCATCGAAGCGATGCTCGGCACGCTGACATCCGCGGGATGGGCGGTGCAATCCAGCGATATCGGCAGCTTCACCAACACCATCGTCAACGGTACTCCTACGCTCACACTCGCCAACCCGTTCCCCGCCAACCTGGCCCAACCGGGTACGCAGAACTTTGAGCTGTCCGCCGACGTCCACTACCACGATCCCACCGTGCAGCAATGGAATTTCACCCTGGAGCGCGACCTCGGTTTCAACACCGGCCTGCGCCTCTCTTATGACGGCAATCATGGCTCCGATATCGGCTACGTTCAGAACCTCAACCAGGTGGCCCCCAATACGATCGGCTACGCTAAAGCCAAGGCGGGTGCGCCGTATCCGTTGTTTGATTACATCGCCCAGGAAAGCACGGGCGCGCGCAGCAACTACAACGCGTTTACGGTGGCCGGCAACAAACGCTTTTCACGCGGACTCCAATTCTCCACCAGCTACACGTTCGCGAAGAATCTTTCCAATGGCCAGGGCTACGACCCTACCGCGTTCACCAATCAAGCGGGCGGAACGGTGAGCGACATCTACAACATCAATCTCGATTACGGAAACGTTGCCTTTACACACCGCAATCGATTCCTTTCGACTTTCCTCTACCAGTTGCCGTTCGGCCACGGCGGAACGTTCCTGAGCAAAACGAACAGTTTTGTCGATGCCATCGTCGGCGGGTGGGAGCTCTCCGGCGTCCTGCTGTTCCAAAGCGGACCGTTCATGACGATCGTTGCTCCGGGCGCCGACCCGGCGGGTAACAACTCGCAAAACGATTCGGGAGCCGGACGTGCGGACATCGTTTCCGGCGTGCCGCTGTATCCCACAAATCAAGGCGTCGCGGAGTGGGTCAATCCCGCAGCCTTTGTAAAACCCGCTAATAACATCGGGCGCATCGGCGATTCACCGGTCGGGTCGGTGGTTGGCCCCGGTACACAAGCGGTGTCGCTCTCGTTGTTCAAATCGTTCCAGATCAAGGAACGCCTCCGATTCCAGATCGGTGCGGCGGCTTCGAACGCGCTCAATCATCCGAACTACGCACCGCCGTCCAACCTCAGCATCGGGACTGCCGGCTTCTCGAGTTTGAACAATGTGCAATCGCAGGAGAACGGTGGCCCGCGTGCAATTCAGGTGACTGGGCGCCTGACATTCTAGGCGGCCGGCTGAGCAGATTGAAACATTATTGAGACGATTGTTTTTGCGCTTGAATCGCTCGCTCAGTCGTGATAGTTTGAAGGTCCCGTTTGCGGCTACGCTCCGAAATCGTCGCGAGCCGATTGTAAGGCCACGTTTCGCATACGTCCCCAGTCTGGACATTCTCCGCGCAGACAGCCGCTGCATCTGCGGAGCGACTCAATAAGAAACTCAATGGTGTCGTGGATAGTAAGAAAAGACAGCGCGCCCTCCCCGATTCTTCGGTTCACACCGGCGGGCCGTCCGCTCCCATTGGCATCTTCGGCCATTTCAAGGAATCATCGTGACTAAGAAACTGTTGACTCTGATTGTCGCTGCCGTTTCCCTCCTGCCCGCGGCTTTCGCCCAAGGCAGAGGTAGGGGTGGGGCCGCAGCCGCGGATCCACCGCGCGAAGAGGGAATTCCGGTTACGGATCAACTCGTGATCTCCCGTTGCGGCACCTGCCATCCCAGAGATGCCAAAGGCGACATGACCCGCATCTCCTGGGAGCGCACCACGCCCGAGGGCTGGGAGGAAGCCATTAAGCGGATGGTGCGGCTCAACGGGCTGACCATCACTCCCGAAGATGCCCGCTCGATCGTCAAGTATCTCGCCAGCTCTCACGGCCTCGCACCCGAAGAAGCCAAACCCGTGATGTACATCCCCGAGCACCGGATGATCGACGAAACCATTATTCCGAACAACACTGTCCACGACGCGTGTGCCAATTGCCACGCCTTCGGCCGCCCGATGTCCTGGCGCCGATCGAAGGAAGACTGGCAATACCTGGCCAACATGCACACGTTCCTCTACCCGCAGGCCGACAACATTTTCCGCCGCGGTTCCGGCGCTTTTGGACGCAGGCAAACCGGCGCCGATCACGGGCCCGAGCCGGTGCAAGTCGCGCTCGATTATCTGGCCAAGGCCGCCCCGCTGCATACTCCCGAATGGGCCGCCTGGAGCGCCCGCATGAGGCCCGCGAAGCTGGCTGGCCGCTGGTTGGTTTCAGCGTATCTCCCCGGTCATGGCCTGTACTGCGGCGAGATGGAGCTAAAAGCTGGAAGCGGCGAGGATGAATTCACCACCAGCATCAAGTTGAAATCCGTCAAGAACGGCTCCCTGCTCTCGCGAACCGGCAGCGGCGTTGTATACGCGGGTTATTCCTGGCGCGGCCGATCGGATGCTGCAACCAAGCCTGGGAACAGTCCGGATGACCTGTCGCATGAGATGCGCGAGGCTCTCTGGTTCGATCCGAATCAAAATTCCGCGCAAGGGCGCTGGTTCTGGGGCGAGTATCAGGAGTTCGGCTTCGATGTGAAACTGGTTCGCGCATCCGCCGATCCCACCTTGCTCGGCACTGATGTCACCCTGCTCAAGGAAGGTTCGAGCGGTTCGCGCGTGCGTCTCATCGGCGATAATTTCCCGGCCCATATGGCGCCTGCCGACCTCGACTTTGGTGCGGGCGTTACCGTGACGCGCGTCGTACCCAGCAGTCCCACGGAAATCGTCGCCGAAGTAAGCGTCGCGCCGGACGCGGTTACCGGCAAACGAGACGTGTCAGTTAAGCGCTCGGTTCTTGAAAGTGGCATCGCTGTGTACGACCATATCGACTACATCAAGGTCACCCCCGAGGCGGCGCTCGCCCACCTGGGAAGCGACGTGCATCCGAAAGGCTTTCAGCAGTTCGATGCGATCGCCTATAATCGCGGGGCCGACGGCAAGTCCCACACCGCCGACGACGTCGAGCTTGGTCCCATCGACGTTACCTGGTCGGTCGAAGAGTTCCAATCCGTTTTCGGCGACGATGACAAAGGTTTTGTCGGCCATTTGAGTCCGTCGGGACTGTTCACTCCTGCGTCCGACGGCCCGAATCCCGAGCGCAAATTCAGCCGCAATAACTACGGAAACGTATGGGTCGTTGCCACCTCGAAGACCGAGAAGGAAAAGGATGGCCGCCCGATGACCGGCAAGGCTTACCTCGTGGTGGCCGTCCCAACGTATATTAAATGGGACCAGCCGGAGGTTGAGAAGTGACCGCAACCGTCGCCGCGGAGCTTTGCCGCCTCAACGAATTTCACGAATTCGAAGGAGGCGGGCGCCGGTTCCTTTATCTCGTTCCGGCCGGGGCAATCTTTGAAGTGGATGAGGATGTTGCCGCGGTCATTGACCGGCTGCGCAGCGGACCGATGGATCGCGGCCAGCTCATTCAGGAGTTGGGATCGCACGGCGCCGGGGAATTGATCGCGGAGCTCGAGTCGGTGCGCGTGCTGGTTGCGGCCGAAACCGTTCCGGATGCGGTGGAAGCTCCACCGGCCAATTTCCCGCTCCAATCGTTGGTCATGAATTTGACCAACCAGTGCAATCTTTCCTGCCAGTATTGTTACGAATTCGGCGAGGATAAGGTCGCGACGCCCGAAGGCAAGCCGAAGTTCATGGATTTCGAGACGGCCAAGGCTTCGGTGGACTTCCTGCTCGATCAATCGTCTGGAAGGCGCGGCATCCACATCACCTTTTTTGGCGGCGAGACGCTCATGAATTTCCCGCTGCTGAAACAGGTGGTCGATTACGCCACTACGCAAGCCGCTTCGCACGGCAGAGAAATCGATTTCAGCCTGACCACCAACGCTACCTTATTGACACCGGCGATCATCCGTTTCTTATCCGAAAACCGGATCGGCGTCACGGTCAGCATGGACGGGCCGCCCGAGTTGCACGACAAGCTGCGCGTATTTGCGAATGGCCGGGGCAGCTACGACATCATCGCGCCCAAAGTTCGCGCGCTTCTGGAAAATCACCGCACGCGTCCCATCGCGGCTCGCGTCACCTTGACCGCGGGTGTGACGGAAGTGGTTCGCATCTACCGCCATCTCAAACAGGATCTCGGCTTTCATGAAGTGGGATTCGCACCTGTCACCACCGCTTCCAACCGGCTCTACTCCATCAACGAGACCGGCATGGACGGTGTGTACGAACAGTTCTGCGCGCTCGCCGAGGAATGGCTCGCGTTCGCGCTGCGCGGTGAACTGCACGGCTTTT